>Ga0209579_10000481_pt1 | contig 40854 bp, 27 predicted proteins | sample Coa_R1_2_FD_187152 | JGI IMG/M metagenome (GOLD analysis project Ga0209579, IMG submission 187152) | Surface soil microbial communities from Centralia Pennsylvania, which are recovering from an underground coalmine fire - Coalmine... | ecosystem: Environmental > Terrestrial > Soil >...
GAAGGAGGCGCGGCACGCGGGGAGATTTTGTGCGACGAGGCGCTGTTTGAGCGGCTGCGCGTGCTGCGCAAAAGGCTCGCGGATGCGCGGAATATTCCCGCATACGTGGTGTTCAACGATTCGACGCTGCGGTTGATGGCACAGCGGTACCCAGTGACGGCACATGAATTTTCTCGCGTGAGCGGCGTGGGCGAGAAGAAATTGGCGGATTTCGGCGAGGCGTTCATCAACGAGATTTTGGATTATCTGACGACGCATCCGAAGCAGGTTTTCGCTCAAAGCAAGGACCTCGCGTTGCCGCTGGAAGAACGCGCAGATCTAACCTCTAGCGAGCCGACATTGCCGGGACTCAACGAGAGCACATCGGAGTCGGTGCGGCGATTCAACCGCGGGCAAAGCGTTGAGCAAATTGCGCGCGCGCGCGGCGTGACGCAGAGCACGATTTACAGCCACTTGGTTGACGCGACCAAAGCGGGGATGTCGTTTCCGATGGAGCGAGTCGCGCCGCCCGCGGAATTGGAGCGTATCCGCGCGGCGTTGGCGCAGCACGGCCAGGCCGGGTTAAAGCCAGCCTTCGAGGCGCTCGGCGGAACGGTGAACTACGATGTGCTGCGGATGGTTCGGGCGCTCTCGCCCGGCGGCGCGGACGCCGCGCGCGTAGCCAGCGAGAATCTAGCGCTGCGGAAAGAGGAATTGCGCACGGTTTTTCCGAATGCATATGCGCCGTGGACGGAGGATGAAGACAAGCGGCTGTTGGTACTTTTCGCGCAGAAGAAGACTGTCGAGACGATATCCGCGGAATTGGGCCGTCAGCCGGCGGCCATCAACGCGCGCTATTTGAAGCTAACCGATCCGCAAGCGGCTGGGGCGCAAAAACAGGCAGCACCTGCTACGAAGCCGAAATGGACGAGCGACGATGAGATGCTGCTGCGCGCGTTGGTGAAGGCGGGGAAGAAGATGGAGCAGTTGGCGCTGATTATGCAGCGGCCGGCGGAGGAGATTGACGGCAAGTTGCGGGAGATGGGACTGTAGGTGGGATAGGAATTATGGGAATTATGGGAGTTATAGGAACTATGAAGAATCGACGCCGAATGCGCACGAACGTCAATCGGCTGGAATTTCGCATGCTAAAGAACGAGCGCTTTCTGGCGCGCATTGCCGAGGCGCGCGCGGACATCAAAGCCGGCCGATTTACGCTGTTGGAAGACTTGCCACATTGACCAAGCCGCCGGTGTACGCTGAAGGAAGATTTCAGCTTGCCGGCGGAACTCTATACATACACATGCGCTGCCTTCTTTTTGCTCTGATCCTTGGCGTCTGCGGTTCTTGCTTGAGCGCCGATGCGCTTGCGGACTTTCGCGCTCACACGAAACCCCTGCTAACGAAATATTGCTACGGCTGCCACGGCGATGGCGCTAATAAAGGGGGGCTGGCGTTTGATGGGTTTGCGTCGGACGACGCGCTGATTCAGAATCGCGAGTTGTGGTTCAAGGTGTTGAAGAATGTGCGCGCGCGCATCATGCCGCCGGCGAAAGAAGAGCAGCCTTCTTCCGACGAGAAACGCGCGCTGGGCGAGTGGATCAAGTATGGCTCGTTTGGGCTGGATCCGAAGAATCCCGATCCGGGGCGCGTGACGCTGCGGCGCTTGAATCGCATCGAGTATGCGAACACGATTCACGATTTGATGGGCGTGGATTTCAAAGCGGACGAAGAATTTCCGCCGGACGACACGGGCTACGGCTTCGACAATATCGGCGACGCGTTGAATGTCTCGCCGCTGCTGCTTGAAAAATACATGCAGGCGGCGGAGACGATCGTCGCCCGCGCGGTGCCGGTCACTGAACACTCGATGGGCGAAACGAACATTGCGGGCGCGGCGTTTAAGTCCGAGGAAAGCCGGCAGGATGCCGGCGCTCCGGGGCGCGGACGGGGACGGGGCCAGCAGAACAAGGGCGAATCGAAAGCGTATTCCTTTGATGATGCGATGACGGTGTCGCACGACTTCACCGCGAAAGAAGCGGGCACGTATCGCATCACGGTCGATTTGAAGGTCAATGGGTCGTTCGATTTCGACACGGCGAAATGCAGCTTCAATTTTAAGATCGGTGACAAGGAGTTGATGAAGAACGAATTCGTCTGGCAGGACGGGAAAAAATATCATTATGAGTACGACGAGAAATGGGAGCCGGGCGAGCGGACGCTGACGTTTCATCTGGAGCCGCTCAACCCGCGCGGAAAACGCAACACGCGCGTGGAGATGAAAATCGTCTCGGTGCAAATCCGCGGGCCGGTTGAGCCGGAGAAGTGGGGACGGCCGTTTAATTGGGAACGTTTTTTCACGAAAGATGCGCCGGCGGATTTGAAAGAGCGCAGTGCGTACGCCGCCGAAGTCCTTTCGCGTTTTGCCGCGCGCGCATTCCGCCGGCCCAGTGTGGATCAGCGCACCATCGATCGGCTCGTGACGATTGCGGAAGCGGGATACACGACGCCGGGGAAATCGTTTGAGCAGGGCGTGGCGCAGGCAATGGTCGCGGTGCTGGCGTCGCCGCGGTTTTTGTTTCGGACAGAGGAGACTGTACCGCCCCTCACCCCTAACCCCTCTCCCCAAAGGGGCGAGGGGGACGTGGCGGCCTCTGGCAATGCAGGTGCGAAAGGTGAATCCAGCCGGCAGGATGCCGGCGCTCCATTTTCGCTAATCGACGAGTATTCGCTCGCATCGCGACTCAGCTATTTTTTGTGGTCCACGATGCCGGATGACGAATTGTTGAAGCTCGCGAAGACCGGCGCGCTGCGCTCGAATTTATCGGCGCAAATTAAGCGCATGCTCGACGATGCTCGCTCCGAAGCGCTCGTCTCGAATTTCGTCGGGCAGTGGCTGCAAGCGCGCGACGTGGATGCGATCAGCATCGACGGGCGCGTGGTGCTGGCGCGCGACGCGGGCAACGCGAAAGAGATCGAGCAGATGGTGGCGCGCTTGCAGGAATTGCGCGCCAAGCGCGAAGAGGAATTGAAGAAATTGATTGCCGAAGGAAAAGCGGTGACCGAGCGCGTGCGTTCGCCGGAGGAAGAACAAATCCGCAGCAAATTGCAGGACTTGCGCAAAGGGCCGGGCGTGGATTTCGACGGGCCGCTGCGCACCGCCATGCGGCGCGAGACGGAGATGACCTTCGATTACATTTTGCGCGAAGACCGCAGCGCGCTGGAGTTGCTCGACAGCGACTACACGTTTCTCAATGAGAAGCTCGCCAAGCATTACGGCATCCCGAATGTGTTCGGCGATCAAATGCGCCGCGTCACGCTGCCGAAGGACAGCGCGCGCGGCGGCGTGCTGACTCAGGGGACGGTGCTGACGGTCACGTCGAATCCGACGCGCACGTCGCCGGTCAAGCGCGGGCTGTTTATTCTCGATAATATTCTCGGCACGCCGACGCGCCCCGCGCCGCCGGAAGTGCCGCCGCTGGAGGCATCGGAGAAGCATTTCGAAGGAGGAAAGGAACCGTCGTTGCGCGAGGTACTGGCTGTTCATCGCGAGAAGCCATTGTGCAGTTCGTGCCACAACCAGATGGACCCGCTCGGGCTGGCGTTCGAGAATTTCAATGCGCTCGGGATGTGGCGCGAGAGCGAGCATAAAGTGCCGATCGACGCATCGGGGACGCTGGCGACGGGGCAGACGTTCAACGGCGCGCACGAATTGAAGAAGCTGCTGACGGCAAAATTCCGCCGCGAATTTTATCGCTGCCTGACCGAAAAACTGTTAACTTACGCACTTGGCCGCGGATTGGAGTATTACGATACAGAGAGTGTGGATCAGATTGTGGATCGGCTGGAGAAGAACGGCGGGAAGTTCTCGGCGCTGATGAATGGGATCGTGGAATCGGCGCCGTTTCAGAAACGGCGGGTTAAATAGTTCTCACGCGGTGGCGCAAAGGCGCAGAGGAAGGCGCGGAGAAAACAGGGATTGGGACACGCGGAGACTCTCATGTCTAACAAGATTTCGACGGACGCCAATCGCAATTCGTCAGTAAACCGCCGCCGGTTTCTCAAGGGGCTTGGCGCCTGTCTGGCCGTGCCAGCGTTTGAGTCGTTGATTCCACCCGTGCGCGCGTTTGCGGATGGCGCTTTGGCCTCGACGGCGACGGGCGCGCCGCTGCGCATGGCGTTTGTGTATTTTCCGAATGGGGCGCATCAGTTGAATTGGTGGCCGACGGGTCAAGCCGCGGAGTTTCAGTTCGCGAAGACGATGCTGCCGCTGCAATTTGTGAAGCATGAAATTCAAGTGCTCGGCGGATTGGACCACAAAGAAGCCACGCCGGGACCCGACGGCGCGGGCGACCATGCGCGCGCGAGCGGCACGTTCCTCACGGGCGTGCGCGTGAAGAAAACGGCGGGCGCGGACATCAAGGCCGGGCCGTCGATCGATCAACTGACGGCGTCGCAGGTCGGGCATCTCACTCGTTTTCCGTCGCTGGAATTGACCTGCGATTCGATCCGCAAGAGCGGCAATTGCGATTCGGGTTATTCGTGCGCGTATCAATACAATCTCGCGTGGAAGTCGCCGAATTCGCCGGTGGCGCCGGAACCGAATCCGCGCGCGGTGTTCGAACGCTTGTTCGGATCGGGAAAGCCGGGCGAACGCGCCGCCAGTCTGGAACGGCGCAAGCAGCAGCAGCGCTCGATTCTGGATTTTGTGCTCGACGACGCGGCGGAGATGGATCGCAACCTCGCATCGAAGGACAAGCAGAAGCTCGATCAATATTTGACTAGCGTGCGCGAAATTGAAAAGCGCATTTCGCAGTCGGAGCAATTCAGCCATCCGCTCGATCCGGCAATGGACGCGCCCGCGGGAATTCCGCAAAGTTTTCAGGACCACGTCCAGATCATGTACGACATGATGCATCTGGCGTTTTACACGGATTCGACGCGCATTTCGACGTTCCTGCTTGCAAATGAAGGCAGCAACCGCGCGTTTCCGGAGATCGGCATTCCCGAAGGGCATCACTCCTTGTCGCACCATCAGGGACGCAAAGAGATGATGGACAAGATCGCGCAGATCGATGCGTTTTACATGAAGCAGTTCGCGCGCTTCCTCGAGAAGATGGATCAGACTCCGGATGTGGACGGCAAATCGCTGCTGCATAATTCGATGATTGTGTACGGTTGCGGCAACGCCGACGGCAACCGGCACACGCACACGAATTTGCCGGTGGTGCTGGCGGGCAGCGGCGGCGGTTCGCTGACCGCCGGGCGCTACACGCGCTGCAACAACGTGCCGATGAGCAACATGCTGCTGAGTCTGGCGGACCGGATGGGCGTAAAGGAGCTGGCGCGGCTGGGCGATTCGACGGGGCGCGCGACGATGATTTAGCCGGCGCCTTTTTTTGAACAACGAATTTCACGAATCTTCACGAAATTAATTGGGGAATGTCGATGCCTTCGCGCTCACGCAACTGGCGGCTAATCGCGCTGTGTTTCGTCGTATCATTTACAATCGTAAATAACTCAATTCACGCTGCTGACACGCCGGTCGAGCCGACGTGGATTCCGGGCTATGTGATTATTCACGGTGGAAGCGATTTGCCGGCGCCGATGTTGGATACGTTTGTCAAGTTGTCCGGCGGGACGGCGGCGAAGATTGTGTACGTTGTGGCCGAAAGCAACAGCGCCGACGACGCAATGCTGCTGGGGCCGTTTCAAAAACTCGGCGCGGCATCCCTTAACGTGCTGCGGCTAAGCGACAAGAAGGAAACGACGTCGGCGAAAGCAGAATTTCCGGCTCTGAAAGAAGCGACAGGCGTATGGCTGGGGGAAAGCACGCCGGCAACGCCAAAAGAGTTTGCAAACGAACTTCGGGAAATTATCGCGCGAAAAGGCGTCGTGGCAGGGTCTGGCGTGGGCGCTGCGTTTCTCGCCGAATATGGCGTTCGCCTCGGCGAGAAAACAGGCATGCAATGTAAAGGAATCTGCCTGTTGCCGAGTTCAATTGTTGAATTGAAAGCATCCAAAGGGAACGATAACGACGATTTGCTCTCGATGTTGAAGACTTACCCGAGCCGCGTCGGGTTTGGGATTGGTGAAAACGCCACGCTCATGGTTCACGAGCGCAGCGTCTTCGCGTCCGGCGCTGAGGTCAACATTTGCTTGGCCGCCGGCAACGGACGGCCCGCGCGCGAAGAACGACTCGCCCCCGGCGCGCGCGCCGATTTGATCGCGTTGCAACGTTCCGCAATCGCGCGGACACTGCCTGCGTTTCCGCCCGCGAAACCGAATGCGCCGGAATTAAGCGCGGGAACGCTGGTCATCGACGGCGGCGGATTCCCGCGCGTGGCGGCGGAGCGTTTTGTTCAAGCCTCGGGCGGGCCGGATGCGCTGATCCTCGTGATTCCGACGGCGATCGGCGACGAGCCACCGCCGGGTTTAGGCGAGGGCCGGCGCTTGCAAGCGGCGGGCGCGAAGAATCTCAAAATCTTTCATCTCGCCACGCGCGCTGAAGCGTTCGACGAGGAGAAGATTAAAATCATTCGCGAAGCAAAGGGAATCTGGTTTTGCGGCGGGCGGCAGTGGCGCTATGTCGATCGCTATCTCGACACGCCCGCGGAGAAATTGATGCATGAACTGCTCGCGCGCGGCGGCGCGATCGGCGGTTCGTCGGCGGGCGCGACGATTCAAGGCGATTACCTCGTGCGCGGAAGTCCGCTGGGCAACACGCAGATGATGGCCGAAGGTTACGAGCGCGGGATGGGTTTTTTGAAAGGAGTCGCGATCGATCAGCATTTTGTAAAACGCAACCGTTTCGCGGACATGACCGAGTTGAAAGCAGCATTTCCGCAATTGCTTGGGCTGGGCATCGATGAAGGCGCGGCGCTCGTGGTCACGGGACACACGCTCGAAGTCATCGGCGTCGGACAGGTTTGCATTTACGACAAGGCAACGGCCGTTGCGAAAGGCGAGACTGATTATGTGCCGGTGAAAGCGGGGGAGAAGTATGACTTGAAAGCGCTGGCGAAAGTGGAGAAATAATCGAGGATTCGTCCCGCTTGGATCCTTCTTCGCCTGCTGTTGCAATTTCAGATTCTCAATTCATGATAAGTGCCGGCCATCGCGGAGAGCGCCCATGAAACTCGGCAAAAATCTTGGCATGAAACTGCTGGCGATTTTTTTGATTGCATTTGGCGCCTCGCCGTGGCTTTCGACTTCAATTCCGCACTACACGATAGCCGTGCAAATCCTGGCCATTATCGCAGGCGTTTTGCTTTTGATGGGCCGCTAGGCCGTTTTCGACGGACAACGTGTATTACAGGAGAGTCGCTTCAATGCGTGCAAGGGGTTGCGTCGTTTTCTCGCTGTTCGTTTGCGCTGCCTCATCTTTCGCCGCGGATTGGGCTGAACCGAAAGACGGGAAGTTCACGGAGACTGAACTCACCAATTACATTGGCGCACAAAAAGATTTGGTGGCGTACCTCAAAGCCGCGGGGAAAGCGGTCGAAGGCAGCAGCGCGGCAGCGCTCGCGGTGTTGGCGGGCGTGGACGAAAAGGCGAGCGGCATCCTTTCAAGAAATGGATTGCAACGCGCGGAATACGATTGGCTCAACGCCAAAGTATGGGAGTCGATAGGCATAATTTACGTCGATGCTGCATTTGAAAAAGGCAATGCCGAACTTGCCGAGCGCAAGAAGAAACACGCCGACGATATCGCCGCGGCGAAGGCGAAGCTGGCTGCGTTTGAAGCGGCGCAAAGAAATGGAACGCACGTGCTGACGAAGGACCAGCGCGGCGATCTGATCAAGCAGGCGAAAGAGGCGCAGGCCTCGGCGCTGGAGGAAGCCAAGACGCACGCCGACGAAGCGTTGGCGGCAGCCGAAGAGGCGGCGAAAGCCGAAGCGGACGCGAAGGCATCGGACGCGCTTGCGGCGAAGCCGCCGGCGGATGTGGATGCGGACGGAAAGGCCGATTACATCAAAGGAAAACAAGAGGAGGCCGAAAATTTCCGCACGGCCGCGAAGGAAGTGCGCGAAAAGGAGAAGGAAGCGCGCAAAGCCGACGCGGAGAGCAAAGCAAAGGCAGCGGGCTTCGGACAGCAGGCGGCGCATCCGGAAGTTCCCATCACGCCCGAAGAGCAGGAGCAAGTCAAGAACGACAACGCGCAGGGCGTCAACGACGCGAAGGGCGAACTCGATACGCTCAAGCAGGCCGGTAATTTGATTGCCGAAGGCGAAGCGACGGTGAAAAAGCAAACCGACGAGATGCACAAAAACGTCAACGCCGAGAATCTTGCGCTGGTGAAAAAGCATTTGAAAGAAATTCAAGACGCCATGGGCATGAAGGATTCGAAGTGAGATCTTCGGTGAGAGGTTTCATGAAAATATTTTTGTTAATCGCGATAGCATGGAGCTTCTTCAAGATACTCGCAGGCGAGCCGCCTGCGCCACAACGGGAATTCGATGCGGTCTACATGGACAATGCCGCCGCGCCGATTGCCGATGCCATCGCCGCGAAAAAAATTCCTGGCGCGGTGCTGCTCTGCGGACGCCACGACAAAATCTTGTTCGAAAAAGCATACGGCAACCGCTCGGTGAATCCGGAGGCGGTGCCGATGACGACCGATACGATCTTCGACATGGCGTCGGTGACGAAGACCGTCGCTTGCGCCACCTCTATTATGATCCTCGTCGATCGCGGCAAGCTAAAGGTGAGCGACCTGGTTTCGAAGTACATTCCCGAATTCACTCAAAATGGAAAAGAGAGCATCACAATCGAACAGCTTTTGCTGCACCGCAGCGGCTTGATTCCGGACAATCCGATTTCCGATTATCGCGGCACGCGCGACGAAATGCTTGCGAATGTTTACAAACTCAAGCCGGACCACGAACCGAACACGCATTTCGCGTATAGCGACGTGAATTACATCGTGCTGGGGGAACTGGTGCGCATCGTCAGCGGGAAACCGTTGAACGAATTCGCGAAGACCGAAATTTTCGAGCCGCTGGGCATGAAAGACACTGCGTATCTTCCACCCGAAAGCTGGAAGCCTCGCATCGCGGTGACTGAAAAGCGCGACGGGAAATGGACGCCCGGCGACGTGCACGATCCGCGCTCGTTTGCGCTGGGAAAGGTCGCGGGGCACGCGGGCGTCTTCAGCACGGCGGAGGATATGGCGCGCTTTTGCCGGATGATTCTCAACGGCGGTGAATTGGATGGAAAACGCATTCTGTCGAAGGCCACGCTCGATGAGATGACCAAGCCGCGGGCCATGCCGGACAAAACGAACAGCCGCGGATACGGCTTCGACATCGACACGCCGTATTCGCCGTCCGCGCGCGGGAAACGATTCGCGGTGGGGACCACGTTTGGCCACACGGGATTCACTGGAACGATGTTTTGGATCGATCCGGAGCACGATTGTTTCGTCGTGTTTCTGACCAACCGAATCAACCTCGGCGCGGACGGCAACGATCTGGCCGTGCGCGGAAAAGTATCGACGATTGCGGCGGAGGCATTTTTGGGACCGAAACAATGATTTGCAAACGCAATATTTTGAGTAGGAATTTAGGCGCCTCAATCGTCTGTATTTCCAAATTGTCGCGTATTCCCGCTGCAGAGGAGCCGCCCTTGTCCAGCTATCGAAATCGCCGCCTTCCCGTCATCCAATTCTTTTTTCTCGCGTTGATTGCCTCCGCGGCTTTCGCGGAGGATGCGCCGCCGCCGCGCCCGCCGCAGTACACGCATACGCGAGTGCTGTTGGGCAAGGGCCAGGCGTGGAAACTGTCGGCGCCACAGGCCAAACCGCGCGCGACGGGCTTGACGATCGTGCCGAACTTCGACAGTTCGATCACGAATGACCCGCGCGCGTCGGACATCATGGCAACAATCAACTCGGCGATTGCGGTCTATAAGGCCGACTACTCGGACCCGGTCACGGTGCAGATCACGTTTGTGAATTCGAGTTCCGGATTGGGTGCGAGCCAGACGAATACATTCGATTTTGCGTATTCGGATTATCGCGCGGCGCTGGCATCTCATGCCACGACGGCCGATGACACCACGGCTCTGGCGCATCTTCCCAATACGTCGAGCAATCCCGTGAATGGCGATCCAAACGTGACGCTCGCCACGTCGCTCGCGCGCGCGCTAGGATTCAGTGCGGACCCGCCGCCGGGACAGCCGGATAGCACCATCACGGTTAATGTCAGCGCGTCGAACATTACATCCTCCGACACCGATCCGAACAAATATTCGCTCTTCGCCACTGTTTCGCACGAGATCGACGAAGCGCTCGGCTTCGGTTCGCAATTAGATAGCGGGACAACCGGGCCGATTTATCCGGAAGATTTGTATCGGTACGACAACGCGGGGAATCGAAGTTTTACGCGAAGCGCGAATGCGTCGTCTTTTTTCTCGCTGGATGGAACGACGCTGCTGGCACAATTCAATCAGGACAAGAGCGGCGATTTTGGGGATTGGTACAGCGTTAATGGCGGCCAGACGCCGCAAGTGCAGGATGCCTTTGGTACGCCGGGCGATCATGAAGTGCTGGGCGTTGAATTGCGCGTGCTGGACGCGATCGGCTGGACGCGCGGACAAAGCGGCGGCGGCGGTCCGAATCTGCCGCCGGTGATCACGTCCGCGGCGAATTGTTCACCGAATCCAGCGTTCGTGGACGTGCCGGCCACGTTCACGGTCGGCGCATCGGATCCGGACAATGACACGTTGAGCGTGGCGTGGGATTTTGGCGACGGCGAAACGGGATCGGGCGCGTCCACGACGCACACTTACAACACGCAGGGAAATTTCACGGCGACGGCGACAGTCACGGACGGGCGCGGCGGTTCGGTGACGAGCAGCGTGTCGGTGCAGACGGTACTGCAGATTGTTAAATCGCCGGCGGTCAAAAAGAAATTTTCGCTGAATTTCAAAACGAGCCGCGATGGCATCGACGTGACGATTGGCAGCGGCGATTTTAGCAATCCCGCGGATGGCACGACGATCAATTTCATCATCGGCGACGTGACGGGAAACAACAGCGTGGTTTTCGACAGCGGAACTCTGTCGCGCGGAAAAGCGACAGGCAACTTTGGAAAATTCACCGTAAACACGCGGCTGGGAACGGCGCGGTATTTCACCACAAATGCGTCGCTGCAGGATCTGCTTGCGAATTACGGCGCAATTAACGGCACTACTTCAACGACAGTGGCGATTCCGATTTATATTTTTTACAACGGCGGCTTTTATGGCGACACGTATGACTTCAGCTACACAGCAGTCGCGGGCAGGAGCGGCCGCGGCAAATAACGCTGCGGCGTCTTTTCTTTAAAGCGAGTTGATGTATTCCACGAGCGCGTCCAAATCCTCTTGTGAAAGATCGGAGGTTTGGCCGTGTTTGTTTTTGGGATTGAATTTTGTAAAAATCTCCTTGAGCGTCGCGGCGGAGCCGTCGTGCAGGTAGGGGGCGGTGCGCCAGGCTTCGATCAGCGACGGCACGTCGAACTTGGCCGTGTTGTCAAAGCTGCGGCGCGTGCCAACGTCGTAAAGTTCCATATCCGTGAACAACGTACCCGAGTGGCAATCGGTGCAGCCTTGCGTGGCGAAAACTTTTTTGCCGCGCTTGGCAGTTTCGGTGAGTTCGCCGTTTGGCGCAAGGTGTGGACTCTTTTCAGGCTTGAGCGAACGCAGGTAGGCGCGCACGGCATCGAGTTCGCCGGCGGCGGGTTCGCGGAATTTGATGTGGCGGAAGCCGGCTTCGACGGAGATTTCCATGTTCTCGCGCACGGCCTGCCAAGTGGTGGGCGGCGTGAGGTGGGAATAGACGAGCGACTTGGTGTTCTTCGGATTGCCGATGCCGTCGTTGAGGTTGTCCCAATTCAACGCATCCATGCGCTGATCGGCGGGGTGGCAGGTCGCGCAGCTCAGCCAATGCTGAAAGGTCGTGGTCGCGTCGTGAAACAACATCTCGCCGCGGCGAATCGTGTCCGCCGCCGGATTGTCGGGGAGCGAAACTTCGGCGATCGTCGAGCGGCTGGCTGTGTCGAGCACTTGTATTTTTCCGGAGAAATAGAGGCACACCGCGAGCATATTGCCGTCGGGCGAAAGCGCGATGCCGCGCGGGCCGTCGCCCGCGACGGGAATTTTTTCAAGCAAACCTGCGGCGTAGAGCGCGGCAAGGTCGTTGACAAGCTGCGCGCGGCGCGACGGGTCTTTGCGAATTTCCTGCCAGATGCCGGGATGTTTGTCGGTGATTTCACCGGCGAGCAGTTTGTGCAAAGCGCCGACGTCCACGCGCGCGATTTCGCGCGTGCCGGCGAGCGAAATCCAAAGCGTTTTTCCGTCCGGTTCCAGCGCTGCGCCCCACGGATCGGCGGAACCTTCGTAAATGCGATCGAGCAGCAACGTGGCGCTGAGCGCGCGCGCGTTCAGATCGATGATGCTGAGCGCGTTGGTGTTGACCCAGCCCCGGTCAAGTTGCGTAATCGGCACGTTCGTTCGGCCGACGGTGTGCACGGCGTACGCCCAGCGGCCATCGGGCGAGAGGGCAATTTTTCGGACGGACGTTGAACCGGCGGGCAGCCGCACGGCAGCGGCGCAGGAGAGTTTTTCAAGATCGAGCAGGCTGATTTCAGCGGCGTGGCCGGGCTGATCGGCGGCGCCGGCGGGCAACAGATTTCCCACGACGGCAAGTTTATTGCCGGGCGCGACAGCGAGAAAATATGGATCGCGTGTCGCTGGAATCGAAGCGATAGTGCGCCCGGTGTTCAAGTCGATTGCGGAGACTTTCGGCACAACCGAATTGCAGGCGAGGAGCAGATTGCGTTCTGGAATAAAGGCAATGCCCACGGGCCTGATGCCGGCGCTTACATGACGAACGACGTGCCCGGTGGCGGCATCGATTTCCGCCACTGTGTTTGCATCGCGTTCGGCAGCGAACAGCCGGGAGTTGTCGGGGCTCCACGTTACCCCCGTGCCTTCGCCGGCGAGCGGGATTTCGTTCGCGATTTTCCAAGTGCGCGTATCGATCAAGATCACGCGCTTTGCCGTGCGGTCTGAAACGGCCAGCGTTTGGCCGTCTGGCGCAAATGCTGCGTCGAAGGGGGAGCGATACGGCTTTTCAGCGGCTGATAAGAAGCACGCCCAAAGCAACACAACGCTCGATAGAATATGCGAACTGCAGGCGATTGGCGTCGATTTCAATTTTGAAACTCCTGTCCTGGCCGAAATCCTAAATCTATTTACAACAATAATGATAAAAGTGTCGTTATATCTTGAGATGTATTGTATTCTCTCGTTAGGGAAGACGGAGAGAGCCGATGAAGCGAATTTGGACTCTGATTTTAACCGCCGCTATTTTGGGTTTGCTTGACCTATCGCAAGCGGGCGAGGCAGCGCGGGCGCCAAAACTGTTGGATTCATTTCTGAGCGGACCGATGGCGGGCATCGATGAGGTCGTTTTCTGCGCGCGGCAGAACGGAAAAGACCCGCACTGGTACGCGAATTTCGGACATTACGGTCCGTTTCCCGATCGCAAGCCATACGGCGACGGCGGCCGATTGTATAAGTTGAATCTGCATACGCTCAAGACGACCACGCTGCTCAACGATCCGCGCGGCGGCGTGCGCGACGCGCAAGTGCATTACGACGGCAGGACGATTGTGTTTTCATATCGCACGGGCGGCGAGTTGTATTACCACCTCTATGAAATCGACGCGGACGGCAGGAACCTCAAGCAGTTGACCGACGGAGAATTCGACGACATCGAACCGACGTACATGCCGGATGGCGGGATCGTGTTTGTGTCGAGCCGCTGCAAGCGCTTCGTGAATTGCTGGCTGACGCCTGTCGCGACGCTGCACCGCTGCGACCGCGAGGGACGAAACATCCGCGCGATTTCGAGCAACAACGAGCACGACAACACGCCGTGGGTTCTGGCAGACGGGCGGCTGCTGTACACGCGATGGGAATACGTGGATCGCAGCCAGGTGCATTTTCATCATTTATGGAGCGCCAACCCGGACGGGACGAACCAGACCACATTTTTTGGAAACATGATTCCGGGAACCACGATGATCGACGCGAAGCCGGTTTTAAATTCGCAGAAGATCGTCGTTTCATTTTCGCCCGGGCATGGGCGGACCGAGCACGATGGCTTTGTGACCGTCGTCGATCCGTACGCCGGGCCGGACGAACCGTCATTTGCGCGACAAATTACAAAAAGCGCCGATTATCGTGATCCGTGGGCGTTCTCGGAAAATGCGTTTATGGCTGCGCATGGAACGACGATCGTGCTGATTGACGGAAAAGGGAAAGTCGAGGAACTATTCAAGCTTTCCGCAGACGACATTCAGGCCGGCTTGCAATGCCACGAACCGCGCCCAATCCTGGCACATGCGCGCGAGCGCGTCATTCCTGAGCGAGTGGATGAAAGCGCCACAACAGGGCAACTCGTGCTTGGCGACATTTACGACGGGCGGAACATGACGGGCGTGGAGCGCGGGCAGATCAAGAAATTGCTGGTGCTCGAATCGCTGCCGATGCCGGTGCATTACACCGGCGGCATGGAGCCGATCAGTTATGGCGGGACGTTTACATTGGAACGAATCGCCGGCACCGTGCCAGTCGAGGCGGACGGCTCGGCTTACGTGGAACTTCCAGCGTTGCGCAGTTTCTTTTTTGTGGCGTTGGATGAGAACGATCTATCGGTCAAGCGCATGCAAAGTTTTCTGACGGTGCAGCCGGGCGAGGTCAGCAGTTGCGTGGGCTGTCACGAGCAGCGCACGCGCACGCCGCAGTACATGCCGTCGTCCACGGTGCAGGCGGCAACGCGGGCGCCGAGCAAGGTCGAGCCAATTTTAGACGTTCCGGACGTGCTCGATTTTCCGCGCGACATTCAGCCGATTTTAGACCGGCATTGTTTGAAGTGCCACGATTACGACAAGCGCGACGGCGACGTGATCTTGTCGGGCGATCACGGACCAATGTTTTCGCACAGTTATTTCACGCTCACAATTCGCAATCAAGTTGCCGACGGGCGCAACCGGCCGAAGAGCAACTACGCGCCGCGAATGCTGGGCAGTTCGGCCAGCCCGCTGATGAAAAAACTCGACCCGTCGCATTACGGCGTGCAGGTCAGCGCGCTGGAACGCAAGACGATTCGCTTGTGGATCGATTCGGCGGGCGCGTATCCGGGAACGTACGCGGCGCTTGGGACTGGATCGATTGGGATGCACACCGAAAACAAAATGGATCGCGACGATTTGAAATGGCCGAGCACTCTAGCGGGCGCCGAATCGCTGAAGCAGCGCTGCGGCGCGTGCCACACCGACCAGCGCGCGCTGCCGCTGACGGTGACGCACGACCAGTTCCGCGCGCCGTGGGAGGATTTGTCGGCGAACGATCCGCGGCGGCATTATTCGCGGCATTTGATTTACAATCTGTCGCGGCCGGAGAAATCGCTGCTGCTGCTGGCGCCGTTATCGGCGCAATCAGGCGGATACGGCATCTGTAACAAAAAGAGCGGCGCGGCGCCGGTGTTCGCGTCCGCAAACGATGCGGATTATTTGAAAATTCTGGCTGCAATCTCCGAAGCAAAGAAACATCTCGATGAGATCAAGCGCTTTGACATGCCGGATTTCAAACCGCGCGTGGATTGGGTTCGCGAGATGAAACAATATGGCGTGCTTCCGCGCGATCTGCCCGCGGACGCGCCGTTGGACGTTTACGCAGTGGAGCGGAAATACTGGCAATCGCTATGGTATGTGCCGATTCGCGCGGACGAAAAGCACAAGCCGCTGAGCCAGGCTGGCGCGAACGAGTGACGCTGAATTTTGCGAGCGTTCACTTGGCTTGAAATAATGTCCGCCACGTCGCGCGAAGTTCAATCAGTTCGCGTTCTTGCTGCGCGCTGAAGACGCCCTGCTTTTGCGCGTAAGTGTCCATCCACGTGATGAGCGACTCGAATTCTTTGGCGCTGAGTTTCACGTCGCGGTGGCCGCCATTTTCTTTGAGCAAATGCAGCAGGACGCTGGCGCTGGATTGGCATTCGCCAGGCAAAGACTGGCCGCGCGCATAGGCTCGTTTGATTTGATCGCGCAGCGTTGCGCCTTTGGGGCCGAAGTTAATCAATGAATCGTAGGCCTTTTCGGCGCTGAGATCGAATTTCGCAGCAAGCTTGTCTTGCGCGCCGGTCGTGTGACACGCAACGCAATGTTGATTGAGTAAGGGCTGGACGAGGCGATCGAAACGCAACGGCCATGAACCATCGGGGCCGGGAAGGATGCGCGACGCTTCGCGTGCGGCGGCAAGAACCGGTTCACTGCGCGGCGCCTGCGCTTTCGGTTCGTGGCAACCGACGCAGGAAATCGTCTGGCCCGGCGGCACGTACGTCAAACTGCGCATGGTTTGCAGCGCCTGGCCGTTGGCGTCGAGCGCCTGGAAAAAAACGCTGACGTTGGACGGCACGCGAAAATAAGCGGAGCCGTCTGCTTCGACGGGCACGGTGCCGAGAATGGCTTTGCCCGGATCGTCGGCAGTCACGCCGAGACGGGGCGTGTTCATGTTCGGCTGCGTTTTGACGGGCATGGCAACGATGCGGAGTTTTTTAATGGCGCCGCTCGGAATTCCGGTGAGGCCTTCGTAAATATTTTGAATCAGGAAGCAGCCTTCCTGCGGCCCGCTCCAATCGGTTTGCGGCGCGAGTTCGGGCGGTTTTGCGCGCGCGACAAGCGGGATCGGGCAGGCACAGGAAATTTCAGCGTCGCGATAGAGCGGTTCGAGATTTCCAAACGCATCGTAAAGACAAATCGCCAGACCTTTGCCGGCGTTGACGCGGCCTTCGCGCTGCAGCGGCAGATTGCTCCAGCAGGCCAGATAATAATTTTCAGAGAGTGGATACGGGCTGTTGTAGAAGGTGGCGGGCCAGCCTTCGGATTCGGGGAAGCAGACCTCGGGCGTGAGCCGTTTTAGCGGAGCAGGACCATCCGAGCCGGCGGACGGATCGACGAGCACGAGACAGCCGCCGGTGACGGAATGATGCGCCGACGCGGTCACGACAATTCTCCCGCTGCGGCCGGCGGAGCGCGGCTCGAAAGTCGAATAAGGATTGCGCGTGTAATTGCCGTAGATGATTTGCGGGTTGCGTCCGTCGGGGTTGCAGGACCAGAGTTTCATGTAGGGCATGTTGTCGCGATCGACGTAGTCCCAGCGCGCGTAAAGAATGCGACCGTCGCTCGTGACGGACGGCGTCCACTCGAAACTTTCGAACGGCGAGAGCGGACGCAAGTCGCCGCCGTCCGAATTCATCGCATGCAATGTGTAGACTGCGACCGGGCGCTCCTGACCGCCGCCGCAGCGCACGTAACTGTCGGGAAGATTTCCGGCGAGCGTCGCGGCGGCGGTGACTTTGTTGCATTGCAGCGCAGTGCCGCGGCGAGTCGATAAAAAGGCGATGTCGTTGGAGGGAAGATAACGCGCGTCGAAATCGTCGTAACGCCCGTGCGTCAACTGGCGCAGGCTCGAACCGTCGGCGTTCATTTCGAAAACATGATAAAACGCATCTTCGGGCACATTTTCCTTGTCCATTTTGTCGCGAATGCCGCTGACGCCGGGATGGTATTTTGCGTAGGAAAAAAGAATTTTCGATCCGTCGAACGAAACCTCGGGACGCAGGAAGCTGCCGTTGGCAAAAGCGGATGTCAGGCAGCTCGCGTGCGGCGCGTCACTTTTGAAATCATCGAGCACAAAAATGCCGCCGCCGGGGCGCGACCACCAGCCGTAGTATTGATCGGACATGTGGCTGTATTGTCCGGGCGCGTGCTTGGCGAAGACGATGCGGTCGAAGGAAATCAGCGGATTCGAGAGCGCAATTTTCCGGCGCACGGCGCAGATTTCATTGAAAAACGAAAAGCGCTTTTCCAAATCCGACGCGCTGATTTTTGGATTCCGCGATTCGAGCTCGGAAAGGCGAGCTTCTTCTGAAGAAAGTGCGAGGCTCGGATATTGAGCATTGAGATCGCGCCATAATGCGCGCGTGCGGCGCAGGACGATGTCCGCGGGATCGCGATCAGCCGGAAGGATGAGAGCCTGGTCGTTAAGGACCTGAGATGACAGGAGAGCGATTTTATCGCGCGCGCCCAGTTGGCGGTTCAACTCGTCGAACAATATTTTGCGTTCGGATTCCAGATTGAATTGAGCATCGGGCAAGGCAGACTTTTCCGACGCGCGCGAGGTCGTCAGAAAGGCCGCGACAGCCGCGCAAATCACGAGCTTTCCTGCGTGCGCTAATCCCCTCATAAAGTCTCCTCCGAACCGGTCGAATCAGGTTCCATAGAGGAGTATACAACTCAAGCCGCCTAAAAGACGATCAAATGATCTGTTTATCGTGATACTGCATGCCGCTTAATCGCCGACGTAATTGCCGGCCGCGGGATCACGCTTTTTGGGCGCGGGCATGAGTTGGAGGTCGATGGCCCAATCGAGGAAACGATAGTGCCACGTGCCGAAGGGAATGCCTTTGCGCGAGGAGATGGCGCCGGCGTGCTGGCCGGAGCCGTAAATATGCATCTCGATGTTGAGCGGTTTTGGTTTCATGTTTCTGCCGGCTTCGAAGAGCGCGTTGTAGAACTCGACGGTTTCCTTTGCGTGGAACACATCGCCAGTGCCGGCGCAGACAAGGAACGTCGGCGGAATGTTGGGCGGAATTTTGCTCGTATTGAGCGTGCCGGGTTTCCAGCCTGCGTAAACGAGGACAGCCCAGTCGGGGCGCGAACTGACGCGGTCGATGGGGTCGGGCGCGTCGGGATTGCCGGCGTCAAAAGTGAGTTCGAGGCGCGCGGTTTGTTCGCCGCCCGCGGAGAAGCCCATGTGGCCGATTTTGTTGGGATCGATGTTCCATTCCTTGGCGTGCGCACGGACGACACGCATGGCGCGCTGCGTGTCAAGGAGCGCGTCGGTCGCGGAGCCGTACGGCTGCAAGCGGTAGCGGTGAACGAAGCACGAAATGCCGAAGGAGTTGAACCATGCGGCGAGATCGGTGCCTTCGTAGCCGCAATTGCAAGTCTGATTGCCGCCGCCGGCAGAGAGAATCACGGACATGCCGTTGGCCTTCTCGGGCGGCGCGAGGTAAAGCTCGATCGACGGATTGTGGATGTTGACGACGGAGCCGACGCGCCCGCCGCTCATGTTGAACTTCTCCTCCTGATCGAATCCGGGAAGGGCTTTGAGCGCGGGATGGCCGGGCGGGAAAAGCGTGACGACTTTGTGGCCGGCCACGAGCGGTTTGGGTTCGAGGAGTTTGACGGGCTGTGCGGGGTCTGGCTCGGCGGCGCGCACGGCAGAGTATAAGAACGCGAGGAGCGCGAGGAAAGCAAGCGGTTTCATGGAAATCTCTCATTGAGGAATTGTGTGATTGATTACACCGTTTGTAGCACCGCCTTTAGGCGGAAAGGGCGTTGCTAACGTAATAGGCGCCGAGAAAATCGAGCGTCTTACCGCCTAAAGGCGGGACTACGAACAAAGACAGGACTACGAGCGAATCGGCACGCTCGTGAGATAGCCCTTGGTGGCGAGCTTTTCGCCGATCTTTTCGTACATCGCGGCGTCGTGCGGGGACCACGTGGCGAGGCCATCGACGTAGCGGTTATACATGCAGAACGCGGCTGCGATGAGAACGGTGTCATGGACGGCTTTGTCGTCGGCGCCGGCGGCGCGGGCGCAGGCGATGTCCTCGGGCGTGACGCTTCGGCCATCCACGCGGACTTTCGCGGCGATGTCGAGCAGTGCACGCAGTTTCTCCGACACCGGCGCAGTGGCAACATCCTTGATCACGGCATCGACAACGGCGCGCTGATCGCCGAGCAAATGGCGCGCGGCAGCGGCGTGGCAATTCGTGCAGAAGTAGCATTCATTTTCAGCGGAGACAGACGAGGCGATGGTTTCGCGTTCGGCAATCGTCAGTGACGACGGGCCGCGCAGAAGCGCCTCGGCGAGGCCGTTGAGGTGCTTCGCGGTTTCAGGATAGGCCATCATCGGGCCGACGATGCCGGCGACGCCATCGGGCAGAGAGATGTGGGGCATGATGACCAAGTCCTCCATGGCCGCTTACTGACGTGCGCGGCTCTACGCCTTCGGTTTCACGACGTAGATGATGCCGCTGGCTTTTTCGAGCCAGCATTTGAAGAATTCGCGACGCTTGTACGTGCGGCGGACTCCGCCAGGTTTTGCGGCGGGATCGTTGACGACCGCGTCGCCGTCGGCGTTGAAGCCGACGACGCAGATCAAATGGCCGTTGGTGGAATTGATCGAACTGTCGGTGAGGTCTCCTTTGTCCCAGCGCATACCGGTGACGGCGGGGCGGCCGGCCGCGATTTCGGATTCGATTTCTTCGAGGCCGCTGGCGTGGACGACGTAGGATTCCATGCCGCTGACGCGATGCGCGTAAGCAGTATTGAAGGGCCAGTTGCCGTACATTTTTTCGCCGTGATCGTAGACGCCGTCGGCCACTTCGCGCGTGGTTTTTTTGAAGCCGTGAAATTCGAGCGCCATCGAAAGCGACGTCGGGCTGCAAATCGAACCGGGATCTTTCTGCTCGATGCCTTGCGAGCGCGGCGGAACGTCGAGAACTTTGCCCCACGCGGGCGAGCGTTTGTCGGAGTAGGTGCCGTGATCGGAATTCATCCAATGCGTGACGGCGACGAGCGTGACCGCGGAATCGGCGCCGGGTTTGACGTGGAATTTAAAACTCGCCGCCGGTTTTTTCAGCACGAGCGTATCGACATCGACTGCGTCGGTTTTTTTGCTCTCCGGTTTGTCGGACCAATTGCCCATCAGGTAGCGCTCGCCGTTGACTTCGAGTTCGAAACTCGCGGACCCCTTGCAATTCCACGAGAGCACGGCGCGGTCGAACTCGGCGACTTTGTATTCGTTCGACGAAAAGGGCTTTGTTTCTTCGCCGCGCCAGATGTTCAGACAGGGCGTGGGCGATTCGTCGGAAGCGGAAAGAGTGAGCATGATGATGGGGAGTAGAATGAGCCAGCGGAGCATGGCCGCGCCTTTCCTTGTTTGGTGCATTGGAGGGGCGGCACTCTTGCCGCACTGAAATTCGGCGGCAGGAGTGCCGCCGCTCCTATTCTCCGGCGTCCCAATCGGGCTGGCGATTCGAGCCTTCTGTCGTGAGCTGCACGGACGCATCTTCATCGTCGAGTTTTTGAATGCAGATTTGCCATTGGCCGTCCTGCGTTTCGGCGCGGGCGAAAATAATCATATCACCGTCGGGCGAGTAGCGGGCGTCGTGTTCGAAGGCGAAGCCGGTGGTCATCTGCTCCCAATTCTTGCCGTCAGCATCGAGCTGATAGACGTGGCCTTTGGTGGTTTGACAGAGGAGATGTTTACCGTCTTTGGAAAACGCGGGCGTGCAGGACGGGTCGCCGGTTTTGAGCCGCGCGGTTTCCTTGCCGTCGAGGCTCAGCAGAAAGATGCCGATGTTTTCGAGGTGGCGGCTGGCAAGCGCGATCTGTTTGCCGTCGGGACTCCACGCCGGCACGCCGCAGCGCTGCCAATTCTCGGGCGTCAGGCGGTGCTCGCTGCCGGATGCGATTTCGCGAATCCAGGTTTGGTCGTCGCGGATGAAGACGATTGCGGAGGCGTCGGGCGACCAGGCGGCTTGCGAGCCTTTCGTGATTGCTTGCGGCTGCGAGCCGTCGTGGTTCATCGCCCAGACTTGCGGGAAGCCGTCGATGACAGTCGTGTAGAGGATGCGATTCCCATCGGGCGAGAAGCGCGGGTCGGCGTCGAGGTTGGGGCCTTGCGTGAGCGGCTTTGCATTTTTTCCGCTGGCGTCCATCGACCAGATTTTGAATGTGCCGCTGCGGTCGCTGGTGAAGATGATCGTGCCTTTTAGCGTCGCGGCATCGAGTTTGCCGGCGGGCGCGGGCTGCGTTGGTTTGGTTGCGGGTTTTGAATCGGGCGTTGCCGGTTTTTCGACGGTGGCGTTGAATGAAGTCGAGGGCGTTGGGTTCGCTGATTTGGCGGCGGCCTTTTCGCGGCGGACGCGGCGCAGTCCGTATGGATCGTCGCCAAAACATGCGTCGGCGAACGAGGGCGTTTCGCTGAAGCGATACGCGGCGCGGCATTTTTCGGGCGGTGATGTCCACGCGCCGCCGCGCAGGATGCGTTTGTCACCGGTGTCGGGGCCGCGCGGATTTTCTTTGGGCGAGTTGGCGTAATAATTTTCGCCATAGAAATCGTTGCACCATTGCCAGACGGCGCCGTTCATGTCGTACAGGCCCCACGCGTTGGGTTCTTTCTGGCCGACGGGATGCGTGACCGTGCCGGAACACCACGCGTAGTTTTTGAGCTTCGAGAGATCGTCACCAAAGGAATACGGGCCGGAATTTCCCGCGCGGCAGGCGTATTCCCATTCGGCTTCGGTGGGCAGGCGGTAGCCGTCGGCGTCGAAATTGCACGCGCCGGAGGTCAGATCGTAGCACGGCGTGAGGCTGTCGAGTTCGGAGCATTTGTTGCAGAAGCGAATCGCGCCGAACCAGGTGATTTGTTCGACGGGGTTTTGCGGGCCTTTTTTCTTGGTGGGATTTTTGCCCATCACGCGTTCGTAAAGTTCCTGCGTGACGAGGAACTTGTCGATGTAGAACGCGCTGACGGAGACCGTATGCGGCGATTCGTCGGGGCGTAGCGCACTGCCCATCTGGAATTCGCCGGAGTTGAGCAGAACGAGTTCGCCGCCGGAGGCGGGGTGGATGGTCAATTGCGCGGGGAGGTTGAGCGGCGCGGGGGCGGAGCCTAGTTTGAGCCAGAGGAGGGCGATGGCGATGATGGCTAAAATGAGGACGGGGAACAGGAATTTCATTTTTAGACAAGTGCGTGGCTATGAACGGGTATGAGCCCGCGAAGTCGCCCGCCCTCTCCGTGGAACCTTTTGTTTTTTTGCCTCAATTCGTGCCCAAAATTCCTCGTGCGGAATGCCCTCGCCCCTCTTCATTCTCGCGAGAGCCGCGTCGAGAATTTCGTTTAAGCGTGGGGAATATGCCATGCTAAGCCGTTCCAACTCGTCGTCATCTGGTTCGCCGACTAGCACGGCGACCGGCTTTCCGTCCTGAGTGACGACGATGGGGCCTTTCTTGCTTGCCTTTAAGTACTCGCCGAAACGCGAATCGATTTGATCGACTGTTGCCGTCTTCATAGGATAATTTCCTCTCCGCCGATATAAAGCCTTTCGCGTTCTTTTTCACCGAACGCCGACACGTACACCTCTCTTATAGCCTCATCGAACGAATAAAAAACTCGAAATCGGTTCGCCGGCCCAAATCTAATCTCCCATTTTGCGGCAAGCACAGTCTGCGGCCGGAGCAATTTGCGGTTTTTAGTTTCAACGTTTGGCTCGAACTGAAGTTGTTCCACAATTTTCGAACGAATCAGAGAATGATACTTTGAATCAACAAAACTCAAGTGTTCCTCAAACATGCTGTCGTATTTTATATTAAATTTCAATGTGTTAGCCATAAGGTCATCTTTGCGAGCTACGCTTTTGAGGACAGGGACAGCATTAGTGCTGCGCCCCCTCGTGATTCGCGGGATTCTTCAGCGCTTCGTGCGTGCGGGCGCGGATTTCGTTGGCGATGGGCGCGACTTTGGGGTCCATCGCTAACGCCAAACCGGCACGCTGGCGCAGGGCTTTGACGGCCCAGCGGCATTCGGCGGAGAGTTCATCCTGGTTGTCGCCGACTTCGACGAGATCATGGCCATATTTTTTGCATTTGTCGAGCGCTTGCGGGCTGTCGTCGTTGAGCACGTTTTTGCGGAATTCGTCGTTGAGCTGCGCGACGTATTCCAGCGTGCGGATCTTTTCCTTGCGCGCGGCGTAACGCTTGTCGATTTCGCTGTCGAATTTATCCATTTCGTCGATGAACGCGCTCAATTCCGGATGCGCTTTTTTCTGTTCGGCGAGGTACTCGTGCATCTTCGTGCCGAATTCGACGTAGCGGTTGATGCGGCCGCGGATGTGGGTGCAGAAGGCCATCGCTTCGTCGAGGATTTTCGAAACTTCGGCGCGCTTGTCTTTCTGCTGATTCTTTTCGTAGATGCCGCGGAGCGTGTCTCGCGTGTTGCAGGTCGCGCGGCCTTTGTACGAGCCTTTTTGGCCTTCGAGATCGAGAATGTACTCGCAGGGGCCGACGCCGAGGCTGAAGCGGACGACATCCATGACCGTGTAAGCGTCCTTGGGCGTTTGTTTCTGGCGGGCGATAGGATAGATGAGCACGGGGCCTTCGAAGCTCAATTCCCTATTTTTAATCGGCTGCAGAAACGCACGGCGTTCGGAATCGGAATAGGCGGGGTAGGAGTAGGTGCCGAGGACGGTGTTCCAGCGCTTGCGGTTCGCGGGGACGCTTTCGTCGTCGCGGCCGAGCCATGAGGGCTTGGCATAGCCTTCCTTGTCCTGCAGGAGCAGGGTCCAACTGTCGGTGAGTTCGTTGGGGCGGGTGAAATCGACGCGCCAGCCGGCAACGATCGGCATTTTCCAATCGAGCGGGACGACTTTGCCGGTCTGATCTTTTTTCACTTCAGTCGTGTACCAGACGTTGGGGCCTTCCATGACTGTCACCCAAACCTTGTTTGCGGATTTTCCATCGGCGGCGGGCTTGTCGGAACCGAAGGCGATTTCAGAAGCGCTAATCGTGCGCGCGTCGCCCTCGCCGGAGAGCAGAAGTTTGGCGTCCTGCGTTTTGTTTTCAAAGACGCTCATGACGATCGCGTCGCCGCTGCCGACGAGTTGGAGCAGGAAATTTTCGCTGGGAATTTCGGTCGTAGCTGAGGGAATTTTGTGCGGGTTGATGACGATGTCGTCGGCGAAGAGATCGGGGAGCACAGCGAATTTGCTTTCGGCGTTGACACGCAGAGCCGCTGCGCCGGCGCCGGGTTCGGCTTGCAGGACGATGTCGCCTTTCTTCAATTGGAATTTCGCGGAGAGCGTAGCGCCTTGGTCCGATTTGAAAACGGCTTCGAGGCTGGCTTGGCCTTTGGCATTTTCAGCGACGTTGACGTGGTCGAGCGCGTTCGCAGCGGAACCGTCGGCGGCGATGAGTTGAAGTTTGGCGCGCTGGAACCAGCCGTCGGCACGCGGGGAATAAAGTTCGATGGCCCCTCCGCCCTGCTTGCGCACGACGGCGGTGAGTTTGCCGTTGGACAGAACGGCGTCGCCTTTGAAGGGCCAGGCGGCTTGTTCAAGTGGAACTTGGGCCCAGCCTTCTTTGGAGTCGAGAGCTGCGGGAGCGAGTGCGTCGGCGGAGTTTGTGCCGGTGTCCCAGATGCCGAGGGCGGCGCGCGGTTTGGGATCGGAGTCCGCGGCGGCGAAGAGGAGCGTCGGCGCGAGGGCGATGAGGACGACGGTTGAAAATTGAGCAAAGGTTTTTGTCATGGAGTTGCTCCTAAAAAAAATTCGGTGCCGGCGAAGAGTTTTTGACATGCGCGGACGCAACGCCGATGCGAGCCGGCTGGAAGCCGGCGCTCCACTCCGGTACGGCACTGGCGGGGCCAGTGGCAAACGAACGGCGAACAAGCTGTCGGTGGGCGGTTGGTTTTGGGCTACGCATTTTTTCCGCATGGGACATTTTTTGAATGCAATTACTTCAGCTTTTCGAACAGTTCGGACGCGAGACGTTTGTAGCCGGTGCTGAGCGGGTGGCTGGCGTCGGCGTATTCTTCGCTGGGCAACAACTCCGGCACAATGCATTCGACCTGCATCGCACGCAGATCGGAATTGATAGAGCCTTTAAGTTTAGCATACACCTCGCGGCTCTTTCCAGTGAGCATGTGTTCGTTTAAAGGATTGATGACGACCACGACATGGTTCCCGCGTGCGCGCAGCACATCGACGGCGCGTTTGAAGGCGCTCCATTGAAGCGAGGTGTTGAGATCGACGAAGGGGAAGTCGGTGGGTTTGATGCCTCTCTTTGTCCATGGAATTGGATCCTCATGCAATTCGTTATCTCGAGGATTTTTCATCGGCCGGCTAAGCGAGCATTCATAGGGGTGCTCGAGCGTCCATGACGGGACGTCCTTTTGGTCGAAGTACGATTGTTGCAGGTGGCCGGTCCAACTGTTGAATTCGACGTTGCGTTCCACGACGATGCCGAGGCGAGTCGATGCGTCGGCGCGGTAACAGGGGATCTTCGGGGTGAATTGCGGAACGAGACGCGAATGTTGAAAGTTCAATTCGTCGGTGCTTTGCAAATCGTGCTTCAGGGAGCTCATCCAGAGCGCGTTGCAGAGAATCACGACGTTTTTGTTGGAAATCGCTTTGCCGTAGTACTCAAGCAGGCCGGCGAGGGCCATGGGGTGCGAGCCGTCGAGGCCGAGGTTGCCAAAGCGTTCGCGGGTGGCGAGTTCGTTGAGATAATGCGTGAGCGTTTGATCGGGCGTGACGTATTCGCCCCAAATTACAGAATCGCCGACGACGAGCGTGTCGTAGCGTTCAGCCGCGCGTGCGGCGCAATTCGAATAGAGCCAGTAATCGTTGCTCAGATCTTTGTTCATGCGGAAGTCGCCGCTGACGTCGAGTTTTTCGGCGCGGCGCCATAGCGATGGTGCGAGCGCGAAGAGCGGGGCGACGATCAGCAGAACGAACAGCCATTGCTTCACGCTGAGGCGGAAGGCGTTCGAGCCGTAGGCAATGAAGGCGTGGCCTTGGTCGGTGAGGTGGTCGTGAGTGGCTTCGGGCATTTGTTTGCTCAAAACTGAAAATAGATGAACGCTTTGCTTCCGGGTTGCGCGACAACTAAGAGGTATACAATCATCAACACAGCAATGCCGACGTTGAACGCGGGAATTTCTAGGAGGCGCTTGAGGCGCGACTGGCCGGCGGCGCCGGTTCCTGAAGCAAAGAGCATTTGATAGAGCCAGACGGCAGCGATCATGAGGAGCATCAGAATCGGGAATTGCGGGTCGGCGAATTTTCCGTCGGGTGTTTTGAATCCGGACATAAAGACGCGCGAGATGACCAACCAAGCGTCGCTCATGTTTTGAGCGCGGAAGAAAACCCAGGCGAGATTGACGAAGGCGAAGACGGCGCATTGCTTGACGAATGTGGGGATGCGCTCCTTATAGGTGGGGTTGCGTTCCAGATTGAAAGTAAGCACGCGGCCGATTGCGTGGATCGCACCCCAGACGATGTAGCGCCAGGCGGCGCCGTGCCATAGGCCGGAGACAACCATGGTGATAAATACATTGCGATACGTTTCCCATTTCAATCCGCGGCTGCCGCCGAGCGGGAAATAGACGTAATCTTTGAACCACGTGGAGAGGCTGATGTGCCAGCGGTTCCAGAAATCGCCGAGGCCGGTGGCGACGTAGGGGTTGTTGAAATTGAGCATCATGCGGAAGCCCATCACGCGCGCTAGGCCGCGGGCCATGTCGGTGTAGCCGCTGAAATCGAAATAGATTTGCCACGCGAAGGCGACGGTGGCAAGAATCAAAGCGGGCGCCTGGTAATGCGCGGGCATGCCCAATTCGCCTTGGACGCCATAGACTTTATCGACGTACGTGGCGAGGTAATCGGCAAGCGCGACTTTTTTGAAGAAGCCGACGAGGAAGAGCGAGAGGCCATCGCCGATGTCTTCGCTCGTGATTTTGGGCGTGTGCTGCAATTGTGGGAGGAGATTCTTGGCGCGTTCGATGGGGCCGGCGACGAGCTGCGGGAAAAAGGAGACGAACGTCAGAAAACGGATGAAACTGCGTTCGGTTTGGATGGTGCCTTTGTAGGCGTCGATGGTGTAGCTCATGGATTGGAACGTGTGGAAGGAAATGCCGATGGGCAGAACGACTTCGGTGAAGAGTTTGTCGGCAGGCGCGCCGAAGAGCGTCAGGATTTTATTGGGATACCAGACTGGATTGGGCAGGTGAAAACCGGCGTGAGCGTAGTCGAGAAGCCAATTGATGTTTTCGGTGAAGAAGCCGGAGTATTTGAAATAGCCGAGGAAACCGAAGTTGCTAACGAGGCTGATGATCAGCCAGAGTTTGCGGCGCTGCTGCGTTTTGCTGCGATCCATCAGGACGACCATGAGGAAATCGATCGCGGAGGTGCCGAAGAGGAGCGCGAGGTAATTGGGATTCCACCAGCCGTAAAAAGTGTACGAGGCAAGCATCAGCCAGAGATTCATGGCTGCGTTGTGTTTGCGGACGAGCAGATAGACCGGATAGACGATCAGAAAGAAGATCAGGAAAATCCAGGTGTGGAAGAGCATGCCGGCTCGCTTTTTTCGGGGATATGCGCGGGGATTAATTAGCGCAATAATGCGGCGGTGCAAGCGCAAAGAGCGGTTTAAAGGTTCAAGGGTTCAGGATTGTGAGGATTTGAAATGGCGACAAGATTAATAAGGTGCGGATTGGTTTTGGCGGGATTTTTTTCGTTCGCGACGTTTGGAGCGGATTGGGCTTCGTATCAGCCGGGGAACAGCGCGTGCTACATTCGGCTGCCGGCGAATCCGGAGTATCAGACGCAGATTGTGGATGCGATGGTGACGCACATTTACGTCGCGAAGGATGCGTCGCGCACGCCGGCGTTTGTGTACACGGTGAGCTTCGGCGATTATCCGAAGGAGAAATTCGTGGACGAGAATTCGCCGAAAAAAATTCTCGATGCGGACCGGGATGGATTTGTGAAAGCGGTGAATGGGAAGATTGTCAGCGAGAAGAGCATCGAGAAAGGCGCGTATCCAGGCCGCGAAGTGGCGATTTCGGGCGAGGGCGGAAAGGCGCGGTATGTGTTGCGCGAGTATTTGATCGAGAACCGGATTTTTCATCTGGCTGCGTGCGTGCCGGCGGCCAGTGTGGACGATGCGGATGTGACGCGATTTTTCGAGTCGTTTCAGTTGGCGAAGAAATGAGTATCACGAGCGCAGTCGGATAACAGCTTGGGATTAATTTGCTGCGGTGACGATAGCGTTGTATATTGTGCCCAAAGGAAAGTACTAATGCTTCACTCAGAACCGACTGTTGCGCCCGAGCTCGATCTGGAAACCGTGATCAAGAGCGTCTGTGGAACAAACAGCCCGATCACGATCTCGTCCGACGATGGGAACGCGGTGAAGGTCATCCCCGTGCCGAAGCCGGTCGAGTTTTTCAAAGGCCGGCCAGTTTATCGATTGGAAGATGCAAAATATCTGTATTTGGATTGTCCGTGGCTTTTGGAGTAAGCCATGGCCTTCGCGGAATACGATATCATCCGCTAAAATTTCCCCATGGATCACGCCACCTATGCGCGGCCGTGCGTCATCATTCGAATTAAACAGGACGGAACGCTGACGATCATCCCGATCAGCTCGAAGGATTATGGGAATGTGGACAAGTTCCGTGTGGATGAGCGCGATCCTGATTTCGCGGCAACTGGACTCACTACCACTTCCTATGTGTACGGACACCCGGTCCTAAATATTTCCCCGGCTTCTGTGCTCAAAAAGCTCGGCGCCTTCGTTGGTGAACTCAAACGACGATTTATTGCGTGGAACGGTTAAACGCCTTACTGCTTCGTCGAAGGCCGCTTGAAGACTTTCGCCCAAAACGTACCGCTGGATTTATCCTGCGTAGGATCGGGGCTTTCCGCCACGGCTTGGACGGCTTGGACGCGCGAACCGGAACCCGCGGTCGCCGCGGCGGCGATGGGCGCGGGTTCGAGCGCGGGCTGCGACGGGGCTTTGATCGCGCCGCTGCCTTCGTTGGCGGAGGCGGCGATTTTGTATTTGGCGCTGGGCATGCGGCCGGAACCGGCGGTGCCGGAGCCGCCGGAACTTGAAGTAACCGGCGCGGGCTGCGAACCTGAGGCCGGCGGCGCGTGCGCGCCGCTTGGCGCGATGGGCGGATGCGATCCGCTGGCGCTCGAAGCGAGTTTGGGCAGGCGGGCGCTGTCGCGGTTGTCGTGTTCGTGCAGGAGTTTGCTCAGGCGGGTGGCAATGTCCACGCTTTCCTGTTCGAGGCGCGCCTTCAATTCAGTGGCCACGGATTCGATCTTCTCGCCCTGGCAGGCGGCTTCTTCTTCGAGGCGCTTGCGGGTGAGCTTGGCGTTGGTCACCAGTTCCGACGTTTTCACCGCGAGCTTGCTTAAGACGACGTTGTAATCGGTGGCGAATTTTTCGAGTTGCGCGTTGATGCCTTTGCGCAAGCGGGCGACTTCGGCGTCGGCGCGTTCGGCGCGGGCTTCCGCCGTGTCGGCGCGGGAGAGCGCTTCGTCGCGTTCCTTGCGCACGCTTTCCTTGATGTCCTGCTCGGCTTTGAGGCGCGTCTTTGCGTCTGCCATTTTCGCGCTCAGTTCGCGGTGATCGTTGGCTAGGTCGCCGTGTTCTTTCAGCGCGCGCTCCTTGGCTTCGCGTTCGTTGGCGTGGCGGCGCGTGAGGTCGGCGGCTTTCGCTTCCAACTGCATGCGCAGGTCGTGAAGTTTTTCGCGTTCGCCGGTGGCGCTTTCTTTCGCCTCGCGTTCCAGTGAGAGGCGCGATTCGAGATCGGCGACGCGCGCGTCCAATTCGGTGCGCGATTCGTGGAGTTCGGCGTGCTTGCGCGAGAGCGCTTCCTTCGCATCGCGTTCGGAATGCAGGCGCGATTCGAGATCGGCGACGCGGGCTTCAAACTCGCGGTTGCTGTCGGAGAGTTGATCGCGCTCGCGGATCAGCGTTTCCTTCGTGCGCTTTTCAAGCGCGAGCCGAGCTTCAAGGTCGGCCATGCGGGCTTCAAGTTCCTGTCGGACTTCGGACAATTCGCTGCTCGATTTGATGCCGCTGTCGCGGACGCTGCGGTCGGACGCCATGCGCGAAGACATTTCGGCGACCTTCGCGTCGAGTTCCTTGTGGGCTTCGGCGAGCTGGTCGCGTTCGCGGTGCGCGGCTTCTTTCGCCTGGCGTTCCGAATTCAGGCGAGCTTCGACGTTTGCCAATCGCGCGTCGTGTTCCTGTTTAAATTGGCGCAGATCGTCCAGTTCGGCGTTGAGGGCGGAGCGCGTGGAAGTTTCGGAATTGTGGCGCGCGGTGAGTTCGGCGACTTTGGCGTCGCGTTCGCGCCAGAGGTTTTCAAGTTCGACGCGTTCCTGCAGCAACTGGTCTTTGGCGCGTTTGTCCGTGGCGACCAACTGCGAAAGTTCGGCGACTTTCGCCTGCAATTCGCCGACGGCGTCGTCGTGTGTGGCGGCTTCGCGCAGCGATTTTTCCTGAGCGAGGCGCGCTTCCAGATCGGCGAGTTTGACTTCGAGCGCGTTGCGTTCGCCGAGCACCTGTTCGCGCGCTTGTTTTTCGGTGTTAATCTGCGCTTGCAGCGCGGCCAGTTGCGCCTGCAACTCGAGGCCGGCCTGGCTGGCCATGGCATGTTCGCCGGAGGTTTTCGGCGCTTTGAATTCGCCGGACGTTCTGGGCGCTTTGAATTCGCCGGAAGTCCGCGGCGAGGTGAATTCGCCGGAGGTTCTGGGAGACGGCGCGTCGCCGCTGACCGCGGGATGAAGGTGCTGCCCGCTGGCGCGGACGGCGGCGTCCTGTTCATCCTGCGATTTGAGCATCGTATCCACGACACTCTGCATTTCAGGCTCGATTTCTTTTTTCAATTCGGCCATCAATTCGAACGCCTGCGTTTTCTTCGGATCGGGCAGCGCTTCCTGTTGCGGCTGTTTGTGAATCCCGCTGAGTTCCTTCCATTCGCCGGAATTGAATTTGTGCTGGCCGGAAGGCGTGGTCGTGACGCCGCTGCCGGGATTGGTTCCCGCACCCGCCATGGCGCCGCCGCCGACCGGAATTTCCGGGCTCGATTTTGACTAGATTCGGATCGGTGCGAACGGAGGCCTGCTTGACTTTGACTTGCTTGTCTTCCATCGCCTGCCCGCCGTAGCGGGGCGAAACGCGCTGGGAGCAGAAGCCGCAGGTTTTGAGCTTTTCGGTGGGGACGGTTTCGGTCCAGCAGTTGGAGCAGAGGATGGTGCCGGCCGATGGAGCTTTGACTTGGTCGGGGAAGGTAAAGAGATTGGAGCAAGCGGCGCACCGGAATTTTTTGGGACCGGATTCGCCGCGGTATTTCGCGCCGCATCCGGCGCAGGTGACGATGAGTTGCATTGGCCGTTTCCCCTAGAACGCCCGCCCAGGACAAATATGCGAGCCGCGACCGCGAGAAGCGGGCGGCACAGACAAGCTATATATTACACGAGCCGAAAAAGCGTAAAGGATGAAAGTGGCGATAAATTCAGGAGTTTGCACGCACGTGCGCACAATGCGCATATATATTCGCTGAAGCCGTGGAACCTACTTGATCACAATCTCGCTGGGCACAAAATCCGGCTTCGGCAGTTTGTAGTCGATCCATTCCAAGACCTTCACCAGCACATGCGCGACGACGTAGTTGCGGTACCATTTTTTGTTTGCGGGGACAATGTACCACGGCGCGTGGGGCGTGCTGCATTTGCGGATGACGTCTTCGTAGGCTTCCTGAAATTCGTTCCACAGTTCGCGGTCGGTCAAATCGCCGGTGTTGAATTTCCAGAGCTTTTCCTTGTCGTCGAGGCGCGCCTGCAAGCGTTCTTTCTGCTCGTCTTTGCTGATGTGTAGAAAGAATTTAACGATCAGCGTGCCTTCGTCGGCGAGCGTCTTTTCAAAATGGTTGATGTGGTCGTAGCGTTTTTCCCAGGTTAATTTGGGCACGAGGTTGTGGACACGGGCGACCAGCACGTCTTCGTAATGCGAGCGGTTGAAGATGCCGAACATGCCTCGCGCCGGCGCGGCGGCGTGGACGCGCCAGAGGTAATCGTGGGCCAGTTCAGTTTCGGACGGTTTTTTGAAACTGGTGACCAGACAACCCGTCGGATTGACGCCGCTGAATACGTGGTCGATCGTGCCGTCTTTGCCGCCGGTATCCATCGCCTGGATCACGACCAGCAGGGCGTGGCGGCGATCGACGTAAAACTTCTCCTGCAACTCCTGAAGCTTCTTCAGGTCTTTCGCGACGGCTTCGTCGGCGTGTTCGCGCGATTTGAAATCGCCAGTGTCGTTGGGATCGAAATTCTTGAGCTTGAAGCCCTTGCCGTCGTCGATGCGGTATGCGCTCGTTCCCATTTATCCTCCAGTTTCAAGGTTTCACGGTGTCAGGTTTCAAGGGCGTCAGACTGCGGTTTCGACTATAGCGGCTTTTTGCGCTGAATCGACTTTCGATTTTTGATTCAGTTCGCGCGCAAGATTTTTGATGCGGTTGATGGCGGGCGCGCCCATGAAAAAAATGGGGAAGGCGGTTTTGTTGTGGTAGAGCGGTTCGTCGAGGTCGATCCAGCGGCGGCAGGCTTCGCCGTCGGGCGTGCCGGGGATGGGGGAGAATTCGGCGAGCATCACGCGGATGCCGAGACTGCTGGCGAAGCGCATGGAGTCTTCGACGTGCTGCGTTTCCGCGTTGGGATGCGCGACGATCAGGTACGCGCAGATGTTATCGATGCCTGCGCCGGCGGCGCAGAGGTTTTCGATCGCGCGCGCCAGTTCGTGCGAATAAACTTTGCCGCCGGTTTTTTTCTGCCATTCGTAGGCGCTGCTTTCGAAACCGAGGTACACGACTTTGAAACCGGATTCCACCATCAATTCGGCGAGTTCCGGCGAAATGAAGCGGGCGTTGAGCGCGTTGGGCGTGTGAAAATTCAGGCGCGCGTTGCGTTTCACGACTTCCTTCAAAAATGGAATCAGGATGCGGTCGGGCTGGTAAAGGAGCGCGTCGTCGTAGAAAACGATGTTGCGCACGCCGCGCTCGATCAGAAAATCGAGTTCGGCCAGCGAGCGGTCCATCGGCCGCGCGTGGAACGTCGGATAGACCTGCGGGACGGAACAGTACGTGCATTTGAAGGGGCAGCCGTCGGCAAGTTTCAGCACGCCAGTGTCGAGGTGCGAGTACAGATCCCAACAGGGCAGGCCAGCGGGATTCGGCTCGAGATTGAGGAACTTCCAGAGCGGGTCGAGGTTCAAACCTTCGAGCACAAAATCGGCGCCGAGCGACTTGGCGTGCGCGGGACAGAGCGTGGCGTAAACGCCGCCGAGGACGATTTTCGTCTCCGGCGAAAGCGCGCGCAGGTCGTCGATGGCTTCTTTGACGCCGGGGTACCAGTACGTCATTACGGTCTGAATCAGCGCGACGTCGAACGGGCCTTCGCGTTCGAGAAACGCGCGTAATTCGGCGCGCGGCAAACCGAAGCGGCGAAAGCGGCGCGGAATTTCGGAGAAGATCGCGGGCTTGTCGAGCAACTCGCTGTGAAATTCGCCGCGGCCCCAAACGTCGGCGCGAAGTTTTTCGGCGGGCGCGCGCGGGTGATGGCGGTCGAGGTAATCGAAGAGATGCAAGTCCGCGCGTTCGCGCAAGCGCCCGGCGACATTTAAAAGTCCGTAAGGCTTGAGCCAGAAATCGTAGGCGGCGAAATCGTGGATGGGAGGATTGAGCAAAAGGATGCGGGGCGGGTTGGTCATGCGAACGATTGTTGTGTACTCAAAGAAAATGCAAAATTAAAAATGCAAAATGCAAAATTGAAAAGTGCGCGAGGTTCATTTTGCATTTTACATTTTTCATTCACGCCAACCCGTGCGCGGCCATTTTCGCTCGCAGGAACTCCGCCGACAAGCGCAGATGTTCCATGCCATGCACTGCGTCCTCACCGTCTTCGATGCTGATCCAGCCGGCGGTGCCGGTTCCTGAAGCAAATCCAGCGGCTTTGAGGATCGAGAAGATTTTGTCGTAATCGTTGAGGCCGCGGCCGACGATGCCGTGTTTCAGAATCGGCGCATAGCCCATCTGCGGGTGGGCTTCAAGCTTGCGCAAATCGCCCGCGGTGCCGCCTTCGAAATAGCGGTCGCTGGCGTGCATCGTGACCACGCGGTCCTTGACAGCTTCGAGCAGCGCGATGGGGTCGTCGCCGGCAATGATCGCGTTCGACGGGTCGTAATTCACGCCGAAATTGGGCGAGCGCGGGATGGCGTCGAGCAGTTTCAGGAACACGTCCATCTTTTGCGCGAATTCGGGGAACTTCCAGAAGCCGTCTTTGTAATGATTTTCGAGGATCAGCGTGACGCCGTGAGCTTTGGCGAAGGGCGTGAGTTCATTAATGGAATCGGCGGCGAGTTTGACGCCGTCGTCGAGCGAGACGTCGGCACGGCGCTGGCCGCTGAGCACGCGGCAGAATTTTCCGCCGAGGCGCGCGATGGCTTCAATGGCGATTTTTTGCTTTTCGACTTCGGCGCGGCGCTCAGCGGGGTCGGGTTTGATGAAATCCGGCGAGTAGCACATCATCGGGATTTGCAGATCGTGAGACGCAGCGAGTGCGCGCAACTTTTCCAGCGCCGCCGGTTCGCGCGGCGTGAAACCCCAATAAAATTCGAGGCCGTCCACGTCGAGTTCGCGCGCAACGTTTTCGATCCACTCTTCGACGGTCATGGAATGGTCGACGCAGAGGGCGTTGAGGTAACACTTGGGGAAGGCGGCGAGAGGCATGGTTGCTCAAATGTTTTTTTCACGCAAAGGCGCAAAGAAAACGCAAAGCGCGCAAAGAGAATTATGACCAGTTTTCTTTGCGTTCTTTGCGACTCCTTTGCGCCTTTGCGTGAAAAGATTTTTCGTTAGAACTGCCCCGGAACCACGCTGGAACCGGGTGTGGTGGTTGTCGGAGTGCTGCCCGGCGTGGCCGTGCCGCCGGTTTTTGTCGTGCCGGTAGTTGTTGTCGTGCCCGCTGGCACGGTTGCGCCGGTGGTTGTGTTTGCGGCGGTATTGGGCGCGGCCTTCGACATGATCGGCATTGCGGGGTCGCCGAAGATCTGCTCGGTGTTGCTCAGGTCGGCATAGAATCCTGCGCCTTTTGAGTATGCCCACTGCTGCGCGTTCAGGAGCGCGTTGCCCCAGCGCGCGCTGCCGGAATTGGCGTTCTTGAGCAACTGGCCCATGAATTCGACACCGTAATCCGAAGCCATGTACGTGGACGGCGCGATCGACGCCGAGATGCCGCCTTGCGGCTGCGTCAGCGCCTGAATGGCGATCGATTTTCCAACCGTCTGGTCCGCGGCCATCCAGTTTGCGGTGCAGGTCGATTGCAGCAACACCACGTTGCCTGTCATGAACTGAACATTGTCGCGCACACTGTCGGTTTGCAGGATGCGCGGGTCGTCCTTGCCGAGTCGCGAGGCGTTGCCGTGGCCGACGTAGAGGATCCAGTTCGCGCCGCCGTTGGCAGCGCTCATCAGCGCCGACGAGACTTCGGGCGAGGTCTGATACGTCACGCCGAGGTAGTTGCGCTGCCAGGTCAGTTCGGGGTTGGCTTGCGCGAGCGATTCGGCTTGCGCCGGGAAGTCCGCGGTTTCGGGATCGAGGCGATCGGCAACGGCGTGCAGCACCGCGCCGGACGACGGCGGGCCGCTGTACGACATGATGCGCTTGACGGCGACGCTCAGTTCAGCGGGCGTGTTGACGGGCAGACGGCCGACAGCGACTTCGGGGAAGCCGCGGCCCAAGTCGCCGAACATCGAATCGGAGGTGGCCTGCGCCCAGAAGGTCGTGGAGACGAGGAACGTCGGGCACATTGGATCGACGCCCAAGCCGGAGTAATCGCGATAATCGTAAGTGGTGCGGCCCGCCAGCAGCAGGTATTGCGGCCTCACGGCGCGCACGGCATTCTGAATTCCGGACGGACCGTAGCGGCCATAGTTGTAGTAATCGAAGATTTGTTCCTGATCGACGAACGTTGCGCGCAAGCCTTCCTTACTGCGCTGCATCAGCAGCGGCTGCAAGGCCGGAGCGAACTGATTCGGGCCGACGGCGAGGTACGTGCCGGAATTGCGTATCGGTTTGATTGCGCGTTTGCTGATCGCCACCGGCGTGTTTTCCATTCCGGCGGGAACGACGAGGTATTGGCCGGTGCCGCCCGCGCCGGCGCTGAAACGCAGTGTATATGTGCCGTCGGCTTGGAGCTCACTTTGCGACGGCACGAGCGCGGCGCGATCGGCGTAGCGGGCGTCCACGACCCATGCGTTGGCGCTCGGCATGTTGCTGAGTTCGTAAGTCTTTTGCGATGATCCGCCGTTGAACAACTGCACTTGCTGCGAACCGTCGAGCAGGCGCGTGTAACCGATGGTCATGGAGTGCAGGAACGAAATCTCGCTGTCAACGCCGTCGATATTCGGCGTGATCATGTCGATCTGATTCGTGCCCGCGTTCAGTACACCCGACGGTACTTGGAACGTGATTTCCATCATCATGCCGCCGCCGGTCCATTGGGCCTGGCCAGCGGGCTGGCCGTTGATCGCAACTTGCAACGCATGGTCAGGCGAAACAGTGTCTGATTGAGTGAGGCTCCAGAGATTCACGGTCAGCGTCGCCGCGCCGGCGCTGGCGAAGGGCGTGTCGATGGAGAAGCTTTGCGTCGTTCCGCCGGTGAGGTACTGGCTGGAGAACCACGGCGCGTAGGTGTACGGGCGCAGCGTGTAATCGAAGTAGACATCGTGGTAGTCGGCGGTCACGGTCGCGGGAGTATCGGTGTTGACGGTGACGGTCGGCGCGAAGAGGCCTTGGGCTTGCATGACTTGGCCTGCGGCTGTCTTGCCGGCGATGCGGCGCAGGAAGAGCGCGTCTTTGTTCGTGTAATCGTCCTGGTAGCCTTGTCCATAAACGATCAGGCCGTCAGCAGTGAGCGCCAGCGGAGTGAGCGAGCGGCCTTCGCGCTGGATGCTGACGTGGTTGATGTCGAATCCACCTCCGGAACCGGCACCGCCGGGCAATTGAGCTTGCGGGATGAGCAGCACGCCGGGCTTGTCGTAAAGCACTTTGACGCCGGTGAAAGACGAGGCTGAGGCGCCGCCCGCGGTGAACCAGCGCGCGCTTACGTTCGTAGTCCCGCCTTTAGGCGGAACCGGCGTTGAGCGCGTACTTGTCGTTGAGGCGGCGGACGCTATTCCGCCTGACGGCGGAACTACGGACGCTGCATCGATGGCGCGCACAGTTGCGGGGAGGAACAACGCGCCGTTGTCGGTGTGGGCGAGCGGCGTGTATGCAGTCCCGCCTTTAGGCGGAAGGGGCGTCGATTGTGCAACGGCCGTTGACGGGGCGGGCGCTGTTCCGCCTAAAGGCGGGAGGACGAACGATGCGGCTTGCGCGAGGAATTTATCGCTCAGCGTTTGGCCGCGCAGAGTCTGGGCGTCGAATTCGATGCCAGAGACGACAGCGTTCAGAGCTTCTGGTGTCAACGCGGCGAATTGTGAGAAGGCGGAGCCGATTTCGACGGGTCCGGCGAGTTGCGCGTGCGTTTCGACTTCGCCTTTTATGCTCAGGCTTTCGAGCTTGTATTCGTACTGACCCGCGTCTGTCCAGTCGTAGAGCGTGTACAGCTTGAAATCAGCGTTAGTGATGCGGCCGGGGATCAGCGCGGAGTTGACGCGCGTCCAACCGCCGATGGAGCGCCGGCTTCCAGCCGGCTGGAAGCCAGCGTTCCGGCGGTAGACGTTGAAGCCAGCGTTTTGATATTCGGAGACGCTCAGCCACGACACGAGCACGCCGGCGCCTTCGGGGCGCGCGTTAAAGGCATCGACGGTCACGGGTGTGACGTTGGTGTTGGAGAACCGAATCAAGACCTGATTGACCGGATTGATCAGGACGCCGCCGAATGCGGGATTGATGATGTCGGGGTTGGGCGTAAGCGTATCGCGGTAAATGATGTCGTAATCGCCGCCGCCGCCCGTGTTGGACGCGCCGCGGGCCAACACCGACGTGCCGGCCTTTCCGATGACGTTGCTGAAGGACTGAGTGACGTTCGAATTGAAGCCGGTGTCGATGACTTTGAAGGTCTTGGTGTTGTGCGTCGAGTCAACGGTAAAGGAGAGTGTGGAGCTTGAGTCCACGTTAAACGCGCCGTTGCAAATGACTTGCTGTGAGGCGGTATTCGCGGCGTTGATGACGAAGGCGAGCTTGCCGCCATTGAGCAGCGAGACCGAATTGGCGGTGAGCACTTCGTTGGCGTTCAACAAGCTGGGCTTGGCGGCGACGCCCGGCCAGACCACGGTGTTGTTGTTGCCGGTGGTGTCGTTGGTGTTCACATCGCCGACAATGCCGGTGCCGCGCAACTGCGTGCCGCCTTGAGCGTTGGTCGCGTTCAGCGAATCGAGCAACTGAATGGTGCCGGAGGTGCCGTTGACCATGTAGACGGTTCCGGTGGCGGCGGTGCCGAGCGTTTGGACGGTGACTTGCACGGGCGTGAAGGTCGCGCCGGAACTGACGACCAGCGTACCGGACTGGACCAACGCGACATTGTTGTTTCCGCCGTAGGTGCTGGCGCCTGCCAGCGTCATGGTGCCGGTGCCCTGGTATTGGATGGTATTGGTGGCCGCGCCCGGATTGGAGCCGGTGAAGACGCCGGAGAAAGTCTGGTTGGTGGCATCGCCGAAAATCAGCGTCGCGCCCGCGCCGGCAGCTCCGACGTTCACTGACGAACCGCCCGCGGTGACGGTGCCCGTATCCGAAATCGATCCGACGGTCGTGCTAAATTGCTGGATGTCGAATTTGCCGGACGAGCCGTTGATTTTGATCGCCGCCGCCGGCAGGACTTCCGCAGCGCCGCCGATTTGCAGCACATCGGCATTCGCGCCGCCAACTCCGTCGCCCACGACGATTGTGGTGCTGGCGACACACGGTCCGATAGGCTGCGTGGCCAAAATCAATGTGCCGGCGGAGATTTGCGTGATGCCGGTATAGGTGTTCAGGCCGGTCAAAGTCAGCGGGCCGGTGCCGGCTTTGATCAAGCCGTTGACGCCGCCGCCATCGCCGATCACGCCGGTGATAAGGGTGTTGTCGGCGGCCGAACCGCCGGTCGTCAAAGTGCGGGTGACGGTGGCGCCGGGGATGGTCACGGGGCCGGCCAGCGTGAGCGTGACGCCGGTGCCGCCGACTTGCAGGCTGCTGTCGCCGGCGACGGTCACGGGGTTGAACAGCGCATAGTTGGCGCCGGCCAGTTGCGTGCTGCTGCGCAGGTTCCCGCCTTGCAGTGTGACGGTGCCGCTGCCCAGCGCGGAGCCGTTGCCAATGGCCACGGTTCCTGCGAGCAGATTCGAACCGCCGCTGAAGTCGTTGGGTCCGAAGATGCCCGTCGTATAGGAATTGTTGAACGTCACACTGCCGGCGCCGCGCAGCAGGCCTTCGGACGAGCGCGCCCAGACGAAGAACGTGCCGGCGGGAAGATCCGGCGTGAACGCTGAATCGACGGTCAACGCAGTGGTGCTGGCGATGGCGACAACTTTGCGCTGCTGGCTGGCAATGCCGGTTCCAGGCACGCCCGCGCCGCTGACGGCGATGAGCGTGTCGCCGACGTAGACGTTGTTGTTGTTGCCGAAGCCCGTGCCGGTGCCGGTCACTGCGGTGCCGGCCGACGCAATTGAGTTGGCGCCGCCGCTGAAGCCGGTGCCGACGAAGACAATGCCGCTCCCCGCGCCGGCGAAAGTCAGGTTGCTGTCGGCGAACAGATTGGTGTAGAAGGTGAAGTTCTGCGTGCTTCCCGCGTTTTGCGTGATCACGGGCAGCGTCGCGCCGTTGGCCTGGAAATGCAGCGCGCCCCAGAGGATGACCGACGCGGCGGTGGTATTCGAAAGGTTCGCGCTGTTGAGCACGAACGGCGTCAGCGGGAAAGCGCTGCCCTGCCCGGAGCCGTTGATGTCCATGCGCGAGAAATACGCGGCGAGGTTCTGATTGAAGTTGAGCGTTGTGCCGCAGCTTCCGACGGGGATGAGGCCGCCCTGCCAATCGCCGGCGGTGGACCACAAACCCGGTGAGCGAAGTCCCAGCGGATTGGCTGTTGTAATGGCTTCCACGCCCGCCGGAGTATTGGCCGCCCCAGACGTCCCGCCCGCGAAG
>Ga0209579_10000483_pt1 | contig 40733 bp, 35 predicted proteins | sample Coa_R1_2_FD_187152 | JGI IMG/M metagenome (GOLD analysis project Ga0209579, IMG submission 187152) | Surface soil microbial communities from Centralia Pennsylvania, which are recovering from an underground coalmine fire - Coalmine... | ecosystem: Environmental > Terrestrial > Soil >...
ATTCCGAGTTTCTGCGACATCGCGGCGAAGTCGAGCGAAAGGTCACACATCACGCGCATGATGGTTTCGCGGCGGATTTTGTCCTCTTCGGTCACGAAATACGCGCGTTGCAGCGGGACGTTCCCGCTGTCCACGGCCTCCTGCCATTTCGGCAGTTCCTTCTCGTTCTGCCAGTAGGCTTCGGGAATCTGCGAGATGGAGGACATGCCAAAAGCATAAATATCCGACCCGGCACGGGTGCTGTAACCTTGAAAATTCCGCTGAAGTTTCTTCCCGCGTTGGGCCACGGCGAGTTCATCGGCCGGTTTCGCAAAATGGTCCATGCCGATATAGACGTATTGGCCGTCCGCCGTGAGTTTTTCGATGACGAGTTTGAGCACCTGCAGTTTCGTTTCCGGCGTGGGCAGGACCTCGCGTTCGAGAATTTTTTGCGACGGTTTGATCCACGGCACGTGCGCGTAGCTGAACACCGCGAGCCGGTCGGGCTTCATCGTCAGCACGATGTCGAGCGTTTCATTGAACGATTCCGGGGTTTGAAACGGCAGGCCGTAAATCAGGTCGAGGTTGATGGAGCCAAAGCCGAGTTCGCGCATCCAATCCATCGCTTGCTGGGTCATTTCGCGCGGCTGAATGCGATGAATGGCCTCCTGCACCCTGGGGTTGAAATCCTGCACGCCCATCGAGGCGCGGTTGAAACCGATTTCACGCAGCGCCACCATGTGCTCGCGGGTGAGCCGGCGCGGATCCACTTCCACGCTCGCTTCGATGTCCGGTGAAAACGTGAAGTGTTGATGGATGATTTCGCCGAGCCGGCGGATTTCGTCCGGCTTCAGAAACGTCGGCGAGCCGCCGCCAAAATGGAGTTGGACGACCTTGCGCTGCGGGTTCAGCTTGGGCGCCATTTTTGCGACTTCACGGCCCAGCGCCTCGACATAAGCCATGCCCCGGTCGTGATTCAGCGTAATGACGGTGGTGCAGCCGCAAAACCAGCAGAGTGTTTCGCAGAACGGGATGTGAAAATAAATCGAGAGGTCGCGGGACGCGCGGTTGTTCTCCTCGATCTTTGCGGAAAGCTGTTCCCACGAGATGGTGTCGGTGAATTTCGTGGCCGGCGGATAGCTGGTGTAACGCGGTCCGGCCACGTTGTATTTCTTCACCAGATCCAGATTGACGTTCAACACACTCATTTGAAATTTTTTACGGTCTCGACCAGGGCGGCGATGTTTTCCAGTTTGGCTTCGGGCGGCACACCGTGGCCCAGATTAAAAATGTGGCCGCGTGCGCCGCGCATGTCAGTCAGAATCCGGCCGGTTTCCACCGCGACGATTTCCGGTTTCGTCAGGAGCAAAGATGGATCAAGATTGCCTTGCACGCCAACGTGTTCCGGCAGTTGGGCGCGCACGTCTGCCAGTCGGACCGTCCAGTCAATCCCCAGCACGTTCGCCCCGGTGTCCACCAGCGTCTGCCAGTGGCCGTGAACGTCCTTGGAAAACACGATGACGGGCACGGCATTTTTCAGCGCGACAACGATTTGTTTGATCCAGTTGGCCGACGCGGCCGCAAACGCGTCCCCGGCCAGCAACCCACCGAGGCTGTCGAAGATTTGTACGGCATCCACACCTGCCTGGATTTGCATTTGCAACAGGCGCGTGACGGCGGCGGTCAGTTTGGTCATCAGCATCGCAAAGATTTCCGGTTCGGCGTCGAACAATTTTTTGGCCCGGGTAAATGCATCCGCGCTGCCGCCTTCGAGCATGAAATTGGCCAGCGTCCAGGGTGAACCGGCAAAACCGATGAGCGCGGTCCGGTCGCCCAGCGAGGATTTGACGAGTTGCAGGGCGCGCGGGATGTAAGCCAGGCGTTCCGGCAGGGCGGGAACATTGAGCTGCTTGATGTCGTCCGCCGTGCGCAGCGCAAAACTCATTTCGATGCCGCCACCGTCACGGAATTTATAGCCCTGTCCCAGACCTTCAGCGACGACCAGGATGTCGCTGAACAGGATGGCGGCGTCAAAGTCGAATCGCTGGATTGGCTGCAGGGTGACTTCGGCGGCCAATTCGGGGGTGCGGACCAGGGTCAGAAAGGGGTATTGGCCCTTTAGTTTGCGGTATTCCGGCAACGCCCGCCCCGCTTGCCGCATGAGCCAGACCGGCGGGCGGTCCACCGCGCGACAACGACTGGCGTCGAGGAAGCGCTGGCGGTTGGTCAGCGCCGGTGCCCCGGACCTGGCTTGGTTGGCGGCAATAGCGGTCATTTTTCGCCATCAGGATAGGCTGGGAAACGGGCGACGGCGAGTGTGTTTTCGTCGCAACTTTGTCGATGCCCCGGTTTTTAACCAAAAGAACACGATGAAAGACGAACCGGTTCAGAATCTCCAGCGCGAACGGGTTTGGCGTCGGAAACTCACCGAGGCCGAACACGCCGGATTAAGCGCACAGCCGGAAGCCCGGGCGGATTGGGAGCTTGAATCGCTTTTGACCGAAGGGCTGGCCCGGTTGTCGGACGCGCCGGTGCCGTCGAATTTCACCGCGCGTGTGCTTCAGGCCGCCGAACGCGAGGCGATGCGGCCGCGGGCGGCCGCCTGGCAATGGACCTGGCGCGTGCTGGTGCCCCGTCTGGCGGTCGGGGTGGCGGTGATTGGCCTTGCCGGTTTGACCTATCAACGCCACGAATTCAATCAGCGCGCCCGGCTCGCCCACAATATCGCGCTGGTGACCGGGACGCAGCCGTTGCCCAGTGTCGAGGCCTTGAAAAATTTCGACGCCATCCAGCGCATGAGTCAGCCGCGCGCCGACGAAAAATTACTTGCGCTGTTGCAATGAACCGTTCGCGGCAGGTGCGTTGGTGGCTGGCGTTGTGCGTTGCCGGGCAATGGTTGATTGCTCCGGTCTTCGGCGGGACTGTTCCCGGTGTTCCACCGCCCGTGAAATTGCTTTCGGTGCAGACGAACAACCTTTCTCCCTTGCCCCGCCCCCGCTCGCCGGTGGCTTTGTTCCGTCAATTGCTGGCCATGACCCCGGAGGAACGCGACGCCTTTTTGACCAATCGTCCGCCGCAAATCCGCGAAGGCATTCTCGACAAGGTCGATGAATACGAGTCGCTCGATCCCAACGAGCGCGAGTTGCGGCTGCGCGCCACCGAATTGCGCTGGTATCTGCTCCCGCTCATGCAGGAACCACCGGATCAACGTGCCGCGCGGCTGGCCCAGGTCCCGGCGGACATGCGCGACCTGGTCAAAGCCCGCCTGGACGGGTGGATTATTTTGCCGCCGCCGTTGCAGCAGGAATTCCTGGAGAACGAACGCGCCCTGCGCTACTTTGCGAACGTGGACGTGAGCAACAACCCGGCGCTTCGACAAATCGCTCCGCCCGGTTCCGATCTGGCGCGCTGGAGCACAATGACCGAAGATCAGCGGGAAAAGGTCGCCGCCAATGTAAATCAATTCTTCGAGCTGACTCCGGACGAGAAACAGGCGGCCCTCGGCACCTTGTCCGACGCGGAACGTCAACAAATGGAACAAACCCTGCAGGCCTTCGACCAATTGCCCTCCAGCCAGCGGGACGAATGTATTCATGCGTTCGCGAAATTTGCCGGCATGAGCACGACCGAAAAACAGGAATTCCTGAAGAACGCCGAACGCTGGTCCCGAATGTCGCCGGCCGACCGCCAGGCCTGGCGCGACCTCGTGGTGAACGTGCCGGAATGGCCCCCGCTGCCGCCGGATTTTTTCACGTCGTCCCCGTCCCCGCCCTCGATTTTTCATTCCGTGGCGACCACCAACCCGAACTGAACCGGCGCGAATTTCAGTTTTCCATTTCCCCCGCCACGCTTTAACCTCGCATCGTGCATCCGATTGCGTTTCATCTGGGACCGCTCACCATTCATTGGTACGGCGTCATGATTGCCGTGGCGTTTTTGGTGGGCCTGTGGACGGCCAGCCGCCGTGCTCCGCGTGAAAATATCCCCGGCGAACGCATCGCCGACATCGTGCTCTGGCTCATGGTGGGCGCCATCCTCGGCGCCCGCATCGTCTATGTGACGACCTATTGGAAGGATGAATTCGCCAACCAGCCGCTCACGGAAATTTTCATGATCCAGCACGGCGGGCTGGTTTATTACGGCGGCCTGATTGGCGCGATCCTGGCCGGGTTCGTTTACATTCGCTGGAAAAAACTGCCGATGTGGAAGGTCGCCGACGTGCTGGCGCCGAGCATCGCGTTGGGAAACTTTTTTGGCCGGGTCGGTTGTTTTTTCAATGGCTGTTGTTATGGCCGTCCGACCCATCTGCCCTGGGGCGTTCAATTCCCCAACCAGTCCTACGCCTGGTTCCAGCAATATCAGCAGGGCCTCGTCGGCAAAAGTGACCCGTCCCTGCCCGTGCATCCCACGGAAATTTATGATGCGGTAAATAATGTCCTGCTTTACCTCCTGCTGGCGTGGCTGTTCCGGCACAAAAAATTCGACGGGCAGGTGTTTGCCACCTATCTCGTCGGCTATGCCGTCACCCGCACGTTCATGGAATATTTTCGCGGTGATTATCCGCCCGACCACCTGCACTACGGCCTCACACCGGGCATGTTGGTCAGTATTCCCATTTTCATTGTCGGCCTCGCGCTCGGTGCCATCCGGTCGCAACGCGAGGCGAAACGGGCATAACGACTGGAGGATTAAAGATGGCCAAGCCCGATCTCCCATCTCCCATCTCTCATCTCCCGATCCTCATCGCGGGCCCCACAGCGGTGGGAAAATCAGAAATTGCACTCCGGCTGGCCGAACGGCTGGGCGGCGAAATCATCTCCGCCGACTCCATGCAGGTGTATCGCGGACTCGACATTGGCACGGCCAAACCGTTGCCCGCCGACCGCGTTCGCGTGCCGCATCACCTCATTGATATTTGCGGCCTGACTGAATCCTTCGATGCCGCGCAATTCATCCGGCTGGCGCAAAAGGCGGTTGCCGAAATTCAGGCGCGCGGCCGCGTGCCGGTTTTCTGCGGCGGCACGGGCCTTTATTTCAAGGCCTTTTTGAGCGGCCTTGGCGAGGCGCCTTCCGCCAATCCCGAACTTCGAGCCAGGCTGGAAGCCATGCCGTTTGAGGAGCTGCTCCGTGAACTGCGCGAACGCGACCTGGCGGCCTATGAAAAAATTGATAAACAAAATCCGCGCCGCGTCATTCGCGCGGTGGAAGTGATCCGGTTGACCGGCAAAAAGTTTTCGGCGCAAAAATCGCGGTGGGGCGAAACGCCGTCAAGCCCCAGTTTCAAAACGGAAGAAGGAAAATCAGGGCTCGAGAGACGCTCGCCCCACCAGATCAGATTTTATTGTTTCACACGGGCGCCTGCAGATTTGCAGGCGCGCATCAGTGCGCGCGTGGATACGATGTTCGCGCGCGGCCTGGTGGATGAGACGCGCGAATTGCTTAAGCGCGGGCTCGCGGAAAACCAAACGGCGATGCAGGCCATCGGTTACCGGCAGGTGGCGGAACATCTGCGCGGCGAGCGGTCATTGGCGGAAACCATTGAACTGGTGAAAATCAAGACGCGCCAATTTGCCAAGCGGCAATTGACCTGGTTTCGCCGTCAGCTTGACCCGGAATGGATGGAATTAAAGCCGGAAGAATCGCTGGAAGCGGTTGTGCAGAAAATTTGCGAGGCGATAAGTTAAATTTCCCTCGCCCGTTTGACGACGACTTCAATTCCAGCCTTGTTTTTCGCAATCATGTTCGCGGGCAGGATGCCGCGCCAGAAGACATTTGGATAAATCACCGCGCTGCGTCCGACGATGCTGCCAGGGTTCAGCACGGCGTTGCAGCCCACTTCCGCACCGTCACCGAGCAACGCACCGAATTTGCGCAGGCCGGTGTCAAACGGCTTTCCGTCCAGTTCCAGCTCGATGTTGCCGGGAAAGAGCTTGTAATTGGAGATCTTCACGCCCGCGCCGAGGTGCGCCTTGTGGCCGAGGATGGAGTCGCCGACATAATTGAAATGCGGCGCCTGCGCACCATTGAACAGCAACGAGTTTTTCAGTTCGGTCGAGTTGCCGACGACACAGCCGTCGCCGATGATGACGTTTTCCCGGATATAGGCGCCATGTCGGATCTTGCAGTTTTTGCCGATGATGGCCGGGCCTTTGATCATCGCACCGTCCTCGACCACCGTGCCTTCACCGATAAACACTTTTTCGCTGATGAACGCCCGGCCTTCGCAGGTGTTGCGCAGTTCAGATTTCAGATGTGCGACAATGTAGGATTCGATTTTTTTCAGGGCTTCCCACGCGAATTTGCAGCCGTCAAAGACGGCGGCGTGTTCCGTTTGGCTGAGGTCAAACAGGTCGGCTGGTTCGAACATGCGGCCACAGTAACAAAACACCTGCGGTGGGAAAGCGCGATTTTACCGGTATTTTTAGAAAATAATCAAAAGAAGCAAATCGCCAGCCGACGGTTTGCGCCGGGGAATGGATCAGTCTCCTGGCGCGGCCGGTCATATGGCCGAGCCGCGCAGGTTTCTATTTTTCAGGAGACATGATGCCGGTATGGAAGCCCGTTTCATCCTCATAGCCCAACGGTACGCGAGACCGGATTATGATGAGAAATTTTGAGAGGATTCCACTCCAGTGGCGGTTTTCCGCGGATTCAAAATGCCCGGGCTCGCCGTCGCTGGATGGTGGCCCGTTTTCCTGAACGTCTTGATCGGACGAATGATAGCCGTCAGCCATGAGCTGACTATCAGGGACGGAAACGAAGAAAGCTCGTCATCCTTTGGCCATTTTTTTGCAAAAATTGCGCGGATTTATCAACTGCCCTTCATATCCTGGCGGGTAATCGATTTGGCGGAACAGTTTTTTATTTCGGGATTTACCGCCGGCACTGTCAACGGAATGGTACTCGAGTGTCCAAATGGAACACAAACAGAGGAGTTTGGTGACGCCCCTGGCTCGGGATTTTGGTTGAATTGCCCGGTTTCTGCGGGTTTTCAAGGTTCTGAAAAGGTGGGGTTTAAATCCGAACCTGCCTCTTGAAGCACAGCGCCAAGGCATGGCAACTGCTCATAGCTTCAAGCGATTAACGCGTTATCGGAAGATAAAACCTGGGCGACACAAATCGCGGTTTGGCGACGTCGAATAATGATATGAAAATTCGGACTCTGCTTGTGGATGACCAGTCAACCGGACTGGCCGTATTGAGGGACATGCTTCGTTACGAACCAGACATTGAGATCGTTGGCATGGCCGCCACCGGCCATCAAGCCATCGAAGCCATCAACCAGTTCGCGCCCGATCTGGTGTTTCTCGACGTGCAAATGCCCGAATTGGACGGCTTCGAGGTGGTCGCCCAAATCAAGCTTTCGCCGATGCCGATCATCATCTTTGTGACGGGTCACGACGATTATGCGTTGAAGGCCTTCGAGGCGCACGCCCTGGACTATCTGGTAAAACCCTGCCAGCTGGCCCGGCTGCGGTCGGCGGTGCAACGGGCCCGACAACAAATTCAGAACCACCAGAACGGGGACATCCAGCAGAAGCTGGACAGTCTGGTACAGGACCTGAAGGCGAACTCAAAGTATCCGGAACGTCTGGCGGTAAAATCCAACGGACGGATCGTTTTTCTGCGCCTGACCGACATCGACATGGTCGAAGCCGCGGACAACTACGTAAAGCTCTACGTTGGCAATGAAACGCACATGCTGCGTGAAACCCTGACGGCGCTGGAGGAAAAGCTTCCCCCCGACCGTTTCGTGCGCATCAGCCGTTCGACCATCGTGAACATCGAATCCGTCAAGGAACTGCATCCCATGTTCCATGGCGAATATACGGTCACGTTGCACAACGGCACCCATGCCACCCTCACCCGAGGATACCGGGAACAACTCCGGCAACTTGGTGTGATGACCTGAGCCGGGCCGTGCTGGTTCAGGCAGGTTGGTCCTCATTTTCCCTCTGAATTCCGCCCCTCCCCGGGCGTCATTCACCCCTCAAATCCCGCAATGCGTCCCTAAACCGTTCCGTTTCAAGCGGTTTGTGTTAAATAACTCATAGTCTGAAAACGCAAAACAAAATCGTTATGAACAAATCGTCGATGCTGGTTATTTTGGGCGCGCTGCTGGTGGCAGACAGTCTGGCCCCGTCCGCGCGGGCGCAGAGCAACGTTGTTTATGCCGCTGAGTACAATCAATCGACCAATCATTTCGGCACCATCAATTTGTTGAACGGCAACTTCACCAGGATCGCCTCGATCGGTTCGGTGAAGATCAACGACATCGCGTACTGCCCCACGAACGGCGTGTTGTATGGCATATCGAACTCCACCGCCCTGGTCACGTTCAACAAGACCAACGGCGCCATTACCAAAGTCGCCAACTTGAGTGTCAATAGCATTGAGTCCCTGGCCTTCCGGCCCAGCGACGGAAAACTGTTCGGAGCCACGCAGAGCAAGTTGTACACGATCAATCCCGTCACCGGAACGGCGACTTCGGTCGGAAGTTATGGCAGCCCCAACAATCTCAACGATGCCGGACAAAACATCCGTTTTGCGCAGGATGGCAATCTCTACGTGAGTAATACGAGTACCAACACCGACATTTACCGGCTCAACACCACGAATGGAAGTGCGACCTGGGTGGGCGAAGCCGTCGGCTATCCCTATCTGATGCTAATGAATGCCAGTTCAAACATGTACGGGGTCTTCGTCAATTTGGGAAACGGAAGCAACTCCTACCCCGAACTGGCGAGTTTCAATTTGAGCAGCTTCGTCACCGGCGGGACCAATGCCAATGGCAGCACTCACCAGATCACTCTTAATCTGGTGGGCGCCGGCACCAACTTTCCCGCCAACATCGTCTTTTCCGGCAATGTCCCTCAACCCGTTACCAATCTTACCATCGCGGTGAGCGCCACCGGACCGACGAGTCAGACGGTTTGTCCGGGTGACGGCGTCGTATTCAGCACGGTGGCTTCCGGCACCGGACCTTACAGCTATGCCTGGTTGAAGAGTGGTTCGGTTCTCAGCGGCCAGACCAACAGCAGTCTGACTCTGCTGAATGTGGGTGCCGGGGACGCGGCGACTTATAGCGTCATCGTGAGCGGAGCGATGGGCATGGTGACCAACAGCGCCACCTTGACGGTGAACGCGCCGGTGACCGTGACCACGGCGCCCCTTAACCAGACCAGCGTGGCCGGTGGCAGCGCGAGCTTTAGCGTGACGGCGAGCGGAACCGGTTTGAGCTATCAATGGTTGTTTAACGGCCAGGTCATCGGGACCAGCACCAACCTGATCTTGAACAATCTGCTTACCAGCCAGGCGGGCGTTTACACGGTGATTGTCAGCGGCACTTGCGGGAGCGTAACCAACAACGCCACCTTGACGGTGAACAAAGCCGCGGCCTCGATTACATTGGGCAGCCTCAATCCGACCTACAACGGTTCGGCCGAAGCGGCCACGGCGACTACAACTCCGAACGGGCTGGCAGTGACCTTTACTTACAACGGTTCAGCCACCGTTCCGACGAGCGCCGGTACTTATACCGTGGTGGGAACGATCAATGACCCCAATTATCAAGGCAGCGCAACGGGTACGATGGTGATTGCCCGGGCTTCAGGCGGTATCGTGCTGGGCAGCTTGAACCCGACCTATAACGGTTCAGCCGAAGCGGCCACGGCGACGACCACTCCGGGCGGGCTGGCGGTAACCTTTACTTACAACGGTTCAACCACCGTTCCGACGAGCGCCGGCAGTTACACGGTGGTGGGAACGATCAATGACCCCAATTATCAAGGCAGCGCAAGTGGTACGATGGTGATTGCCCAGGCTTCCAGCACGATCGTACTGGGCAACTTGAACCCGACCTACAACGGTTCGGCTGAAGCGGCAACAGCGATGACCACTCCGGGCGGGCTGGCGGTAACCTTTACTTACAACGGTTCAACCACCGTTCCGACGAGCGCCGGCAGTTACACGGTGGTGGGAATGATCAATGACCCCAATTATCAAGGCAGTGCCACGGGTACGATGGTGATCGCCCAAGCTTCAGGTGGCATCGTGTTGGGCAACCTGAACTCGACCTATAACGGTTCAGCCGAAGCGGCCACGGCGACGACCACTCCGGGCGGGCTGGCGGTGACCTTTACTTACAACGGTTCAACCACCGTTCCGACGAGTGCCGGCAGCTACACGGTGGTGGGAATGATCAATGACCCCAATTATCAAGGCAGCGCAACGGGCACGCTGGTGATTGCCCAGGCTCCCCTGACTATCACGGCCGCGGCCAACACCAAGACTTACGACGGTACCACCAATGCCGCAGCGGTTCCAACGGTCACTGGTTTACAAGGTTTCGATACCGTGACGGGTCTGGCTGAAACTTATGACACCAGGAATGTCGGTACCGGTAAGACGCTCACCGTCATCACCTATACCGTCAATGACGGCAATGCCGGTGCCAACTACACCGTTAACACCGTTTCCAGTTCCGCAGGTGAAATCGACCCGGCGACGCTGACGGTGACGGCTAATAACGAGAGCAAGATGTGCGGACAACCCAATCCGGCACTGACAGCCAGTTATTCGGGTTTTATTACTGGAGAGGATACCAATGTGCTGACGTCCCCGGCGGTTTTGAGCACGACGGCGACGATTAACAGCACGCCCGGTGCGTATCCAATCACTGCCAGTGGCGTGGCCGCTGCCAACTACACGGTCAATTATGGCAACGGAATGCTGACCGTGACCGTGGCCCCGGTAGTACAATTGAGCTGCGCCAGCGTCAATGTCAGTGGGACCAAACAATTCGTCGTGAGCTGGTCGTCCGCCACCAATCAAACCTATCAACTGGAGTGGACCACCAATCTCACCACCGCTCCCGTTTGGACCCCAGCGGGCAGTTCCCTGCCCGGGACCGGCGGCATAATGTCCGTGACCAACAGCATGACCGCCGCACCGCGATGCTTCTTCCGGTTGGAGTTGCAATAAACAGCGCGACGACGTCATTCAACATAAACGTCCAAACAATTGGGGGTCGCACCGGCCGGTGGATGAACATCCGCCGGCCGGCAAAGTTATCAACCGCCGCGGACAAGACCGCGGTGCCATCCTCCATGGTTTGTGATTGCCATGCCCCACTGACGGCTTAGAGTATTCAACGTTCAAATGAAACTGCCCTGGCTCATACTCGGTTTGGCGATGGCGCCAATGTTCAACGTTTCAGCGCAAGTCACCGTCAGCCTGACACTGGATCAGGACCAGTTTCTGCCCAGTGAATCCTTGCCGGTGGCGGTGCATATTACGAATCAATCCGGCCAGCCGCTGCACCTGGGGGCGGATCCGGATTGGCTGACGTTCAGCGTGGAAGCGGCGGACAATTTCATCGTCGTCAAAAATTCCGATCCGCCCGTGCGCGGCGAATTTGAATTGGATTCCTCGCAGGTCGCCACCAAGCGTGTGGATCTGGTGCCCTATTTTGATCTCAGACAGCCGGGACATTATCGGATTATTGCGACGGTGCACCTCAAGGATTGGAACACCGATGTGACCAGCCCGCCGCGGGGGTTTGACGTGATTGATGGCGCGAAATTATGGTCGCAGGTGTTCGGGGTGCCGCTGCCCGCCGGGGTGAGCAATCGCCCGCCGGAAGTCCGGAAATATACGCTGGAAGAAGCCAATTACCTGCGGTTGCAATTGCGGATGTATGTCCAGGTGAGCGATGAATCCGGGAGCACGATATTCAAGGTGCGATCCATCGGCCCGATGGTTTCGTTCAGCCAGCCGGAGGAGCAACTGGATCGGTCCAGTAATCTGCATGTGCTTTACCAGAGCGGTGCCTCCAGCTTCATCTATTCGGTCATCAATCCTGACGGCGACATTGTCCGGCAGGACATTTACGATTACCTCGATGTGCATCCCCGGCTTCGGGTCGGTGATGACGGAACGGTCACCGTCTTCGGCGGCATCCGCCGGGTGAAGCCGCAGGATGTGCCGCCGGTAAGGTCGCCGGAAGAATTAAGCCCGCCCGCCAAACCGTGAGCGCGGCGTTATTGAGTCAAGTCCTGCCCTGACAGGACCTGTGCCTGCAACTGCTGGACGATGAGCCGCGCGCGCGCCACGGCGGTGTCCTGCGTTTCCCCTAGAAACGATTTCAACTCGACGCGCACGGCCGCCACCGGATCGCCATTGCGGTCGGTCAAGGCCATGACCACCGCCACCGTGCCCTGGCCGCGCCCGAAAGAGACCGTGCCGGCGGCGATGGCGCCCTTTTCAGCATCGGTGCCGGGCTGGCCGATTTCCTTTTCGTTGTTGCTGGCGATGATTTGCGGTTTGCCCTGGTCATCCAGCGTATAAACCCGGAGTTCCAGAATGCGTGGATATTTCTGCATCAGGCCCTGCACCAGGGTTTGCGCCATCGGTACGCGCGGGGTGTAGTTGATCGTGGTGTCGCCAAAATAACTGACGGCATCCGATTTTGTCCAAAAGCCGATGTGGCCGGAGGTGAAGGTATTGTCGACCACCGGCGGCATTACCAGGTGATCATCCAGCAGGCAGATGATTTGATTGCCCTGGCATTGGATGCCCAGCGTATGCCAGACATTGGAGGCAATGTCCATGTCCGGTCCCAGGAGATTGCCGCGCAGCCCGTTCACCACCTTATAGAAGCGAATGTTATGCCCCAGCGCGCTGGCGCGGATCACGTAAAAATTCGACGCGTTCTGATAGCGGAACACGATGCCCGCCATTTGTTCCGCCACGCCGCTGACGATTTTAAACTGCGTCGTCAGTTTGAAATCCTTGAAGGTCTCCCGGTCATAGACCAGCATCGGAAACCGTTCATCGGTGGGATCCTCGCTGAGTTGGGCGAGCACGGCGTGCCGGTTCATGGTCGGGGTCCGGCCCGCCTGAGGCGTCAAGGGGGCAAACGCCGACGGAACTTCATCCACGATGATTTTCCAATCGCCCGGCCGGCCGCCGCCGGCCAGCGTATTGTGAAAACCAGCCGGCGTTTCATTCGTTGGGTAATTGCCAAAATTAATGTTTATTTCCGCGCCGTAAACGGGCAGGGTCGACGCGAGCGCGAGGCCGAAAAACAAATTACGCATTGACGGCAGCGTAACAAAAACCGGCCGGACGACAAGTTTTTGCGCCCGGCCGGCCAATGATGGTGGTGATAATTACGCCTTCCAGATCATGTCGGCCACGGTGCGGCCTGCCGGAATGAACGGGATGACGTGCGTGCTGTAAGGCGTGACCACGTCGAGAATGTAAGGCTCCCTGGCGTCGAGCATCCGCTGGATGGCGGCGCGCAAATCCTTTTTGTACATCACGCGCTCGCATTTGACCCCGAATGAATTGCAGACGCGGACGTAGTCGGGATAAATCTCGGGACGATGTTCCGGATCACCGAGATAGGTATGGCCGCGGTTGCCGGCGTAGAAGTTGTCCTCCCACTGCACCACCATGCCGAGGTGCTGATTGTTCAGAATGATGGCCTTGGCGTTGATTTTTTCGACATGCGCGGTGGCCAGCTCCTGGATGTTCATCAGGAACGAGCCGTCGCCGTCGATGTCGATCACTTCCTTGTCCGGGTGGGCGATCTTGATGCCGAGCGCCGCCGGAAAACCAAAACCCATTGAACCCAGCCCGCCGCTGGTGATGAACTGGCGCGGATGTTCGTATTTGAACCATTGACCGGCCCACATCTGGTGCTGGCCCACGCCGGTGGTGATGATGGCGTCGCCCTTGGTCAATTCGTACAGCGTCTCGACCACCATTTGCTGAAGGATGACCTGGTTTTCGTGTCCTTGCATGTGGTCTTTCATGTGGTCGCTGCCGGCAATTTCACTCGTGATGCGATAGGCGAACGGCCCCTTCTTCTTCCACTCGTCAATCTGCGCGAGCCAAGCGGTGTGCTTTTTGTTGAGCGGGCGCTTGGCCAGCATGGCATTGAGCCGTGTCAGCGCGTCCTTGATGTCGCCCACCACGGGGAGGTGTGCCTTCCGGTTTTTGTTTAACTCGGATGCGTCGATGTCCAGATGGACAATCGTGCCTTGTTTGCAGAATTCCTCGAACTTGCCGGTCACCCGGTCGTCAAACCGCACGCCGAAGGCGAGCAGCAAATCCGCACCGTCCTTGATCTTCACCATGGGGTCGTTGAAAGACTTGCGGAGTTCATATTCGCCATTGACGGCCCAGTTGGCAAAGGCCGCCCCGTGCATGCCCAGCCAGCGCAACGAAAGTGGATGCGTTTCGGGAAAGCCGCCGATGCCCATGAGCGTCGTGGTCACCGGAATGTTCGTGGCCTCGGCAAACTTCTTCAATTCCGCCGCCGCATCGCCGCTGATGATGCCGCCGCCGCAGTAAATCACCGGGCGTTCGGCCTTTTCAATCAGGCCCACGATTTCGTTCAACGCGAGGTCGTCGGCACGCAGGTCGGGTTGAGTGTAGCCGCGCAGACCTTTCTTGATCTGCGCCAGGGTCGGCCAGACCGGCTGGGTTTTGGCCTGTTGGATGTTTTTGGGCACGTCAATCACCACCGGGCCGGGCCGGCCGGTTTGCGCGATGTAAAACGCCTCCTTCACGATGCGCGGAATGTCGTTCACGTCCGTGATGAGGTAGCTGTGCTTCACAATGGGCAGTGTCACGCCGATGATGTCGGTTTCCTGGAAGGCGCCGCGGCCGATCATGTTCTGGTTGACCTGGCCGGTGATGGCGATGAGCGGACAGGAATCCAGGTAGGCATCGGCGACGGCGGTGACGAGGTTGGTTGCCCCCGGTCCGCTGGTGCCCATGCACACGCCGGCCTTGCCGGTGGCGCGGCCATAACCTTCCGCCGCGAAACTGCCGCCCTGCTCGTGGCGCGGCAGGATGGTGCGGATTTTGGACTTCGTGAGCGACTGGTGGATTTCCATGCTCGCGCCGCCGGGATAGGCAAAAATGACTTCGACGCCTTCGCGTTCCAGGGCTTCGACGAGGATGTCGCGCCCGAACATGGCGGCGCCGACCTCGGCGCGGGCGGGGGAGGCGGGTTTTTTACTGGCAACGGTTTCAGTTGACTTGCTCATAGGTTTTGCGATTAAGAGTAAGATTACGATTAAGATTCAAGGTGTGCTATGGCAGCATCCTCTTAATCTTGTTCTTAATCTTAATCATGTTTGGGTTGTGGCCGGCGGCGCGGGTCAAACAAAAAACCCACGACTGTTGCCAGCCGTGGGTTCTTGTTAAAGTTTGGTTATGTTCAACAAGCGCCAACGGCGTCGCTAACTACGACGACGACCAGACTGACAACATGTAGAACGTTTTTCAACATTACGCGTTCAGTTTACCGCAGTTACCGGCCGGGTCAAGCCCTGTTTTTGGCCAATTTTAGCCCCTTTTTTGCCCTGACCCACGGAAACAAGGGAAACCGCGCAGGGACAGGGGATTTACGCCAACGAAAAAGCCGCGGAACAATTCCGCGGCGGGTTGGAACCAATGGCGCCGTTAAGGGCCTATTCCGCCTTTTCCTTTTTTTCGGACTTGGGCGTTTTGGCGGTTTTTTCCGCTTTAGGGGCGCGACTTTTCTTCGCCTCCGGGGCTTCGGCTTTTTCGGCCTTTTCCGGTTTTGACGCCTTTTCACCTTTAACGTCCCGCTTGGCAAAACTGCGTTTCTCCGTCCTGGCTTTTTTACCTTCCTCGGTCTTGGCCTCGGCAGGCGCCGCCGCGACGGTTGCTTCCGACGCCGGCGTGGCCGCCGGGGTGGTGCTTTCCACGCGAACTTTCAGCGTGCCTTTGACTTCGGCATGCAAATGCAGTTCGACCTCATACTCGCCCAGTGTGCGAACCGGGTGTTCCAGGTGGATTTTCTTTTTGTCGAGCGAGATGTCGAACTGATGCTTCAATTCGTCGGCAATCATGCCGGCGGTCACCGACCCGAACATCTTGCCGTCCTCGCCCGCCTTCACCTTGATGACGCAGATGAGTTTTGACAGCGCCTTGGAAAGTTCGGTCATGGTGTTGAACTCGTGCGCCTCGCGTTCGGCCCGGCGCTGGCGCAGGGCTTCCAGGTGGCGCCGGTTGGCCTGCGTGAGCGGGATGGCCAGCCGTTGCGGAAAAAGAAAATTGCGCGCGTAACCGGCGGCAACCTTTACCTGATCGGACTCGGCCCCCAGGCCGACAATGTTATGGGTGAGAATGACTTCAGTCTTTGGCATACAAAAATTACTGGTTGAGAGTTAAGGATTGAGAGCCAGGGCTCCCAAAATTCATTTAAAAAGGAACGTCATCGCTTTCCGGCGGCGCGTCGCCGTCGGCAGGTTCGGCGGCGGCGGGTGCGGAACCGGCCGTCGCGCGCGGGCGGGGCGTTTCGGCCGCGCCTTCGCCGCGGCCGCCGCCAGAGTCCAGAAATTGAAAGTTTTCCAGCACAACGCCGAGTTTGCTCTTCTTCTGGCCGCTTTGTTTGTCTTCCCAGGTATCGTAACGCAGGCGGCCTTCGATGAGGATCGGCCGGCCTTTTTTCAGATATTGGCCGATGGTCTCGGCGGTTTTGCCGAAGGCGTCCACATCCACAAAAGTCACCTCTTCCTTCATTTCGCCGGTTTCGCTCTTCCACTTGCGGTTGCAGGCGATGCCGATGCGGGCCACCGCCGTGCCCTTGGGCGTGTAGCGCAATTCGGGGTCGCGGGTCAAATTTCCGGCGAGAATCACTTTGTTGAAACTGGCCATAGGAAGTTTAGGGTTGGGGTTGGGGGTTGACGGACTATTTGGCGGGTTTGGGCTCGGGCGACTGCGTGAAGAAAACGCGAAAAACCTCGTCGTTCAACGCCAGTTTCGTCCGTAGTTGCGTGACAATCGTCGGCGTGCCGGTGAAAATGACATTCGCGTAAAAGCCGGCGTTGTGTTTTTTGTCCGCCACGCGCGCAAAGCTTTTCCGGTCCATCTTTTGCACCGTTTCGACCTTGCCGCCCGCCGCCGTGATTTCAGAGGAAATCTTGTCGAGAGCGTCCTTGACGCCTTCTTCCCGTCCCGCCGTATTCAGGATGAACAGACCTTCGTATCGTTTCACTTTTTTTGTTTTTCGTTCGCGGAGTCCACGACTCCATTAAACTGGTTCATTGCTTTTTGTATGCCGTCGTTCAGCCAGCACTCGGCCTGGCCGGCCGCCCGGTCCAAAACTTTTTCCATCAGTGCCGCTTCCGCCCGGTCAAAACGACTGAGCACGTAATCCGTGATTTCCCGCGCGCCGTCCCGGCGCCCGATGCCGAGCCGCAGCCGGCCAAAGTCACGCGAACCCAGATGTTGCTCGATGGATTCCAGCCCGTGATGGCCGCCGCTGCTGCCACCCGCCCGCAACCGGATCTCGCCCAAAGGCAAATCCGCATCGTCCACCGCCACCAGAATCCGCGTCCGCGGCAACCGGTAAAAATTCACCACCGCCCCGACCGTTTCGCCGCTCGCGTTCATGAACGTCTGCGGCTGGCACAGCAACACGTGGCGGTCGTGGCGCTCCGCGCGGGCCATCTGCGCATTGAACCGGCGTTCGCGCTTCCAATCCACCCGCCAGCGGAGGGCCAGTTGTTCGACCAGCAACCAACCGGCATTGTGGCGCGTCTTCGCATATTCCGCACCCGGATTGCCCAGGCCCACGATGAGATGCAATGACTCCATGCGCGGCGCGGGCGCGGCGATCCTCGCGGACCGCCCGCAAAATTATTTCTTTTTCTCCGCCGGCTTCTTCTCGCCAGCTTTCTCGGCGCCTTTTTCCGCCGTGGCCGCGCCTTTCTCGGCGCCTTTGGCCGGGGCTTTCTCGCCGGGCTTGGCGCCCTTTTCGCCCTTGGCCGGCGCTTCCCCTTCTTCGCCCTCTTCCTTCTTTTCCTTGATCATTTCGACGTCGCCGGCGGCCGCCGCGGCGCCTTCGGCCGGGGCGACTTCTTCTTCCGCACGCGGCAGCGCCACGGCCACGACCGGTATGTTTTTGTCGCCGATGAGTTCGACGCCAGCGGGCACCTTGATTTCACCCAGATGGATGGCCTTGCCGAGTTCGAGATGGCTGACATCAATGATAATCTGCTCCGGCAAATCCTTGGGCAGACAGCGGACTTTGAGCTTGAACAGGACGTGTTCGAGCACGCCGCCGCCGGTCTTCACGCCGGCGGCTTCACCGACGGTTTCCAGCGGCACCTGGACAATGACCTTTTCATTCTCGGCCACTTCGTGAAAATCCACGTGCAACACCTTGCCGTCGAGCGGGTGATGCTGGATTTCCTGGACGAGGGCGAGGCGCTTGGCACGGGCGTCGTTTTCCACGGACAGATCCACCAGCAGATTCTCCGAGGCGGAATGGTGAATCAGGTCGCCGATTTCCTTAGCGCTGATTTCGAGGTTTTGCGGTTTCGCCTGGCGGCCGTAAATGACCGCCGGTACGCGACCCGTGTCGCGCAGTTTTTTGACTCCACCCCGACGCGTCTGCGTCCGGGGATACGCTTTTAATGGCACCGATTTCATGCTAAAATGACTTTCTTGCGGGCTAACTGGTGCGCCCGCCTTTGAATTCAAAGAGCGAATTCACCGACGAATTGCTGTTGATTCGTTTGATGGCTTCGCCCAAAAGCCCCGCCACCGTCAGGGTGGTTATCTTCACACCGTCAATTGCGGGGCGTTGGACTGTATCAGTTGTAATCAATTCGTCAATCGCTGATTTTCGCAATCTTTCGATGCCTACATTGTTGAGAATCGCATGGGAAACACAGGCCAGAATCTTCTTGGCGCCTTTTTTCTTCAATAACGCCGCCGCCGATGTCAGCGTACCCGCCGTCTCCGTCAAATCGTCCACCAACAGGATGTTTTTGCCCCGGATTTCGCCGATGACCGCCATGGATTCCACTTCCGTGGCGTTCTTGCGCCGTTTCGCCACGATGGCCAGTCCGGATTCCAGCACCTGGGAATACGCGTGCGCCATCTTCAATCCCCCCACATCCGGGCTGACCACCACCAAATCGGGCAGGCTTTTCTTTCGCAAATAATCGTACATGACCGGCGCGGCGTAGAGATGATCCACCGGAATGTCGAAGAACCCCTGGATCTGCTGCGCATGCAAATCCATCGCGAGGATGCGGTTGACGCCCGCGGCCACCAGCAGGTTGGCGATGAGCTTGGCCGTGATGGGCACGCGCGGCTGGTCCTTGCGATCCTGCCGGGCGTAGCCGTAAAACGGCAGCACGGCCGTGATGCGCGATGCACTCGCCCGCCGCAACGCGTCAATCATGATGAACAACTCCATCAAATTGTGATTGGTCGGCGGCGACGTCGGCTGCACCACGAACACGTCCTCGCCGCGCACGTTCTCCTCGATTTTGATGAACGTCTCACCGTCCGGAAAGGGCTGGATGGAGCATTTGCCCAGCTCGATGTTGATGGATTTGCAAATCGCGCGAGCCAAAGGCTCATTGGCGGTGCCGCTGAAAACTTTCACGAGTTAATTATCTTTCTGGTTAAAAAATGGGCCGTCGCACTGAAGCGGCGCCGGGCCGCGCCGCGAAGGCGGAAAAAACCGTCCCGCCATGCGGGACGGATGAAAATGCGGCATGACTTTAACAATGAACGAACTTGGCGCAAGTGGAAATTGCGCGTTAGCATGGGCCATGCGTTATCGGATGCTGGGCAAAACGGGTTTGCGCGTATCGATCATCGGCGTCGGCACCTGGCAGTTTGGCGGCGAGTGGGGACACGATTTCTCGCAGGCCGAGGCCGACGCCATCCTCGACGCGGCGGCCGAATGCGGCATCAACTTCATCGACACTGCCGAATGCTACGGCGATCACCTGTCCGAGCGGCTGATCGGCGATTATCTTTCGCGACGCGACCGCACGCGCTGGCATGTGGCAACCAAGTTCGGCCACCATTTCAAGAGTTTCATGAATCGCGACGACGACTTTTCAATCGCCGGCGTGAGACAACAATTGGAGGCTTCGCTCCGGGCCCTGCGCGTCGAGACGATTGACCTCTACCAGTTTCATTCCGGTTCCGACGCGCTGTTTCAAAACCAGGAATTGTGGGCGATGCTGGCGGAACAAAAGCGCGCCGGGAAAATCCGGCATCTGGGGGTCTCCATTTTGCAGAAAGGCAGCGAGTTTCAGGCGCGTGAGGCCGCGAAATTCGGCGTGGAGGCATTGCAGGTTTTTTACAACCGGCTTGATCGCCGCGCGGAGACCCTGTATTTCCCGCAGGCGCAGAAAGAGAACCTCGGCGTCCTCGCCCGGGTGCCGCTCGCCAGCGGATTGCTTTCGGGCAAACACAAACCCGGGGCGACCTTTGCCGCCAATGATGTGCGCGCGATGTTCGACGCCGAAAAATTGAAACGCGATCTCGCCGAAGTGGAGCGCCTGCAAAAGGAGGAAGTGCCGCCCGGTATGCCGATGGCCCAATGGGCCATGGCGTGGTGCCTGAAAAATCCCGTGGTGTCCGCGCTCATCCCCGGCTGCAAAAATCCGGAACAAGTGCGCGCCAACGCCGGCGCGGCGGAGCTGGCGCCATAGTCCGGCTGGCCCGGTTATTTCGCCGCCTACCCACGCGATTGTTTGCGTCACCGATGATGATTGATGCATGCTGGGATTCTAATTCGAGTTATTTCTGGCACAAGGCGTTGCCGGGTAAAATGGCACGGAAACGGCTTTACAGGGCGATAAGTATGAAAAGGCCATTCTATCAAACTTTCAAATTGACCGTCATCGGAATGGCGCTTTACGCCGGTGTCACCGGCTTGCGGGGACAATCCTCTTTTTCAATGCAGATTATCGCGGACAACGATTTCGCGGTGTTCGGCGGCACGGCGACCAGCGTCAACGACCTCATTTATCAGAACGATGCGGGTTGGCCCGACCAACTAAATAATCTTTCGACGATTACTTTTGATCTGCAACCCGGTGATACGACGTTCTATCTGCTGGGCATGGGCGGCGGCGGGCAGGAAAACATCAGCGGAACGGTCAATGGCGTGGACATCACCACCATCAGCGTTTCCATGAGTTCGGACATCAGCCCTTACCTTACGGGATATGACCTTGGCGCGGTTGCGGCTGGGACGTTTGATGCAAATCTTTCCGACGTGCAGACGGCGCTGCCCAACCTGACCTGGGGCAGCCCGACGATCAACAACACCGATTACGTGATAACGCAAAGCCCCACCGGCCAGGGTTTTCATTTTGACGACAGTACCGCCGAACTTTTCGAGTTCGATGCGGTTGATGTTGGGGTCACCTCAACTCCCGAACCGGCCACGTGTTGGCTGCTGGCAGGCGCGGGCGCGGTCATTATCGCCAGCCGTGGTCGCCGCTCCTCTGCGCCTTACGCTTAAGCCGTTTGTAGGAGCCGTGGTCCCCCTCCAACCCGCCCGCTCCGCCGGGTCAGGATTTATTTCGCCGCCAGCGCAGCTTCGATGGCTTGAGTCACTGCCGCCGAATCGGGTTTCACCGGCGAGGCAAAACGGTTAAGGATTTTACCGTCGCGGCCGATCAGGAACTTGGTGAAGTTCCAGCCGATGTCCCCGGGGAACGGCGAGTCCTTGCCCGCCAGCAACACGTACAGCGGATGGCGGTTGGCGCCGTTCACTTCAAGCTTGTCGAACATCGGAAAGGTCACGTCGTATTTTGAGGTGCAGAATTGTTTAATTTCCACGTCCGTGCCGGGTTCCTGCTGGTGAAACTGGTTGCAGGGAAATCCGAGCACGACCAGACCCTGGGCCTGGTATTTCTGATAGAGCGCCTCCAACGCGGTGTATTGCGGGGTGAAGCCGCATTTGGACGCGACGTTGACGATGAGCAGGACCTTGCCCTGATACGGTTTCAATGAAGTGCTGTTGCCGTCAATATCCTTGAGCGGGATGTTGTAAATGGAATCCGCGGCGCGGGCGGCCAGGATTTGAAGAAATGTAATCGCGATCAGTAGAGCAATTGCTTTCATGACCGGAACGATGCCTCGGCTTGGGCGGGTTGTCAACCCGGTGCCGGCGGACGGGCGAAAATGCATTTTGGGGGGAACCTTTCAAGGGCTCGCGCCTCCTACCAACTGCAAGCACAAAGAGTTGTCCAAACAAGAAAAAGGAGAATTGTTATGAAAAACAATCACAGTAAAATTCTGGTTTCAACCGGAGCCTGGTGCTCCGTTTTTGTCGCCGTCGGCGCGCTGGTTCTGGCCGGCACCGCATCGGCAGGCAATGTGCCACTGAGCCGCCACTTCAACCAGCCCGGCAACCTCCTGATGGCCGACCAGTTCAATAACCGCGTCATCGAGACCGACCCGGCGGGCCGCATCGTCTGGCAGTTCGGATTGGGGCCGAATGATTTTTCCGCCAAATCCATTGTCGGCTGCAATGACGCCCAGCGCGTCGGACCCTTCACCTTGATGGCGGGTACCGGCACGCCTCCCGGAGTGATTCCACAGGCCCCCGGTGGCGTGGCAGATAACCGGGTCATCCTGGTGGATCCCTTCGGCCACATCGTCTGGCAATACGGCCAGTTTGGGGTGACCGGTTCCGGTCCCAACCAGTTGAGCACGCCGGTGCAATCCACCTGGTTGCCGGATACGGATGTGCTCATCTCCGATCAGGGTAACAACCGGATCATTGAAGTGAACCTGCGCAAACATATCGTCTGGCAGTATCCGGGTTCAAACACGAATGCGTCCGACCAGCTCAGCAGCCCGAATTCCGCCGAGTTGCTTGAAAACGGCCACATCCTCATCTCCGACGAAGGGAATTCCCGGGCCCTCGAGGTTGCCCGTGACGATCATATCGTCAAAACTTTCACCGCCGGCGGCACGGTGGGCGCGGTGGCGTTTGCCAGCCGCCTTGACGACGGTGATACGTTGCTGACCGATGCCGGTAATTCCCGCGCCGTCGAGGTGGACGCCAACGACAACGTGGTCTGGCAATTTTTCACCGACACCGACCCGCTGAGTGTTCCCGCGCCGGCGCCCACCCGGGCCATCCGTTTACGCAACGGCGACACGTTGATCAGCGACCAGTTCAACAACCGCGTCATCCGGGTCAGTCCGGCTGGCATGATTGTGGCCGACTACGGCCTGCCGTTGACGGGCATGGCGCTGCCGGGCACCGGCGGCGTGATTGGCAGCAACGTGGGCTACGACCTTCACACCACGCAAAACGGATTATACTCGCCTTATGATGCGAAAATAATCGGCGATTTTACCGGGTTGACCCCGCCGTTTGATTTCGACAATGACGCGGATGACTTTTGACGAGATGATTTGTTTCCGGGAACGACGCTGAATGGAAGGCGGGCCGGCCTAAAGCCGGCCCGCTTTCTCTTTGCCCGACTTGAAGTATCGTCAACGCGTAATCCACCCGCCGCCGAGAACCAGATCGTCCTGATAGAACACGGCGGCCTGGCCGGGCGTGATGGCGCGTTGCGGCGTGTGCAACTTCACCTTCACCGCGCCGTTTGCCATCGGCGTCACCGTTGCGGGCGTGCCGGGATGGTTGTAACGGATCTTTGCAGTCACTTCGACCGGCTCTGCCAGTTGGTCGAAGGGGATCCAATTGCAATTCATCGCCGTGAAGTCGTCCCGGTCAAGCGCCAATTCATCGCCGATTACAACGCGGTTGTTCTCCGCGTCCAGTTCAACCACATAAACCGGTTTGGGCGTGGTGATGCCCAGGCCCTTGCGTTGACCGATGGTGTAAAATGCAATGCCGTCGTGATGGCCGAGCACGTGACCATGGACGTCCGTGATTTCGCCGCGATGCTTCTGGACGAGATTCGCCGACTGGAGAAAGCCGCCGTAATTATTGTCCGGCACGAAGCAGATTTCCATGCTCTCTTCCTTGTCGGCGGTCTTGAGCCGGCAATGCCGCGCCACTTCGCGGGTGTCACTTTTGGTCTTTTCACCGAGCGGAAACAACGCACGCGCCAACTGGTCCTGACGCAATGAGAACAGGAAGTAACTCTGGTCCTTCTTCAAGTCCCGTCCGCGCTTGAGAAGATAACGAGTTGTGGTAGGGCTTTCGACACGTTCAATCCGCGCGAAATGGCCGGTGGCGATGTAATCCGCGCCGAGCTGGCGGGCCCGGTCAATCAGCCGGCCAAACTTGAGATTCTGATTGCACATCACGCACGGATTCGGCGTGCGGCCGGCCTTGTATTCGTCGGCGAAGTATTGGATGACGTGCTTCTGGAATTCCGCCGCCTCATCAATCAGGTAGTACGGGATGTCGAGCGTGTGGCAGACGGCGCGCGCGTCACTGACCGCCTGCGGGCCGCAGCACTTGTCCTCGGCGCGGTTCACGCAATCCTGCGGCCAGAGCTTGAGCGTGATGCCGATGACTTCGTAGCCCTGCTCGAGCAACAGCGCCGCCGTGGCGGAGGAGTCCACTCCCCCGCTCATGCCGCAGACCACGCGCTGGCGCTTTTGCGAATTCACAGTGGGACATTATACAAGGCGCGGGCGGCGTGTAAAATGGTTTGCGAAGGACGTTAAAGAAATGGTGACTTCCGATTTAACGGATGGCGGCTGAATAATCCCAGTGATTGGTGCTTGCATGATGTTCCGGGGGCCTTCCACGCATAACCCTCCAATCTGTTATGTACGTTTTCGTCGTTAGTTCAGGGACCGGCGAGAAATGGACTGTTTTCCTGATTGTTTCGAGATTTCCAGTTATGGTGCAGGCGACGACAAAATTTGGTTTTGCGTTCGGTGCATCCGCATAAGATGGACGATATACCGTCAATTGGAAACTGCTTGGCAAAGTCGCTCCGGCGAAATTCGTCCAAGTCAAATTCTGAAAACGTCCTTCAATAAAGCCTTTATCATACGGCGCTCGTATTTTTTCGTATCCCAATTTATATCCGAGACCCTGGTCGAGCTGTGAAACCGGATAATATCCATCCGAATACCAAGTGATTTCCTTAACAAACGAAGAATCATTCATGCTCCATTTTGAGGGGAGTTTCATCCTTGGAACAAATTCCGCCAGAAAATCCCTGTCCGCAAATATTGGCGAAAACGCACTGGCGTCATTCAGACTGGCAAAATATGGTTCGGAACAATAAGCCAGCCAGACAGCGGGAATCAAACTGGTTTCCATGCAAGGTGGTGAATCGGCTTTCTCTACCCTGCCTTGTGCGAGGGAATAATTGCCAGACCGGATTATTTCACGGGAGAAAGTTGGCAGCACTTTCCCTTTATCCTCTTGTTCCAAAGTATAGAGATTTGTCCCGTCATATCCCATCTCTTCAAACAAATCCAATGATTCGGCAGGAGATCCGCCAAAACCAGTTCGTTCCTGTTTTTGATCAATGGTCCGGATCTTCCACAACCCGCCATTTCTTGTGGCGACAAAGAGTTTTGTGTCTTTGTAAGAGGAGTCGCCCAATTCCATTGAATAGGTAATGGTGCCCTCGGCTTCAAAGGAGATTTCTTTTGCTTCCAGCTGGTTGATTGCAACAGCGCCGCCGACAAATAATGTTGCCGCACAAATTCCAATTGCGAATTTGATTTTTAGCCAGGTCATCGTTTTCATGGTTCCTTTTACCAGGGTCAGGGTTGATGCCGCGGCAATTGACCCTTTTACCAGCGCAACGGCGGTCACGGATTTTGCCAATGCCACCGGCGCCGCTTGAACGGAATGGGTGGAAATCGCCCCGGCCAGGATGGCCGTGGTGGAACTCACACCGCGCTTGGTGAAGAATTTCCGCAGCTTCTCCAGCGCGCGGTTCACGCGCATCTTGGCCGCGTCTTCGCTCGCGCCCAGCGCCGCGCCCACTTCCGCAAAATTCTTGTTTTCGAAAAATCGCAACACGAGCGCATCGTGATCTTTCCGGCCGAGCTGTTCCAGCGCGCCGTCCAGCAGCGGGGCGATCTGGTTCCAAGTTTCTTCACCGATGGACGGCGACGAGGCGTCGCTGTCACTTGTCAAAATGTTTTGCATGTGCGCCTCCTGTTCGCGGTGTTGCCGTCGCCGTTGAATGGTCAGCGCATTGGCGCTGGCGTATCGTGCCGTGCGGCACAGCCAGCCGCTTAAAATCGTTTTGTCGCCGAGCGAACCCGCCTTGCGCGCCAGAATGATGAAGACCGCCTGCGTGATTTCCTCGGCCAGGTGCGGGTCGCGCACCTGTCGCAGCGCCACGGAATAAACCAGATTGACATGGCGCGAAACGAGCGCCGCGAACGCTTCCTCGGATTGGCGTCGGGCGTATTCCCGCAGCAGGGTCAGGTCGTCGTTCATGATTTCACTGATATATTTACGCCAACGCGAAGAGGTAACAGATTATTTTTGAGGCGACGTAGCGGCTTTCGGGAGAAAGCCGGATCCTTTATTTTGTGAAGTTGGCGGCGTTCTGCCGAGACGCCGCTACGGGGAACTAAAACGGCTTTTTACAAACGTACCCGCCCCCATTACTTTGGATTCGATTTATGAATGCCGCAGGCAGGACATCTTTGTTGCTCATGGGAATGAGTCTGATGTTTGCCGCGCCAACCTTCGCCGGTCCGCCGTTTTTGACCGACGACCCGGAACCGGTGGATTATCAGCATTGGGAATTTTATCTGTTCGGCATCGGTGACCACGCCAGCGTTAATAATTACGCCATCGGCGGTCCGGCGGTGGAATTGAATTACGGCGTGTTGCCTGATACACAACTCCATTTGATTGTGCCAATGACCACCGTGGGCGTTGATGGTGCGCCGACCGAGGTTGGATTGGGCGACATGGAATTGGGCATGAAATACCGGTTCGTGCATGAAACGGACACCTGGCCGCAAATCGGCATCTTCCCGATGGCGGAATTGCCGGCGGGCGAGGCCAGCCGGGGTTTGGGCAACGGCCGGACCTGGTTTCGCCTGCCGTTGTGGCTGCAAAAGAGCCGGGGGCCGTGGACGACTTATGGCGGCGGCGGCGCGGCCTTGAATTCCGCGCCCGGCCAGCGCGATTATCCCTTCGGCGGCTGGCTGGTGCAGCGCGATTTTGGCCCGCACCTGACGCTCGGCGGCGAACTTTTTGCGCAAGGGCGGGACACAGACACCGACCGCGGTTTTGCCGCGCTCAATTTCGGCGGTTCCTGCAATTTCAGCGAACATTTCAGCCTGTTGTTCAGTGCCGGGCACAGTGTGGCCGGCGACAATCACCTGCTCTGGTATTTCGGACTTTACTGGACCTGGGGGCCGGAAAAATCCTCCCAACCCTGATTTGTCCGGCCATAGAACCTTCCAGAATCCGGAACGGGCCATGTACAATCTCCCGGCTTGGTGTAAGGTGAGACGGGCGTGTGGATTTTGAAAACATTTATTGCGTAATGATGAAATTTGAGTAAAAAATGAGTGAACGAAGGCTAATTCGCCAAGCGATGACCCGAAGCTTAACAGCAAGCGCTAATGTCAACCGGCCGGCGCAGCTCACTGCACCGCCGAAACAAGGGCTTTACGATCCGCAATTTGAACATGATTCCTGCGGGGTGGGATTTGTGGTCAACATGAAGGGACGCAAGTCGCACCAGTTGGTGTCCGACGCCCTGCAGATCCTCGTGAACCTCGACCATCGCGGCGCGTGCGGGTGTGAGGCCAACACCGGCGATGGCGCCGGCATCCTCATGCAGACGCCGCACGAGTTCCTGCTCAAGGTCACGGACCGGGCCGGGTTCAAGCTCCCCGCCGCCGGGCAATACGGCGTCGGCATGTTGTTCCTGCCGAAAAATCCGGCCGAACGCGAGGCCGTCAAGGCGGCGTTTGCCGGGATCGTCGCCGGGGAAGGCCAGACCTTGCTCGGCTGGCGCGACGTGCCCACCGACAACTCCTCGCTGGGCAAAACCGCCGTGGCAGCCGAGCCGCACATGGCGCAGGTGTTCATCGGCCGCAACCCGGCGCTGAAGGACGACCTCGCGTTCGAACGCAAACTTTACGTCGTCCGCAAGGTTGCGGAACAGCGCATCCGTTACGCCGGCAAAGTCGCCGGCGGCAAGTGGTTTTACGTCTCCAGCCTCTCCTGCCGGACAGTGATTTACAAGGGCATGCTCATGCCCGAACAGGTCGCCAAATATTATCCCGACCTGCGCGACCCCGGTATGATTACGGCGCTGGCGCTGGTGCATTCCCGTTTTTCGACCAACACCTTTCCGAGTTGGGACCGCAGCCATCCATACCGTTACATCGCGCACAACGGCGAAATCAACACGCTGCGCGGCAACATCAACTGGATGCACGCCGCCCAGTCGAATTTTGCCTCCGAGCTGTTCGGTGACGACATTAAAAAAATCATCCCGATCATCAACACCGACGGCAGCGATTCGGCGATGTTCGACAACTGCCTCGAATTGCTGGTCATGGCGGGCCGCGAATTGCCGCACGCGATGATGATGATGATTCCCGAGCCATGGGAGAACCACGAGAGCATGAGCGCGGAGAAGCGCGCATTCTATGAATATCATTCGTGTCTCATGGAACCCTGGGACGGCCCGGCGTCCATCGCGTTTACGGACGGCAAGGTGATTGGCGCGTGCCTCGACCGCAACGGCCTGCGCCCGTCGCGTTATTATGTCACCAAGGACGACCTGGTCATCATGGCGTCGGAGGCGGGCGTGCTGGAAATTCCGCCGGAACGGATTGCCATCAAGGGCCGGCTGCAGCCGGGCCGGATGTTTCTGGTGGACCTCGAGCAGGGCCGCATCGTTGCCGATGAGGAACTGAAGAACAAATTTGCCCGGGCGCAGCCGTATCAAAAGTGGCTGGCGGAACATCACGTGCTGCTTGAGAAGCTGCCGGAGCCGTCGTCCGTGCACGAACCGGATTACGCGACGATATTGCAGCGTCAGCAGGCGTTTGGTTACACCTTTGAAGATTTGCGTTTTATCATCGGGCCGATGGCCAATGACGGCGTGCAGCCGCTGGGTTCCATGGGCACGGACACGCCGCTGGCGGTGCTGTCGAACAAACCGCAATTGCTGTACAACTATTTCAAGCAATTGTTTGCGCAGGTGACAAACCCGCCGATCGATCCGATCCGCGAGGAGATCATCACCTCGACGGAAACGATGGTGGGTCCGCGGGGCAGTCTGCTCCAGCCGACCCCGGAAAGTTGCCGGCTGATCAAGTTGAAATATCCGATTCTCACCAACGAGGAATTGGAAAAGTTGCGCCACGTGGACGGCAAGGCCTTCCAGTGTGCGACGCTGCCGATTTTGTTTCCGGTGGCCGAAGGTGCGAAAGGGCTGGCGACCGCGGTGGACCAACTGTTTGCCGCGGCGGACCGGGCCATTGCCGGTGGCGCCAACATCCTCCTTCTCTCGGATCGCGGCATCGGCGCGCAACAGGCGCCGATTCCGGCGTTGCTCGCGGTGGCGGGCCTGCACCATCATTTGATCCGGGCGGGAACGCGGGGCCGGGTGGGTTTGGTCCTCGAATCCGGCGAACCGCGCGAGGTCCATCATTTTGCGTTGCTCATCGGTTATGGCTGCAGCGCCATCAACCCGTATCTGGCCTTTGAGGCGATCGACGACCTGATCCAGGAGGGCTTGCTCCTCAAGCTCGACCACAAAACCGCCGTCAAGAAATACATCAAGGCGGCCGTCAAGGGTGTCGTGAAGACAATGGCCAAGATGGGCATCTCGACGGTCCAAAGTTATCGCGGCGCACAGATTTTTGAGGCCGTCGGCCTCAACGGTGAGGTGGTGGACAAGTATTTCACCTGGACGCCGTCGCGCATTCAGGGTGTGGGCATGGACGTGCTGGCGGAGGAGGTTCTGGCACGGCATCGTCACGCGTTTCCGGACCGCCCGGTGAACGGCGTGCTGGATCCGGGCGGCCAGTATCAATGGCGCGACGGCGGCGAATATCATCTGTTCAATCCCCAGACGATTCACAAATTGCAAATCGCCTGCCGGCTCGGCAGTTACAAGATTTTCAAGGAATATGCCGAACTGATCAATAATCAGGCGGCGCACCTCTGCACGCTGCGCGGCCTGTTGGATTTCAAATTCACGGCCAACCCGATTCCGATCGAGGAAGTCGAACCGGTCGGCGAAATCGTGAAACGGTTCAAGACCGGCGCGATGAGTTACGGCTCGATTTCGAAGGAAGCGCATGAAGCGCTCGCCGTCGCGATGAACCGTTTGGGCGGCAAGTCCAACACGGGCGAAGGTGGCGAAGATCCCGACCGCTATATCCCGTTGCCCAACGGTGATTCGAAAAATTCCGCCATCAAACAGGTCGCGTCGGGCCGGTTCGGCGTGACGAGCCATTACCTCGTCAACGCCCGGGAACTGCAGATCAAGATGGCCCAGGGCGCGAAACCGGGCGAAGGCGGCGAACTGCCGGGCAAGAAGGTTTATCCCTGGGTCGCCAAGACGCGGTTTACCACGCCGGGGGTCGGCCTCATTTCGCCGCCGCCGCATCACGATATTTATTCCATCGAAGACCTGGCGGAGTTGATTCATGATTTGAAGAACTCAAACCGTGGTGCGCGGGTGAGCGTCAAGCTGGTCGCCGAAGTTGGCGTGGGCACCATTGCCGCCGGCGTGGCGAAGGCGCATGCGGACGTGGTTTTGATTTCCGGTCACGATGGCGGCACCGGCGCGTCGCCATTGTCGTCCATCAAACATGCCGGCGCGCCGTGGGAACTCGGCCTCGCCGAGACGCACCAGACGCTCGTGCTCAATAATCTCCGCAGCCGCATTTACGTGGAGGCGGACGGCCAGTTGAAGACCGGCCGCGACGTGGCCGTGGCTGCGCTGCTCGGCGCGGAGGAATTTGGTTTTGCGACCGCGCCGCTGGTGGTGCTGGGCTGCATCATGATGCGTGTCTGCCACTTGAACACGTGCCCGGTCGGCGTGGCCACGCAGGACCCGCGCCTGCGTGCGCGGTTCACCGGTGACCCTGATCACGTCGAGAATTTCATGCGGTTCGTGGCCGAGGAGCTGCGCGAAATCATGGCCCGACTGGGTTTTCGCAAGCTCAACGAAATGATTGGCCGCACGGACAAATTGGTTCCCTGGAAAGCCATCGAGCATTGGAAGGCGAAAGGGCTGGACCTGACGCCGATTTTGCATCAGCCGGAAGTCGGGCCGGAAGTCGGCCGTTACCGGCAGATTGACCAGGACCACGGTCTGGAGAAGTCGCTGGACGTGTCGAAGCTCCTTGCCATTTGCGAGCCGGCCATTGAACGCGGCGAGCGCGTTCATGCGGCTTTGCCCATCCGGAACGTCAACCGCGTCGTCGGCACGATCGTGGGCAGCGATGTGACGAAAAAGCAGGGCCCGAATGGCCTGCCGGACGACACGATTCATCTGAAGTTCACCGGCAGCGCCGGCCAGAGCCTGGGCGCATTCATGCCCCGTGGAATGACGATTGACCTGGAGGGCGATGCCAACGACTATTTTGGCAAGGGTTTGAGCGGCGGCAAAATCATCGTTTATCCGCCCAAAGGCTCAACTTTTGTCGCCGAGGAGAACATCATCATCGGCAACGTGGCCCTGTACGGCGCGACGAACGGCGAAGTGTTCGTGCGCGGCATGGCGGGCGAACGTTTCGGGGTGCGTAATTCCGGCGTCAGCGCGGTGGTGGAGGCCATTGGCGACCATGGTTGCGAATACATGACCGGCGGGCGCGTGGTGGTGTTGGGCCGGACCGGACGCAATTTCGCGGCGGGCATGTCCGGAGGGGTTGCCTATGTGCTGGACGAGGCCGGCGATTTCGCGACGCGCTGCAACCCGGATTTGGTGGGCCTGGAAAAACTCGAGGACGTTGACGAAATCGAGGAAATCTGGAAATTAATCCAACGCCACCGGACTTATACGAACAGCGAACGGGCGGCGAAGGTGCTGGCGGATTGGAAGATCCTGGTGCCAAAATTTGTGAAGGTGATGCCGAAGGATTACAAGCGTGTGCTGCAGGCCTTGAAGAAGGTCAAGGAACAGGGGCTGAGCGGCGACCAGGCCATCATGGCCGCATTTGAGGAAAACATTCGCGACGTCGCGCGTGTCGGCGGCGGTTGATTTAAGTTAAATCGGAAAGTCTCAAGATGGGCAAACCTACAGGATTCATCGAGTATCTGCGCGAACTTCCGGCGGACCGTCCGCCGGTCGAGCGCGTCGCGGATTGGAAGGAATTTCACTTCCACATGGAGGAGAAGAAACTGCGCGAACAGGGAGCGCGCTGCATGGATTGCGGCATTCCGTTCTGCCACACCGGTTCGCTCCTGAGCGGCATGGCCACCGGCTGCCCCATTCATAATCTGATTCCCGAATGGAACGACCTGGTCTATCGCGGTCTGTGGAAGGAAGCGCTCGAACGCCTGCATAAGACCAACAACTTTCCCGATTTCACCGGGCGCGTCTGCCCGGCGCCCTGCGAAGGTTCTTGCGTGTTGGGCATCAATAACCCGCCGGTCACCATTAAAAACATCGAGTGCACCATCGCCGACCACGGCTGGGAAAATGGCTGGATCGTGGCGGAACCGCCCAAGCACCGTACCGGCAAAAAAGTCGCGGTCATCGGTTCCGGTCCGGCGGGGCTTTGTGCCGCCGCGCAACTCAACAAGGCCGGCCATCTGGTCACCATTTTCGAACGTGCCGACCGCCCCGGCGGACTGCTCATGTACGGCATCCCCAACATGAAACTCGACAAGGAGCAGGTCGTATTGCGCCGCATCAAACAGATGGAAGCGGAGGGCATCCGGTTCGTTTGCAACACCGAGGTCGGGGCGAATTATCCGGCGGAGAAATTATTGAAGGAGTTTGATGCCACGATTCTGGCGACCGGCGCGACCAAGCCGCGCGATTTGCCCGTCGAAGGCCGCCATCTCAAAGGTGTTCATTTCGCGATGGATTTTCTCACCGCGAACACCAAAAGCGTTCTGGATGGCAGGAAAAACGGCAATTTCATTTCTGCCACGGGCAAGGACGTCGTCGTCATCGGCGGCGGTGACACGGGAACGGACTGTGTGGGCACGGCGGTGCGTCACAGTTGCAACAGCCTGGTCCAGATCGAGATTTTGCCCAAACCGCCGGGGGACCGCGCCCAGGACAATCCCTGGCCGGAATGGCCGAAGGTTTACCGGCTGGATTACGGTCAGGAGGAAGCGGCGGCGAAATTCGGCGCCGACCCGCGCGTGTACCTTGCCACCGCGACGAAGTTTGAAGGTGATGCGACCGGCCATGTCAAAGCCATCCATACCGTGCAAGTGCAATGGGAGCGGAACGAGAAGGGCCAGTTTGTGCCGAAAAACGTTCCCGGCACGGAAAAAGTATTGCCGGCGCAACTGGTCCTGTTGGCCATGGGCTTTCTGGGTCCGGAACAGCCATTACTGGAAGTCCTTGGCATTGAACGCGATCCGCGCAGCAACGCCAAGGCCGAATTTGAGAAATACACCACGAATATCAAGGGAGTGTTCGCCGCCGGGGATTGCCGCCGTGGCCAAAGCCTGGTGGTGTGGGCGTTCAATGAAGGCCGCGGCGCGGCTCGCGAGTGTGACCGCTATCTGATGGGACAAACCGATTTGCCGTGAGTAACGGGGTTGTCGCGTCAAAACAACTTTGCTATTTATCCGGCCATGGCGCACGTTGACCGCATGACGCAGCCGCTCGCGCTCGTTTTTTACGAGAAGTTGATGCCCGGCAGCCAATTGGTAAACCGGCTGCAGGACTTGAACTATCGTGTCCAGGCGGTCAATGACCTGGCGTCGCTGCTTCAATGTGCACGCAGTACCAGTCCATTGCTGGTGATTGCGGATTTGGCCGGGCGCGAGGAGGTTTGCCGCGTGATTGCGGCATTAAAGGCGGACGCCGCCACCCAACACATCCCCGTCATCGCTTTCGCGGGCGAACCGGCGGCGGAATGGCAGGCGGCGGCGCAAAAAGCCGGGGCCACGCTGGCGGTCAGCGAAGCGGCCATCATCAATTACCTGCCTCAACTGCTCGATCAGGCGTTGCAATTGGAGTGAGTTGGCCGGTTGGCAAATGTTAAAATCGTGTTAAAAACTTGTGCTTGACGGCGACGCAATAACTTTCTATTGTCGTGCAAACAGGCATGAGTGGATTTGACTAGTGACTGTAGGCACGGCTGGATTCAGTCGTGTCTTTTTCGCTTCAAAGTCAAGCCTCGGAAGTCAGGAGAGATTATGGCCAGTGGCAAAGTTAAGTGGTTCGATAATAAAAAAGGGTTTGGGTTTATCGCCCAAAGTTCCGGGCAGGACGTGTTTGTTCACCATTCGTCCATTGTGGGCACGGGATTCAAAACACTGAACGAGGGAGACGATGTCTTGTTTGATGTCGTCGTCAGTGACAAGGGGTTGAAAGCCCAAAACGTTCAGCGCGTGCACCAGCAGTAACTCTGTACTGCCGTCGTCGGAATATAATTGAGCGGCCCCGAGGATTAAGATTCGCCACCGGTGGTTGGAAGGGGGTAGATTGTCTTCATGCTGGATTCAAAGGTAACGCGGATTACCAGTCTGTATTTCCATGTGCCGTTTTGCGCGCAAAAATGCGCGTATTGCGCATTTTACTCCGAACCGTCCAGCGGCGAACTCATCAACCGTTACGTGGCCGCCTTGATCCGCGAGCTGGAAATCGTTGCGGACGACTTGCGTCCGCACACCATTTTCTTTGGCGGTGGCACGCCCTCGCTGCTCAACCTCCGCCAGTGGGAACAAATCCTCCAGGCCATGGAACGCCTGAATCTCCTCGGAGCGGAGGAATTCACCGTCGAATGCAACCCCGCCACCGTCTCCGCCGACAAGGCCAGATTGTTTCGGGATTTTGGCGTCAACCGCGTTTCCATGGGCGTCCAGTCGCTCGACGAAGCCTTGCTCGACCGGTTGGGCCGGATTCATTCGCGCGCCATGGTCTTCAAATCATTCGATCTTTTGCGCCAGGCGGGTTTCGACAACCTGAACCTCGACCTGATGTTCGCGATTCCCGGCCAGACGCAGGCGATCTGGCGGGCCACGCTGGACGAGGCCCTGGCCCTGGGCAGCGAACACCTGTCCAGTTACGAAGTCATTTACGAGGACGACACCCCGCTGTTTGCCCAACTGCAGGCGGGAGAATTCGACGTGGACGAAGACCTGGCCTGTGCGATGTATGAGGAAATGATCGAGCGGGCGACGACCGCCGGTTTCCAGCAGTACGAAATCGCCAATTTCGCGCGCAATCGCTCCGAACTCCGAACTCCAGACTTTGAACTCCCCCGTTTTGCCTGCCGGCATAACGTGAATTACTGGCGCGGCGGTTCATTTTACGGGCTGGGGCCAAGTGCGACCGGTTATGTGCGCGGCGTGCGGACGAAAAACTGGGCGAACACGCAGCTTTACTGCGAGCAGTTGGAAAAAGGACACCGTGCCATTGAGTCCCATGAGGAGCTGCCTCCGCTTAAACGGGCCGGCGAAACCGCCGCGTTCGGTTTGCGCCTGGTGGCCGGCTGGCCGTTTGAGGAATTCCAGCGCACGACCAGTTTTGATTTGCGCCGGGAATGGTCGGCGGACATGAACCAACTGGCCGGCCGCGGCTGGGCGGAAATTTCACCGGACGGCTTTCATCTCACGCGGCAGGGACTGCGCTTTGCCGATGCCGCGGCGGAAATGTTCCTGCGGTGAAATGGTGGGGCGAGACTCCGTCGAGCCCACTTGTTTAAGTCAGGGCTCGAGAGACTTTCGCCCCACCAAAAATCAGTTTGCCGGCAACCGCACGGTAAAAGTCGTTCCCGTCCCGGTTTGGCTCGCCGCTTCCATCGTGCCGCCGTGGGCTGCAACAATCGCCTTGGCAATGGCGAGGCCAAGGCCGGCACGACCGGCCGAACGGGCTTTGTCGGCGCGGTAAAATCGTTCAAAAATATGGGGCAAATCCGCCGCGGGTATGCCTGGCCCCGTGTCGGCCACGATCAAAACTGCCAGGCCAATTTGCGACTGCGTCGTGACACGCACTTCACCCTTGTCCCGGTTGTACTGGATGGCATTGACCAGCAGGTTGGTGACGACTTGCGCCAGCCGTTCCGCGTCACCCACGCATTGGACCGGCGTCAATTCGCAACGAATTTTCACGCCACGCTCGTCCGCCAATGGACGAACGGATTCGGTGCCCTCGCGGACCATCTGCGACAAATCAAAAGGCATTCGATTTAACGGTTCCTGTCCCGCGTCGAGCCGCGCCAGTTCCAGCAACGATTCAATCAACCGGCGCATCCGCTGGGCCGAACGCTGGCAGGCCTCGACCGTTTCCCGGTATTCGGCGGCCGCGCGCTCCCGGGTCAGGGCGGTTTGCGCCTGCGTCAACATCACGGTAACCGGAGTGCGCAGTTCGTGCGCGGCATCGGCGGTGAATTGTTGTTGTTGGGCAAAGGCGGTTTCCAGCCGGGCGAAGGTGGAATTCAAAACCGCGGCCAGCCGGCCCAGCTCGCTTTCGGCCTCGGCGACGTTGATGCGTTGGGACAAATCGCCGGCGGAAATTTTCGCGGCCGTGGCGCTGATGTCATCGATCGGATGGAGGGCCCGCCCAACCAGCCATCCACCGCCGACAAGGCCGAAAACAAGAATGATTCCGCCGAAGCCCGCGAGTTTCAAAGCCGTGAGATGGAGCTCTTTTAATTCCGGCGCGATGGAGCAGCCGACCCAAATTATTTCACCCGAAGGCAGCACATTGGGGATCTCCCGATACTTTCCAAAGTCCACAGTTGCTAATTGGATTCGGGAATCAGGCGGCTGCGGTACGATTGAGTCAACCTCAGCCGGAATCGGCGGTGCGTTGGCCGAGTGTGCAAGCTCTTTGCCGTCGCGTGTCTTAATAATGAAATAAAAATTGTTCGGGTCGTCGGCGTCAAAGAAATGGGCGTCTTCCGACGACAGATGGAATTCAGGCACCGGCCGGTCTTTTTGCATTGGCGGCGGGCCGCCGTCGGGAAACGGGCCGGGAGGCGGGCGGTTAAAAAGTTGTTCGTTTCCGCCCGGCCTGCGCGGCGGTGGACGGCGAAATGCATTTGCCAAAACGCCAATCCGCCGATGCAGCCCGTCATCAATGCGAGCGAACACCCGCCCGCGCTCAAGCTGGTACGCGGTAAACCCGAAGCCCACGAGCACCAGCACCAGAATGAGCCCGTACCAGAGTTGCAGCCGCCACTTGATGGATTTGAACCGTTTCATTCGATGCAATAGCCGTGGCCGCGACGGGTGACGATGAATTCCGCACCCAGCTTCTTGCGGACGTTGGAAACGTGAACGTCCAGCAGGTTGGAAAGCGTGCTGTCGTTTTCGTCGAACAAATGTTCGTACAGCTGTGTGCGCGTAACCACCTCGCCCCGGTGCAACGCGAGAAATTCCACGAGCGCATACTCGCGCGCGGTCAGCTCGACCGGTTTTTCGGCGCAGAACACCTTGCGCGCCGCGGTGTCGATTTCCACGTTGCCAATGGCGATGACGTTGGTGGTCTGGTTCGCGCTGCGGCGAATAAGGGCACGCAAACGGGCGAACAGTTCCGGCAAATCAAACGGCTTGACCATGTAATCGTCCGCGCCGGTGTCCAGTCCCTTGACGCGATCCCGCGTCTGGTCGCGCGCGGTCAGCATCAGTACCGGTGTTTTTTTGGTTTTGCGCAGGCGTTTAAGAATTTCCCAACCGTCCAGTTTGGGCAGCATCACATCCAGTACGACGGCGTCGTAGTCGTAATTTTCCGCCTTGAAGAGGCCGTCCTCACCATCGTTGGCGGTGTCGGTGGCATAACCCCCCTCGCGCAGTGCCTGGGCGAGGCTGCGCAGCAAATCAGGTTCGTCTTCGACAATCAGGATTCTCATGTCGGCCGTGGTCGCGGCTGGGTTTAACACAACCGCCATCCGTCGTCACTCTCGCAGGTGCCACCTTAAGGGAAGATGAAGGCGCGGAACGGAAATAATCAAAAAAAATTCCGGCTTCACGTCCCCTTAAGGTGGATTCGCGTAGATTGCGTCAAAGAAACATTCACACCGGTAAATGGAAAGCGAGCATAACATGAAAACCAAAACCAAAATGAAAACCCTGCTGACCCTGCTGGCGCTCGGCGCGTCGGCCTTCCTCGTCAACGCCCAGGACGCCGGCGGCCCACCCCCGGACGGCGGACCGGGCGCAGGCGGACCGCGGCATCGTCCGCCGCCCCTGCCGCTCATCACGGCGTTGGATGCCAATCACGATCACGTGATTGATGCCGGCGAAATCGCCAATGCCAGCGCGGCATTATTGACGCTGGACAAGAACGGCGACGGCAAACTGACCGCGGACGAATATCTGCCGCCCGTACCGGCCAACGCGCCGAAGGACGCTCCGCACCCGCCGCTCCCGGCCATTGTGAAGGCCCTGGATGCCAACGGTGACGGGGTGATTGACGCGAATGAAATTGCCAACGCGCCGGCCGCACTAAAGGCGTTGGATAAAAATGGTGACGGGCAGTTGACGCCGGATGAGTTCATCGGGCCGCGCCCGCACATGGGGCCGCCGCACGAAGGGAACGCCGGCGCCGGCCAGGACGGCCCGCCGCCGGGCGACAACGGCAACCCGTCCGGCCCGCCGCCGGACCAGCAATGAATTCCGTTTGAGTGAACGGGACGGCGGCGGATTGGCGCAAAAACCGGTGTGACGCGATCAATCCGCCGCTTCTTTAATCTTCTCCCCGGCCATGGCGAAACCCTTGCCCAGGTGCCGGACGGCCAGAACCCCGGCAAAAACCGAAATGACTCCGCACGTTACGTAAGGCAGCGCGGGAACGCGCACGTAAAGCGTTGCGGCGAACAGCGGGCCGACGATGCGCGCCAGGGCGCCGGCGCTTTGGGCGACGCCGATGGTGGCGCCCTGTTCATTCGCGGGCGTAAGGTTGGAGAGCAAACCGAATACCGGCGCACGCGTCAGGCTGGAGCCCACGGCCAGCAGCGCCAGCGCCAAAAGCATTTTAATCCAGGGCCAGTCAGCCAGGCGCAGGACCGCCAGCCACTTTAACTGCCCTTCGCCTTTGATGAACGGCAACAGTGCCAGGCTCACGCCCGTCAACGCGAGGCTCAAGGCAATCAGTTTCGGTTCGCCGAACCGTTTTACGAGCCGGCCAATCGCGCCGCCTTGAATGAATACACCGATGATCCCACAAAAGATAAAAAGGGAAATGACGGTCGTGGCTGGTTTCGTTTCGTCCACGGTGATGCCCAGGTTGAAATTGTCGTTCACCAGCAACGGCAGGGTGCTTTCAAAGCAACTGAAGGCAAACGTGGCCAGGAAAAAAATCAGGATCAACAGGCCGATTTTCGGCTGGGCCAGCGTGTGACCCCATTGTTTCAATCGCGGCCGGTTGCTCGCATGGCCGGAGGATGGCTGAAGGCTTTCGGCCAGAATGAAGAAGGCCAGGAGGAAATTGGCCGCACAAAGTGTGGCGGCGGTCCAGCCGGGTCCGGTGGCTCCGAAAAGTATCAGCGCAATGCCGCTCAGGATCGGCCCGAAAACAAATCCCAACCCGAACGCGACGCCGATCAACGCCATCCGCTTTGAGCGGTTTTCCGGCGGGGTGATGTCGGCGATGTAAGCCTGGGCCACCGTGATGTTGGCGCCGCAAATGCCGGCGAAAACCCGCGACAGCAGCAACGCCCACAGCGCGATGGCATGATTTTCAAAGCCCGATCCGATGGCAAACAGCACATACGACAGCGCCGCGCCGGCCGTGCTCAGGAGCATGACGGGACGGCGGCCGATCCGATCGGACCACCGGCCCAGGACCGGCGCGAAGAGAAACTGCATGGCGGAAAACGACGCGATGATGGCGCCGATGACGAAACCGCCTGCGCCGTAATGCCGGCTGTAGATCGGCACCAGCGGCACGACGATGCCGAAGCCGATGAGGTCAATGAAGACCGTGAGGAAAACGACGAGCAATGACGGTTTGCGTTTCATATTCTCCACAAGTGGAAATTCTAAAAATCCTTGGCGGACGAGTCAATTTTTCCGGCCATCTATTTTCCGCGAACAACGCAGGAATCCCGGCTTGTGAAGAACGTGTCACTAAGATTCAATAAGTACGCTTTGATTCGAGGACAGCGATTGAGTCGTATAACGTCATGATTGATTCCGTTTCCGAGACCGCCGGTGCCAACGCGGATTTAAAAAAGGCGCGGCGCCAGAAATCCGCCGGCCACACTCCGTCCTCCGCGCTGGTGGACCGGTTGCCGCCGCATTCGCCCGAGGCCGAGCAGGGCGTGCTGGGTTGCGTGCTGCTTTCGCCGAACGAATGCATGGGCGAATGCATGGAAAAACTCAAGGACGGGCGGGAGGTGTTCTACGATTTGCGGCACCAGACGATTTTTGAAACGCTGGTGACCATGTATGACACGCGCGAGGCGATTGATGTCATCACCCTGCAACAGCAGTTGAAGGACCGGCAGCTTTTGGAACAGGTGGGCGGCATCGCGTATTTGTCGCAACTCCAGGATGCCGTACCCAGTGCGGCAAACCTTTCCTATTATCTGGAGATTGTCCGGGAGAAATTCCTGCTGCGGAAAATGATCCAGACCTGCACGGACGTCGTCGGGCGGGTTTATGATTACGAGGGGGAAGTGGACACGCTGCTGGACGAGGTGGAGCGCGATGTGTTGCGTATCAGTGAATCGCGGGTGCAGGGCAGCGTGCTGACCACGAAAGAGCTGGTGAGCAAGGCCATTGGGACGATTGAGAATTTTTTCAGCCGCAAGGGAACGCTGACGGGACTGGCGACGGGCTTCGCGGACCTGGACCGGATGACGGACGGTCTGCATGGCAGTGAAATGATTGTGATTGCGGCGCGGCCGAG
>Ga0209579_10000484_pt1 | contig 40629 bp, 31 predicted proteins | sample Coa_R1_2_FD_187152 | JGI IMG/M metagenome (GOLD analysis project Ga0209579, IMG submission 187152) | Surface soil microbial communities from Centralia Pennsylvania, which are recovering from an underground coalmine fire - Coalmine... | ecosystem: Environmental > Terrestrial > Soil >...
CGTTCGTCCTCGAGCGCGCCGTTGAGTTCGGCGGGAAGCCGGCACTTGTCGAAGGGGCCAGCGGGCGCGCGATCAGCTACGTCGAGCTGGAGCGAGCGACGCGGGCCTTCGCAGCGGGGCTGGCAACGCGTGGGGTCGGCCCGGGCGAAACGGTCGGGATCTTCATGCCAAACCTGCCCGAATATGCGATCGCATTCCATGGCACGGCGCGCCGAGGTGCCCGAGCGACCACCGCCAACCCGCTGTACACGGCTCGTGAGCTCGCCCACCAATTGGGTGACGCAGCCGCAAAGCTGCTGCTCACGGTGCCGCCGTTTCTCAGCGTGGCGGGTGAAGCCGCCGCCATCGCGGGAGTCGAGGAGATCTTCGTGGTGGGCGAGAGTGGCGGCGCGCGGCCACTGGCCGAGTTGTTGGGTGATCCCGACGAAGTGCCCGAGGCAGCGATCGATCCGGCGAACGATCTCGCCGCGCTCCCGTACTCGAGCGGGACGACAGGACTCCCCAAGGGCGTGATGCTCACCCACGCGAATCTCGTCGCGAACCTGACGCAGATCCAGGATGCCGTCCCGATCAGCTCCCACGACGTTCTCCTGGGCGTTCTGCCGTTCTTCCATATCTACGGGCAAAACCTGATCATGAATCAGGGCCTGTGGCGCGGCGCGACGATCGTGACGATGGCGCGCTTCGATCTGGAGCAGTTTTTGGATCTCGTCGAGCGGTACCGCGTTACCCGCCTCTACGTGGTCCCGCCGATCGCGCTCGCGCTCGCGAAACACCCCGCGGTTGACGCGCATGATCTGTCATCGGTCGAGCTGATCCTGTCCGGCGCCGCGCCGCTCGGCGCCGAGCTGGCAGATCAGGTCGAGGAGCGGCTTGGATGTCGGGTGGTCCAGGGATACGGCCTCACCGAAACCAGCCCGGTGACACACGTGATTCGCTCGGACGCGGAGAACCGCCCCGGATCAATTGGCCCTGCGCTCGTCGGTACCGAGTGCCGGCTGATCGATCCATTGACAGAGACCGAGGCAGCGCCGGGCGAGGCGGGCGAGCTGTGGATCCGCGGCCCCCAGGTCATGGCGGGATATCTGAACAATCCCGCGGCGACCGCCGAGACGCTCGACTCTGACGGCTGGCTGCGGAGCGGCGATATCGCACGGGTTGACGAGGATGGCTACTACACGATCGTCGACCGGCTGAAGGAGCTCATCAAGTACAAGGGTTTCCAGGTCCCGCCGGCCGAGCTCGAGGCAATCCTGATCGCCCACCCTCAAGTGGCCGACGTCGCGGTCATTGGTGTGCCCGACGAAGAAGCCGGTGAGCTGCCCAAGGCGTTCGTCGTTGGCTCAGGCGGGACGGTCGACGCGGACGCGCTGATCGACTACGTCGCCGCCCAGGTCGCCCCCCAAAAGCGAATCCGACTTGTGGAGCAGATCGACGAGATCCCGCGGTCGCCATCCGGGAAGATCCTCCGTCGGGTGCTGAAGGACCGCGACCCGGCCGTAGGCTAGACCGGCTTCGATCACACTGGACATGTTGTCCAACACCCGTTAGTGTCACACCCGTGGGGGCTTTAGAGCACGTGGCACAGCAGTGTCCATGACGCCGAGCCAGGCGATCTGGAACGACGGCCACCGGTTCGCTGGCCGGGTCGCGGTTGTAACCGGAGCCGGGGGCGCTCTCGGCGGTGCTGTGGCACGTGCGCTCGGGCGCGAGGGCGCGCGGGTCGTGCTGGGGTATCGCACGTCGGCTGACTCGGCCAACGCGAACGTAGCCCAGATCGAAGCGGATGGAGGCGAGGCGTTCGCTGCGCCGCTGGAGGTCACCGATGACGGGTCGGTCGAGCAATTCATCTCGGCCGCGGTCGAGCAATACGGTGCGATTCACGTCCTTGTCAACACAGCCGGACGCATAGATCCGAAAGACGCTGTCCGCTTCCGCGACATCGCCCCGTCGGAGCTGGCGGCGCTTCTCGACGTCGACGTACTCGGCAGCGTGCGCATGTGCAAGGCCGTACGTCCGCATATGGAGGCAGCCGGACGGGGCGCGATCGTCAACTTCTCCGGGTCCTACGGCAACGGAATCGACCAGGACAATCTCGTGAATTCCGTAGCCGTCGGCTACTGCACCGCGAAGGGCGCGATCCGCGCCCTCACGGCGTCACTGGCGCGGGACCTCGCCCCGGCCATCCGCGTCAACGCGATCTCCCCGGGAGCGATCGAGGCGAACTGGGAAGCCGACTGGGAGATTCCAGCTGCCCACGTCGAGCAGGCGATTCAGATGACGCCGCTCAAGCGAATGGGCCGTCCCGAGGAGATCGCCGAAGCTGCGCTGTTCCTGGCCTCGGATGGCGGTGGCTACGTCACGGGACAGGTGCTGCAGGTGGATGGCGGATGGCTGATGACCGGATGAGCCGGCGCCCAGGCGACCCTGCGCCCTCGCGCCCTCGGCACTTTCCGCGGTCATGCTGACCGATCGCACGTACGCACTCGACGCCTCGGCAGCGCTCTACCGCGCTGCCCGTGAGGTGATCGCGGGCGGAGTGGGCTCCAACGACCGGGGTCTCGTCCACCCGCATCCAATTTTCGTCGCCCGCGGCGCTGGGTCGCGGATCTGGGACGTGGATGGCAACGAATACATCGACTACCTCCTCGCGTACGGCCCGCTCATCCTCGGCCACGCCCATCCGGAAATCGTCACCGCGGTGCAGCGGCAGCTCAGCCTCGGCTCGGTCTACGGCATCCCCCATCGTCTCGAAAGCGAGGTCGGGGAGCTCCTGGCCGAGGTTTACCCCAGCATCGAGATGGTCCGCTACAGCTCAAGCGGGACGGAGGCGGTGCTCGGGGCAATGCGCTTGGCACGCGCGGCGACGGGCCGGAAGCTCATCGTCAAGTTCGAAGGCCAGTACCACGGCTGGCTTGATCAGGTTGCGATTTCCTACGCCCCCTCAGCGGCCGACGCCGGGCCCGCGGACGCGCCCGCTGTCGTGCCAGTCTCAGAAGGGCAGCCCGAGGGGACGTACGCCGACACGATCGTCGCGCAATGGAACGACTCGGAAGGGCTGGAGCGACTCTTTGCCGAACGAGGCGGCGAAATCGCGGCGATTCTCACCGAGCCGCTGATGTGCAACTTTGGGGTTATTGAGCCTGTGCCGGGCTACCTGGCTCGCCTGCGCGAGCTCTGCGACAGATTCGGCGCCGTCCTGATCTTCGACGAGATTCAGACCGGGTTTCGCGTCCACCTATCGGGCGTTCAGGGGCTCTATGGAGTCACGCCCGACCTGACGTGCCTCGGGAAGGCGCTCTCTGGAGGGTTCCCGATCAGCGCCGTCGGCGGGCGGCGCGACATCATGGAGCTGATAGCGGATCGGCGTGTCTTCCACGCCGGGACCTACAACTCGAACCCACTCTGCCTCGCCGCGATCCCTGCGGTGGTCTCGGTGCTTTCGGAGCCCGGAGTGTATGAGCGGATGGAGAGCCTCTCCGGACGGCTGCGGGAGGGACTGGCGGAGCTTCTGCGGGGCGTCGGGGGGTACGTCCAGGGCACCAACACGATGTTCGGGATCGGTTTCGGTCCGGGTCCCGGCAGCCGCATGCGTGAGCTCTGGCACAACGATCCGGGACGGATCTTCGACCTCAAGAAAGAGCTGCGCCTGCGCGGTATCTACACGAAGCCGACGCCCCGAGACATCTGGTACGTCTCGACCGCGCACACTGAGGACGATGTGTCGCAAACCCTTGATCGCGCGCACGCAGCCATCGCTGCCCTCCCGACCTGAACCCCGCCGTAGCGGCTAATCATCCACAAGGTCGTCAGGTTCGATCCGGTACAGCGCGTGCCAATGAAGCAGGGTCAGCTGGCGTACCGCCCCATTGACCCGTCGGCGGTTGGCCTTCACATCGAACGAGGCGATGACAGCCTCGATCATCGAATAGAGAGCCGGCGCGGCGAAATTGAGGTCGACGCCGGGGCGAAGCAAGCCACGCTCGGCATCGCGTCGGTGAATCTCGCTGATCCAACCGAGCATTGCCGCGTCAGCATCGGCGTTCCACTCGCTCCAGCGCGACCTCGGCAGATGCTTCGAAAGGTCGATCAGCGGCCGCAACTCGGCATTCTCGATCCGCCACAGGATGGCGCTGCGGATCATTTCCTCGACGAGCTCAAACGACGTCTGCTCCGGCCTCGCCTTGGCGCGCAGGCGCTGCGGAATCTCGGTGTACCCGAGGATGTAGCGACGCATGAGTTCGTCGAGGATGGCCTCCTTGTCGGTGAAGTTGTTGTAGACCGTCGCGCGGACCACGTTGGCCTGCTGTGCGATCGCCTCCATCGACGTTGAGGGAAAGCCTCTTGTGATGAACAGCCACTTCGCAGCGTCGAGGATTCGCTCATAGCTCGGGGTTCCTCCGGATGGCCCGGCCAGCAACGCCGTCGTCAACAACCCTCCCTTCTTTCTCGGCCTCGCAGGAGGCTAACCGAAGGTGCGGCGGGCCCGCCTTGCGGCTGGACAGCTTGTCTAACTGCTGGTACAGTCGCGGCGCTCCGGCGGGCACGTCGGGGATCGACATGACAGCCGTCTGTGGGCCCACATCTCGGGGCGCGGCACGAACGAGGAGATAGACGTGGAGCACGAGGGCGAGTCGTTCCAGGCCAGTGACGCAGCGGACGCGGGCGTTACCAGCGAGATGACCCGGCGCCGCCTGCTCGCGGGCGCCGCGCAGGTGGGAGTCACACTGACTGGAGCTGGTCTGCTCGCCGCCTGTGGCGGTTCATCGAGCGGCGGCAGTACGTCGAGCGCTAGCAATAACACGCCGGCGGGAGCGCTGACGGCGCTTCCCGGGGGCACTCCGAAGCGAGGCGGCACCTTCACCGTCGGAGTGATCAGCGGTGGTCAATCGGAGAACATCTTCCCGGGGACTCCAGTCGGGACGCCCGACTACGTCCGGGACTACAACCTGTACAACCTCCTGTTCTACCCGGGGGAGAAGATCTCGCCGATCGTGCCGGGGCTGGCGCTATCGGCGGAGCCCAACGCCGATGCGACACTGTGGACGTTCAAGCTCCGCGACGGCGTCACATGGCACGACGGCAAGCCATTCACGGCCGACGACGTCGTCTGGAACTTCAAGTCCCTGTGGTCGAACCCGGCAGCAAACTTCGCGTCCGGGTTTCTCGCGGGACTCGTGAGCTTCAGGGATGTCCGCAAACGCGACCGACTTACCGTCGAGGTCCCGCTGGCGATGCCGGTGGCCGAGTTTCCGACGATCTTCGCCTACTACGACTTTGGAGTCGTGCAAAACGGCGCCACGCCCAAGAGTGTGGCTAAGCATCCGATCGGGACAGGACCGTTCCGGTACGTTTCCTTCACGCCGGGGAGCCACAGCGTGTTCGAGCGCAACCCCGACTACTGGGAGTCAGGCAAGCCCTACGTGGATCGGCTCGTGGTGGACTCGTCGTTCACCGACAACACCTCGATCTTCAACGCCCTGCTGAGCGGGAGCATCAATCTCTTCCCGACGCCGCCTCTGGTAACTGCCCGCCAGCAGCTCAACGCCAAGCAGGTCCAAATCCTGGCCTCGCCGTTCGCTGCCGAGAGTTACATGTTCGCGATGCGTGTCGACTCAGGACAATTCGCCGACAACCGCATCCGGGAGGCGTTCAAGACGCTCGTGGACCGCCAGGCCCTGATCGACGGAGCCTGGGCCGGCTTCGGTAGTCCGGCGTATGACCTCCTCGCCCCCGGGACCGAGTACTACGCATCGGATCTGGTGCGGAAGCGAGATGTTGAGAAGGCTCGGCACCTGTTCAAGTCGGCCGGGGTTCTCGGCCAGACGTTCCAGCTGCCGACGACTGACTTCCTTCCCGGCATGGTCGAGTCCTCGACGCTGCTGGCCGAGCAGGCGACCGCCGCGGGGATAAAGGTCGTCGTGACGACGAAGAACGCCGCGACCTACTTCACGCCCGCCGGCGGCTTCACCGTTCGGGACTTCGGTTACGAGGTGGATCAGCCGGTCTGCTCGCTCACGTCGGCCTACCTCTCGGAGTACACGCTGAGCTGCCCCTATCCGGATACGCACTGGGGAAAGCAGTCGGGCGGCGCTGCGGCGGAGAAGCTGATCTCCCAAGCGATGGGCGCCACGGACAAGAGCAAGGCTGCTTCGCTGTGGCGGGAGTGCCAGCTCCAGCAGTTCAACCAAGGCGGTTACTTGGTGTGGGGCAACCTACCCTACGTCGATGCAGCGGCCAGCAACGTGCGAGGCCTCAGGGCCGGCGCGGGCTTCAGCTACAACAACTGGCGACTGCTGGACGGCTGGATCGATTAGCACGGCCTCGCCGGTGACGGTCATGCACGCAGCCTGATGGTCGTCGTACCCGACGCAGTCGTTCCAACGCCCGAGGCTGAGCCGCGACGCTTTCGCGCGGCGCGCAAGCACCCGATCGCCGGCTTCGTTGCGAGGCGAGTCGCGACGGGGATCGTGACGCTGTTTGTCGTCTCGATCCTGATCTTCCTGGCCACGAACATCCTTCCCGGCAACGCGGTGACGGTCATTCTCGGTCGTAGCGCTACGCCCGCTGTGGTTCACCGCCTCGAGCGCCAGCTGAATATCGACAAATCCGTGCCGGCTCGCTACTTCAGCTGGCTGGGCGGGGCAGTGCATGGAGATTTCGGGAAATCGGTCGTGGCCGAGGTCGAGTCCAAACCCAATACCGCCGTCTCGTCGACGCTTGGCGACCCGCTGAGGAACAGCTTCGTACTGGCGGCCCTCACGACGGCCCTCCTGATTCCGCTCACCCTTCTGCTGGGGGCGGTCGCAGGCATCAAGGCCGGGCGAGCAGCCGATCACGTGATCTCATTCCCCGCCCTGGTCATGGGTGGGTTGCCCGAATTTGTCACCGGGACGATTCTGATCTACGTGTTCTTCAACAAGCTCGGCCTCCTTCCGCCGGTGGCGTTGCTCAGCCCCGGAGAATCCCCGTTCTCGAACCTCAAGGCGCTCGTGCTTCCGGTCTTGACCTTGCTCGCGGTGGCCGCTGGAGCAGGTGTGCGCCAGGTGCGAGCTGGCATGGCCGAGACGCTCCAGCAGGACTACATCCACTTTGCCCGTCTCAATGGGGTGCGCGAACGGCGCGTGATCTGGCGCTATGCGCTGCGCAACGCACTCGCGCCAAGCGTGCAGATAATCGCGCAAAACCTCCAGTACCTGGTGGGCGGAATCATCATCGTCGAGAGCGTTTTCGCCTATCCGGGCATCGGTACCTATCTCGTCAACGCGGTCACGTCCCGGGATGTCATCGAGGTGCAAGCAGCCGCAGTGATCCTGGCGGCGTTGTACATCGCAATCAACCTGCTCGCCGACCTGATCGTGGTCTTCCTGGTCCCCAAGCTCAGGACCGGGATGCGATGAGCGCGCTGTCGCTCCCCGCGCGCCGGCGTCGTATCAGGCTTCCTCGCGCTGTGGCCGCCGACTGGGGCGGACGCATCGGCGCCGTCCTGCTCGCATTCATCCTCTTGGTCGCCATCCTGGGCCCGCTGTTCGCCCCCCACGACACGACGACGCCGATCGGGATCCCTGGCGCGGGGCCGAGCTCCTCGGCTCCCTTCGGCCTCGACTTTCTCGGTCGTGATGTCCTCAGCCGGGTCCTGAGCGGCGGGAGATCCACGCTGCTGCTCGGTGGCGCCGCGACCGCCCTGACCTACCTCGTCGGAATCACCGTGGGGCTCGTCGCCGGTTACGCGCGCTCGATTGCTGATCCACTGCTCATGCGCACCGTCGATGTCTTCCTGTCGTTCCCGGCGCTTCTTGTGATGCTCCTATTTGTCACGGCCTTCGGGGGCGGCCCCGGGGTGCTGGTAGGTGCCGCCGCGATTGTCCTTTTCCCGGGAGTGGCGCGCATCGTTCGCACGGCCACGCTGGAGGCCTCGACGAGAGGCTACGTCGAGGCCGCCGTCGCGCGGGGTGAACGGACGGCAAACGTACTCCGGCGAGAAATCCTCCCCAACATCGCCCCTTCGATCGTCGCCGACCTCGGAATCCGCTTCAGCTGGTCGATCATTCTGATCGCGAGCGTCAACTACCTCGGCCTCGGCCTGAGACCGCCGACGGCCGACTGGGGGCTGATGGTCTCCGAGAACCGCGAGATCGTCTCGACCAACCCGCTCTCGCTGCTGGCGCCCGCCGCCATTCTTGCCCTCCTGATCATCGCGGTGAACCTGGTCGGGGACGCCTACGTTCGTCAGCGTGCGCGGTCCGGGGACCTGACGTGAGCGTCCTCCGCGCAGCCAACCTCCGAGTCGAGCTGGGAAACGGTGACGCGATCATCGACTCGGTTGATCTGGAGCTTCAGCCGGGCGAGATCCTGGGCCTGGTCGGGGAGTCCGGATCAGGCAAGACGACGACCGCGCTCTCGATCTTCGGCTACAACGCCGCCCCCCAGAAGCTGACTGCCGGCGAAATCGAACTCGCGGGCAAGGAGCTCCGGACGAAGCGGGAGTTTCAGCAGGCGCGAGGGAACCTCGTTTCGTACGTGCCGCAAAACCCCGGCACCGCGCTCAACCCAGCGCTCCGGATCGGGGACGCGGTCCTCGACATGGTCCGGGAACGGAAGAAGGACCAGAACGCGTCGGCGCTCCTCGAACGGGTGGGTCTGCCCCCGGGCCGGGAGTTCGCCCGCCGCTATCCCCATCAGCTCTCAGGGGGCCAGCAGCAACGCGTGTGCATCGCCGCATCGCTGGCGCCGAATCCGGCCGTGCTCGTACTAGACGAGCCGACGACCGGCCTCGACGTGGTCACCCAGGACCGGATCCTCAAGGAGCTGCTGCGGCTGCGGGATGAGGAACACGTGGCGATGCTGTACATCACCCACGACCTGGCGGTCGTCGCCCAGATCGCCACGCAGATCGCTGTCATGTACGCCGGCCACATCGTCGAGCAGGGTCCAGCCGCCGAGATCCTTTACCGCCCGCGGCACCCCTACACGCGTGGGTTGATGGCTGCGACTCCAGACCATTTGCGCCCGCGCGCTCTGGAGGCGATGCCGGGGACCGCAGTCGGCGTGGGTGAGCGCCCGCCCGGGTGCCCGTTTGCACCTCGGTGTCCTCAACGCCAGCCACACTGCGAAAGGGAGCTGCCGCCGCCTGAGCAGATCGACCCTCGGCACTACGTGCGTTGCTACGAATGGCGGAATACGCCAGCTGTCGGGTGGACGGCGTTCGTGCCCAAAGCACCCACGGCGGGGGCCACACCCCTGATGACCGTCGAGGGATTGGGTGCCGAATATCGCACCGGCGGGGAGCGCGTCACCGCGGCGAAGGACGTCTCATTCCAGGTCGAGTCGCATGGCTGCGTGGCCTTGGTCGGGGAGTCAGGGAGCGGCAAGACGACAATCGCCCGTGCGATCGCTGGCCTACACGCGCCCTCGCGGGGGCAGATCCTGCTCGACGGGGAGCGCCTCGAGCCTTTGGCTCGAAAGCGTACGGTGAAGCAGCGTCGGCGCATCCAGATCGTCTTTCAGAATCCAACCGAGGCGCTCAACCCGCGCCATTCGGTCGCCGACGAGATCGCCCGTCCCGCCCGTCTGCTGCGCGGCCTGGGCGGCCGAGCGGCCGCCGCCGAAGTCGAGCGGCTACTGGAGGCGGTCCGGCTTCCGGCTCGAATCGCCAGGCGGTACCCGCGCGAGCTCTCAGGTGGCGAGCGTCAGCGTGTCGCCATCGCCCGGGCGCTGGCCGCGGACCCAGCCCTACTGGTCTGTGACGAGATCACCTCCGCCTTGGATGTCTCCGTCCAGGCGGTGGTGCTCGAGCTGCTCCGGGAGTTGCGCCGGGAGTTCGGTCTCTCGGTGATCTTCATCTCCCACGATCTGGGTGTTGTTGCGACGATCGCTGAGCAGGTGCTGGTGCTGAACGAGGGCGTGATCTGCGAGCGCGGACCCACGGCCGAGGTGCTTGGTTCACCTCAAGATCCGTACACGCAGCGTCTGCTGGACGCCGCGCCGAGCCTGAGCGCGGCCATCAGCACGTCGAACGCGGTCGCGGCCGGCTAATTTCGCGATTGGGCGGTGGTCTGACGGCCCGCCGCCGAGTGGTTCTCGAGCTGCGCCTTCATGAGAGAGAGGGCCGCCGGCTCGTCGATCGTAGCGAGCAGGCCGGCCGCCGCGAGGATGTAGCTGTGATCAATCACGATCGACGGGGTCTTGGGAGTGAGGGCCTGCGTGTCGCAACGTTCAAGCGCCGCCCCAACCAGGTCGCTTGCCCGCGCGTTGTGCGCGAGGATGCCACCGGTCCCGATGACGATCGGAGCATCACGAAGGTCCGGCCCGTCGACCGAGAAGCGGACGTCTTGGTTCGGCCGAACGCGGACCGTTAGCCGACCGCAGTGTCGCTCCAGCGCGTAGGTGAGGCATGCGGTGGCCAGAGCGCTGTCCACCCCCTGGTCATCGTCACGGGGGAGGAAAGACGGGTCCTCGGTCCTTTTCGCGACCGCGTGTTCCACCTCAGCTGGGCTGCGTGCAGGCCGAAGCTGCTCCAGTATCCAGTGGCGGTCCTGCTCCAGCACCGACGCGGCGCTCGACCGGAGTCCAAGGTCGCCTTGAACCGAGCGCAGGACGGGAAGGATCGGCAGGAGAGGCTGGTTCACGCCTGGGGTCGTCCGCGACCGCCCGGTCGCGGAATGCACGTCGGTCGTAGCTCCGCCCACGTCAATGACGACGGCTTCGGACCAGCCCGGGATCCCATCGGCGCCCCGCGCCAGCAACTCCGTCGCGGTGAGCACGGCTTCGGGTGTCGGCATCACGACCGCACGGCCGAACTCGTCCGTCTCACTGAGCCCCTTGCCAGCGATCACGTGATCGAGGAACGCGCGTCCTATCGCCTCGCGCGCGGGGGCGACGTTCAGCGTCGAGATGTTGGGCAGGACGTTCTCGACGACCTCCGCTCGCCGACCGCTGGCCGCCAAGACGTCAGCCACCTGCGCCGCGATGTCGCGATTACAGGCGACAACAAAATGCGTGTCGACACCGGCGTCCGCGACTGCTTCTGCGCTTTCGAGGACCATCCTTCGTTGACCGCCGTCAGTTCCGCCGGAAAACAACACGATGTCCGGATCTGCGACCTCGAGCGCCCGTCGGTCGTTGTCGCCGAGGCGACCGCTCAGCACGAGCTCTACGCGTGCGCCCGCGTTGAGCGCGGCCTGGCGAGCGGCAGCAGCCGTCAGGTCCTCGACAAGACCGACCGCGGCAACCCGCAAGCCCCCGCCAGCACTTGATGCGGCCAGCCTCGCCTCGATCGTCACGCTCGGGCCAACCGTCGATAACGCTTCGCCGGCTGCTGATTGGTAGCCGTTCATCACGTCAGAGTCGGCCGTGGTCGGAGCCTGCGCGTGGCATACGAGCCGTCCCGTCTGGAGCTCCACCAGCGATACCTTGGTGAACGTGCTGCCGAAGTCAGCTAGGAGCGCGGTTTTCACGGGCAGCTGAGTTCTCGTGTCTCGGGCTCAGGTTCTGTGCTGCCGCGGGTTCGCGGTAGCCTACGTGGCTGGACAACCTGTCCAACCAGGGTTATGATGGCAAACCGCGGTTCGGTAGCGAAGAGCCCGCAGTTTCTTCCGTGAGAGGGGCGCTTGCATGACCACTGAGCTCGATCTCCAAACGCTGATTCCAGATGCTCTGCCGCCGGGTGACGAAATCGTCCGCGAGGGCATGGATCTGGGACGGCAGGTCGATCGTGCACGTTCGATGTTCAACGAGCAGAACGGCGTCGGTTCCGAACGTGAATGGCGGGAGCGGGCACGTGCGGAGGGATTTCTCTGTACGTGCATGAACATCGGTCTGGCAACGTGGGCAGACACCCGCGAGGCACTCGGCTGCATCTACGAGGACGCGCTGTCGCGAGGCATCCGTCCGCCTGATCGATTCAACCTATTGGCTGAGCGTCGCATGGGGCTCCCCAAGGGTATGCGCGCCGACGCCCCTCAGGAGACAGGGCCGGTGCTTTGGACAGACCAGGACTGGTGGGAACTCGCGCACACGGTTCCGATTCAGCCCCAGGCGGCGGACAACATGATCGGTGGGCCCGGATCGGTGGATAACGCGCTCGACGCCCTCCGCGTCGGTATCACGCACATTGGCGTGTTGTCGCAATATTGCTGGCGATGGCCGTATTGGGACGACGAGGTTGCCCAGACGGTGAGCGTCGTGAAGGCAGCGGGTGCACTCGCCGCCTGGCGCGAGCAGGGCGTGTGTTTTGACTCCTACTTGGAGGATGGATATCCGGGCGTCTTCCACGACTACGCCAACTACGTCGGCTGGGCCATCGTGGAGCGGTACATCTCCGAGGAGTTGATCGGCGCCCCGTACTCGTGCTCCTGGGGGGGCTTGACGCAGAATCCGATCACCAAGTCCGCAGTGACACTCGCGCTCGAGGCGACGAACCCTGACCGGGTTCCCGCTGGTTTCGTCCAGGGAGACACGATCGGGAACACCCCTGACTTCGAGGCGAACGCGGCTGTCCTCTCAAGCGACGTCCTGTTCATGAAGCTCGTTGACGCCCACTACCGGCTGGGCGGTGCGCCGATTGCGGTGCCCGTGACCGAGACAGAGCGGATCCCCACCTGGCGAGAGGTCGCGACGGCACAGGCGATCAGCCGGCGACTTGAGTATTACGTGCCGCTCGTTGACGGAGCCATTGATTGGCGGACGATCGAGGCACTCCGCGATCAGCTCGTCCAGGGGGGGCTGCGGTTCCGGGATTCGTTGCTCGGAACGTTCCGTGCCGCTGGTATCGACATACGAGACCCGGCTCAGATGCTGTTCGCTCTCCGGGCGATCGGAGCCCAGCGCTGCGAGGAGTTGTTTGGGGCGGGACAACCGGATCCGGCGTTCCCGCGCGGGCGCCGCCCCATCCTCCAGACAGACCTCGTGCGGGACACGATGGAACGGCGGGAGCACCTGCTGGCCGAGCTTGCGGCTCGCCGACCCAGCAACGGCGGCCAGAGTCGCAAGGTGGTCGTGAGCTCGACGGATGTCCACGAGTTCGCGGAGTTTCTCCTCACGTCGGTTCTGAGCACCGCCGGCAACGAGGTCATCGACTTCGGTGTCAACCGAGATCCCGAGGACATCGTCAAGGTTGTCGTCGAGACCGACGCCGACGCGGTCGTGATAACGACTCACAACGGCGTCGCACGCTCATTCGCCGTCACGCTGCTTGAAGAGATGCGACGGGCTCAGGTTGACGAGAAGCCCGTGTTCATGGGTGGGGTCCTGAACGAGGACATCGACGGCTCCGACATCCCCATCGATGTGAGAGGCGACCTGTCGAAGCTTGGGATCAGGCTGCCGGCAGATATACCCGCGCTGCTCGATGAGCTCGCGGAGCTGGAGCTGGCCGGGCACGCCGCGGCGTAGGTAACGGCTGTGCTGGATTCTGAGTCTCGCCGGATTTTGGCCGGCCCGAATTACGCACACGTGGCGACGGTCATGGAGGATGGCTCACCGCATTCCGTGCCGGTCTGGATCGGCGTCGACGACCAGAATCGCGTCGTGTTCTACAAGGAGGACAGCTCGGTCGGCCTCCGGAACCTCAGGCGAGATCCGCGTGTGGCGATTTCGATTACCGACGTTCAGGATCCGTATCGGGCCGCGCTAATCCGCGGGCGCGTGGTCGAAATGCGTGGGGAGCCGGCGGCGGCCGAATGGCTCAACCAGCAAGCACTTGAATACACGGGGGAGCGCTACCCAGATCCGGTCCCGGAGGCCGGAACGTTGGTGGTCGTGGAGCCGGATCGGGTCACGTATCAGCACGCCGAAGGCTTCCGGCACGCGCCGCCCGGCTGAAGCCGGGGCTCGGCTGGTCGCCGTCCAAGCAGCACCCTCGCCTGCCCGGCCCCCCCGGCGCCCCACCGGAAGCACGCTGGTAGACATCCGGCGATGCCCAGCCTGGTCGTCGGTCCGCTCCTGCGCTACGTCGGTGAGACGGCGGCGACGGTGTGGGTGGAGACCGATGCCGAGTGCGAGGTCGAGGTCCTGGGGCATCGGGCTCGCACCTTTCAAATCGCCAACCACCACTACGCGATAGTCGCTGTCCAGGGCCTTCGCCCGGGGGAGGTCCAACCGTACGAGGTCGCGCTGGACGGGACTCGCTGCTGGCCGCAAGGCGACGCGCCCGCGAGTGTGATCCGCACGCTGCCGGTCGGCCAGAAGCTCCGAGTCGCCTTTGGCTCGTGTCGCGTGTCGGCACCGCAGCGACCGCCCTACGCGCTCAGCTGCGACGACCACGACGAGGGCCTCGGCGTGGACGCGCTCGACGCGATGGCAGTCAGGATGCAGGCGCGGCCCTACGGCGAGTGGCCGGAGCTGCTGCTGCTCGTCGGCGATCAGGTGTATGCCGATGAGGTCTCGCCGGCGGTCAAGCAGTTCATCCGCCAGCGTCGTGATGTCCGGCAGCCGCCGTGGGAGCAGGTCGCGGACTTCGAGGAGTACACGCAGCTGTATCGCGAGGCCTGGACCGATCCGCGGCTGCGGTGGCTGTTCTCGACCATGCCGACGGCGATGATCTTCGACGACCACGACCTGCACGACGACTGGAACACGTCCGAGGCCTGGGTCCGGCAGATGCGCGCCCAGCCGTGGTGGGAGGGCCGGATCATCGGGGCGTTCATGTCCTACTGGGTCTACCAGCACCTCGGCAACCTCTCGCCGAGCGAGCTGGCCGAGGACGGGCTCTATCGGCAGGTGACAAGCAGCGAGAACCCCACCGACGTTCTGCGTGCGTTCGCGATCCGCGCCGCCCATGAGACGGACGGCAGCCAGTGGAGCTACGCCCGGCCCCTGGGGACAAGCCGTCTGGTCGTCATCGACTCTCGCGCGGGCCGGGTCCTGAAGGACGGGCATCGCTCGATGCTCGACGCGGAGGAGTGGCAGTGGCTCGAGCGCCAGGTCACCGGCGGCGTCGATCACCTGCTTCTCGCCACCTCGCTCCCGTTCCTGCTCACGCCGGCGCTGCACTACCTCGAGGCCTGGAACGAGGCCGTCTGCGCGGGGGCCTGGGGGCGGCGCTTCGCGTCCCTGGGCGAGCGCATGCGGCAGGGCCTTGACCTGGAGCATTGGGCGGCCTTCGAGGAGTCCTTCGGCCGTCTTTCGCGAATGATCCTGGAGGTCGCCTCCGGCGCCCGCGGAGCGCCGCCGGCGACGATCACGCTGCTATCCGGCGACGTGCACCACACCTATCTGACGCGGGCATGGCCCGCTGGTGCAAATGGGAACGCCCCTGCCGCGGGCAGCCTGATCTATCAGGTCGTCTGCTCACCCTTCCGTCATCCTCTCGACGCTAACGATCGCCGCGCGATGAAGGGCGCGATGTCCAAGCCGGCGACCGCCGCCGCACGACGCCTGGCGCGAAGGGCGGGCGTTCCGGCTCCCGACCTGGCCTGGGAGGTTGTCGAGCCGCCGACCTTCGCCAACTCAGTCGCGACGGTGACCTGCGACGGGCGGTCCGCCGAGCTGATGATCGAGAAGACGGGGCCGGATTGGCGAAGCCCGACGCTCGAGACGGTTCTTCAGCGCCGGCTCACGTGACGGCCGCCGCCCGGCCGGGTCACTAGTCGCGGTGCTTGACGATCAGCCCCCACCCGCTCCAGGCCAACAGAACAAACGGCCTCCCGACGTGTTGGTCAGGGGAATGCGCCGTTCTGAGACGCCGTCCCGCGCGCCGCGGCGAGCCCGTACAGCTCTGGACGAAGGCATCCGGGCCTCCGCGCTGGCGCTGCTCCTGACACTCGGGTGCCTGGCCTGTCTTGCCGCCGCGACCGCAGGAGCGACGCCGCGGCAGTTGCCGCCGCCCAACCCCCTCGGCCTGGTTCCCGCCCCACAGAACGGAAATCCGCTGTCCGGTGCGACCTTCTACGTCGATCACGGGAGCGCAGCCGCGCTGGCGGCGCGGCATAACCCGCTGCTGAACGTGATCGCCGATCAGCCGGGCACGATGCGCTTCGGCTCCTTCAGCTGGCCGAGCCCCGGGGCCGCCGTCCACGACTACCTGGCGGCGGCGGCCCGTGCGGAGCCCGGGACGGTGCCGATGATCTCGACCTACCGGGTCACCGACGGTCACTGCGGCCACTGGACGCCCGCCTCCGCGGATGTCAGCAGCTACCACGACTTCGTCAACCAGTTCGCGAGGGGCGTCGGCCGGCATCGCGCCGTCCTCTTCCTGGAGATGGACGCCTTGATCACGTCTCCCTGCCTGACTCCGCAGGGCGTCACGATCCGGATGCACGAGCTGCGCTACGCGATCAACGTCCTCATGACCAGGTGCCCGCACCTGGTCATCTATCTCGATGGGGGTGCCGCCGACGCGCTCTCGGCGGGGCGCACGGCAAAGCTCCTGCGTGAGGCCGGCGTGGCCAAGATCCAGGGCTTTTTCCTCAACTCCACCCACTTCGATTGGACCTCGAAGGAGATCCGCTACGGGGAGAGGATCTCCCGGATGACGCACGGCAAGCACTTCGTCGTCAACACGGGCGAGAACGGCCAGGGCCCACTGATCCCGGCCGACCGCGTCCGCCAGGGCAACGAGGTGCTGTGTAACCCGCCCGGTCGCGGCCTCGGGCCCAAGCCGACGACCGACACGGGGTATCCCAAGGTCGACGCGTTCGCCTGGACGAGCAACCCGGGCGAGTCAGGCGGGGCCTGCGTCCCCGGCGCTCCGCCGACCGGCACCTACTGGCCGGCCTACGCCGCGATGCTCGTGCAGAACGCGGACTTCGCCGTGCGTTAGGCCGAGCCCGGCGTCAGCACAACCTTCATCGCCTCGTCTCGCTGTGCGAGCTCGACGGCTTGTTCCGCCGCCTCGAGCGGGAGGCGGTGAGAGACGAAGCTCTCGAGCGGCAGTCGCTCAAGGTTTCGGGCCAGCAGCTCCATCGCCGGGAGGTAGGACTCCGCGGTTTCGCCCCCGATCCCCAGCACCGCGACATTCCGGCTGCAGATGGCGGCATTGGGATTGACCTCGACCGGGCCCATGTCGACGAACGCGCCGGCCTCGACGACGGCCCCGCCGACGCGGACCATCTGCAGGCTGGTGACGAACGTCTCGGGGACGCCGCTGCAGTCGAGGGCGATGTCGGCCCCGCGGCCGGCCGTCTGCTCCCGGACCCGCGCCAGCAGCTCATCGGCCGCGAGCTCGCTCGCGTCGAGGACGACGTCGGCGCCGAACTCCCTGGCGTGCCGGAGCCGGTTGACGAAGCGGTCGATGGCGATGAGCTTTCCGGCTCCCATCAGCCGAGCCTTGATGAGGTGACACATGCCAAGCGGGCCGACGCCGTAGACGAGAACGGTCTCGGCGAACGTGTCGTTGAGGCGTCGGGCACGGTCAAAGCCGTGGGTTACGGCCATCGGCTCCGTCAGGACCGCGACGTGGTCGGGCAGATCGTCGGGCACCCGGAAGACCTTGGTGCCGGGGAGGAGGTACATGTACTCGCTCCAGCCCCCGAACAGGTACGGCGCCCGGGAGCAGTTCAGGCTGTTGCCGTAGTCCTCCATCCGCTCGCACATGTAGTAGGGCAGGCCGTTCTGGCAATACCAGCAGCGTCCGCAGCTGACGTTGGCCGCGGGCACCACCCGATCGCCGGCTCGAAGCGGCCGCCCCTCGCTGTCCAGAACCTCGCCGCCGGTGGCGGCGACCCGCCCGACGTTCTCGTGCCCGCAGATCAGCGGGTACTCGATCTGTCGCTCGTGCGGGGTTCCCGCGTACTGCCGCGTCTCACCCCGAAACGTGTGCTTGTCCGTGCCGCAGATACCCGACATCGACATCTCCAGGAGAACCGCGCCCGGCTCGACCTCGGGGAGCGGGAACTCCTCCACGGTGAGGACGCCCGGCGCCTTCATCACCGCCGCCCGCACGCTGCCGCTCATGGCGACGCCGGCGCCTGGCTCGAAGCCTGGGCCGCCCGCTCGTCCGCGGACGGCCACGGCCAGTCCTCGCCGACCGCCAGCGGTCGCTCGTAGACAGCGCTCGCCCGGGCGGCGACCCCCGTGGCCACGGCGTTCCAGTCGTCCTCGAGGGTGGCCGCTGCCCCGCCGGAGGTCTCGGCCGCCGCGCTGAGCGCGCTCGTCCCCTCCTGCACGGCCGCGCACGCGGCGACGAAGTGGGCGATCTCGGACCGGAAGGCGTCCTCGAAGCGAGCCTGGTAGTCACGCGGAAAGCGTTGCGCGCTGCTCACGTCGAGGACCGTGACCCCGGGGCCCCCGGCGCCGTTACCGACGAAGATCGATCCCTCGCGGCCCATGACCTCGGCGCGTATGTCGTGGCCGAAGGCGCAAGTGCGTGAGATGTGCGAGCTCGCCAGGCCGCCGCCGTCAAAGCTGACGGTGACGAAGGCGTTGTCGAGATCGCCCGCCTCGAGAAGTTGCCGATGCACCAGCGCCTGCCGCGCCGCCGAGACGCGAACCGGGCGCTGACCCAGCACCCAGGCGGCGGTGTCGTAGTCGTGCACCGCCATGTCGAGCAGGAAGCCCCCGGTATCCGCGGGATCCTCGCCGGCCGGGAACTCCTCGTCGCGGCTCGTCATGCGAACGACCAGCGGCTCACCGATCACGCCTTCGGTCACGAGTCGGCGGGCCTCCGCGAAGGCGGGGTCAAAGCGGCGCATGTAGGCGATCTGAAGCACGCTGTCCGTGGCTGATTCCGCCGCCACGCGGAGCCGGTCGTGATCGGCCAGGTTGGTGGCGCCGGGCTTCTCCAGCAGGACGTGCTTGCCGCCCTCGAGCAACGGCAGGGCGTAGCGCACATGCTCACGCGCCCGGCAGCAGAGGACGACGGCGTCGATCTCCTCCGTCCCGGGGACGTCGTCGTGCGACAGCGGCTTCACGCCCGCGCCGAGCGCTGCCGCCACCTCCGCCGCCCGATCGGGGGTTCCGCTCGCCACGGCCACGAGCTCGGCGCCGTCCTGGCGCATCACGTTGCGCGCGTGCATGATGCCGATCCCGCCCAGCCCCGCCACCGCGATCCGCACCGGATCGGCCACGCTCATCCCAGCGATCGTTCGTAGCTCCGGAGCGCGTCCAGCTGCTCTTCGACCTTGATGAACGCTGAGGCCAGACGCTCCATGGCGGCCTGATCGCGGTCAATCCAGTTCCAGCTCATCTCGAACGAACGCTCGACCTTGGCGTCGCAACCGGGAAGCTCAAGCGAGCTGTAATCCATCCCGGAGCGCGCCAGGCGGTCAGCCCACATGGTGCGCGGCGCCTGCGTGCCGGGGCGCAGCCGCTCCAGTCGGTGCAGCGGAGTCTCGATATAGCTGAAGGCGGGAACCCCCTCGGCCTGAAGCGCAGCCAGATAGGTCGGCTTGGAGATGCCCGCGTGCCCAGGGACGAAGTTGAGCGACACCATGTGGTAGACGGGCTCTCCGTCCGGGTATTCGGGCGCGCTCACGCTGGCGACGCCGTCGATCGCCTCGACGAACCAGGCGCGGTTCTGGATCCGGTTGTCGTTCTCCTCGTCGAGCTTGGCCAGCTGATGGACGAGGAGGATCGCGTTGAGGACGCTGACGCGGTAGGTGAGGTGCAGCGAGTCCATGTAGGGGCGGAGGTCTGAGGGGAAGCCCTCCTCGTCGGCCCGGCCGGCGTGCTCGGTGCCGCCCGCGTGCTGGCAGCTGATCACGGCGTTCCAGTACGCGTCGTCGCGGTTTGTCACCAGATAGCCCGCCTCGCTCGTGGCCAGGAGCTTGCCGCCCATGCATGAGAAGCCGGCGGCGTCCCCGAAGCCCCCGATCCGCCGGCCGTGGTGCTTGGCCCCGTGCGCCTGGCTTCCGTCCTCGATCAGGGCCAGACCGTGATCGGAGGCGAGTTTCGACAGCGCCGTCATGTTCGCGGGCTGGCCGTAGATGTGGGTGACCAGGATGGCCTCGGTCCGAGGCCCGATCGCCTCGCGCACCGAGTCCGCATCGAGCAGGCCGTGCTCGGGGTCGACGTCCGCGAACACCGGCAGCGCGTTGTTGTAGAGGATCGGCGAGGTCGACGCCCCCCACGTGTAGGGGGTGGTGATGACCTCCGCCCCGCCCGTGATCTGAAGCCCCATAAGGCACGCGTGCAGCGAGGCGTGGCCTGAGGAGGTGGTCAGGCAGTGGGCAACCTCGTGCCACTCGGCTATCGCCCGCTCGGCGGCGTCGATCCACGGATGCGCCCGTCCGAGGCCGACCATGTCGCCCTCACGCAGTACCTCGTCGATGTCCCTCCGGGCCTGATCCGTGAACCGCGGGTAATGCGGCTTGGAGGGAACGCCGACGGGGGTTCCGCCGAGGAGGGCAAGCCTCTGGTCGGTCGCGGCTGCGGACCCCGGTCCGGAGACTCTCGCGGCTTTCACGAGCGCGCGAGTGTAAACGATTCCATGAACCCGATCAACGCGTGTGGGTGGCGTTAGGGACGGTTGACACTGGCCTACGTCAGATGTATAAGACCGCGCCCAAGGGGGTCATGAAACCGCATTTCATATATGAGCCGTGCAATCGGCTCCACAGCTTCCGGGGGCGCGAGGCGCCCCGCGTGATCGCCCTGTTCTACCTCTCCTGTCGGCCGGCGCCGCCGTGAGCATGTCCCTCCGCGCCCGCGTACGGTCAGGCGAACCGTCGGTCGGTACGTTCGTCAACCTCGGCTCGGTCCTGGCCGCGGAAACGTGTGCACTCGCGGGCTTTGACTGGTTGGTGGTGGACCTCGAGCACGGAGGCGGCGGGGAGGAGGCGCTGGTTGGGCAGGTGCTCGCGGCGGGAATTCATCAGGTTCCAGTGATCGTACGCGTCGAGAGCGCGGAGCGGATCCGCTCAGGCCGGGTGCTCGATCTCGGTGCTGCCGGCGTCATGTTCCCGCGCCTCGGGGGTGCCCAGGACGTGGCCGGAGCGGTTCGTCATGTGCGGTATCCGCCGGACGGCGACCGCGGCGTCGCCACCTACAACCGGGCGTGCGGCTTCGGAATGCGCCCGGAGGCGATCGAGACCGCGAATGACCGCATCCTCGGCGTCGTCCAGATCGAGACGCTCGAGGCCCTGGCCGAGGTGGGGGCGATCGCGGAGATTCCAGGCGTCGACGTCCTGTTCGTCGGCCCCGTCGACTTGACGCACGCGTTGGGCGTGCCGGGAAGGCTCGACGCACCTGAGTTCCAGGTCGCGCTCGGCTCGGTTGTGCAGGCAGCGCGCTCGGCCGGGATCGCCGCCGGCATCCTCGCCCCGACGCGTGAGCGGGCGCAGGATTTCGCCGAGGCCGGGTTCACCTTCCTCGGCGTGGCCTCGGATTCGGCGCTGCTGGCCACCGCGGCGCGGGCGGCGGCGTCGCCCATCAGCGCTGCGTCGGAGGTGGTCCCGGCTCGATGAGCGCAGCCTCGGTGAAGGTGCCCGCGGCGTCGGTCAAGGCGCCCAAATACTCGGCTCCGGCCGCCGGGTGCGCGGCCGACGTCCTGCTCGCCCTGGCTCGCCGCGGCGCCCAGCTCTCGTTGAGCGATCTGTCTGAGCACACCGGGCATACGAAATCGCTCGTCTACCGCGTCCTGGCCGAGCTCGAGCCCCGCGGCTACGTGACCAAGCTCGAGACCGGGCAGTACACGCTGGGGCTGGCCACGGTCGAGCTCGGCGGCGCGTTTGCGGTCCAGATGCCGCTGATGGCATCGCTGCGGCGGGTCTGCCGGCGGCTGGCCAAGCTGACCGAGGAGACCGTCAACCTCGGGGTGCTCCAGGGCGACCAGGTTCTCTACCTCGTACGCGAGGAAGGCGGCCGGTCGGTGTTCGCGCTCTCCACGGTGGGCAAGCTGTTGCCGGCTAACGCGGTGGCGCTGGGTAAGGCGCTCCTGGCCCTGCACACGGACGACCAGCTGAGGGACATCTTCGCCGCGCAGCTCGGCCAGCACGGGCAGCTGACGGCGATCACCCATGACACGATCACGAGCGTCGACGAGCTCATTGCAGAGCTCGGCCGGGTGCGCGACGCGGGGCACGCTGAGGAACACGGGGAGGCGGTGGCGGGGCGCTGCTGCATCGCCGTCACCGCGCCGTTTCGGCAGGTCCAGACGCGTGCAGTTGGAATCAGTGTCTCGATGAACGAGGCCCGCTTCGCCGGAGCGCGTGAGATGGTGCTGAACGGGCTGCAGGAGGCCCGGGACCAGATCGCGCGTGAGGTCCGGGGTCGGGCCGCGGTGGGAGAGGAAGCATCGACGGCTGAGCTGATGATCGGAGGAATTTCCCAGTGGTGACCGCTCAGGCGAGCCCGACCGAGGATCAGGCCACGGCCGCGCCACCCGCGATCTCGTTCCGCGGCGTGTCGAAGCAGTACAGCGGCCACACCGCGGTCGAGTCACTCGATCTGGACATAAACGAGGGTGAGTTCTTCTGCCTGCTCGGCCCCTCGGGCTGCGGGAAGACGACGACCCTCAACCTGATCGGCGGATTTGCGGTCGCCTCCACGGGCGAGATCCGGATTCGCGGCGAAATCGTCAACAAGACGCCGCCGCACCGCCGAAAGGTCAACACCGTCTTTCAGTCCTACGCCCTGTTCCCGCATCTGAACGTGCGTGACAACGTCGGCTTCGGCCTGCGGATGGCCAGGGTCCCCCGGAGCGAGTCCGATACGCGTGTGGTCGAGGCCCTCCGGCTCGTGGCCCTCGACGCATTCGCCGATCGCTACCCGGCTCAGCTCTCGGGGGGTCAGCAGCAGCGGGTTGCCGTTGCGCGGGCGCTGGTCAACCGCCCCGCGGTGCTGCTGCTCGACGAGCCGCTCGGATCGCTTGACCTCAAGCTCCGCAAGCGCCTCCAGGTCGAGCTCTCACAGATTCAGCGGGAGATCGGGACCACCTTCGTCTTCGTCACCCACGACCAGGGGGAGGCGATGGCGATGGCCGACCGCATCGCGGTCATGAACGAAGGGCGGGTTGAACAGATCGGGACGGCGAAGGAGATCTACAGCCAGCCGGCGTCGCGCTTCGTGGCCGACTTCATCGGCGAGTCGAACTTCATCGGCGTCGAGTGCACCAACGGGACGGCGGTGACCTCACGGGAAAGGATCCCGCTCGCGGCGCGTGCGTCGCGGGATTCCGGCAGTGGCACGCTGATGGTGCGTCCGGAATCGGTTCGCCTGGCACCCGCTTCGCAAAATGATCCAGGTCTTCTCGGCACGGTGGTGAAGGTGTCCTTCCTTGGCAGCTTCACCCGGGTCAGCATCGACTGTCCGGCGGCCGACGATCCGGTGATCGTCGACATGCCAGGCGAACCAAATGAGCAGGTAAGGGAGAACACATTGGTAGCGCTCCGCTGGGAGCCCGAAGCCGCCGTGTTGTTTCACGACGCGTAGCAGGAATTAATGAGAGGAGAAGAGATGAGTGACGAGTTGATCACCCGGCGCGACGCGCTTCGGGTCGGGGCGATCGGGGTCGGAGCCCTGGGCCTTGCGGCCTGCGGCAGCAGCGGGAGCTCAGGGAGCTCGAGTTCCGGTTCCAGCTCAGCTGTGGTGAACAGCAAGAGCCCGGTGACTCTGAACATGCTCACCTGGAACGACCACTACGACCCCTCAGTCCAGTTGCCGGCGGTCAAGAAGGAAACCGGCATCAGTGTGAACGTCACCCTTGGCTCAGACGACGCCGGGATGTTCATCAAGGCCCAGCAGAGCGGCCAGTTCGACATCGTCTCCGCGGACGCGCTGTGGGTGCCTTACTACAACAAGAACGGGCTCATCTATCCGTTTGACATCAACGAGATCCCAGTGTCGAAGGAGCTCTACTCGGTCTCCCGGGACTTCCAGATCTGGCAAAGCAGTTCCGGGTACCTGGCGTATCCACGCGCCTGGTCCGCGCTGCGGATCTACTACAACCCCAAGTACGTCAATCCGGCGCCCACCTCGTATCACGCGCTGCTGGATCCGAAGTACAAGGGCAAGTTCGTACGTGAGAACCAGCCCACCGACATCATGGCGGAGGCGGGCCTGGCCACGGGTGCCAAGGATCCCTACAACATGACGACGGCGGAGCTCAGCCGCGCCACCGAGTTCCTCAAGGCGGCCAAGCCGGCCTTCCTGACCCTGGTTTCCCAGAACACCGGGGTGGTCCAGGCACTCACCAACGAATCGGCATGGTTCACCTCCGAGAACCTCGGCACCGACATTCGGGTCAAGGAGGCCGGCGGCCCGTTGATCAAGGCCGCGGTGCCCTCGGAGGGCGTGATCGGGTGGTTGGACGCCGAGATGAAAATGAAGACGTCCCACGCCAACCGCTTCAGCGAGTTCATCAACGCCTGGGGCCAGGCGCAGTACATCCCGCCCCTGTTCAAGCAGTTCAAGGAAGCCTGGTTCAACGAGAAGGCGTACAAGCTGCTCGTCAATCAGGGACAGGGCGAGTTCGCCGACGCGCTCCTTTACAACAAGCCGGAGGAGGCGATCAAGGCCCACCTCAAGGGCCCGTCGAAGAACATCAGCGCCTACATCCAGGCCTTCAACTCGGTGTTCGGCGCCTAGTCGCTTGGGTGCTGCGGCCGAGTGGTGATGGGTTCAGCCACTGAGCTTCGGATAGCCGTCGGATGACCATCTCGGCAGCCCCTGTGTCGAGTGGTCCTCCGGCGGCTGCCCGGACCCCATCGGAGCGCCGGTTCAGCGCGCGTCGAGTCGTGTCGACGATGGCGCAATACACCGGGTTCGCCCCGGCGATGGTGCTGTTCGGCCTGTTCTTTGCGGCGCCGATGGCGCTGATCGTGGCCTACAGCTTCTGGACGCAGAACGGCTATCAGGTGGTCTCGCAGTGGACGACGGCGAACTACCAGCAGGTATTCAGCACCTCGGTCTACGTCAACACGTTCCTGACCACCCTGTGGATGACGGCGGCGGCGACGGCGGTGACGCTTGCCGTCGCCTTCCCCTTCGCCTACTGGCTGGCCAGGTACGTCAGCCGCCGGTGGCAGCGGCCGCTGCTCTTCCTGGTCATCCTGCCCTTCTGGGTGAGTTACCTGCTGCGGGTCACCTCGTGGGTGATCGTGCTCGGTAACCACGGGGCGTTGTCTCGGCTGCTCGGGCTCGTCGGGCTGAGCACGCCGTCATGGCTTCTCTATGACCGCCCGGCGGTCATCTTCGTACTCGTCTACCTGTATTTCCCGTTCGCCGCGTTGACCCTGTTCGCGGCGCTCGAGCGGTTTGACTGGCGCCAGTTGCATGCCGCCATGGATCTGGGCGCCACCCAGGCCCGGGCGTTTCGGCAGGTGATGCTGCCGCAGATAAAGCCGGGGATCACGACGGCGGTGATCTTCGTATTCATTCCCATCCTGGGCGAATACCTCACCCCGGAGCTGGTCGGAGGCACACGCGGGGTGATGATCGGCAACCTGGTCGACAACTTCTTCCAGGAGGCCCAATACGCCGAGGGGGCGGCGATCGCCATCCTGATCGCGGCCGTGGTTGTCGTCCTGCTCGTGATCTTCCGCAAGTCGCTCGAGGTCAGGGGTGAGATGTATGGCGGCTGAGTCGGCCAGCATCGAGATCGCCTCCGGCCGCGCGCGCCTGGCCCGTGGTGGCCTCGTCGGCTGGGCGGTCCTGATCTACGTGTTCCTGTTCAGCCCGATCGTGCTGCTGATCCTGCTCAGCTTCAACAAGAACCGCTACGGGACGTTCCCGATCACCGGCTGGACGCTGCACTGGTTCACGACCATCGCCAACAGCCCCGATCTGCAATCTGCGATCAAGACGTCACTGCGGGTAGCGCTCGAGGTGACACTGATCAGCGCGGTCGTTGGCACCTCGGCCGCCTTCACCCTGGTTCGGAGCCGGCTGCGCTTCCGAACCGCATTCCGGATCGCCTTCACGCTGCCGATCATGATCCCGGGCGTCCTGATCGGGGTCAGCCTGCTGTCGTTCCTCCGGCAGGGGCTCGGGCTTCAGCTCTCGACGACGACGGTGGTGATCGGACAGTCCGTGTACACGACGCCGTTCGTCCTCCTGATCGTCGCCTCCCGGCTCGAGGGCTTCGACCGCTCGCTCGAGCGCGCGGCAAGCGACCTGGGCGCGAATGCGCTCCGCCGCTTCCGCCACGTGATCCTGCCTCTGATCGGCCCCGCGGTGTTCGCCGGGGCGCTGTTCGCGTTCACGCTGTCGCTCGACGAGTTCGTGATCACGTTCTTCATCATCGGCGCGCAGATCACCCTGCCGATCTACATCTACACGCAGATCAAGTTCGGCATCACCCCCTCGATCAACGCGGTGGCCACGCTGCTGATCGTCATATCCCTAGGGATCACCGCTCTAGGCCTGGTCATCCCACGCATCCTGCGAACGATGATTCGGCGAGTCCGGGGACGGCGCGCCCAGCAGCTGCAGGCGGTTTCGCCCGCCGCGTCCGAGCCCGCGTGAGGGGCAGATGACGCCGCGCCTGAGAGTCGGGGTCGTGGGCTGTGGGGTGATCGCGCAGGTCATGCACCTCCCGCATCTGAGCCAGCTCGAAGATAGGTACGAGCTCGTCGCGGTCTGCGACCTATCGCCGAGCGTGGCCGAGACGTGCCGGGAGCGGTTCGGGGCGGCGCGGGCGGTCACCCGGTGGCAGGAGCTCGTCGACATGAACCTGGACGTGGTGCTCGTCCTCACCTCGGGAAGCCACGCTCCGGTGGCGATCGCCGCCGCGGAGGCCGGCTCCAACGTGTTCGTGGAGAAGCCGATGTGTCTCAGCCCCGCCGAGGGGCGCTCGATGATCGACGCGGCCTCCCGTTCCGGCGTGCGGCTGATGGTGGGGACGATGAAGCGCTATGACCCGGCGTACCAGCGCCTGGTCGAGCTGCTACCGGGGGTGGAGGACCTGCGGATGGTCCGGGTCACCACGCTCGAATCGCCATTCGAGCCGTATGTGCACCATTACCCGCTCGTCGCCGCGCGCGACGTTCCCGCCGATCTGATCGAGGCCCTGCGTGAGGAGGACGCCCGGCGGCTGGAGGCCGCGTTACCGGAGGCGGATGAGAACACTCGCTTCTGCTACCGGTGGATGCTTCTCGACAACCTGGTCCATGAGCTCAACGCCCTGCGCGGCGCACTGGGCGAGCCGGATCGCGTGAGCTTCGCCGACCTGTCCCCGCGCGTGGTCGCCATACACATGACCTTCGGCGGGGTCGAGTGTCACCTCTCTTGGGTCGATCTTCTGTCGGGCATCGCGCGGTATCGCCAGGAGTTCATGTTTCTGGCGCCCGATGAGCGGCTGACCCTGACATTGCCCTCGCCCTATCTGCGGAACATGCCCAGCCAGCTCACCGTCGAGGGGGGTGAGCCGGGAAGCGCGCATTCGTGGGCACGGGTCGAGACCGTCTCCTACGACGAGGCGTTCAAGCGTGAGCTTGTCGAGCTCCACGCCGCGATCAGCGATGACCGCACGCCGCTGACCGACGGTGAAGACGGCCTGCACGACGTGATGCTGTGCCGGGCCATCGCCCAGGCTCACCTCGACCGCGGCCCGATCGAGAACCCGAGCCGGGAGGCAGTCGGAGCCTCGGCCGACGACGGAGCCGTCGCGAGCACGCGCATCGAGTCGTAGTCGGCGTCCGAGGTCCCGATGAAGCGCTCCTCCCGGACCCACGGCAGGGGGGTCGCGGGATCCGGAGAGTCGATCTCTCGGGCCAGGCGGTGGGCGTCGAAGATCGCGTCGGCGACCTGCGGGCGGGGGCTGACGCAGTCCCCGGCTCGGTAGACGGCCCGGACACCGGCATCGGGCCACTGACCCGAGCGCGCCTTCAACTCCCGGTAGAGCTCGCTTCGCGGAATGCGCTGGGTGACGAGGACGATCGCGTCCGCCTGCCACGGGACGGGTCGCCCGCCCGGCAAGCGCGGCACCCCGCAGACGACGCCCGGTTCGATCGCGGTGACCGCGTGGTCACGCACGAGTTCGACCCCCAGCTCGACGAGCAGGGGGATCATCAGCTGGTCCTCGCCGGTGTGATGCATGTAGGGAGCGATGGCGCTCCGCGGGGTCACGTACCTGACGCGCCTGCCCTCGCGCGCGTAGCGCTCGGCCAGGCTCACGCCCATGAAGTAGCCCTCCGCGTCATATACGAGGACGCGCTCGCCCGGTGGCGCCTTACCCTCGACCATGATCTGGTCCGGGGTGAGGACGTGGGGCTGCTCGGCGTCGGCGCCGGGCAGCGGCGCGCGGGTGACCGAGGACAAGCCGTCGCGGGCCCAGGTCGATCCCGTGGTGAGGATCACGATCTCGGCGCCGTAGTCGAGGATCTCATCCGCACTCAGCGCTTTGCGCGGAATGACGGTCAGGTTGGGCAGCTTGCCCGCGAGCGTCAGGCGATGGTGGATGACGCGCGCCCACTCAGCCAGCCCGGGCAGACGCGGGACCCACTCCATATGCCCGCCCGGGCGATCAGCGGCGTCGACCACGTGGACGTACTCGACCCCGCGGCGAGCCAGGACCACCCCGCACTCGAGCCCGGCCGGACCGGCGCCCACGACCAGGACCCGCGACAAACCGTTGCCGACGGGCGTGAAGCGCTCCGGGTGCCAACCCCGCCGGTACTCCTCGCCGGTGGTCGCGTTCTGGGTGCAGATGATCCGCGTCGCCGTGTTCACCCGGGACACGCAGACGTTGCAGCCGATGCACTCACGAATCTCATCCAGCCGCCCCTCGGAGATCTTCTCGGGCAGGAACGGATCCGAGATCGAGGAACGCGCGGCGCCGATGATGTCCTGTTGGCCGTCGCGGATGACCTGAACCATCGTGTCCGGGCTGGTGAAGCGGCCGACCGCGACGACCGGCTTCATCGTGTGGGTGCGAACCCGGCGCACATATTCGCCCTGAAAGTTCTCCGCGTAGAACCGCGACGGGCCGAGGTCCTTGCCCCAGGTGTTGCCCTCGCCGCCGACCTGCACGTCCCAGAAGTCGACCAGGTGGTCGGCGAGGCGGATGAAGCCCGCGCCCTCGTGCTCGGCGCGGATGCCGTGCTCGCTGTCGTCAAGGGTGTCGATGCACATGCGGGCGGTGATGGCGCAGTCGTCGCCGACCGCGGCTCGGACCAGCTCGAGCGTCTCCAGCCAGAACCGGGAGCGGTTCTCGAAGCTCCCGCCGTACTCGTCGCTGCGCTGGTTGTAGCGGCTCATCAGGAAGGTCATGGGCAGCGCAACGAGCTCGGCGCCCATCACGTTCACGATGTCGAAACCGGCGGCCCTCGCCCGGTTAGCGGCGGCGACGTAATGACCCTGAACCCGGCGGATGTCGTCCTTGTCCATCTGAAACGACGAGCCCATGAACAGCCAGTCATCCGGGATCTCCGAGACGGCGCCGGCCGGCAGGCGTGTCTCGTAGCCGGTCACGTGCGCCCCGCTGGCCATCAGCTCAATGCCCGCGAGCGCGCCGTGCTCGTGCAGGCGGTCGCAGAGCAGGGCCCAGTTACGCACATCGGCGTCATCCCAGATCCGGGAGACGACCTCCCGTCCCGAATGGTCGTACTCAGGCGAGACGCTCGTCATCCCGGTGTTCACGACCGCCCAGCCGCCCTCCGCCTTCATGCCCCGGAACCCCGCCTCGGCGCCCGGAAACTGCGAGTTCAGGCCGTCCGCGTGGGGCGTCTGGTAGAAGCGGTTGCGCATCGTCTTGCGCCCGAGCCGGACGGGTTCGAAGAGAACCTCGTGGCGCGGGTCACGCACGATCGCTGTTCCTAGGCGCGCGGGGCGGTCTTAAGCGAGGTCATGAACTCGACCGCCCGCCTCACCCCCACCTCCCCGGGCAGGTAGGGATCCTCGTTCTCGATGCTCAGCTCACCGTCATAGCCGACGTCGTCCAGCGCTTCGAGAAAGCCGGTCCAGAAGCCCTCGGGACTCGCCTCGCCGACGGTTCTGAACACCCAGCTTCGCTGCGCCGGGTCCTCCCACGGCCGGGGATCGAGAACTCCGTCGAGGGCCACCTGTTCATCGTCGAGCTGCGTGTCCTTGAGGTGCACGTGGTAGACGGCAGGCCCGAGCGCGCGCACGACGCGCGCCGCGTCCATCTGCTGCCAGATCAGGTGACTTGGATCGAGGGTCGCCCCGACGATCGGGCCAAGGGCGTCGCGCAGGCGAAGCAGCGTGGTCACGTTGTAGACGAGGTGGAGCGGGTGAAGCTCGAAGGCGATCTTGCTCACCCCGTGGGCGCGGCCGAGGTCGCCGAACTCCTGCCAGACCCCGAGCGCCTCCTCCCACTGGCGCTCCCGGATGGCGGCGGTTTCCGGCGGCCAGGGGAACCAGATCCAGTTGATCGTTCGCCCCTGCGGTGAGTCGCCCGGGCAGCCGGACATGGTCACGAGCTTCTCGACGCCGAGCTCGCCGGCCAGTTGGATCGCGTTCTCGATGAAGCGCGCCTCCTCCTCGGCGCGCACCGGGTGCATGGGCCAGGCGGAGCAATTGATCGCGGCGAGGCGGAGCCCGCGAGAGGTGATCGCCTCGAGGAAGGCGCTCCGCGCCTGCGCGCTTGCGAGGAGCTCCTCGAGGTGCAGATGGGGCGCGCTCGACTGTCCGCCGGCGGCGATCTCGACCGAGCCGATGCCGAGGCTCGCGGCCAGGTCGAGCGCCGCCTCGAAACTGAGGTCCGGGACCGAGTCAGTGAGCAGGCACAGGTTCAACGACGCTCCGTCCTCAGCGCGCGAGTGTCCACTCGTGGTCGGGGTCGTTCTGAACCGCCCACTGCCGGACCGGGCCTGCCATCACGTTCAGGTAGTAGAGGTCGTAGCCCGGGGGCGCGGACACCGTGTGGTAGCCGCGTGGGACAAGGACGCAGTCCCGGTCCGAGAAGCTCAGCGTCTCGTCCAGCGTCCGGTCGTCGCTGTACACCCGCTGCAGACCGAAGCCGCGCGCGGGCGAGAGGCGGTGGTAATACGTCTCCTCGAGCGCGGTTTCGCTCGGCGGCTCCAGCCGATCGTGCTTGTGGGGTGGATAGCTCGACCAATGGCCAGCCGGAGTTATGACCTCGCACACGAGCAGCGACTCCGCCTCCTGGTCATCCATCAGGATCGGATGGATCGTCCGCTCGAGCGCGCCGTAGCCGCGGATCTCCGGGGTTACGTCTGAGCTTGGAAGGAGCCGCGCCGCGGCGCCGCGCCGGGCCGGGGCCCAGCAGAGCGCCACCTCGGTCTCGGCTCCCCCGGAGGTCCGGAGGCTGAAGCTGGTACCCGGCGGCAGGTAGACGGCATCGGGAGTGCCCGCCCAGGGATCTTCGCGGCCCCCGACGGCAGTCCAGCTGGCGGTCTCCGAGTTGATGTTGAGCGCCCCCGAGATGACGACAATGCACACCTCACGCTCGCCGGCATCGCGCTCGGCGACGGCGCTTTCGCCCAGGCGGAGGACTTCAAAGCCCACGTACTCCCATCCCGCCGAGGCCGGAGTGACGCGGAGGATGGTTCCGTCCTCGGCTGGCTCGACCGCGGGGACGAGCAGGGTCATGCCGCGTGCCGGGGCGAGCGGTCGAGGACGGCTTCGATCTCTTCCAGGGTCCCGAAGTCATCGGCGCAGGCCAGACGGGAGGCGGCGAGGGCTCCGGCGGCGTTGGCCAGTTCGAGCGCGGGCTCGAGCTCCCAGCCGCGCACCAGGGCATGGGCCAGCGTCCCGCCGAACGCGTCACCCGCGCCAAGGCCGTTCAGCACCTTCAGGCGGACCGGGGGAACCTCGATGACGGAGCTCGCGGTCGCCGCCAGCACTCCCTCGGGCCCCCGCTTCACCACCGCCAGTTCGAGCCCAAGATCAAGCAGGCGGGCGGCGGCCTCATGAGGGTCGCGCTCGCCGATCGCCACCTCCACCTCGGTCTCGTTCCCGACCGCGATCGTCACGTGAGCGAGCGCCTTGCGCATCCATCGTGACGCCTCGTCGGCCGAGCTCCAGAACATCGGCCGGTAGTCGAGGTCGAGCACCGTCATCGGCGCCGTGCCAGCGGAGCCGCTCTGGCCGCGCTCGATCAGGAGCTCGAGCAGGGTGCTGCGGCTCGGCTCATCTGAAAGCCCGGTGCCGGTGATCCAGAAGAGCGAAGCCTGCCGGACGGCGTCGCGGTCGAAGTCCTCCGGCCGCAGGTTCATGTCCGGAGCCTTCGGAGCGCGATAGAAGAGAAGCGGGAAATCGTCCGGCGGGTGAACCTCGCAGAAGACGATCGGGGTGTGCAGCTCCGGGTCGGTGCCCACCCATCGGTCGTCGACTCCGAAGCGGCGCAGCGCGTCGCGGACGAAGGGGCCGAAACCATCGTCGCCGACCTTGGTCACCACCGCGGCTCGGGACCCGAGCCGCGCCGCCTGGACGGCCACGTTGGTCGCGGTGCCACCGAGGTATTTGGCGAAGGTCTCGACCTCCGCCAGCGGGACTCCGATCTGCTGCGGATACAGATCGACGCCGACCCGCCCGGTGGTGATCACGTCATACGGCTGCATCGCCCCGCGGATAAGCTGACTCGCGAATGTACAAACGATTTCATGCGGTCGCGCGGGGTGTCAAGACGGCGCCGTCGGCACTCTAAGCGAGAATCCAGGCGCCCGACAGGCCATGGCCGCTGACCCCCCTCAGGGCATAGGCCTCCGCACAGTGCGGAGGAGACGCCCAGTCACCATCAAGGACGTGGCGCAGCTGAGCGGCGTCTCAGCCGCCACGGTCACTCGCGCGCTGCAGGGTCACCCCCGGGTGCTGCCCGAGACCCGGGCCCGGGTTCAGGACGCGGCGACCCGTCTCGGCTACCGACCGGATCATGCGGCTCGGGCGCTCGTCACCGGCATTTCCCGGACGATCGGACTTCTCGTTCCGACCATCCGCGACCCGTACTGGGCCGAGGTGGCGGCGGGAATCGAACCGCGCGCCGCGCAGGACGGCTTCGCGGTCCTGATCGCCAGTGGCTACGGCGATCCGGTGCGGGCGGGAGAGACGCTCGAGGTGCTGCTGGGTAATCGCGTCGACGGGATCATCGTGACGGCGTCGGCGGGGGTTGCCGAGCCTCGTCTCACCCCGCCGATGGGGCTCCCCACGGTGGTCGTCGGCCTCGATCCGCCGGTCGGACCGCTGGAGCTCGAGGGGGCCCGCTTGGCGCCGGTCCCGACCCTGCTCGAGGCGGCACAACGCCACCGCGAGGGCGTCGGCCTGTCCCACGTCGGCTTCGACGATGTCGCCGCGGGCGAGATCGCGGCTCGGCACCTGATCGAGCTCGGGCACCGGCGGATCGCCTTCCTCGCCGGCCCGGCCACGCTGGCCACGGTTCTGCGCATCGCCGGCGTGCGGCGGGTCCTCGAGTCGGCGGGTCTCGAGCTGACCGCGGTCACTCGCGGCGGCGACACGTTCGAGGAGGGTCGCGCGGCCGGGGTCGAGCTGCTGCGCCCCGGACATGACTTCAGCGCCATCATCGCCTTCAACGATCTGCTGGCCGCCGGCGTCGTCCGCGCCGCTCGCACGCTGGGCGTAGACGTCCCCGGGGAGGTATCGGTGGTCGGCTTCGACGACATTGCGCTGGCCGGCCTGTTCCAACCGGCGCTGACCACCGTCCGGGCCCCGAAGCGTGAGATGGGCGCACGCGCCGCGGAGCTGCTCTTTGAGCACATGCTTCACGACCTTGACGTCCAGTGGGAGCTGCTGGGCGGAAACCTGGTGGTGCGCGAGTCGACCGCCCCGCCGGCGGCTGGCGCGTGACTTTGCGGGCGCGCGGCTCTCGTGTGCCGCCGGCGGCGCCTGACTTGACGGCGCGCAACCTCTGTGCAAACGTTTCCGCCGGGTCCCGCCGATGAGTGCCGACGCGCTGCAAACCGCACTGTCGAGCGGCGACATCGCCGCCACGCAGGAGAAGATTCGCCTCACCACGGCCCAGGCGATCGTCCGCTTCCTGGGCGCGCAGTACAGCCTCAGGGACGGCCGGCGCCGACGGCTGATCCCGGCGATGCTCGGCATCTTCGGCCACGGCAACGTCGCCGGCCTCGGACAGGCGCTCGACGAGTACCAGGCTGAGCTGCCCTACGTCCAGGGGCGCAACGAGCAGTCACTCGTGCACATCGCGGCGGCGTTCGCCAAGGCGAATTTGCGCAACCGCACCCTGGCGGTGACGTCGTCGATCGGACCCGGGGCGACGAACATGGTCACGGGCGCGGCGCTGGCGACGATCAACCGCCTCCCGGTCCTGTTGCTGCCCGGCGACATCTATGCGACCCGACGCCAGGGCCCGGTGCTCCAGCAGCTCGAGCACCCCGGCGCGGGCGATATCAGCGTCAACGATTGCTTTCGGCCGGTGGCGCGGTTCTTCGATCGGATCACCCGGCCCGAGCAGCTCCTGACGGCGCTGCCCGAGGCGATGCGCGTCCTCACGAGCCCCTCCGAGACCGGGGCGGTGGTGATCGCGCTGCCGCAGGACATCCAAAGCGAGGCGTTTGACTATCCGGCCAGCTTCTTCACGGAGCGCGATTGGGAAATTCGTCGTCCCGCACCGCACCCAGAGGAGGTGGCTGCGGTCGCTGACCTGCTGGCTGCGTCCGAGCGGCCGCTGATCGTCGCCGGCGGCGGGGTCCGTTATTCCGAGGCCGAGCCCGAGCTCGCCGCGCTGGCCGAGGAGTTCGGGATCCCGGTGACGGAGACGTTCGGCGGCAAGGGAGCGGTCACCGACGATGAGTGGTGGGGCATGGGCGGAATCGGGCTCGAGGGCAATCCGGCCGCCAACTCGCTGGCCGCCGAGGCCGACCTCGTCCTCCATGTCGGCACGCGGCTGACCGACTTCGCCACGGCGTCACAGTCCATCTTCGGCAATCCCGAGGTGCGCTTCGCGTCGATCAACGTGGTCGACAGGGACGCCCGCAAGCAGGGAGCGCGCGCGATCGAGGCTGACGCCAAGCTGGCGCTGGCGGCGCTGCGTGAAATGGCCCGGGATGCCGGCGCCGCGCGCCGGTCCGACTGGGTGGAGCAGGCCCGGCTGGCCAAGGCCGATTGGCTCTCGGACAGGGCTCAGGCCATCGGCACGTCGGGCGGCGGGACGATGACCCAAGGCGCGGTGATCGGAATCCTCAACGAGCTGGCGCAGCCGGGCGACACGATCATCGCAGCGTCCGGTGGGCCTCCCGGAGACCTGCAGAAGGTGTGGGACGCCACCGGCGGGCGGCACTGTCACCTCGAGTTCGGCTACTCGTGCATGGGCTACGAAGTGCCGGCGACGCTCGGGGTTCGCCTGGCCCAGCCTGAGGGCGAGGTGGTCGCGCTGGTTGGCGATGGGGCGTATCTGATGGCGCCCTCCGAGCTCGCGACGGCGGCCCAGGAGGGTCTTAAGGTAACCGTCGTGATCTCTGATAACCACGGCTTCCAGGTCATTCGCCGGCTGCAGATGAACGTCACCGGCCACCACTTCGGGAACGAGATGCGCCGCCGGGTGGGCGGGATCGGCGAGGGCCCGCTGGAGGGCGAGTACGTGAAGCTCGACCTCGGCGCGGTCGCCAGAGGCCTGGGCGCGCAGGCGTTAGCCGCCGCTACCGCCGACGAGCTGCGTGATGCCCTTGCCGCCGCTCGTGCCGCGGAGGGCCCCGTGGTGATCGTCGTGCCGACCGAGCCGCACACCTTCCTGCCACCCTCCGGCGTGTGGTGGGACGTGGCGCCGGCGGAGGTCTCCGGCGATGAGTCGATTGCCACCAAGCGCGCCGCGTACGTGGAAGGCCTGGCCAACCAGAGGTGGTTCGGCTGAGAGCCGGTCAGGCCGGCGCCGCCGTCGAGCGCCCGCAGCTGAGCGCGAGGTGACGCGGTGCGCATGATCATCGCCGGCGAGTGGACAGCGGGGGCCCAGGAGGAAGAGCTCCGGTCGCCCTACGACGGCGACGTGATCGACACCGTCGCCGTAGCTGACTTCGGCGACGTCGACCGGGCGATCGCCGCGGCCGTTCGAGGCGCGGAGCACCAGCGCCGCCTCTCGGCCTACGAGCGTGAGGCGATCCTCCGCCGCGCCGGCGACCTCGCCGATGCGCGCGTCGATGACCTGGCTCAAACCATCTCACGAGAGACGGGCAAGCCGATCGCCGAGGCCAGGGGCGAGGCGTCACGCGTGGGTGACCTCCTCCGGTTGTCCGGCTTCGAGGGCTCGCAGCTCTATGGCGAGAGCCTGCCCCTGGACGCGGCCTCGAATGGGGGGACGAACCGACTCGGGTTCACGCTCCGCCAACCATGCGGGGTCGTGGTCGCGATCACACCATTCAACTTCCCCGCGCTGCTCGTCGTTCACAAGATCGGGCCCGCGCTGGCGACGGGAAACGCGGTCGTGCTCAAGCCGGCTCGGCAGACGCCGCTGACCGCGCTGAAGCTGTGCGAGATCTTCCTCGAGGCCGGGCTCCATCCGGAAGCGATCTCCTGCCTCACTGGCTCCGGCGGAGTGCTCGGCGACGCGCTCTGCCGCGATCCGCGAGTGCGAAAGATCAGCTTCACCGGGAGCTCAGAGACGGGGGAGCGGATCACCCGGGTGGCGGGAGTCAAGAAGCTGTCGCTCGAACTCGGGGCGAGCTGCCCAGTGGTGATCCTGCCCGATGCGGACGTCGAGCTGGCCGCAAGCGCGATCGCCCTCGGCGGCTACGCGAACGCCGGCCAGGTCTGCATCTCGGTGCAGCGCGTCCTGGCCGACCGCCGCGTCGTCGGTGATCTGCTCGATGCCCTCGTCCCCAAGGTGGAGGCGATCAAGGTCGGCGACCCCACGGAGCCGGATACGGCGCTCGGCTCGCTGATCTCGGAGCGCGACGCGATCCGGGTCGAGAGGGCGCTTCGCGAGGGGTCGGGAAACGGCGCCCGGATCGTCACCGGCGGCGAGCGCAGCGGATCCGTCGTGACGCCCGCTGTGTTGGCGGACGTCGACCCCGGAAGCTCGCTGAGCCAGGAGGAGCTCTTCGGTCCCGCGGTCGCGGTCAGCACCGCGGACGACCTCAATCACGCCATTCACCTCGCCAACAGCACGCGGTTCGGCTTGGGGGCGGGCATCTTCACGCGTGACCTCTCGAGCGCGATCCGGTTCGCGCGTGAGGTGGACTCGGGCAACGTGCACGTGAACTGGACGCCGCTATGGCGGGCCGACCTGATGCCCTACGGTGGGCTCAAGGGGAGCGGGATCGGCAAGGAGGGGCCGCGCTATGCCGTCGAGGAGATGACCGATCTCAAGACGGTGGTCCTCCACGGAGCCTCCTGAGGATCCTTGGGGCGCAGTTGATCCTCGCCATCGGAGCTGCGGATGATGTGGTGGGCCAGCGGCTCGCTGCCCATGGGCCGCTCGTGCAGGTGGAGGTCGACGACCGGGAGGCCGTGGCGACGCACCTGCCCTCGGCTGTGGCGATCACGGCGCGGAGCACGGCGGTCATCGATGCCGCGCTCATCGCCGCCGCGCCGAACCTGCGCGTGATCGGGCGCAGCGGCGTGGGTGTCGACCGGATCGACCTCGAGGCGGCGAGCGCCCACGGGATCCCCGTCGTGATCGCGCCGAACGGGGGGACTCGCGCCGTCGCCGAGGGTGCGCTGGCGATGATCCTGCACCTGGTGAAGCGACTCGGGCCGCTCACGGCGTTGGTCCGCCAGGGCGGCTGGACTCCGGCGGCCGCGGATGCGCCCGGAGACCTCGACGGGGCGACGCTCGGCATCGTCGGCTACGGGCGGATCGGCAGCCGGCTGGCTGAGATCTCGCGGGGATTGGGGATGCGGATCGTGGCGAGCGATCCATATGTTTTGGACGGGGTGGAGGCCGGGGTGACGATGATGGGGCTCGACGAGCTGCTGGGCTGCGCTGACGTGATCAGCCTGCACGCGCCGCTGACCCCGTCGACGCGAGGGCTGATCGGCAGGCGTGAGCTGGAGCAGATCCGGCCTGGAGCCGTGCTCGTCAACTGCGCTCGCGGGGGATTGCTCGACCTCGACGCCGCCTACGAAGCGCTCTGCGCGGGCCGGCTCTCCGGGGTCGGGCTCGATGTCTTCGATCCGGAGCCGCCCGAACCGCATCCGCTGTTTCGGCACCCTCACGTGGTGCTGACGCCCCACGTGATGTCGCTGTCGCGCCGGGCGCGGCAAGCCGTGTTCGCCGAAATGGCCGACGGGATGGCCGCCGTGCTGGACGGCGGGCGAGCGCCGAGCGTGGCGAACCCCGACGTTTACGCGAACGAGATCTCGGTGGGGAGGCGGGGGTGAGGTCGTTGTGCCGGTGGCGAGGATGAGGCGGTTGTGTAGGTGGCGGGGGTGACCCGCTCTCCCGAACAGCTGCGCAGCCACCGGTGGTTCGGCCCCGACTCGCTGAAGGCGTTCGGCCACCGCTCACGCATCAAGCAGATGGGGTACTCGGCCGAGGATTTCCACGGGCGGCCGGTGATCGCCGTGCTCAACACATGGAGCGGTATCGCCTGCTGCCACACCCACTTCCGTGAGCGGGCCGAGCAGGTTCGCAACGGCGTGTGGGCGGCGGGCGGCTTTCCCCTGGAGATCCCGGTGGTGTCGCTAGCCGAGCAGTTCCAGAAGCCCTCGGCGATGATGTACCGAAACCTCCTGGCCATGGAGACCGAGGAGGTGCTGCGCAGCTATCCAATCGACGGCGCCGTGCTGATGGGCGGCTGCGACAAGACGACGCCGGCGCTGGTGATGGGGGCAATCTCGGCCGACCTGCCCGCGATCTTGCTCCCGGCGGGGCCGATGCTGCGCGGGAACTGGCGCGGTCAGCCGGTCGGCAGCGGCACCGACGTCTGGAAATTCTGGGCCGAACGTGAGGCGGGCCAGCTGGACGAGTGCGCCTGGCGGGAGCTCGAGGACGGGATCGCGCGCTCGCCCGGGCACTGCATGACGATGGGGACCGCGTCGACGATGACCGCCGCCGTCGACGCGCTCGGCCTGACTCTGCCCGGTGCCTCCTCGATTCCCGCTGTCGACGCCAATCACGGGCGGATGGCGGCCGCGTGTGGGCGGGCGATCGTCGAGCTCGTCTGGCAGGACCGCAGGCTCGGGTCCGTGCTGACGGCGGAGTCTTTCGACAACGCGATCACCACCGTGCTCGCGCTCGGAGGCTCGACCAACGCGGTGATTCACCTGATCGCGATGGCTCGCCGGGCGGGCGTGGACCTGGGGCTCGACCGCTTCGACGAGCTGTCTCGCTCGACGCCAGTCCTGGCCGACATCCGGCCGGGCGGCAGGTACCTGATGGAGGACTTCTTCTACGCCGGTGGTCTCCTGGCCGTGTTGGCCGAGCTGCGAGAGCTGCTCCATCTCGACGCCGCGAGGGTCACGGGCGAGACCGTCGGAGAGGCGTGCCTCGGTGCCGAGGTGTTCAACCGGGAGGTGATCCGCCCGCTGGATCTCCCCGTCAGCCCAACGGGAGCATTGGCCATCCTGCGCGGGAGCCTCGCGCCCGACGGGGCCGTGATCAAGGCGGTCGCGGCCGACCCCGGACTGCTTCGTCATCGCGGCCCGGCGGTGACCTTTGAGGACCAGGCCGATCTCGAAGCCCGAATAAACGACCCCGACCTGTCCGTCACGCCCGATTCAGTCCTGGTCCTGAAGCGCGCCGGCCCGGTCGGCGCGCCCGGTATGCCCGAGTGGGGGATGCTGCCCATCCCCCGCCGACTCCTCGAGGCGGGCGTGCGGGACATGGTCCGGATCTCCGACGCCCGGATGAGCGGTACCAGTTACGGGACATGCGTGTTGCACGTCGCGCCGGAGTCGGCTGTCGGTGGGCCACTGGCCTTCGTGCGCGACGGCGACGAGATCGAGCTCGACGTCCCGGGGCGGCGTCTTGATCTGCTCGTGAGCGACGAGGAGCTCGCCGGGCGGCGGGCCGGTTTCACCTTTGCTTTTCCGCGGGGGTTGAGCGGGTACGGCGAGCTCTTCACCCAGCACGTGACCCAGGCCAACCTCGGGTGCGACTTCGACTTCCTGGAGCGGCGGGTGGAGGTTTCCGAGCCCGTGATCCACTGAGGGGAGTGGCGCGGTTGCGGGGCGGGACCGGGGCGGTTGCGGGACGCCGTTGCGGGGCGGGGCGCGAGGGCGTCGTGCTTCGTGCGGATCCCGCCCGGTCAGCCGGCAAAGCGAGCGTAACTCGCCGATCACCGTCGCTCGGCGAAGCGCGTGGCGAGCTGGGTTCGGAAAACGAGTACTAACTCGCCCACCACCTGCGCTTTGTGAGGTGCGTGGCGAGTTGCGCTCGGTTGAGCGACCGGGAGTTGAACGGTTGAGCCCGTGGCGAGTTGAGCTCGTCGGGCGCCGCGGGCGAGCGACGCGAAGCGGAGCCGCAAGACCCGACTAAAGTGCGACGAGGGCCGGCGCCTTCATCTCGTCCACCACGATGTCCCCGATCACCACGCCATCAGGGCTGACGTCAACCATCTCGCGCTTGGGCGGCGAGCCCTTCTTGTAGAAGGACCGCAAGCGGTTGATAACGTCGGCAGCGCGGTTTCCGTCCTGCTCAATTCTAGCTGCTGCGGCTCGCGCTCTTTCGAGGTCCGGTGGATCATGCGCAAGCCATCGCAAACATGCGTTGGCGCTAGTGATTGAGGCGGCGATGGGCTGCTTGATTTCGTGCGCCAGCGCGGCGGCGAGTTCTCCCATCATGTTGACGCGATTGATGTGCGCGAGATCGGCCTCTAACTGCCGTAACTTTTCGCGCTCTTCTTCTGCGCGCTTTCGTTCGGTTATATCTACGGTGATACCGACGTACTCACCGACTTCTTGAGAGGGATTGTGATGTCCTAT
>Ga0209579_10000485_pt1 | contig 40574 bp, 47 predicted proteins | sample Coa_R1_2_FD_187152 | JGI IMG/M metagenome (GOLD analysis project Ga0209579, IMG submission 187152) | Surface soil microbial communities from Centralia Pennsylvania, which are recovering from an underground coalmine fire - Coalmine... | ecosystem: Environmental > Terrestrial > Soil >...
CGTTCCCGGTGGAGACCGCCGGCTTTGGCGCCGTAGTCGAGCACTCATTCGATTTCGGGGCCGGCGAGGGCCGCCATTTCGGCGTTTTCGACGGCGGCAGCGACGGCGGCGACATTGCGATCCTGTCGCCCGGCACCGTGTCGATCGGCGCGACCGAGGACGGCGGCGCCGGCTTCCAGCTGTTTGTCGGCGAGTGCCGCGGGCCCGTCGCCGCCGCCGCGTTGACGCATTCCTGGATCGTCGCCCTGTTCGATCCGGTTCACCCCGCCCCACTCGCCGGCGAGGTAGTCGCCCGCCTCAACGATCTGACGAGCGTCCAGCAGGATACCTGTCCGCGCCGCTTCAATGCCGCTTACACAAGCTGGCGCGTCGTGCCGTTCCGCTATCGCGCCGCCTCGGGCCAGGGGCCGCCGGTCACGCTGGCGACGCTGATTTCGGAGCATTACGGCGGCAAGGACCCGGCGACGGCCGACCATGTCGAGCGGTTCTACTTCACCCGCGAACTCGGCGGCACCCGCTGGGAGCGCTGGCAGAACGCCCGCGGCGACGCCCAGTTCAGCGCCGCCGCGATCGCCGAGCGGGCCGCATGGTTTGCCGGCACCGGGCGCTGCAGCCCCCCGGAGCCGCCAGCTGGCGGCGCGCACATGCTGCTCGTCGATTGCCGCGAATGGAGCCGCATCGTCCCGCCCGCCGATCCGGCCGGCGACCGGCCCGGATTTTTCATCGACGCGATCCGCGGCCGCGCCGGCGCGCCGGCGTTTTTCGCGCTGCCACCGGCGGCCAAATAAGGTTGTCGGAGGGGCGGTTCACGCCGCCTTGCGCAGGAAGCGATCGACGCTGTCGCCGCCGACGCGCTCGATCTCGCCCTGGCCGACGAGGTAGTGCAGGTGGGCCAGCGACTCGCCGAGCGCGAAGGCGCTTTGATGGCTGTCGAGCCGGCGCTTGAACAACAGCGGCATCAGTTCGACCGCGCTGTGCGGCGTAGCGCAGGCCGCGATGATCTCGCCGCAGCGCTCGCGGTGGTGCGCCGCAAGCTCGTCGATCCGCAGATGGACGCCGCGAAACGGCAGATTGTGCGAGGGCAGCACCAGCGTATCAGCCGGCACGGCACCGCGAAACTTATCGAGCGAGCGCAGATAGCGCGCCAGCGGGTCGCCGTCGGGCTCATGTGGCGGCACGCTGATGTTGGGCGATATCCGCGGCAGGATCTGGTCGCTGGCGATCAAGACGCCGGTCTGCGCGCAATATAGGCAAGCCAGCTCCGGCGCGTGCCCCTCGCCGACGATGACCCGCCACTCGCGCCCGCCGATCTCGATCGCCATGCCGTCGGCGATCCTGCGATAGGCCGGCGGCACCGACGGCACGCCGCGCCGGTAGCCGGCATGCCGCACCGCGAAGATTTCGCTGTCATCCGACGACAGCCCGGCGCGCTGCGCGAAGCGGCGCGCCGAACTTGCGTAGTCGTCGGCCCCGTCGCCGGTCATCATGCGGGCGTGCAGCCATTCCTTCTCGGTGATCCATAAGGGCGCCTCCCAGTGCTGGGCGAGCCAGTCCGCCAGCCCGATATGGTCGGGGTGGTAATGCGTAACGAGGACCCGGCCGATCGGCCGACCGTCCAGTTGCTCGGCGAAGATCTGCTGCCACAGCGCCTGCGTCTGCGAGGTGGCATAGCCGCAATCGACCACCGTCCAGCGCGCCCCGTCGTCGAGCAGCCATAGATTGATGTGGTCGAGCGCGAAGGGGAGCGGCATGCGCAGCCACAGGACGCCCGGGGCGATCGCGATGATTTCGCCCGGCTTTGGCGGCGTCGTGACCGGAAAATCCAGCGATGGAGCCATGTTGTCTGGGATCTCGAAGGGATCCCCTAACGTGGCTTGGGCGGGATTTTCGCGCAAGCGCAGTCAATCGCCGCCCTGCCCTGCGTTGCTGCGCCTGCGGCGGTCGACCGCGCCCTCGGCCGGTTGACTACTGGGTTTGCAGATAGGCCGCGACGTCGCGAATCTGGTCGGCGGTCAGGTTCTTGGAATTGTCGTGCATGACTTCGTTGGCGCGCGCGTTCGAGGCGAAGGCTTCGAGCTGCCGTTCGATATAGGCGCGATGCTGGCCGGCCAGCCGCGGGATCACCGCGTTGCCCTCCGCGTGCTCGCCATGACACGCCTTGCACGCCGGCACGCTTTGCGCCGCAATGCCTTCGCTGTAGATCTTTTGGCCGGCCTGCGCCTCCGGGGAATTCTCCGGCGCGCCCGGCACCGGCGGCTGTTTCGAATAGTAGTCGGCGATGCCGGCGATCAAAGCGTCGCTGAGCCGCGCCGCCATGCCCCACATATAGGTCCGCGCATGCGGATCGGCGCGGGTGTGGTCGCGAAACGCCCTGAGCTGGGCTTCGAGATAATCCTTCTGCTGGCCGGCCAGCCGCGGAAAGGTCGAGGAGATGCTGTGGCCGCCGGGGCCGTGGCAGGACGAGCAGACATGCACGGTTCCGGCAACGTCGACCGGCCCGGCGGCCGCCGTCGAGGCGGCCGGCGCCTGCGCGAATGACGGCGCCGTGACGAGCAGCAGCAGCGCGGCCAGCGCGACGGCGGCGCTACCGGCGCGGTGCCGCAGGCCGTCACCCAGCCGCCGGGCTCCCGCCGACATCGCCATCTCCCGGTCCATCAGAAAGCCAGCCAGGTAAAGGCAAACACCGTATCGTTGTCGGATGCGTTGGTGCCGGCACCGTCGAAATTGCTGCTGGCACCGTTGAACTTGGTGTAGTGGACGAATTGCAGCCCAAACTTCATGTTCAGCCACGGCCAAAATGACGGTCCGCCATAATTGTACGGCACATAATCGAGTTCGAAGACGTAGCCGTTCGAGTTCGGGCTGTTGGTCGCTGAGACGGGGCCGTAGAGCAGCGGATCCGGGGTGCCGTCGGTGCGGAAATACCCGGCGGTGAAGCCGATCATCTGGCGATAATAGTAGGTGCCCTTGAGATTGAAGCTGCGCAGATTGTTGTGCGAGTTGGTGGTCAGCCCGAGCGCCTGGCTCGCGGCGAAGTTCTGGTCCTCGTAGATGTAGCGGGCCTGCACCGAGAAACTGTCGCGGGCGCCGAGGAACTGGTATTGCGTGTCGAGGCCGACATCGGTCAGGCGGTCGGTGCCGCTGCCGGTCAGACGCTGCGGCACCAGCGACGCCGACATGCCGAAGGTGCCGAATTCCCAGGTGTTGTTGCCCCATTGCGGCTCGATTGCGACGCGCCAGGCCGGCGCAAGCCCGTCGATCGCACTGGTGCCGACCGGCGATACGCCAAGCGCGCTGAGCGGCCACGGCCCGAGCGTCCGATAGCCGCTGACGCTGGCATAGATGAGCCTGTTCCAATAAACGTAAGGGCTGAGACCGAGCACCTGCTGCGCGAGGCCGCCCTCGATCAGCGTCGCGGCCGCCGGGGTCGGCGCCAGCCCCGAGGAGACATAGGGAAAGCCCCAGGCCGGCGTCGAGTTCCACACGTCTTCGACGGTCGGGTTGTTGTTGAGGCTGAGCCCGTAAACCAATTCCTTCCCGGCCAGTTGTCCGGCATTGGCATAGCGCAGATCGAGGTTATCCCAGGTGAACTGATTGACGGTCTGGTCGTAAGTGACCTGGGCGAACGCGCCGACATTGTCGACGATCTTGCCGCCATAAAAGAGGCTGCCGGTGAAGCCGAAATTGTCGTTCGGGGCGAACCCCGGCGCAGCGCCGCCCGCCTGGTCCTTTGCGGTGTGCGTGAAGCTCGGGACCGCCATCGCCGCCAGCGCCGGCCAGTTGCTCGTACCGCCGGTAAAGGTATAGCCGTTCAGCTTGAAGAGGCGGCCATAGGGGGTCAGTTCGGGAAAGCCGTTGTGGCAGGCGGCGCATTGCTGGCCGGTTTGCCTCGCGTAGCTCGGGAGTGCCTCGGCGACCGGCGCATACGCGATGCAAAGCATCGGCAGCAGCACAAGCAAAGCCGCGGCCAGGCGCCTTGATCCGCCAACCCCCTTCAGGGAGCTGCACCACCTGCCGAGGTGCATGGGCACCTTCTCTTCCGGGCTTGTTCGAGGGCCTTTAGCGTGCAGCCCAACATGGATTAAATCAACTGCGCGTTGTTAAGGAGAACCGAGCCGATGAGGTTGGCGCTCGACCGTGGCATTCTTGGCACAGCGGTATGTCGAGCGATGCTGCTTGGCGCGACACTGGCCTTCGCGCCGGCGGCGCCAGCGCAACTCGTCGCCAGTCCGCGGCTCGGCGACCCGGCCCGCGGCGCCAAGGCGTTCGTGCAATGCCAGCGCTGCCACAGCCTCGACCCTGGCGCGAACATGGCCGGGCCCAGCCTACATGGCATCTTCGGACGCAAGGCCGGCAGCGCGGCCGGCTACCGCTATTCGCCGGCGATGCGGCGTTCGAAAGTCATCTGGGACGAGGACACGCTGAGCGAATATCTCGCCAATCCCCGGAAATTCTCGTCCCGCGCCGGGCGCTCCGTCGGCTGCCGCATCGCCGACCCGGGCCGGCTCGGCGATCTGCTCGCCTACCTCGAACAGGCGGCGAAATAGCGCCCGGTCGCGCGACCTGCTAGGCCTTGAGCCACAACTTGCACCAACCGTTCGGACTGATGACGCCGTCGACCGACTTGCAGGCCGCCGGCGGCTCGAACAATTTGCAGCCGGCGCAGTCGTGCCCGTCTTTTGGCGTCGTCTGATAGCCGACCAGGTTCGGCGCCACCTTGGCCTGTGCCTGTTCGGCGACGAGGCCGGCAAGGCCGAGACCGCCAACAAGAACGCTCGAGCTACGCAAGAAACGGCGCCGCGAAACTGCCATCGAAGCCTCCCGTATATTCCGGCTGCGTTGGCGAATTGACCGGAAGCGGCGGACAGGGCAGGAATGGTGCACGACATCGGCGGACTTGCAAGGGTCGGAGCATAAATGCGCGATTTTAGTGTACCCGGCCGCTCGGCGGCGGTTGCGGCCAACGGCATGGTTGCGACCTCGGCGCCGCTGGCGACCCTGGCCGGCCTCGACGTATTGCGCGCCGGCGGCAATGCGATGGACGCGGCGATCGCCGCCGTCGCGGTGCAATGCGTCGTCGAGCCGCAAAGCACCGGCATCGGCGGCGACTGCTTCGTCCTCTATTCGAAAAAGGGCGGGCTGCCGGTCGCGCTCAACGGCTCCGGGCGGGCGCCGGGCAAGGCGACGGTCGAATGGTTCGCCGAGCGGGGGTTGGAAATCCATACCCAGACGGCGCACGCGGTGACGATCCCCGGCGCGGTCGACGCGTGGTGCCTGCTCAACCGCGAGCACGGCACTAAGCCGCTCGCCGAACTGCTCGAACCGGCCGCCCGCGCCGCCGAGGACGGCTACCGCGTGACCCCGCGCGTCGCCTGGGATTGGTCGCGCAACCAGTGGAAACTGCAGGACCCGCACACCGCCAAGGTGATGCTGCCGGGCGGCAAACCGCCCACGGTCGGCGACCGTATGCGCAACCCGGCGCTGGCGGCGACCTTGCGGCGGATCGGGCGCGACGGGCGCGAGGCGTTCTATGCCGGCTCCGTCATGCGCGACATCCTCGGCCGGCTCCAGGAGCTGGGCGGCCTGCACGAGGCGGCGGATTTCGCGACGCAGCGCGCCGAGTGGGTCGAGCCGATCCACGCCTCCTACCGCGGCTACGAGGTCTACGAGCTGCCGCCGAACGGCCAGGGCCTCGCGGCGCTGATGATCCTGCGGCAGCTCGAAGGCTTCGCGCTCGGCGACGATTCGCTGAGCGAAGCCGACCGGCTGCACCTCTTCGCCGAGGCGACCAAGGCGGCCTACCGGGTGCGCGACGATTTCATCGCCGACCCGGCGCAGGTCGCGGTCGATGTCGCGGGCTTCCTCTCCGACGCCTGGGCCGACGCGGCGCGCCGGCGGATCCGGCTCGACCGCGCGCTGCCCGGCCCGGAGTGGCACGGCGGCACCGAGCACACCGACACGGTCTATCTGTGCGCCGTCGACCGCGACGGCAACGCGGTGTCGTTCATCAACTCGCTGTTTTCCTCGTTCGGGACCGGCATCATGGCGCCCGAAAGCGGCGTCCTCCTGCACAATCGCGGCACCAGCTTCCGCACGATCCCCGGCCACCCCAACGCGATCGCGCCGGGCAAGCGCCCGTTCCACACGATCATCCCGGCGATGCTGGCGAAAGACGGCCGCGCGATGATGCCGTTCGGCGTCATGGGCGGCCAGTACCAGGCGGTCGGACACGCCCATATCGTCCACCGCATGCTCGACCGCGGCCTCGATCCGCAGCAGGCGGCCGAAGCGCCGCGCAGCTTCGCCTCCCGCGGCAAGCTGCGGGTCGAAGAAGGGATGCCCGAGCCGATCGTCGCCGACCTTGCGCGGCGCGGCCACGAGATCGAGGTCGCGCGAGTGCCGCTCGGCGGCTGCCAGGCAATCTGGATCGACCGCGACCGCGGCGTCCTCATCGGCGGGTCGGAGCCGCGCAAGGACGGCTTGGCGTTGGGGTATTGAGCCACAGCGGCGACCCCCACCCCGACCCTCCCCCGCTTGCGGGGGAGGGGGCCGGAGGCGCGGCTTCTTCCGACATCCTACCCTTCAAGCCGGCATCCATTCCGCGAACTCGGTGCACCCCCTCCCCCGCAAGCGGGGGAGGGTCGGGGTGGGGGTTGGAGACAGTTGAAGGTCAAAGTGGCGGCGCCAGCGGCGTTCGCGGCGTTGCCGAGATCCGCTTTGCAGTGCGTGACGGCGCGAGCCGGCTGGCCCATCTCTATCAGCACGATCCGCTGCGCGTGCTGTTCCCGGCGGCCGAGCCGGGCGATGCGGCCCTCGCCGTCTTGGTCACGACCTCGGGCGGCCTCGTCGCCGGCGACCGGCTGCGGATCGACGTTCGCCTCGATGCGGGGGCAATCGCGCATGTCACCGCCTCGGCCGCCGAGAAGTGCTACCGCTCGACCGGCGCCACCAGCGCAATCGTGCAACGCCTCACGGTCGCCCCTGGCGCCTGGCTCGAATACCTGCCGCCCGAGACGATACTCTTCGACGGCGCGCGGCTGCGCCGCCGTACCATCCTCGATCTGGCGCCAGGCGCCGGCTTTCTCGGCGGCGGCATTATCGTCTTCGGCCGGCGGGCGCGCGGCGAAAGCTTCACGCACGGCCTCTTGCACGAGCACTGGGAGGTTTGCCGCAGCGGCGCGCTCGTATGGGGCGACGCGCTGCACCTCGATGATCGCCACGGGGGCGACGTCGCCGCGCTGATGGCCGACCCGGCATGCTTCGACGGCGCCGCCGCATGCGCCACATTGGTCCTGGCCCCGCCGGATGGTGATCCGCGCCCCTTCCTCGACGGTGCCCGCGTGGTGCAGCAGCGATGCGCCTCGAATGAGCTGCGCGCTGGAGCCACCGCGGTCAACGGGATCCTCGTCGCGCGCTGGCTTGCCGCCGACCCGCTGCCGCTACGCCGTGCCTATGCCGATCTCGCTTGCCATTTGCGGCAGGCCGCGATGGGATTGCCGGCGCGGCTGCCGCGCCTGTGGCATGTCTGACGTGGCATGTTTGATGCTTAAGGAATAGGCATGAACCTGACGCCCCGCGAGAAGGACAAATTGCTCGTCGCAGTCGCCGCGATGGTGGCGGCGCGGCGGCTCGAGCGCGGCGTCAAGCTCAATTATCCCGAGGCGATTGCGCTGATCACCGATTACGTTCTGGAAGGCGCGCGCGACGGCAAAACGGTGGCCGAACTGATGCGCGACGCCGCCACGGTGATCGCCCGCGCGCAGGTCATGGAGGGGGTGGCCGAGATGATCCCCGAGATCCAGGTCGAGGCGACCTTCCCCGACGGCACCAAGCTCGTCACCGTACACGAGCCGATCCGATGATCCCCGGCGAGATCATTCCGGCCGACGGCGAGATCGAGCTGAACGCCGGGCGGGCGGCCGTGACGCTGACTGTCGCCAATACCGGCGACCGGCCGATCCAGGTGGGCTCGCACTATCATTTTTACGAGACCAACGCGGCCCTGCAGTTCGACCGTGAGCGGGCGAGGGGCTGTCGCCTCGACATCCCCGCCGGCACCGCGACCCGCTTCGAGCCGGGGCAAAGCCGCGAGGTGCGGCTTGTCGCCTATGCCGGCGCCCGGCGCGTCGTCGGCTTCAATGGCCGGATCAACGGGGCGCTGTGATGCAGCGCCGCTGCGCCTCCCTCTCCTCGTCGTACCGGCGAAAGCGGGTATCCAGGGCAGGCGAAGAGCGGTTGCCCCTGGGTCCCCGCTTTCGCGGGGACGACGGCGGTTTGGGTCGGAGATAGGCGATGGCAACCAGACTGCCGCGCGGCGCCTATGCGGCGATGTTCGGCCCCACGACCGGCGACCGGCTGCGGCTCGCCGACACCGAAATTGTCATCGAGGTCGAGGACGACCGCACGGTCTACGGCGAGGAAGTGAAGTTCGGCGGCGGCAAGGTGATCCGCGACGGGATGGGGCAAAGCCAAAGGAGCCGGGCGCAGGGCGCGGTCGATACCGTCGTCACCAATGCCGTCATCCTCGACCACTGGGGGATCGTCAAGGCCGATATCGGCCTTCGCGGCGGCCGCATCCACGCCATCGGCAAGGCCGGCAACCCCGACATCCAGCCCGGTGTCGACATCGTCATCGGCCCCGGCACCGAAGTGATCGCCGGCGAGGGCAAGATCGTGACGGCCGGCGGCATCGACAGCCACATCCACTTTATCTGCCCGCAATTGTGTGAGGAGGCGCTCTACAGCGGCATTACCACAATGCTCGGCGGCGGCACTGGCCCCGCCGCCGGCACCGCGGCGACGACCTGCACGCCCGGGCCGTGGCACCTCGCGCGCATCATCGAGGCGGCCGAGGGCCTGCCGGTCAATCTCGGGTTTTTCGGCAAGGGCAACGCGTCCGAGCCGCGGGCCCTCATCGAGATGGTCGAGGCCGGCGCCTGCGGTCTGAAATTGCACGAGGATTGGGGCACCACGCCGGCCGCGATCGATTGCTGCCTCGGGGTCGCCGAACAGCTCGACATCGCGGTCGCGATCCATAGCGACACCTTGAACGAATCGGGCTTTGTCGAGGACACGATCGCCGCCTTCAAGGGCCGCAACATCCACGCCTTCCACACCGAGGGCGCGGGCGGCGGGCACGCGCCCGACATCATCAAACTGTGCGGCCTGCCCAACGTATTGCCGTCATCGACCAACCCGACGCGGCCCTACACGGTCAACACCATCGACGAGCACTTGGACATGCTGATGGTGTGCCACCACTTGGACCCGCGCATCCCCGAGGATGTCGCCTTCGCCGAATCGCGGATCCGGCGCGAGACGATCGCCGCGGAAGACATCCTGCACGATCTGGGCGCCTTCAGCATGATGTCGTCGGACAGCCAGGCGATGGGGCGGGTCGGCGAAGTCATCATCCGCACCTGGCAGACCGCCGACAAGATGAAGCGCCAGCGCGGGAAATTGCCCGAGGACAATGAGCGCAACGATAATTTCCGAGCGAAGCGCTACATCGCCAAATACACCATCAATCCGGCGCTGACGCACGGCCTCGCCGAGCATGTCGGCTCGGTGGAGGTGGGAAAACTCGCCGATCTGGTGCTGTGGTCGCCGGCCTTCTTCGGGGTCAAGCCCGACCTCGTGCTGAAGGCCGGGATGATCGCGGCGGCGCTGATGGGCGACCCCAACGCCTCGATCCCGACGCCGCAGCCGGTGCATTACCGGCCGATGTTCGCCGCCTACGGCCGGGCGCTGCAGGCCTCCTGCGTGACGTTTCTGCCGAGTGTCGCGATCGCCGCCGGCCTTCCCGACCGCCTCCATCTCGGGCGCATGATCCTGCCGGCGCGCGGCATCCGCGCGATCGACAAAAGCTGCATGGTGCACAACGCCGCGACCCCCCATATCGAAGTCGATCCCGAAACCTACGAGGTGCGCGCCGACGGCGTGCATCTCACCTGCGAGCCGGCGACGGTTTTGCCGCTGGCGCAGCGCTATTTCCTGTATTGAATTTTTACAATGAGGCAGTGAGGCAGTGAGGAAGGTGTTTTCGTTTCGCACCGGATATCGCCATTCGGACCCTTCACGCTACGCTGGGCGCGGATATCCGATGCGGATCATCAAAATCCTCACTGCCTCACTGCCTCATTGTGAATAAGGGCGACCGAATGCGGCGCGCGATCACGGTACATACGAAGGGCCATTGGCCGGAGGAGGCGGCGGTCGATTCGGTCACCCTGCCGTTTATCGACCGGCATCGCCGCCGCATTCGCCTGGTCGCCGATTCCGGCACGCCCTTTCTGCTCGATCTGGCGCGCGCCCAGCACCTGACAGACGGCGACGGGCTCGAGTTCGACAACGGCAGCTATCTGCGGGTGCGCGCCGCCGCCGAGCCGGTAGTCGAGATCGCGGCCGACAGCCCCGCCGATCTCCTGCGCATCGCCTGGCATCTCGGCAACCGGCATTTGCCGCTGCAGGTGGCTGACGGGCGGCTGCGCATCCGCGCCGACCATGTCATCGCCGAGATGGTGCAGGGGCTGGGCGGCCGCACGGTATGGCTCGACGCGCCGTTCGACCCGGAGATCGGCGCCTACGCCGGCGCCGCCCAGGGCCGCGACCATGAGCACTGAGGCGCCACGCAGCCCGGCGCTCTACCGGCTGCTGGCGTGGCTGTCGCCCGCGTTCCCGATCGGCGCCTTCAGCTATTCGCACGGCCTCGAAGCCGCCGTCGCCGACGGCGCGGTTGGCGACCGCGCCGGCCTCCAGGGCTGGATCGCGGCGCTCGTCGCGCACGGCAGCGGCCGGGTGGACGCCGACATCCTGCGGGACGCCTACCGCGCGGCGGCGGCTGGCGACACCGCGGCGCTCGAGGCGGCCAACCGCCGCGGCGCCGCCTACCGGGCCACCGCGGAGCTAGCGCTCGAAAGCGCGCAGCAGGGCGCCGCATTCCTGAAGACCTTCGTCGCCGCGTGGGCTGACCCCCACCCCAACCCCGACCCTCCCCCGCCTGCGGGGGAGGGGCAGGACACGGCACCATCCGCAAATTCGTCGCCGTTTCTTTGGGAGTCTGCCGTGTCAGCCATACTGAACCCTCCCCCGCAGGCGGGGGAGGGCAAGGCGGGGGCTGCGTTCGCTGAGAGCGCCTGCCACGCCGCGGTCTTCGGCGCCGTCGCGGCGCGGGCCGGGATCACGCTCGAAGACGCGCTCACCGGCTATCTGCAGGCCTTCGCCGGCAATTTCGTGTCGGCCGGGTTGCGCCTCGGGGTGATCGGCCAGACCGACGGGCAGCGCATCCTGGCGGCGCTGGAGCCGGTCGTCGCGCGAGCGGCCGCGGCGGCGACGAGCCGCGATCCGGCCGATTTCGGCGCCGCCACGTTCGCCGCCGACCTCGCGTCGATGGCGCACGAGACGCAATATTCGCGGCTCTTCCGGTCATGACCGCCGTTGGGAGAACAAACGAGCCGCTGCGCATCGGCATCGGTGGGCCGGTCGGCTCGGGCAAGACCGCGCTGATGGATTGGTTGTGCAAGAGTATGCGGTCGCGCTTTGAGCTGGTCGCGATCACCAACGACATCTACACCCGCGAGGACGCCGAATTCCTGACCCGCAGCGGCGCCTTGCCGGCCGAGCGCATCCGCGGCGTCGAGACCGGCGGCTGCCCGCATACCGCGATCCGCGAGGACGCCTCGATCAACCTCGCCGCAATCGCCGAGATGACCCGGCTGTTTCCCATGGTCGACATCGTGCTGATCGAATCGGGCGGCGACAATCTGGCGGCGACGTTCTCGCCGGAACTCGCCGATTTGACGATCTACGTCATCGACGTCGCGGCCGGCGACAAAATCCCGAGGAAGGGCGGGCCGGGCATCACCCGCTCCGACCTGCTCGTTATCAACAAGATCGATCTGGCGCCGCTGGTCGGCGCCAGCCTCGAAATCATGGAGCGGGACGCGAGGCGGATGCGCGGCGAACGGCCGTTTGTCTTCACCAACCTGAAAGCGGGGGACGGGCTCGCGACGGTCGTCGATTTCATCGTCGCGCAAGGCGGGCTTTGACGGCGCGACCGCGCTACAATCGGCGGCATGCTCGTTCTCCATTCCGCCCGCGGCGAAGCGCGCGACACTCCTACTGACCTCAGCGCCGCGGCGTTGCCGCCGGATGTCATCTGGATCGACCTTCTGACGCCGAGCCCGAGCGAGACGGCGTTTGTCGAGCGCACAACCGGGCTGCACGTGCCGACCATCGCGGATCTGAGCGAGATCGAATCGTCGAGCCGTCTCAGGGCCGAAGACGGGGTGCTGTACCTCAGCGCGCCCGCCGTCCACCGCGCCACTACCGCCGATCCGCACTCGACCCCGGTCGGTTTCGTGCTGAATGCGGAGCGGTTGATCACCGTGCGATTCGAGCCGCTGAACGCGTTTGGCACGTTCAGCCAGGGGCCGCGTGGCGGCAACGCCGCCGAGGTTTTCACCGGTCTCATCGAAGCGATCGTCGACCGCATCGCCGATGTGCTCGAACACATCGCCGCCGAACTCGACGAGTTGTCGCATCGGCTGTTCCGCTCCGGCCACATCGAGGCCGAAGCGCCGCGCCGCCCGGCGCGCGAAGCGGCCGATCTGCGCTCGATCTTGCGCCGGGTCGGGGCCGGCGGCGACCTCGTCTCGAAAATTCGCGACAGCCTCCTGGGCCTCGGGCGCATCGTGCCTTATGTCGCCAGCCTCGGCACCTGGCTGCCGGAATCGGTAAAGCCGCGGCTCGAAACGCTGCGGCACGACATCCTCTCGCTGAGCGACTACGACGCCCACCTCGTCAACAAGGTGCAGCTGCTGCTCGACGCGACGCTCGGCCTCATCAACGTCGAGCAGAACAACATCATCAAGGTCTTGACGATCGTCTCGGTGGTCGGCGTGCCGCCGACCCTGGTCGCCAGCATGTACGGGATGAATTTCCACGACATGCCGGAACTCAGCTGGGCCTGGGGCTATCCCTACGGGCTGGCGCTGATCGCGGTCAGCGCGATCGCGCCGCTTTTGTGGTTCAAATGGCGCGGCTGGCTTTGACGAAAAACGCCCCCGGGGAGGCCCCGGGGGCGTTTCGCGCCCGATGTTGTCGGCGCAGCGGGCCGGATTAGGCGGCCTTCTGCTCGACTACCTGCGGCTGCGGCCGGGTGGGCTCGCTGCCGATCTTGATCTGGCGCGGCTTCATCGCCTCGGGAACCTCGCGCACGAGATCGACGTGCAAGAGGCCGTTATCGAGGCTCGCGCCGGTGACCTTGAGGTGGTCGGCGAGGCTGAAACGCCGCTCGAAGGCGCGCCGGGCGATGCCGTGGTGCAGGTAGCGGCCGTTCGCGTCTTCCTGCTGGGCCTTGCCGCTCACGATCAGCGAGTTCTCGTGCACCGTGATGTCGAGTTCGTCCTGCGAGAACCCGGCCACCGCCATCGTCAGGCGGTAGGATTCCTCACCGGTCTTCTCGATGTTGTAGGGCGGGTAGGAGACCGCGGCGCCGTCGACCCGGGTCGCGGAATCGACCAGGCGGGCCAGGCGGTCGAAGCCGATCGTCGAACGGAACAGGGGCGAAAAATCAAAGCGTTCCATAACCATATCCTCCAAGAGCAACATGGGTTTCGGCACCCGCCAAAGGCCTGGTGCCATTCGCTGTCCAGTGCGGCCCCCGCATCGGGCAACCGCACGAATAATTAGATGGCAGCGTCTGAAGCCAGGTTCAAGAGGCCTGTTGGCACTCTTTCCAATCGAGTGCCAATTGACCTCTTGACGTGGCGCGGGGGCGAACTACATCGACGGCCGCCGAGCGCTTTTCGGGGCTCGGCGACGCCAAATTCCCATGTTGCTCAGAGGAGGACGTGGCAATGACCGTCGAGCAAATTCCGCTTCCATCCGCGCCAACCCCGCCGCACCCGCCGGTCTCCTGGCCGGCTCCCCCAGCACGGCCCGACCCGCGTAGGGACGCAATCGCCGCGACGGCGCAGGCCGAGCGCGAGCCGGCGCCGACCAGCTGGCCGCGGATCTTTCCCGGCCTCTAGTTCCATCATTTTGCCGCGGCGGCGCCCGGTCGATGACTGAGGCATCCGGCGAACTTCGAGCCGACGGCGCTTCCCGGCGGGAGGTTCACCATGGCTATGTTGCTATCCGATCCATTCGACGCGCTGTTCAATTTTCAGCAGGCGCTCGACGCCTTTCGCACCAGCGGCTGGCTCGGCGCCGGCCCGAGCGGCGGCGGCGCCTACCCACCGCTCAACGTGTTCCGCAAAGGCGACGACATTGTCATCATCACCGAAGTTCCGGGCGTGCGCAAAGAGGACCTGCAGGTCCAGGTCAAGGGCAATACGATCCGCATCGCCGGCCGGAAATCGGTGCAATACGGCGAGCAGGCGAGCGTGCACCGCCGCGAGCGCATGGCCGGCAGTTTCGACCGCGCGGTAAGCGTGCCGGTCGAGATCGATGGCGACAAGGTGCGCGCCGAATGCCGCGACGGCATCCTCGCGCTCTACCTGTCGCGGGCCGAGCGCGACAAGCCGAAATCGATCGCGATCAGTTAAAACCGCCGCATCGCCAAGGAGGATGAGATGGCAAAATCGCAGGCCCTCGAAGTCCAGGAAAAGAAGGAGCTGGTTTCGAAGGAGGAAAAGACCGTTCCGGCCCGCTACTTCGTTCCCAACACCGACATCTTCGAGACCGAGGACGCGCTCATTGTCGTGATGGAGATCCCGGGCGTCGCGAAAGAAGACATCGCGATCGATCTGGAAAACGACGCCTTGCGGGTCGAGGCGAAGATCGACCACGGGCATTACGACGGGCTGGAGCCGCTCTACACCGAGTACAATGTCGGCCATTTCGCTCGGGCATTCTCGCTGTCGAGCAAGATCGACCGGCAACAGATCAGTGCCGAACTGGCGGACGGGATACTGACCCTGACGCTGAAGAAGGCCAAAGAGGCGATGCCGCGACGCATCGCGATCGTCTGACGATCACCGGGCCGCAGCCACCGGGACGCGGGCGGCGCGATCCGCGCCGCCCGGCCCGGCTCAGCTCTTCGGGCCGAAGCCGCCGAAGCGTTTGTTGAAGCGGGCGAGCTGGCCGCCGGTGTCGAGCAGGCGCTGCTGGCCGCCGGTCCACGCCGGGTGCGACTTGGGATCGATTTCGAGGCGCAGCGTGTCGCCGGCCTTGCCGTAGGTCGAGCGCGTCTGATAGGTGCTGCCGTCGGTCATCACGACGGTGATCTCGTGATAATCCGGGTGAATGCCTTCTTTCATCGCTCAAAACCTTCGGGTGAGCCGTCTGGCGCGACCGCTATATAGCGAGGCGCCCGCGCCGCGGCAACCGGTTGCTAGGCGGCGCGGCTCAGGTAGTCCATCGCCGCCGCGACGCCGCCCGCGCCGTGCGGCACGCCGGTCAGGTCCATCGCCATCTCGACTGCGGCGATCGCGCCCAGAACCATCGGCTCGTTGAGGTCGCCCAGATGGCCGATGCGGAACACCCGGCCCTTGAGCCCACCCAGCCCGCCGCCCAGCGACACGTTGAACCGGTCGAGCGCGGTCTGCCGCAGCTGGTCGGCGTCATGGCCCTCGGGCACCATGACGGCGGTCACCGTGTCCGACTGCGCGCTCGGCTCGACCGCGAAAATCTCGGGCCCGTCATTGCCGCGCCATGCCCGCACCGCGCGGCGCGTCGCCTCCGCCAGCCGGTGGTGGCGCGCGAAGACATTATCGAGCCCTTCTTCCTCCAGCATGCGCAGCGCTTCCTGCAGCCCGTAGAAGAAGTGCACCGGCACGGTGCCGTTCCAGTAGCCCTGCTGCGCGCCCTGGCCGAGCAGCCGGCGCCAATCCCAATAGACCCGCGGCAGCTTGGCTTCGGCCGCGGCGGCCAGGGCCTTGGCGCTGACCCCGGTGAAGGCCATGCCGGTCGGCAGCATCAGCCCCTTCTGCGAGCCGGCGACGACGACGTCGACGCCCCATTCGTCCATCCGGACGTCGAACGATCCGAGCGAGGAGATCGTGTCGACCAGAAACAGCGCCGGGTGGTGCGCGGCGTCGATCGCCCGCCGCAGCGCCGCGACCGGGTGCGCGACGCCGGTCGAGGTCTCGTTGTGGACGGCCAGCACCGCCTTGATCTCGTGCGCCTTGTCCTCGCGCAGCCGGGTTTCGAGCTTGGCCGGATCGATCGCGCGCCGCCAATCGTTCGGCAACGTCTCGACCTCAAGGCCAAAGGCCTCCGCCCGCATCCCCCAATTCACCGAGAAATAGCCGCTCTCGGCGATCAGCACCTTGTCGCCCGGCGAGAACAGGTTGACGAGCGCCGCTTCCCAGGCGCCATGCCCGGTGGCGGCGTAGCCCAGGATCGTCTGCTCGGTCTTGAACACGCGTTTGAGCCCGGCAAAGCACTCGTCGGCGATCGCCTTGAACTGGGCGCCGGTGAAATCGAGCGTGCCGCGATCCATCGCCCGCAAAATGCGGTCCGGGATGTTGGTCGGTCCCGGGTTCATAAAGAAATGCCAGCCGTGCGCCATAGCCTCTCCTTCCGCCCCGCAGCCGCGAGGGCGGCGCAGCATAGTCGCTCGCTTCGCTAATACAACGGCGCGGTCGTCGCAGGCCTCAGCGCCCGGCCAGCAGCTTGTCGATCAGGGAATCGAGCGGCGGTGTCAGCCGGGCATAGCCGGCCGGGCTGAAATGCAGCAAATCGGGCGAGAGCGCGCGGCTCAGCCCACCCTCGCCGTCGAGCAGCACGTCGCCGATATCGGCGTAGAGGATCGTGCCGCCGTCGCCGCAGCGCCGGATCAGCTGGTTGACGGCGACCGTGCCGCGGCGCAAGCGATCGCCGGGCGACGCCGCGCGCGGCCACAGGCCGAGAAGCAGAATGCGGGCCTGCGGCAGCTGCTGGCGCAGATAGAGAAGATCGGCGCGGATGCCCTGCGCCGCATCCGAGGGCGAGCGGCCGTGGCCGAGATCGTTGGTGCCGATCAACAGGGCGACGCCGGCCGGCGGCGGTCCGTCGAGGTTGCCGTGCTGCAGCCGCCACATGAGATGCTCGGTGCGGTCGCCGCTGACCCCGGCGTTGAGCACGCCACGCGGCGCCATATCGCTCTGCCAGAGTGCTTTGTCGAAGCCCTCGGTGATCGAGTCGCCAAAAAACAACACCCGGTAGGGCTGGCGCTTGACCGCGGCATTGATCTCGTCGAACCGGTGCACCGGCCAGCCTGCTTCGCGCGGCTTGGGCTCGGCGATCTTGCCCGGCGTGAACGGGCTGCAACGCAGTTCCTGCGCCGCGCTGCCGGCCGACAGCACCGCCAGCATGGCGACGGCAATCGCAGCGCCGCACCCGATGAGCCTCATCCGCCCTACTCCGATGGCGCCGGTTTCCCCCGTCCGCGCCTTTCTCTATGCTGCCCTGAACCGCCTGACCAGGGAGGATTGCCGATGCCGACAAATGACCCCGCGAGCCGCTGGCCGAACTTCCACGAAGCCGATTTCATCATCAAGGACTACCATTTCGCCAGCGGCGAGGTGCTGCCGGAGTTGCGGCTGCATTACCGCACGATGGGCGTGCCGCAACGCGATGCGGCCGGCAAGATCGTCAACGGCCTCATGCTGCTGCAGGGCAATACCGGGACCGGCGCCAACTGGCTGCGCCCGACCTTGGCCGACGAATTGTTCATGCCCGGCCAGCCGCTCGACGCGCGGCAATATTTCATCGTCATGCAGGACGCGATCGGCCGCGGCGGCTCGTCGAAGCCGTCCGACGGCCTCAAGGGCAACTTCCCGCATTACCGCTACCGCGACATGGTCCAATCGGGCTACCGGCTGCTCACCGAGGGCCTCGGGGTCGGCCATCTGCGCCTCCTGATCGGCAGCTCGATGGGCGGCATGCACGCCTGGATGTGGGCCGAGATGTATCCCGACCTGATGGACGGGGTCATCCCCTTGTCGTGCCAGCCGGTAGAGATCAGCGGCCGCAACTGGCTGGGGCGGCGCGCCCAGGCCGAGGCGATCCGCCACGACCCGGACTGGCGGGGCGGCTTCTACGACAAGAACCCGACGCATTACATCTATGGCGCGGCCGGCAATTTCGGCACCGAGAGCCCGACCCGCATCCAGGAGATGGCGCCGACGCTGGCGGCCGCCGACGCGCTCTACGAGAAGCGGCTGGCGGACGCCGCCAATGGCGACGCCAACAACCAGCTCTGGGCGATCGAGGCGATCCGCGACTACAACCCCGAGCCTGACCTCGACCAGATCACGGCCAAGGTGATGCTGATCAACGACGCCGAGGATCATGCCAACCCGCCCGAGCTCGGCACCGTCGAGCGGGCGATGAAGCGGGTGAAAAACGGCCGCTATGTGCTGATCCCGGCCGGCCCCGACACGCACGGGCATTTCAGCCATTACTACGCGAAATTGTGGAAGCCCTATTTGATCGAGTTCCTGGCCGAGCTCGGCCCGGCGCGGATGGCGGCGGAATGACCGAGGCCCGCCGCTTCACGACCAGCGACGGCCTCACCCTCGCCTATTACATCGACGATTTCACCGATCCCTGGACAGAGGCGCCGACGCTCCTGCTGCTGCACGCGGCGATGGGCAGCGCCAGGCGCTATTTCGCCTGGGTGCCGCATCTGTGCCGCAACTGGCGGGTGGTGCGGCTCGACCTGCGCGGCCACGGCAATTCGCCGGTGCCGCCGGCTGAGCAGCCGCTGCGGCTCGACCGGCTGGTCGCCGACGTCGCCGAATTGCTCGACCATCTCGGGGTTGCCAGCGCGCATGTCGTCGGCAACTCGGCCGGCGGCTACCTCGGCCAGCAACTGGCGATGACCCGGCCCGATCGGGTCAGGAGCCTGTGTTTGTTCGGCTCGACACCGGGGCTGAAGAACAGCCAGGCGCCGAGCTGGATCCCGCAGATCCAGGCGAAAGGGCTGCGCGGCTTTCTCGCCGAGACGATCCGCGACCGCCTGGCCGCCGACGCCGACCCCGGCCTTGTCGAATGGTTTCTCGGCGAAGCGGCGAAAAACGACCCGGCCTATATCACCAAATTCGTGCTGTTGATGGCGAGCTATGATTGGAGCGGCGAGGTCGAGCGCATCGCCTGCCCGACCCTAGTCGTCATCCCCGGCAGCGAAACCGTCGGCTCGATCAGCAATTACCAGCCGTTCCGCAAGCTGCGCGACGTGGAGATCGCGATCTACGACGGGCTGCCGCACAACATCTGCGACGCGGTGCCCGACCGCTGCGCCGCGAATGTGCGCGACTTTTTGCGCCGCCGCTTCCCGGGCGGCTGAGAGAGCCGCCCGGGGCCGGCGAGGCCTTCTTAGGCCGGGTGGAACACCAGCGTACGCAGTTCGATGCTCTCGCGCGGGCGCGCATCGGGCGGCGTCGTCGGGTCGGTGAACGAGGTGTGCGGCATGAAGCGCGCCGAGATGTCGGTCCTGGTATCGGCGATCTTCAACAGCAGCGCCTCGTCGCGGCGCATCTGCGGCGCGTAGTACCACTGGTGCGCCGGGTTGTACTTGACCGAATACGTCTCGCCGACCCGGTCGCGGTACACCAGGTCCGACGGCACCAGATCATTGGCGCCGAGGGTGCGCGAATCGCATACCGCGAGCGGCGCGTCGCGCAGCGGCTCGTCGAGGATCGGCCGCCACAGATTGATCACCTGGACGCGGCCGCGCAGCAATTCCTCGGCCTCATCGCCCATCAGGTCGCGCACCCGCTGCGGCCCGGAACGGTCGGTATGGTCGACATGCACCCGGGTCGCCGGCTGGCGCGGCCCGCCGCGCGAGCGGTCCTGCACGCCGGGCACGCGGCGGCGCTGCAGATGGTCGAAGATGAAGACGCGGGACGCGCCGGTGTGCTCGGCGATGAAGCGCTCGGCCTCGGGGTAGTAGACGTGGCGCACCTCCTCGTCATCCCAGAAATCGCGCACCGCGCTCCTCTGCTCGACCAGCGCGAAGCCCTGCACGTCGAGGCCGAGTTCGCCCTGGATCGGGCGCAGGTCGTGGATCTGCATCTGGTGCGGCTCGTACGGCATGACCGACGGCGGGTCGTTCGCAGTCGGCTCATAGGCGTAATAGCGCGGACGCACGGTGGTCGCGCCGAGATAGTTCAGCTCGGCCTCGACGTAAGGCAGGCGATCGATGTCACTCATCGTTGATCCTCCTTCGGGGAACTGGCCGGTTCAGAACGGCGGAAAGCGAAAGGTCTCGGCCGGCATGTCGCGATAGGGCAATGTTAGCCGGTCGAGGGCGCGCTGCGCCACCGCGGAAAGCGATCGCAGCAAGCGTTTCGGCGCGCTGGTTTGCCGGCTCGGGGTTGCATCGACCGGCAGGTCGGCTGAGCGTCTCAGGATCGTGTCCATCATTCTCTCCAGAACGGCTTGTTGATCAGGAATTCGGCGTCGCCGCGGGTCAGGCCGATGTCGGCCAAGAGGCGCGCGTCGAGTTGCGCGAGCTGGCTGCGGTCGCGGCGGCGGTGCCGCCATTCGCGTAACGTCGCGGCAAACCACTGCGTGGCGTCGCTGAGCGCTTCGAGCGCCAGCCGCCGGCGCAGCGCGCCGGGGCGCTCGCGAGCAGATTGCAAAGGGATCGCGGTCATATTAGATCTCCTAAACTCAGTTCCCGCCTGAAATCGGCCAGAAGCGTGTTGAGGAGAAGCTGACCCTTGCGGAGATCTTTCGCAAACGAGACTTTCTCAGCAGCCGGATTAGGAAAGCTCATGCAGGCAACCGGCCACATGCCGCCCCTCAGCGCGCTGCGGGCGTTCGAGGCCGCGGCTCGGCTCAAATCCTTCAGCAAGGCGGCTGACGAACTGAGCGTCACGCCGGCGGCCATCAGTCACCAGATCCATGCGCTCGAAGAGGATCTCGGCATCCGGCTGTTCGAGCGGCGCAACCGCGCCGTCGAATTGACCGCCTCGGCCCGGCTGCTGCTGCCCGGCCTGTCGGAGGCGTTCTCCGGCATCCATGCGGCGGTCCGCCGGCTGCGAACGCACAACGACACCGGCACGCTGACCGTCACCGCCTCGCCGTCGATCGCGGCCAAGTGGCTGGTGCTGCGGCTGCACCGCTTCCAGGAGCAGTGTCCCGACATCGACGTGCGGATCTCGACCAACGACAATGTCGTCGATCTGACGAGGGGAGATTTCGACCTCGCGATCCGCTACGGCACCGGTCGCTATCCGGGGCTTGCCGTCGAATTGCTGCTGCAGAACGAGGTGTTTCCGGCCTGCAGCCCGCGGCTGCTGGAAACCGGGCCGCCGCTGCGCACGCCCGAGGATCTGCGCCACCACGCGCTGATCCACGACCAGGCGGTCGATCGCGACCCGTTGGCGCCGACCTGGGCGATGTGGCTGAAGGCGGCCGGCGTCAGCGGCGCGCCGAGCGCGCCGGGCCTCACCTTCAGCGTCGGCTACATGGCGTTGGACGCGGCGATCGCCGGGCACGGGGTGGTGCTCGCCTACAGCACGATCGCCGCCGGCGATCTCGCGGCCGGGCGCCTCGTGCGGCTCTTCTCGTTGGCGCTGCCCGACCTCTTCGCCTATTACATCGTGACCGCGCCGGGCGCGCTCGAACGGCCCAAGGTCAGGGCGTTCCGCGACTGGCTGCGCCAGGAAGCCGACGCAATCACCGGGTGATCTCGCAATAATCGTCATTCCCGCGCAAGCGAGAATCCAGGGGGCCGAGGTTGGCGCATTTGCCCTGGACCCCCGCTTTCGCGGGGTGACGATCAGATTTACTGCCACGTGCAACGAGGGGAGAAAATATGCCCGCCACAATCCGTAATGTCGCCCGCGAAAAGCTCGAAGCCGGCCAGCTGGCGTTGGGCGTCGGCATCCGCCTGACGCGCAGCGTCGAGATCGCCAAGGCGATGGCGGTCGCCGGGTTCGACTGGCTGTTTCTCGACATGGAGCACGGCGTCATGTCGCTGGAAGCGTGCGCCCAGATCGCGACGGCGGCGCTCGACGCTGGCATAGCGCCGATCGCGCGGGTGCCGAACGGCGAATATCCGATCGCGACGCGCGCCCTCGACAACGGCACGCTGGGCATCGTCATGCCGCATGTCGACAGCGCGGCCGAGGCGAGGGAAGTCGTCAACCGGCTGAAATACCCGCCGGTAGGCCACCGCTCGATGGGCGGGATCGGGCCGCATTACGGGCTGCGCTCGGCTTCCAGCGGCGAGGCGGCGCAGGCGTTGAACGCCGCCAACCTGACAATCGTCATGCTGGAGACGCCAGCCGCGATCGCCAACGCCGAGGAGATCGCCGCGGTGCCGGGGGTCGACGTTCTCCTGATCGGCACCAACGATCTGTGCGCCGAGATGGGCATCCACGGCGATTTCGGCAACGAGCGCGTCGCCGACGCCTACGGCAAGATGATCGCCGCCTGCAAGAAGCACGGCAAATTCCCCGGCATGGCCGGCGTCTATAACGAAGCGATCATGCCGCGCTACATCGAGATGGGCGCGCGTTTCATCCTGGCCGGCCAGGACGCGCAGTTCCTCTCGGCCGGCGCCGCGCAGCGCACCGCCTTCGCACGCAAAACCTTTCCCGGATAGTTCTACAGGCCAGCCAGGGCGCTTGCCGCAGCCGCGGGATTTTGCGCGCGGTGCGCTGGCTTGGTATTGTTGCCGCCGCAAGGAAAGGGCGACCCGATGCTGCTGCAATCATGGGCCGTGCAACGCCGCGTCTGGGGCGCCGTGATGATGCGCGAGATCCAGACGCGCTGGGGCCGCCGCAACCTCGGATTCGCCTGGCTCTTTGCCGAACCGCTGGTATTCGCCTTCCCGGTGATCGCGATGTGGTCGCTGATCCGCTCGCCGGTCGAGCACGGCATCCCGCTGGTGCCGCTGATCTGGACCGGCTACATGCCGCTTTTGGTGTTCCGCCACGTCACCGGCCACGCGCTCTATGTGATACGCAGCAACGCCGCCCTGCTCTACCACCGCTCGGTGACGCCGTTCGACATCTTCGTCGGGCGCTGCGGGCTGGAAGCGATCGGCAACCTCGCGGCGCTGACCTTTTCGTTTTTCATCCTCTATTTCCTCGGCTTCGTCGACTGGCCGAAGAACGTGCCGCTGTTTATCGCCGGCAATCTCTTCATGGTCTGGTGGGCGCTCGCCGTCGCGCTGATCGTCGCGGCGTGGAGCGAGCGCACCGACCTCGTCGAGCATGTCTGGCAGGTGATTTCCTACATGTACATGCCGGTGTCCGGCTTCTGGTTTCTCGCCGACTGGCTGCCGACGCCGATCCGTCATGTCGGCCTGGCGGTGATGCCGTCGATCCATGCCTACGAGATGATCCGCGGCGGCCTCTTGGGCCATCAGATCCAGACCTATTACGACCCCGTCTACCTGACCTATTTCCTCGCGGCGCTGACGCTGTTCGGGCTGTGGCTGATGCATGATATCCGCCGGCACCTGGAGCTCGTGGAATAAGCGCGGGCGCGCCGCGAAACGCAGAAACCACACCGGAGAGGATCGCCATGTCGGTCGTATTGGGCACGGACGGCTATCGCTATGCGGTCGACGATTCCTGGGCGAAGCTGCCGCCCGGCATGGCGTTCAACGCCGATGTCGCGGCGGTCGGCGTCGACAGCCACGACAACGTCTACGCCTTCAACCGCGGCGCCCATCCGATGTGCGTCTTCGACCGCGACGGCAATTTTCTGCGCTCGTGGGGCGAGGGGGTGTTCGTGCGGCCGCACGGCGTCTTCATGGCGCCCGACGACACGCTGTGGCTGACCTCCGACGGCGACCACACGGTCCGCCACTGCACGCTCGACGGCAAGGTGCTGCAGACCCTCGGCATTCCCGGCAAGCCCGCGCCCTATATGAGCGGCGAGCCGTTTCACCGCTGCACCCATACCGCCTTTTCGCCGCAGGGCGAGATTTACATCTCCGACGGCTACGGCAACGCCCGCGTGCACAAATTCAGCCCCGACGGCAAGCTGTTGTTCTCGTGGGGCGAGCCCGGCACCGACCCCGGCTGCTTCAACATTCCGCACAACATCTGCTGCGACGCCGATGGCTGGGTCTATGTCGCCGACCGCGAAAACCACCGCGTGCAGGTGTTTAACGGCAACGGCAAGTACGAGGCGCAGTGGAACAACATGCACCGCCCGTCGGGCCTCTACATGGAGCCGGGCAAGGACGGCCGCTTTTTCATCGGCGAGATCGGCCCCGACATGGCGGTCAACATCGACCTGCCGAATTGCGGGCCGCGGGTCAGCATCTACACCCATAAGGGCGAACTCTTGGCGCGGCTCGGCCATGCCCATGCCGGGCTGGAGACCGGCCAGTTCATCTCGCCGCACGGCCTGTGCGTCGACTCGCGCGGCGACATCTATGTCGGCGAGGTCTCGTTCACCAATTGGGGTCGCCGGGTGCGCGCCCGCGGCGAAGAGTTGCCGCCGGGCCTCAGGAGCTTGCAGAAGCTGGTCAAGGTGAGCTGACCCGATGGGCAAGGGGGCGGTCAGGGGAATGATATTCGGGGCCGCGGCGATCGGGTTTGCCGTCTTCAGCATCGCGACGCGAACCGAGACGCCACCGCCCGGATACGCCCTTCTGGACTACGGGCTGATCGGCGTCGGGGCTGCGGGTTTCCTCGGTTCGCTCGTGATGTATTTGAAGAGCAAGTGAGGCTGAGGGCTGCACGAACGTGCGCGGCCTCCTTGGGATCTGCACGATACTTCTCTTTGCCTGGACGCTCAGCGAGGACCGGTTTCGGGTGCCGTGGCGCATCGTCGTGGTCGGCGTGCTGCTGCAGTTCGGCCTCGCGCTGGTCTTTCTCAAATTCCCGCCGGCCAGAGCGGCCTTCCTGCTCCTCAACCGCGCGGTCGAGGCGTTGCAGCAGGCGACCGAGGCCGGCACCGGCTTCGTCTTCGGCTATCTGGGCGGCGGCGATCTGCCATTCGCCGAAGTCAAGCCCGGGGCCAGTTTCATCTTCGCGTTCCGCGCCCTGCCGCTGGTGCTGGTGATCAGCGCGCTGGCCACCCTGTTATTCTACTGGGGGGTGCTGCAGCGTATCGTGCAGGCGTTCGCCTGGGTGCTGCGCCGCTCGGTCGGGATCGGCGGGCCGTTGGGACTCGGCGCCGCGGTGCACATCTTCGTCGGCCACATCGAGGGGCCGCTCCTCATTCGCCCCTACCTCGCGCGGCTCGAACGCGGCGAATTGTTTGCGCTGATGAGCTGCGGCATGGCCGGGATCGCCGGGACCGTGATGGTGCTTTACGCCGCGTTGATCGGCTCGGTCATCCCGAATGCGCTCGGCAACATCCTGATCGCCGCGGTGATCAGCACCCCGGCCGCGCTCGCCATCGCCGCGCTGATGGTGCCGTTCCGCCCCGACCTGTCGGCGGCAGGGCGGCTCGTGCTCGATGACCCGCCGGCCAGTGCGATGGATGCGGTCGCCAAGGGGACGCGCGACGGCATCGTATTTCTCGCCAACATCATCGCGATGCTGGTCGTGCTGGTCGCACTTGTGAGCCTCGCCAACAGCCTCCTCTCGCTGTTGCCTGATTTCTGGGGCGCGAAGCTGACGCTGCAGCGCCTCTTCGCCTACGCCTTCCGACCGGTGATGTGGCTGATCGGCATCCCCGGCCCGGAGACCGCCGCCGCCGCCGCGCTGATGGGCACGAAGACCGTGCTCAACGAGTTCATCGCCTATGTCGATCTGGCCAAGCTGTCGCCCGAGGCGCTGGGCCCGCGCTCGCGCCTGATCATGACCTATGCGCTGTGCGGTTTCGCCAATTTCGGCAGCCTCGGCATCCTGATCGGCGGCATGGGCGCGATGGTGCCCGAGCGCCGCCCGGAGATCGTCGCGCTCGGGCTGCGCGCCATCCTGTCGGGCACCCTCGCGACCTGCATGTCGGGCGCGGTCGTCGGCTTGCTCGTCTAGCCTCAGCCGACCGCCACGACGAGCGGCTCGGCGCGCGCGCGAATGTCGTCGGGCCAGCGCGCCGGGCGGCGCGCATCGAGATCGAGGTTGACGCCATATTGGCCGACCCGCGCGACCTCCTGCCCGTTGCGCGGGTCGGTCATGCGGTGAACGAGGCGCAGCGAGGAATTGCCGAGGTGAGCGATGCCGGTCTGGACGAGAAACGGCTCGTCGAGACCGAGGCTCCCGGAAATCCGCAGCCCCAGTTCAAAGGTCGAGAAGCCGCGACGACCGGTCTCCATATATTCGGCATTCATGCCGATCGCCGAGCCGGCCTGGACGCAGGCATCGGTAAAACGGTGCACCATCGCCGCCATCCCGAAGCGACCGTCGGCGCTCAGATCCACCGGCTTCACCCTGCCCCGCGCGGTCGGGATGAAGCCGGCGTGGCTTCTGGGTTCGGGGCGATCCTCCAGGGTCGGCCCTTCCCACGGGCCGAGCCGCGCCGCGATCGCGCTCTGGCGCTCCGGCGACAGGGCGCCGACCGGCAATTCCCAGCGCTCCTCGACCCAGGTGACGGTTTCGCCGGTGGACGAATCGACAAACCGGTGGCCGAGCCGCAGCCCCGGATCGACCGAGAGCGCGGCGCTCTCGATGTGAAAGCTGCTGCCGGCCCGCAATTCGCGCGTGAAGCGCACCTCGAAATGCCGCGGGAAATGGCCGGCGCGCAGGAACTCGCGCAGCGCCAGGGCTTCGGTAAAGCTGCGCCCGGCTTCGCCCAGCCGGTCGAAGTAATAGGCGATCGTGAAATGCTCGGTGACGTCGCATTCCCAGGGCGGCACCGTGCCGCGGTAGGTCTCGCTCCAGTTTTCCATCCGAGCTCCGCAGGTATCCTTGTTTAGGCCGCTTCCTGGCGGCGCTCCGGAAACAACCCCAACAGCCCCTCGCGCGACGCCGGGCAAACGCCGCGCTCGGTAATCAGCGCGGTGACCAGCCGCGCCGGCGTCACGTCGAAAGCGAAATTGGCGGCCGGGCTGCCCTCGGGCGTCAGGCGCACCTCGACCCGGGTGCCCGCTGCGGTCCAGCCGGCGATATGCGTCAGCTCGCGCGGATCGCGCCGCTCGATCGGGATCCGGGCGCCGTCCGCGCTCGCCCAATCGATCGTCGGTGACGGCAACGCGACGTAAAACGGCACGCCGTTATCCTCTGCCGCCAGCGCCTTGAGATAGGTGCCGATCTTGTTGGCGACATCGCCGTTGGCGGCGGTGCGGTCGGTGCCGACGAGGCAAAGATCGACCTCGCCCTGGCGCATCAGGTGCCCGCCGGCATTGTCGGCGATGACCGTATGCGGCACGCCATGCTGGCCCAATTCCCAGGCGGTCAGGCTTGCCCCCTGGTTGCGCGGCCGGGTCTCATCGACCCAGACATGCAGCCGCACGCCGGAATCATGGGCCCGGTAGACCGGCGCCAGCGCGGTGCCCCAATCGACCGTGGCGAGCCAGCCGGCATTGCAATGCGTCAGGATCTGCAGCGGCCCGCGCCCGCTTTTGGCGTCCGCCGCGGCCTCGATCAAGGCGCCGCCGCGCTCGCCGATCGCCCGGTTGATCGCGACATCCTCGTCGGCGATCGAAGCGGCGCGCCCCAGCGCCGCGGCGAGGCGACGCTGGGGCGGCAGCGCAGCCACCGCGCGGCGCACCTCGGCAACACCCCAGGCGAGATTGACCGCGGTCGGCCGGGTCGCCGTCAGAACCTCGGCGGCGTGCTCGATGGCGCGGTCGCGGGGGTCCTCGGCGATCGCCAGCGCCATGCCGTAGGCCGCCGTCGCGCCGATCAGCGGCGCGCCGCGCACCTGCATGTCGCGGATCGCCCGCGCCGCATCGTCGAGACCGGTGAGCCGGGCGATGACGAGCGCGTGCGGCAGCCGGGTCTGGTCGATGATCTCGACGATCGGCGCCTCGGGTCGCTGGCCCGCGGCGAGCCAGATCGTGCGCATCGCGCGGCCGGCGACCAGCATCGCCGCCTCAGCCGCCCAGCACCCGCCCCGCCACCGCGTCTAGCCGGGCGAGGAGGGCAGGATCGCGGCGCTCGGGTGCGGTGACGAGGGCGTGCTCGAGGGCGTGCCGGCAACCCTGACGGCACGGCCCGACATGGCGCGACAACAGCGGCACGACCGCGCGAATGAGCGCCCGCGCCCGCCCGGCATTCGCCTGCAACACCCCGAGGATCATGTCGACCGATACGGCCGCGTGCCCGGGATGCCAGCAATCGTAATCGGTAACCATCGCCACGGTCGCGTAGCACATCTCGGCCTCGCGGGCGAGCTTGGCCTCGGGCATGTTGGTCATCCCGATCACATCGCAACCCCAGCTGCGGTAGAGTTCGCTTTCCGCCAGCGTCGAGAATTGCATCCCCTCGATGACGAGATAGGTGCCGCCGCGCTTGAGCGCGACGCCGGTGGCGGGCGCCGCCGCCGCGACGGCATCGCCGATCCGGCCGCAAACCGGGTGCGCCATCGAGACATGGGCAACGCAGCCCGGCCCGAAAAAGCTCTTCTCGCGCGCGAAGGTGCGGTCGATGAACTGGTCGACGACAACGAAATCGCCGGGCGCCAGATCCTCGCGCAGGCTGCCGACCGCCGAGAGCGACAGGATGTCGGTGACGCCGCAGCGCTTCAGCGCGTCGATGTTGGCGCGGAAATTGATCGCCGACGGCGGCACCTCGTGGCCGCGCCCGTGCCGCGGCAGAAAGATGACCGGCTGGCCGTCGAGGCTGCCAAAGCAGAATTCGTCCGAGGCAGCGCCGAACGGGCTCTCGACGCGACGCCACTCGACATCCGCCAGCCCATCAATCTGATAAAGGCCGCTGCCGCCGATGACGCCGATGACAGGATCAGGCATGCCGCTTGGGTGACGCGATTGCTCCGTCACTCCGCTCCTCGCAATGACGACCCCCTTCTTGTGTCATTGCGAGCGCATCGAAGCAATCTCGTTCAGTGCGGAATGCGCGACCAGATCTTGCGCTTGGCGGCGTAGAAGATGCCCACCGCAATGACCAGGAACAGGATCACCTTGAAGCCCATCTGGTGGCGCTCGTCGAGATCGGGTTCGGCCGCCCAATTGAGGAACGTCGCGACGTCGTGGGCCATTTGCGGCACGCTCGCCGCGGTGCCGTCGGCGAACTTGACCTGGCTGGCGCTGAGCGGCGGCGGCATCTTGATTTGATGCCCGGCGAAGTACTCGTTGTAATAGGTCCCCTCGGTCAGCTTGAACCCGGCGGGGGTCTTCGTGAAGCCGTTCAGGATGGCCCAGACGTAATCGGGCCCGCCCTCGCGCGCCAGCGTGATCAGCGACAGGTCGGGCGGCAGGGCGCCGTTATTGGCGGCGCGCGCCACCTCGTCATTGGGGAAGGGGCCGGGGATCGGGTCGGACGGCCGCGCCGGGCGCTGAAACATCTGCCCCTGGTCGTTCGGCCCGTCGGTTACCTGGTACTGCCCGGCGATGCCCTTGACCTGGTCGGCGCTGTAGCCGATCTGCGTCAGATCGCGAAAATAGAGGTGCTTCGCCTGGTGGCAGGCGGAGCAGACCTCCTTGTAGACTTGAAAGCCGCGCTGCAGCGCAGCCGGGTCATAGGTGCCGAAGACGCCGTCGAACGACCACGCCTGATGCGGCAGCGGCGGCGCCTCCTGGGCCCGTGCCGGCGCGGCGGCGGCGGCAACGACGAGCACCGCGGCGAACGCGGCAAAAGCTGCTTTCGGCATGTCAGTGCCCTTCCGTCGGCGTCGCGGCAGCAAAGGCCGACGGATTGCCTTCAAGCACCGCGGCGGCAATGCTGATCGGCAACGGCCGCGGCCGCTCCCACTTGCCGAGGACCGGCATCAGGATCAGGAAATGGAAATAGTAGTAGAACGTCGCGACCTGGCCGAGCGCGACGACCCAGCCCTCGGGCGGCTGGCTGCCGACATAGCCGAGCGCGATCACGTCGATCGGCAACAAAAAGGATACGACGCGGTAGACCGGCCGAAAGCGCGCGCTGCGCACCGGCGACGTATCGAGCCACGGCACCAGAAACAGGATGAAAATAGACCCCATCGACGCGATCACGCCGAGCAGCTTGCTGGGAATCCCGAGGAAATTGAACGTGATCGAGCGCAAAATCGCATAGAACGGCAAGAGATACCATTCCGGCACGATATGGGTCGGCGTCACCATCGGGTTGGCGGGGATCGAGTTGTCCGGGCTGACGAACGCGTTTGGCAGGTAGAACACGAAGATCGCGAAGAACAGCAGAAACACCGACAGCCCGAACATGTCCTTGATCGTGTAGTAGGGATGGAACGGGATCGTGTCCTGCGGGCCGCGCTTGTCGATGCCGAGCGGATTGTTGGAGCCGTGCTGGTGCAGCGCGATGAGGTGCAGCCCGACCACCGCGACGATGATGAACGGCAGCAGGTAATGCAGCGAGAAGAAGCGGTTGAGGGTCGGGTTGCCGACCGTGAAGCCGCCCCACAGCAAGGTGACGATGCTCTGCCCGACGACCGGGATCGCCGAGAACAGGTTGGTGATGACGGTCGCGGCCCAATAACTCATCTGCCCCCACGGCAAGACGTAGCCCATGAACGCGGTCGCGATCATCAGCAACAGAATGACGACGCCGATCATCCACAGCAATTCGCGCGGGTATTTGTATGACCCGTAATAAAGCCCGCGAAACAGGTGGATGTAGACGATCAGAAAGAACATCGATGCGCCGTTCATATGGATGTAGCGGATCAGCCATCCATAATTGACGTCGCGCATGATGCGCTGCACCGAATCGAAGGCTAAATCGGCGCTCGGCGTATAATGCATCGCCAGCACGACGCCGGTCACGATCATGATGACGAGGACGATCCCGGCGAGCGAGCCGAAATTCCACCAGTAATTGAGGTTGCGCGGGGTCGGGTAGTCGATCAACTCGTGTTCGAGGACCGAGACGAAGGGCAGGCGATAGTCGATCCAGCGGATCAGCCGGCTGTGTCCGGCGGCCGGATCGTTGGCAGGCGAACCGGCGGGGGCGCCGTGTGAGGTTGCGGCCATGGCGCTTCCTAACCGATCTTGATGGCGGTCGCAGCGGTGAATTTGTACGGCGGCACGGCCAGGTTGAGCGGCGCCGGGCCTTGGCGGATGCGCGCCGAGGTATCGTAGATCGAGCCGTGGCACGGGCAGAACCAGCCGCCGTAAGGGCCGCGCGGGTCCCCTTGCTTGTTGCCGAGCGGGATGCAGCCGAGGTGCGTGCAGACCCCGACCACGACCAGCCATTCCGGCTTCTGGACGCGCGCGGAATCGGGTTGCGGGTCGCGCAGCGTCGCGACGTCGACATCCTGCGCTGCCTTGATCTCCGCGGCGGTGCGATGGTCGATGAAGACCGGCTTGCCGCGCCAGGCGACGGTCAGGCGCTGGCCGACCTGCACCGGCGCCAGATCCACCTCGGTGGTCGACAGCGCCAGCGTGTCGGCCGCCGGGTTCAGGCTGTCGACCAGCGGCCAGATCGTGACCGCCGCGCCAATCGCGCCGAGCGCGCCGGCGCTGAGGATCAGAAAATCGCGCCGCGTGCCGCCGTCATGGCCGCCAGTAACCTGCGATTGCGCCATATCGGCCATTCATCAACCTCTTTCATTCGCGCGAGGCGCCCGGCCACGGCCGCCGACGGCAAGCTATACGCTTGAATAAGCCGAACTATGCGACAGACTGCCGCATAAAATGGCGGCCGGATCGACCGCATGAGCGTTCCTATAATGCCATCGGCATGCTGCGCAAGCCCCGCAAGGAACCAAGATTTTGCGCCTTGCCCTGTTCGAACCCGATATCCCGCAGAATACCGGCGCATTGCTGCGCCTGGCCGCCTGTTTCGCCGTCCCGGTCGACCTGATCGAGCCGCTCGGCTTCGTGTTCGACGACCGGCGCCTTAAGCGCGCAGCGCTCGATTATGCCGCACGCGCCAGTGTCCGCCGCCACGCGTCGTGGAGCGCCTTTCTCGCCGATCGCGACCCGGCTTCGCGATTGGTTGTGCTGACGACGAGTGGCACGGTGGCGCTGCACCGTTTCCGCTTTGCCGCCGGCGACACGCTGCTCTTGGGGCGCGAGAGCGCTGGGGTGCCGGAGTTCGTGCATCGCGCCGCCGCCGCCCGCGTCGTCATCCCGCTGGCGGCCGGCGCCCGCTCGCTCAACGTTGCCGTCGCCGGCACGATCGCGCTCGCCGAGGCGCTGCGCCAGACCGGCGGCTTCCCGCAGCCCGCAGGACCGGCCTAACCGGTTGACAAGGCGAGAGGGCCCGGCTTATCTGCGGCCGACCGCATCGCCGGCGCAAGCCGGCCCAGTCCACGGGCGCCCGTGGCGGAATTGGCAGACGCGCACGGTTCAGGTCCGTGTTCCGAAAGGAGTGGTGGTTCGACTCCACTCGGGCGCACCATTTGCGGCATCACGGGCGGCGCATCAATTCGCCGTGAATTCAGCGACTAAATCGGTGAGGGCAGCGCCGCGGCAGCGTTACATTGCTGCGCGCGACCTCATCGCTGTCGTGCAAGAGGCTTGTCCAGGAGGCGATCCTTGCGCGATCTGACTACGTTGCGGCGCGACTGGGAGCCGCGCATGCTGGGCATCCTGCGAATCATGGTCGGGCTGCTGCTGCTGCAGCATGGCCTCAACAAGCTTTTCGGCTTTCCGTACACGGCCAATCACCGCCCCTTCGCGCTGTTCACCCTGACGCCGGGGGCAGCGGGCCTCCTTGAGGCAACGCTCAGCCTGCTGATCGTTGTCGGGCTGTTCACCCGGCCGGCGGCATTCATCCTCGCGGGGGAGATGGCCTTCGCCTACTTCTTGGCGCATGCGCCAAGAAGCTTCTTCCCGCTGCAGAACGGCGGCGATTCGGCGGTGCTTTATTGCTTCGTCTTCCTCTATCTTTTTGTCGCGGGGGGCGGGGCCTGGAGCCTCGACCGGCTGCGCAGCGCCGGCGCATCCACCGGCAGGCCGGCGCGGCGCGGCGCTTGAGGCCGGCGTCCGACGCCGGGGTTCCTCGCGCTGCAGCGCTCGCCGAATTGACGCGCCGCCCGGCGGGGTAGATATTGCCGCCGCTTGCAAAGGGGTTGGCCAGAGTTGTCTTGCGATGTCGAAGTTGCGGGTGCGGCAGCGCTCGGCGCGCCGCGGTGTGCCGTAACCGGGTGAGGCGGGATGACCTATCAACTGCATCGCGGCGACTTGCCGGACGGGATCGGGTTCGGCGGCGCGGTGGCGGTCGACACCGAGGCGATGGGGCTCAATCCGCATCGCGACCGGCTGTGCCTCGTGCAGCTCTCGGGCGGTGACGGCAACGCCCACCTTGTCCAGCTGGCGGCCGGCTGCTACAGCGCTCCCAACCTGAAGCGCCTCTTTGCCGACCCCAGCGTGCTCAAGCTCTTTCACTTCGCGCGCTTCGACATCGCGATCATCCGCCGCTATCTCGGCGTGATGCCGACGCCGCTCTACTGCACGAAGATCGCCTCGCGCCTCGCGCGCACCTTTACCGACCGGCACGGCCTGCGCGATCTGTGCAAGGATCTGCTCGGCGTCGATTTGAAAAAGGAGCAGCAGAGTTCGGATTGGGGCGCCGCCGCGCTGAGCGAAGAGCAGCTGCGCTATGCCGCCTCCGACGTTCTGCACCTGCACGCGCTGCGCGCGCGGCTCGACGACATGCTGGTGCGCGAAGGACGCGGCGAACTGGCCCAGCGCTGCTTCGAGTTTTTGCCGGCACGCGCCTTGCTTGATCTGGGAGGCTGGGCGGAGCAGGACATCTTCGCCCACTAGGTTGGCGCACTAGGTTGGCGCACTAGGCTCGCGCACTGGGAGAGGGAGGCGCGGTGGGGCGCCGGAGCGGGAGACATCACGGGGGAAGCTATTTTGGGGAACGAAGCCGTCGCCGTCTCGCTTGACCGCGCCGTTGACCGCCCGACCAAGGCCAGTGCCGAGGCAGGCGGTCTTGGCCGCGATCTCGCGGTTGCCCGCCGGGTCATCCGGGCCGAGGTCGAGGGCCTCGAACAGCTCTCGCGAATGCTCGACGCGACGTTCGGCGCCGCCCTCGATTTGTGCGCGGCGGTGCGCGGCCGGGTGATCGTCACCGGTATGGGCAAAAGCGGGCACGTCGCGCGAAAGATCGCGGCGACGCTCGCTTCGACCGGCAGCCGGGCGCAGTTTGTCCACCCCGCCGAGGCGAGCCACGGCGACCTCGGGATGATCGGCGTCGACGATGCGATCCTCGCCCTGTCGAATTCGGGGGAAAGCGACGAGCTCGCCGCGATCATCGCCTATTCGCGGCGATTCAAAATCCCGCTGATCGCGATCACCGGCGGCGGCGGCTCGGCGCTCGCCGAGGCGGCGGATGTCGTATTGCTGCTGCCGCGTGCCGCCGAGGCCTGTCCGATGGGCCTGGCGCCGACCACCTCGACGACGATCATGATGGCGCTCGGCGACGCGCTGGCGATAGCGCTGCTCGAGCGAAAGGGGTTTTCGTCGGCCGATTTCCGGCTGTTCCACCCCGGCGGCAAGCTCGGGCGGCGGCTGTTGCGGGTCGCCGACATCATGCATGCCGAGGATGCCGTGCCGCTGGTCGGTCCCGACGCGCCGATGTCGGAGGCTATCCTCGTGATGACCGCGAAAAGCTTCGGCTGCGTCGGGGTGCGCGGGGCCGACGGCCGGCTCGTCGGCGTCGTCACCGACGGCGATCTGCGCCGCCACATGGACGATGGGCTGCTTGGCCGCAGCGTCGCGGAGATCATGCACCGCGATCCGAAGACCATTACCGCGGCCCATCTCGCCGCCGAGGCGCTGGGTGTGATGAACCGGTTTGCGATCACCGCGCTCTTCGTCGTCGATGACGGCTTGCGGCCGACCGGCTTTCTGCACCTGCACGATTGTCTGCGCGCCGGCGTCCTGTGAGCTTGCCATGAGCGCGCCTGCGTCACCGGCCGAGCGGAGTTCCGCGACCCGGCTTGGGGCAATCCCGGGCCGCCGCGCGGCGTGGACGCCGGCCTCCCAGGCAGGCGACGGCCCGACCAATCCGCACAGCCGGCGGGTCGCGCTGCTGAAACGGGTGCTGCCGGCCACCGGGGTCGCCCTGCTGCTGCTGATCGCGATGTGGCCGGGCCTCGCGCCGCTGTGGGAGCGGATACGGATCGCGGTGCCGGCGATCGATCTGCGCGACGCCCGCGAGTTGCGGATGATCGACCCGCGCTATGCCGGCATCGACCGGCTGGGGCGGCCGTTTGTCGTGACCGCGGCGGTCGGGCGACAGGTGCCCGATCGGCAGGATTTGATGTCCCTCGAGGCGCCGCGGGCGCAGATCAAGCTGCATAGCGGCGCCGAGCTGGTCGTTACGGCGCTGACCGGGGTCTACCAGTCGCAGACCCAGCTGCTCGATCTCTTCGGCAAGGTCGCGCTGGTGCACCAGAACGGCACCCGCTTCGTCACCGACGCCGCGCGGGTCGATGCGGCGCACAATACCGCGGAGGGCAACGACCCGGTCGAAGGGCACGGGCCCTCGGGCAATGTCAAGGCGCAAGGGTTTCGCATCCTCGACAACGCCGACATCATCCAATTCACCGGCCGATCCGATCTGCTGCTGAAGGGCGCCGCGTCGGGCACGCAGAAGAGCACGCCCGAGCAATTGCCCGCCTCGGTTGCGACGATCGCGGCGCGGACCGCCGCCGCGGCGCGCCCGGCGCTGCTGGCGGCGGCGCCCCAGCCGGCGCGCCATGTGCCGGCGCATGCCGCGCGGCCGCAAGCCCAGCGGCCGCAAGCCAAGCGCACGGCGCGACACCCCGCGCGGGTCACCCGTAAGGATTAGCGGTGTCGCCTCTCCGTGCAAGGTTTCGCGGGCTCACGATGGGCGCGACGGCGTGCTTGGCGCTCGGCTACTGGGGCGTCGCAGTGGCGCAGGTGCTGGCGCCCGGCAGCAGCAATGAGCCGGTGCAGATCCAAGCCGATTCGGGCGTCGAATGGCAGCAGAACGCGCAGCTTTACATCGCCCGCGGCAACGCCGTCGCGACCCGCGGCGACAGCGAGGTTCATGCCGACACGTTGATCGCTCACTACCGCGAGGCGAAGGGCGGCAACACCAATACCGGCGGCAATACCGAGATCTACCGGGTCGAGGCCGAGGGACATGTCGTCATGAAGCGCGGCGCGCAGACGGTCGTCGGCGAGCACGCGATCTACGATATTGACAAGGCGATCGCCGTCGTCACCGGCAAGGGGCTCAAGATGACCACCTCGGCCGACGTGGTGACCGCGCGCGACAGCCTCGAATGGTATGACCAAAAGCAGATCGCGGTCGCCCGCGGCAACGCGGTCGCGATCCGCAACGGCAAGACCATCAAGGCGGATGTGCTGACCGCCTATATGGTCAAGACGCCGGCCGGCCCGGGCAAGCCCGGCGCCGCGACGGCGCAGCCGCTCGCGGCGCGCGGCAAGCCCCCGGTCACCCCCGCGGCGGCGGCGGGAGCGGCTCCCCCGGCCGAGTCGAAGATCGACCGGGTGGACGCGCAAGGCCATGTCGTCGTAACCAACGAGCTCGAAACCGGCCACGGCGATTTCGGCGTCTACAACGCCAAAACCGGCATCGCTACGCTGATCGGCGATGTCGTCATCGAGCGCGGCAAGGATGTCATCCGGGGACAGCGTGCGGTCATGGATCTCAACAAGAACATCAGCCGGATGATGCCGGGCGGTGCGCCGGGTGTAGCGTCGAGCGCGGCGCATCAGCGGGTCCAGGGGTTGCTGGTGCGCGAGGAAAGCGGCCCTCGGCCGGCCGGCGCCGCCGCGGCGCCCGGCCGCAACCCGCCGGCGACCGGCAAAAAACCGTGATGCGCGGCATCAACCGGCAGGCGCCGCCGAGCTATGCCGGGCCCAGCTGGCTCGGCCAAGGGGCGCCGCAGGGGCCGCGCCTTGTTGCCGACAATCAGGGGCTGGTCGGCCACGGGCTCGGCAAAAGCTTCAAGCGCCGCCCGGTGCTGCGCGGCGTCAGCCTGGCGGTGCAGCGTGGCGAGGTGGTCGGTCTGCTAGGTCCCAACGGCGCCGGCAAAACCACCTGCTTTTACATCATCACGGGCCTCATCACCGCCGATACCGGGACGGTCGACCTCGACGGCCTCGACATCACCGATCTGCCGATGTACCGGCGGGCGCGGCTCGGCATCGGCTACCTGCCGCAGGAGGCCTCGATCTTCCGCGGCCTGACCGTCGAGCAGAACATCCGGGCCATTCTCGAAGTCGCCGAGCCCGAACCGGCGGCCCGGGAAGCGATGCTCGACGCGCTCTTGGCCGAGTTCTCGATCAGCCACCTGCGGCGCGCCTCGGCGATGGCGCTGTCCGGCGGCGAGCGGCGGCGCGTCGAGATCGCCCGCGCGCTGGCGACCGGACCCAATTTCATCCTGCTCGACGAGCCGCTCGCCGGCATCGACCCGATCGCGGTCAGCGACATCCGCGACCTCGTGGCGCACCTCAAGGATCGCGGCATCGGCGTCCTGATCACCGACCATAACGTGCGCGATACGTTGAAGATTGTCGACCGGGCATACATCCTGCATGAGGGACGGGTGCTGATGGAGGGCGCACCCGACGACATCGTCGCGGATTCCGAAGTCAGACGCGTTTACCTCGGCGAGAGATTCAGCCTATAAGCGGCTCCGAACGGAGCTTTTTGTGAATAGAATCGGTTTCTCGCAACGGCTTGAGCTGCGCCAAAGCCAGGCCCTCGTCATGACGCCGCAGCTGCAGCAGGCGATCAAGATGCTGCAGCTGTCGAATGTCGAATTGGCCGAGTTCATCCAGGCCGAGATCGAACAGAACCCGCTGATCGAGCAAGGCGAGCGAGAGGCCGGCGAGCAGACCTCACCCGACAGCGAGGCCGCTGCGCCCGAGAGCGACGGCGCGCTGGTCGGGCTCGCCGGTGAGCTGCCGGGCAGCCGCGCCGCCGAGATTGCCGGCGATGCCGAGGACCACTGGCAAGCCGCCGCCGGCGAGGATGGCGACGGGTCCTTGGACCGCGGCGGCGATTCGCAACCCTGGCAGACCCGCAACAGCCGCCTCGGCGACGACGCACCGGCGATCGATCAGGCCGCGGCGCGCCCCCGAACGCTGCGCGAGCACTTGATCGAGCAGATCGGCGCCGATCTGCCGGACATCGCCGATCGGGCGGTCGCCTTCTACCTGCTCGACCAGCTCGACGAAGCGGGCTATGTGCGTTCCGGGCTCGACGGCGCGGCTGAGCGCCTGGGCTGTCCGCAGGCGCAGCTCGACCGCGTCCTCGCGCGGCTGCAGGAATTCGACCCGCCAGGGGTGTTCGCGCGCGATCTGACCGAGTGCCTCGCGTTGCAGCTACGCGATCGCAACCGCTTCGACCCGGCGATGCAGCTGCTGCTCGACAACCTGCCCTTGCTCGCGGCCCGCAACGCCGCGGCCCTGATGCGGATCTGCGGGGTCGACGCCGAGGACCTCGCCGACATGGTCGCGGAGATCAAGTCGCTCGACCCGCGGCCGGGGCTCGCGTTCGACCCGCCGCTGGCGCAGCCGGTGGTCCCCGACATCATCATGCGGGCGCAGCCGCAGGGCGACTGGATCGTCGAACTCAATGCCGACACCCTGCCGCGCGTGCTGGTCGACAACCGCTATTACGCGCGCATCAGCCGCGCTACGCGCAGCAAGGCGGAGCGCGACTATCTGACCGACCGGCTGCAGGCGGCGAACTGGCTGGTCAAATCGCTGCACCAGCGGGCCACCACGATCCTCAAGGTGGCGAGCGAGATCGTGCGGCAGCAGGACGGCTTTTTCCGGCGCGGCGTGCAGGCGCTGCGCCCGCTGATCCTGCGCGATATCGCCGATGCGATCGGGATGCACGAAAGCACGGTCAGCCGGGTCACCACCAACAAGTACATGGCGACACCGCGGGGCCTCTTCGAGCTCAAGTACTTTTTCACCTCCTCGATCGCCGCCTCGCGCGGTGGCGAATCGCACTCGGCCGAGGCGGTGCGCTTTCGCATCCGCGGCCTGATCGACGGCGAGCCGACCGACGACACGTTGTCCGACGAGCGGATCGTCGAATTGCTGCAAAAGGACGGCGTCGACATCGCCCGCCGCACGGTCGCGAAATACCGCGAGGCGATGCGGATCCCGTCGTCGGTTCAGCGGCGCCGGGAAAAGATGCTCGCGCTGTGAGGGCGACCGCGGCAGCGCTTGACCCTCCGGCGCGGCGTGCCCATTTCGCTTCTGCGCCGCGAGCGCCGCGGCAAGATCGGATGGTTCGTTCGGCCATGCATCTGACGGTCACCGGCAAGCAGGTCGATGTCGGCGACGCGTTGCGCCGCCATGTCGAGGCAACGCTCGATGCGCTGCTAGGCAAATATTTCCGCTCCGCGATCGAGGCGCACGCGGTCTTTGCCCGCGAGGCGCATCTGATCCACGCCGAGTTGTCGCTGCATGTCGGCCGCGGCATGGTCGTCAACAGCGGCGCTGCGGCAAGCGATCATTACCTGGCGTTCGACGCCGCGGCCGAGCGGCTGGCAAAGCAGCTGCGCCGCTACAAGCGCCGGCTGCGCGATTACCACGCCAAGGCGCGGGCCCCGGTCGAGGCGGCCGAGGCCGCGCGTTCGTTCGTCCTCGCCCCGCTCGACGAAGAAGCCGACAGTGCCGCCGAAGGGGGCGCGGCGCCGGTCGTGATCGCCGAGATGAGCACCGAATTGCCGCGCCTGACGGTCGGTGAGGCGGTGATGCGGATGGACCTAGCCGACGCGCCGGTGCTGCTGTTCCGCAATCGCGCGACGGAGGGGCTCAACCTCGTCTACCGGCGCGGCGACGGTAATATCGGCTGGATCGACCCCACCCTCGACAGCGCGGGCGACGCCCGGCTCGAGGCGCGGATGCGCGCCGGCCGATGAACTGCTCGATGCGGCGGCTCGCCCGGGTTGCCCCGCGTCTCGGCGTGCCCGGCAACTGATCGGCCACCGGACAACCCGCGATGGACATTGCCGATCTGCTCACCTCGCGCGGCGTGATCGCTCAGTTGCGCGCGAGCAACAAACGCCAGGCCCTGCAGGAGATTGCCCGGCGCGCCGCGGCATTGAGCGGGGTTGCCGAACGCCGCATCTATGACGTCCTCGCCGAGCGCGAGCGGCTCGGCAGTACCGGCATCGGCCGCGGCATCGCGATCCCGCACGGCAAGCTCGCGGAACTGCCGCGCCTCTATGGCCTGTTTGCGCGGATCGAGCGGCCGATCCCGTTCGACGCGATCGACGGCAAGCCGGTCGATCTGGTGTTCGTGCTGCTGGCCCCGACGACGGCGGGCGCCGAGCATTTGCGGGCACTCGCGCTGGTGTCGCGGCTGCTGCGCGACGCGGCAACCTGCCAGAAGCTGCGCGGCACCGACAATGTCGATGCGCTCTACGCGCTGTTGGCCGCCCGCGCCGAGAGCGACGCAGCCTAGGCTACGCGCGCCCGCTCTGCGGCGACGCTTCAGTGCACGCTGACCGGCTCCATATCGTTCTGCCGAACCACGGCAAAGGCGAGATCGCGGCTGCCGAGGACCGCGATCCGGCGGCCGTCGGCCGCGTGCACCGCAAATCCCTCGGCGCCGTCGATCAGCACGCGCTTGACGTAGGCAACATCGTCCATGCCGAGCAGCCCCAACTCGTTCTCCGACAACTGTCGC
>Ga0209579_10000486_pt1 | contig 40563 bp, 30 predicted proteins | sample Coa_R1_2_FD_187152 | JGI IMG/M metagenome (GOLD analysis project Ga0209579, IMG submission 187152) | Surface soil microbial communities from Centralia Pennsylvania, which are recovering from an underground coalmine fire - Coalmine... | ecosystem: Environmental > Terrestrial > Soil >...
TCGGCGTGTAGCCACGGTTCACGCCGCCGACGGCTATGCAGCTGACCTGCACGAGTTCGTCATCACGCCGCAGAACACGGCGCTGATCACCGCGTTTGACCCGGTTCAGGCTGACCTCTCGTCGCTGGGCGGCTCACGTCAGGGAGTTGTGTTGGACTGCGTTCTCCAAGAGGTCGACATCAGGACCGGAGGTGTGCTGTTCGAGTGGCACAGCCTCGGCCATGTCGGCCTCGACGAGTCCTACAACAAGCCCGGCAAGGGCCAGCCGTTCGACTACTTCCATCTCAACTCGATCGCGGTCGACCGCGACGGGAATCTCATCATCTCGGCGCGAAACACCTGGACGGTCTACAAGCTCGATCGCCGGACCGGGCGCATTCTCTGGCGGCTCGGTGGCAAGCGGAGCAGCTTCACGCTCGCCCCGGGGACGGCGTTCGCGTATCAGCATGACGCGCAACCCGATCCCGACGGCACGATCACGGTATTCGACAACGGCGGCAATCCCCGGGTCCATCCGGAGTCCCGCGGCATCGACATCGCGCTGGATACGGAGACGATGACCGCATCGCTCGTCCACCAGTGGACTCACCCGAGGAAGCTCATCGCCAACAGTCAGGGCAACGTGCAGACGCTGGCCAACGGTGACCGCTTCATCGGTTGGGGCGGAGACCCCGACCTGACCGAGTTCAGCCCCGATGGTCGCGTCGTCTTCGACGCGGCGATGGCCGACCCGGATACGTCATACCGCGCCTACCGGTTTCCCTGGCGAGCGAAAGCGCCCGGCCGCCCCGCCGTCGCCGTCAGCAGCGCTGGGCCTGGCACCGCCACCGTCTACGTGAGCTGGAACGGCGCGACCGACGTGGCGGCCTGGCGCATCCTCGCCGGGCCGAACGCTCAGTCGCTGATTCCGGTCGGACAGGCCCCGCGTACCGGGTTTGAGACGAGGACCGAGGTCGTGACGAGTGAGCCGTTCCTCGCTGCCGAGGCGCTCAGTCGATCCGGCAAGGTCCTCGGCGTCTCGGCGCCGGTCGCGCGCGGGGGATAGCCGCGGGCGGCGCGGTCTGCGAGGCGCGGCCGGTGTGCCGTTGGCGGCGGCGAGCTTCGAGATCGGCGCGATAAGCGGCCCCCGGGAAGGTCGGAACGCTGCCGCTCGTCTTAGATCTCCGGATGGGAACGATTCGAGCTTGTGCGGCCGAGGAGCGCGGAGCGATGCTGGCGATCATCAACGCGGCGGCCGAGGCCTACCGTGGGGTTATTCCGGCGGATTGCTGGCATGAGCCGTACATGGGAATCGATGAGCTCGATCAGGAGATCGCGGCGGGGGCGCGATTCGTCGGCTACGAGCTGGACGGGTCGCTGGTCGGGATCATGGCCCACCAGGCGATCGGAGATGTCGATCTCATCCGCCATGCCTACGTCCTGCCGGCGGCGCAACGCCGCGGTGTGGGTGCGGCCCTCCTGGGGCACCTCCGGCGCGGCAACTGGCGCCAGAGCCTCGTTGGCACATGGTCGGCCGCAGGCTGGGCCATCAACTTCTACGAGCGACACGGATACCGGTTGGTGCCGCGGCCACGGACGGCCGTGCTGCTCAACGCCTACTGGAGGATTCCGGCGCGACAGGTGGAGACATCGGTCGTCCTGGCGAATCCGCCGCTTGAGTGATTACGCCCGGACGTCGTGGGCGAGGCAGATGCGCTGGAGCTGTTCCATCGCTTCGCCGGTGCGCTGGGGAAGCGACTCGAGTGCGGCAGCGGCCGACTGCATTGCGTCGATCGTGACCCCGCGAGCCTCGAGGGCGAAGCGCCCGAGCCAGCGCACGGCGGCGCGCTCGTAGCGCTCGGGATCGCCGTCACGGAGGACCAGGCAGATCCGCAGCGCGTCGTCGAGCGCGACCTGCGGGAGTTCGAGCGCCGCGGCGACCACGAGGTTGGCGTTCCCGGTCGCGAGGGCACGGCGAAACCGGGCGTAGGAACTGCCGTCACTCGTCATCGAACACATGTTCGCACGACGGTCAAGCCGCCGTGGACCAGCCCGCAGCGCCGGGGCTGAAGCGATCAGACCCGGATGCCGGGCGTGGCGGCTTCGGACACGCGGCGGCCCAGCTCCCGAACCTGTTCGTCGCTCAGGTGCGCGACCTCCAGGCCAGCCTGCTCGAGCTCACGGCGAACGTTGACCGTCGCGTGGACCGTGTCGACGGCGCGGGCGAGCTTGGCCAGGGCGCTGTTGACGAACGGGTCGTCAAGCGAGGTCACCCCATCCGCCGTCGCCCTGAGCAGCCAGGCACGGAGGGCTTCAGCCTCGGGGAGCTCGAGTTCGAGCGCCAGCGTTCCTTCGGCGTCAAACGCGTGGAACTGGTCTGTCATGTGGTCGGTGGTGCTCATTGCGGTGCGGCCTCCGCGGCCGCGGTTCCCGGGCGCGACCAGCGTCCGGAATGGGGTTGCGTGTCCGTTCTATCGTCGGGCCGCGTGCGCTGCTTGAGCAGCGCATGAAGTGGCTAGATCATCGACTGGCGGCGCTCACCCGTCGCCGCGGGCCCGTTACGTCCCGGGCACGATCACCGTCGGCTCGGGAGCCAGCTGCTCGTCATCAGGCAGGTCGATCGTGCGGACCGGGCCCTTGAACGTGTGCCGGGCCGACACGACGTACCACAGCGTCACCGCCAGCATCACCGCCACCGTGACGAGCGGCGCGTAGTTGAAGGCCGACCAACTGAACTGACCGCCCCACGGGACAGCCGCCGGGGTGAAGGGCAGACAGAAGATGACCACGCACAGCGCGACCCACGCGCACGCGATCGGGTTGATCCACCGGTACTTGCGACCGAGGGTCCAGGGCCCGGTCTGGAAGCTGTCACCCATCCGCCAGCGCAGGAAGACCGGGATCGTGTAGGCGATGTAGAGCCCGATGACCGAGATCGAGGTCACGGCGAGGAAGGCCACCGGGAGCCCGGCGTGGTTGCCCCAATAGGCGGGGATCGTGATGACGAGGGCCAGGACGGCGACGAACACCACCGCCCAGGTCGGGGTGCGGTGGCGGTTCAGCTGGCGCCACAGGTTGTGGCCGGGAACGGCGCCGTCACGGGAGAAGGCGAAGGTCATGCGCGAGGCGCTCGTCACACACGCCATTCCGCAGAACAGCTGCCCGACGGTCGAGATCACCAGCACCGCCTTGGCCGCCGCCGAGCTGAGGGCGGACTCGATGATCGACTGCGAGGTCCCGCCGGCGGCGTTGATCGCCGACACGTGGGTGGCGGCAAAGGTGAGCGCCAAGAGGACCGCCCAGCCGAAGACGGCCGAGTAGAAAACCGACCGCCACACGCCCTTGGGGGCTGCCTCCGCGGCGCTGTGGGTTTCCTCGGACACGTGGGCCGAGGCGTCGTAGCCCGTGATCGTGTACATGGTGAGCAGGAAGCCGAGCGGCAGCACGTAGAACCAGTACATGTGGTGGCTGAAGCCCGACAGGTTCTGACGGTGACCGAAGACGAAGCTGAAGCTCTGGTGGTGGCTGGGAACCGCGACCAGCAGGACGATGATCACCATGACTCCGACGATGTGCCACCACACCGAGATGTTCGTGAACAACGCGACCAGGGGCGAGGAGAAGATGTTGATGAGCGCATGGACGGCGAGGATCAACGCGAACAGGACGAACGTGTGGTGCAGCGACGACTGCACGCTCGAGGTGGCGAAGTTGACCCCAAAGATGTGGGCGCCGTAGAACGACAGGGTCGAGTTCAGGAAGGTTGCCGCGGCGTAGTCGACCGAAGCCGTCACCGCGACGAGGCCGATCAGGTTGAACCAGCCCGTGAACCAGCCCCAGCCGGCGCCGCCCAGCTTCGAGGCCCAGTAGTAGATGCCACCCGCGGTCGGCATCGCTGAGGCCAGCTCGGACATCGAGAAGGCGACCATCAGGATCATGATGCTGATCAGCGGCCAGCCGATCGAAATCGCCACCGGTCCGCCGTTGATCCAAGCCTGGCCGTAGGTGGTGAAGCAGCCGGCGAGGATCGAGATGATGGAGAACGAGATCGCGAAGTTCGAGAACCCGCTCCAGGCTCGATTCAGCTCCTGCTTGTAGCCAAGCTGGGCCAGCCTCTCTTCGTCGCTCGACAGCGTCGCTGTGCTCGGCATGCGCCCTCCTCCAGAAAGGTTTGCTAGGCCGTCCTTATCGGCCCGGAACCCTACCTAGGGGGGAAGGGAAGTCAAGGCGGCGGCAGCAGCCCTCCGAGGATCTGCTCCGTGGCGCGCACGTGCTCGGCCATCTCTCGCGCGGCCGCCGATTCGTCACGGCGACGGATCGCATAGAGCAGGCGGCGGTGCTGCGTGTTCGCGGACTCGAGCACCTCGGGGGGGTGGGCGATGAGCGAGATCAGGCGCGTCATCTCGCCCTGCACCTCGGTCTGCCGCGTCACGAGCCGCGAGCTCCCGGTCGTCTCGGCAAGACCAACGTGCAGGCGCACGTCCGCCTGGCGATAGGCGTCGAAGTCGTCGAGCATGCCCTCCAGGGCGCGGGCCAGCTCGTAGAGCGCGGCCAGCGACTCCACATCCGCGCGTTCGGCGGCCAGCACGGCGACCCCGACCTCGACGGCCAGGCGCTCGTCGCAGACGTCACGCCAGGACGCGAGCAGATCGGGCGAAGGCGGATCGGCGGGCGGCTGGGGGTCGGCGACGAAGGTGCCGCCGCCGCGGCCGCGCGTGGCACGCAGGTGGCCGCTGTGAGCCAGGGCCACGAGCGCCTGGCGAAGCGTCGAGCGCGCGATGCCGAGGCGTGCGCACAGCTCACGTTCGGCGGGAAGCCTCGTGCCCGGCGGCAGCAGCCCGAGCCGGATGGCCGTGCCCAGCCGCTCCACCGTCTCCTCGAAAGCGGTCTGCGAGTGGACGGGAGCGAAGACGGTGTCCAGCGATGCCGCCGAGTCGAGCGGGCCGACGCTCATCGCCCCTCACAAACGTTCAAAGCCGCGGAACTTCTCCCAGTCCGTGACCGCCGCCTCGAAGGCGCTCAGCTCGATGTCGGCGGCGTTTACGTAGTGGTCGACCACCTCGTCGCCGAAGGCGGAGCGGGCGATCTCGCTGGTGGCGAAGAGGTCTCGGGCATCCCGGAGGGTCGCGGGAAGGCGTGGCTTGTCGCTGGCCGTGTAGGCGTTGCCCTCGTACGCCGGCTCGAGCTCGAGGCCGGCGTCAACGCCATGCAGCCCGGCGGCGACGATCGCGCTCAGAGCGAGGTAGGGGTTGAGGTCCGAGCCCCCGGCGCGGTTCTCGAAGCGCAGGCCCGGGCCGTGCCCGACGACGCGCAGCGACAGCGTCCGGTTGTCGTGACCCCAGGCCACCGCCGTGGGGGCGAACGAGCCCGCGGCAAAGCGCTTGTAGGAGTTGACGTTCGGGGCCAGGAACAGGGTCAGCTCGCGCAGGCAGGCCAACTGGCCGGCCAGAAAGGCTTCGAACACCTCACGCTGGCGCTCGAACAGCGGGCCGTCATGGTCAGCGAGGGAGAAGTGAATGTGACACGAGGATCCCTCACGCTGGTTGTACTTGGCCATGAAGCTGATCGACATCCCGGACTGGGCGGCGATCTCCTTGGCCGCGTTCTTGTAGATCACGTGCTGGTCGGCCGTGCTCAGCGCGTCGGCGTAGCGAAAGTTGATCTCGTGCTGGCCGAGGTTGCACTCACCCTTGGAGTTCTCGACGACCAAGCCCGCCGCCATCATCGAGTTACGGATGCGGCGGATCAGTTCCTCGACGCGCGCCGTGCCGAGCAGCGAGTAGTCGATGTTGTAGAGGTTGGCCGGCTCGAGGTCACGGTAGGCCTTGCGCCACGCCTCCTCGTAGGTGTCTCGGAAGACGAGGAACTCGAGCTCGGTGCTCGCGTTGGCGGTCCAGCCGCGCTCGGCCAGGCGGGCCAGCTGGGCCCGGAGCACCTGGCGGGGCGAGGCGAGCACGTCACGTCCGTCATCCCAGTAGAGATCGGACAGGCAGAGGACGGTGCCCTCCTGCCAGGGCACCGGGCGCAGGGTGTCGAGGTCCGGGCGCAGCACGAAATCGCCGTAGCCACGCTCCCACGAGGCCATCTCGTAGCCGTCCACCGGTGTCATGTCGACGTCGACGGCGAGCAGGTAGTTACAACCTTCCGCGCCGTGGTGGGCGACCTGATCGAGGAAATAGGGTGCGGTCAGGCGCTTGCCCTGAAGGCGACCCTGCATGTCGGTCATGGCGAGCAGAACCGTGTCGATCTCGCCCCGGCTCACCTGCGCGGCGAGCTCGTCCACGGTGAGCAGCGGCGCCGCGGGCTGCGCCAGCCCGACCCCGCGATCACCCCCATCCACTGTCACCTTCGTGAAGGTATAGGAAGCGAGCCTTAGACGCTAGGTTTCTCGCCGTGGGTGGCCGCAGCGCGGAAGAACTTGACCACGTGCTGGCCCAGCTGACGCCGCGAGTGGGCGCACTCGACGGAGAGCCCTTGCTGCTCGAGGGCGGGATCACGAACCGCAACTATCGCGTGCGCCTGGGAGGCAGGGACTGCGTTCTACGCCTTGCCGGCAAGGACACTTCGCTGTTGGGAATCGATCGCGAGGCCGAGCGGATGGCCAACCAGAAGGCGGCCGAGCTCGGCTTCGCGCCGGGAGTCCTGGCCGCGGACGAGCAATGGCTCCTGACCGAGTACATCGACGGCGCAGCCGGTGAGCCACCCGCCGTGCGCCAGGTGGCGAAGGCGATCGGAGAGGCCCTGAGGGCGTTCCACGCTTCCGGCGTCGAGCTGCCGACCCGCTTCTGGGTTCCCGAGCTCCTCGACGCCTACGCCGAGGTCGTCCGCCAGCGCGGGGGCCGGCTACCCGATGCCTACGGGCGGGCCCGCGAGCTGACGGCCCGGATCGCCGAGGTCCTGCCCCTGACCAAGGCTGTCCCATGTCACGACGACCTGTTGCCGGGGAACGTGATGCGGGCCGACGGGAAGGTGATCCTGGTCGACTGGGAGTACGCGGGCATGGGCCACCCGATGTTCGACCTGGGGAACGTGGCCGTGAACAACGAGTTCACCGACCTCGAGGCGGCGCAGCTCCTGACGGGCTACCTCGGCCGCGAGCCCTCGGCGGCCGACCAGGCGCGCGTGAGCCTGATGCGGATCATGTCCGACGCTCGCGAGGGGGCGTGGGGCGTGATCCAGGGGGTGATCTCCGAGCTCGACTTCGACTTCGGGGCCTACGCGGCCAAGCACTTCGACCGCCTGACCGCAGCGGCTGGGAGCCCGCAGTTCGAGGAGTGGTTTGCCGCGGCCGCGTGAGCTTCCGGACCGGGCCCGGATCGTCGTGATCGGTGGTGGCGTGGGCGGCGCCTCGGTGGCCTATCACCTGACCCAGCTCGGTGAGCGCGACGTCGTCCTGCTCGAGCGCAGCGAGCTCACGAGCGGCTCGACATTTCACTCCGCCGGTCTGGTGGGCCAGCTCCGGGGCAGCGTGTCGCTGACGCGGATGATGATGGACTCGGTCGAGCTCTACCGCCGGCTCGATTCGGGCTGGGTCGAGTGCGGGGGGATCCGCCTCGCGTGCACGCCGGAGCGCGAGCAGGAGGTGATGCGCCAGGTGGCGTGGGCGAAGACGTTCGGCCTGCCGCTGGAGCTGATCTCGGCCGAGGAGGCCCAGCGGCTGTTCCCGCTGATGGTCACCGAGGGGGTTCGCTGCGCGTCCTATCTGCCGACCGACGGATATCTCGATCCGTCGCTGCTCACCGGCGCGCTCGTCGAAGGCGCGCGCGAGGGAGGCTGCCGGGTGTTCACGCAAACGCGGGTCACGGGGATCCGGCACGACTCAGGACGCGTCCGCTGGGTGGACACGGAGTGGGGGACGATCGAGACCGAATACGTGGTCAACGCGGGGGGGATGTTTGCGGCCGAGCTCGGGCGGATGGTGGGCGTGCGGGTGCCGGTGATCCCGTTCGCGCACGAGTATCTGGTGACGCAGCCGTTTCGCGAGCGGGGTGCCGGCGAGCACCTGCCCACGCTGCGCGACCCGGACCTGCTGATCTACTTCCGGGAGGAGGGGGCGGGCCTGGTCATGGGCGGCTACGAGCGCCACAGCGCGCCGTGGGCGCTCGATGAGCACAACCTCGACCGAATACCGGCTGACTTCAACGGCCGCCTGCTCGAGGAGGACTGGCCGCGCTTCGAGGAGATCGCGGTCAACTCACGCCGGCGCGTCCCGGTCATGAACGAGGTGACGATCACGCGGCTGATCAACGGCCCGGAGGCCTTCACACCCGATAACGAGTTCTGCCTCGGGGAGAGCGAGGTGGGAGGGTTCTTCGTGGCCGCGGGCTTCTGCGCCCACGGGCTGGCGGGGGCCGGGGGCATCGGCCGCGTGCTGGCCGAGTGGATCGTCTCAGGCGAGCCGCCGCTCGACGTCTGGGAGATGGATATCCGCCGCTTCGGGCCGCACTACCGCTCGCCCTCGTTCACGCTCAAGCGCGCCCGCGAGGTGTACGAGACCTACTACGACATCCGCTACCCCGGACACGAGCGCCAGGCGGGACGCCCGCTGCGCACCTCGCCCGCCTACGACTGGCACCGCGCGCACGGGGCGGCGTTCGGAGAGAAGGCGGGGTGGGAGCGCGTCAACTGGTATGAGCCGAACGCCGCGGCCGGCGAGGAGTCGCTGCGGCCGGGCGGCTGGGCGGGCATGCACTGGTCGCCGGCGATTGGGGCCGAGCATCGCGCCACGCGGGAGACGGCGGGGCTGTTCGACGAGTCCTCGTTCGCCAAGCTTGAGGTCGCGGGGCCCGGCGCAGCAGAGCTTCTGGAACGGCTCTGCGACAACCGCGTGGCCCGGGAGGTGGGGACGATCACCTACACGCAGATGCTCAACCGAAGGGGCGGGATCGAGTCTGATTTCACGGTCACGCGCCTGGGCGATGAGTTGTTTCAGATCGTCACCGGGACGGCGTTCGGAAACCACGACGCGAGCTGGATCCGCCGGCACCTGCCGACTGACGGCAGCGTGCGGCTCAGCGACGTGACCTCCCGGTGGGCCTGCTTCGCCCTGTGGGGCCCGCGGGCCAGAGACATCCTCTCGCCGCTCACGCCCGACGGCCTCGACTTCCCGTTCCTGACCATGCGCGAGATCGCGGTGGGCGACGTCCCGGTCCGGGCTCTGCGCGTCACCTTCGTGGGGGAGGCGGGGTGGGAGCTCTACTGTCCGAGCGAGTACGGGCTCGGCCTCTGGCAGGCGCTGTGGGAGGCCGGCGAACCGCACGGGATGCTCGCCGGCGGCTACCGCGCGATCGACTCGCTGCGTCTCGAGAAGGGCTACCGCGTCTGGGCGGCCGACATCACGCCCGACGAGACGCCGTACGAGGCGGGGCTCGGCTTCTGCGTGCGCGGCGATAAGAAATTCCTCGGCTCGGATGCCCTCAGCCGGGCCGAGACCGCGCGCCGCCTGCGTTGCCTGGTTCTCGATGACCCGCGGTCGGTGGCTCTGGGCAACGAGCCGGTGCGCCTGGACGGCGAGGTGCGCGGAAGGGTGACGAGCGGCGGCTATGGGTACACCGTCGAGCGCTCGATCGCCTACGCCTACCTGCCCGCCGCGGTGGAGGTTGGCGATGCGGTTGAGATCGACATCTTCGGTCAGTGGGTGGCCGGCCGGGTCGCCGCCGAGCCGCTGTATGACCCGGCCGGTGAGCGGATACGGGCACCCCGCCGCGTGTCTGACTGATTGCAGGCGGCAGTTCAACCGGGCGAAAATCGATATCGACCCAGTAGGCTCCGATTAGGCTCGGACGTTAGGAGAGACAGGTCAATGGCGGTCAGAGCTGGCGACCGCGAATCGGAGCTGATCGAAAGCCTCTGCGGACGCATCCGGAAGGAGCTCCCGGATGAGGAAGTCTCGCCAGCCGAGGCGTTCGTCCGCCAGTACTACCACTGGGTCCCCGAGGAGGATCTCGGCGACCGCACCCAGGCCGACCTCTACGGCGCGGCGATCGCCCACTGGAAGCTCGGGCTGAAGCGCACACCCGGAGAGGTCAAGGTCCGCGTCTATAACCCGGAGGGCGACCGGGACGGCTGGTCCTCACCGCATACCGCGCTCGAGATCGTCTCCGACGACATGCCGTTCATCGTCGACTCGGTGACCATGGAGCTCGCGCGCCAGGGGTACACGATCGACCTGGTGATTCACCCGGTCATGCGCGTGCGCCGCGACGGCGAGGGACGCCTCGTGGAGGTCCTGGATCCGCACGACGAGACCGCGGAGGCGATCTCGGAGTCGGTGCTGCACGCCGAGCTGGTGCGCGAGCCCGACGGCGACCGCCTGGCCGCGCTGCACGACGCCGTGGTCGGCGTGCTGGAGGAGGTGCGCCTCGCGGTCGAGGACTGGCAGCCGATGCGTCACCGGGCGCTCGAGCTCGCGCGGCGCCTCAAGCGTGACCCAGCCACCGCGCACGCGGACGAGGTGGAGGAGGTGAAGGCGTTCCTCGAATGGGTGGCCGATGACCACTTCACCTTCCTCGGCTACCGCGAGTACGAGCTGATCGAGGACGGCGAGGAGGCGCTTCTGAAGGCGCTGCACGAGACCGGGCTGGGGATCCTCCGCGCGAAACGTCCCCGCGCGGTGCGCAAGCTGAGCGAGAAGGCGGCGGCGCTGGCCCGGACGCCGCAGCTACTGCTGCTCAGCAAGGCCAACTCGAAGGCGCCGATCCACCGCCCCGCCTACCTCGACTACATCGGGGTCAAGCGCTTCGACGCGGAAGGCAAGGTGACCGGCGAGTACCGGTTCCTCGGGCTGTACACAAGCTCGGCCTACCGCGCCAGCCTGGCCCAGATCCCCCTTCTCCGCGGCAAGGTGAAGGCCGTGCTCGAGCGCTCGGGCTACCTCCCGGCCAGCCACGACGCCAAGGCGCTGCTGGAGATCCTCGAGTCATATCCGCGCGACGTCCTCTTCCAATTCGAGACCGATGACCTGTTCCGGATCTCGATGGGGGTGCTCGGGCTCGGGGAGCGTCAGCGTGTCCGCCTGTTCGTATGGGAGGACCCGCTGGACCGTTTCGTCTGGTGCCTGGTCACGATCCCCCGCGACCGCTTCAACACCGAGAACCGCGAGCGGATCGGCAAGCTGCTGTTGGAGGCGTTCGCCGGGACGCACCTGGACTGGACGCTCCAGCTCTCGGAATCGGTGCTCGTGCGCGTCTACTACATCGTCCGCTGCGGTGGGATCCCGCCCGACTACGACCAGGCGGAGATCGAGGCCCGTCTCGGTCTGGCCACGCGGGCCTGGACCGACGAGCTCCGCCAGGCGCTGGTCTCCGAGCTCGGCGAGGAGCGCGGGATCAAGCTCTACCGGCGCTACCAGTCGGCATTTCCCACCGGGTATCGATCCGACTGGCCGGCCAGCGCCGCGGTCGATGACATCAAGCGGATCGAGAATCTCGAGGACCGCCGCGGCGCGATCATCAACCTTTACCGCCCCGAGTCCGCTCCGCAGGAAATTCTCCGCTGCAAGCTCTATAGCGCTGAGGGCGTCTCGCTGTCCGAGGTGCTGCCCACGTTCGAGCACATGGGCGCCCGCGTGATGGACGAGCGTCCGTATCGAGTCACCCCGGCCGACTCCGAGGCGGCATGGATCTACGACTTCGGTCTGCGGGTGCGGGCGGAGGACGTGGTGCGAGTCCGCGACACCTTCGAGGAGGTGTTCCTGGCCGCGCGGCGCGGCGTGATCGAGGATGACCGACTGAACGGGCTCGTCCTGGCCGCCGAGCTGAGCGGACGGGAGATCGTCGTCCTGCGATCGGTGGCCCGCTACCTGCGCCAGGCCGGGATCCCGTACTCGGATGCCTACATGGAGCGGACGCTGATGGCCCACCCGGCGATCGCCGAGGGCCTGCTCGAGCTGTTCCTGGCCCGGTTCGATCCCGATGAGGCCGACGAGGAGCAGGCCGAGCGCCTTCAGGGCCGGATCGAGGACGCCATCGATGGCGTGGCCAGCCTCGACGAGGACCGCATCCTGCGGGGCTTTCTCTCGGTCATCACGGCCATGCTCCGGACGAGCTACTTCCGGCGTGACGCCTCGAGCGTGTCGCTGCCCTATCTGGCCTTCAAGCTCGACCCGAGCCAGATCACGCTCCTGCCCAAGCCACGGCCGCGGTTTGAGGTCTTCGTCTATTCACCGCGCTTTGAGGCGGTCCACCTGCGCGGCGGCAAGGTGGCGCGCGGAGGGATCCGCTGGTCCGATCGGCCCGAGGACTTCCGCACGGAGATCCTCGGGTTGATGAAGGCGCAGATGGTCAAGAACGCGCTGATCGTCCCGGTCGGCGCGAAGGGAGGCTTCGTGCTCAAGCGGCCTCCCGCAGAGGGTGGCGACGCACTGCGTGAGGAGGCCGTCGCGTGCTACCAGATGTTCCTGCGGGGACTTCTCGATCTGACCGACAACATCGTCGACGACGAGGTGGTCTCGCCCGAGCGGGTCGTGCGTCATGACGGCGAAGACACCTACCTGGTCGTGGCGGCGGACAAGGGCACGGCCCGCTTCTCGGACATCGCGAATGAGATCTCAGCCGACTACGGCTACTGGCTGGGAGACGCGTTCGCCTCCGGCGGTTCGCACGGCTATGACCACAAGCAGATGGGCATCACCGCGCGGGGGGCCTGGGAATCGGTCAAACGCCACTTCCGCGAGCTCGGCACCGACGTCGAGAGCAGCGACTTCACCGTGGTGGGGATCGGCGACATGTCAGGTGACGTGTTCGGCAACGGCATGCTCCTGTCCAAGCACATCAGGCTGGTCGCGGCGTTCGATCACCGGCACGTGTTTCTCGATCCCGACCCCGACCCCGAGGCGAGCTTCGAGGCGCGGCGCAAGCTCTTCGAGCAGGATCGGTCGACCTGGGCGGATTACGACGAGGGTGCGCTGTCGGCCGGGGGCGGGATCTACGAAAGGACGGTCAAGTCGATCCAGATCTCCGGCGAGGTTCGTGAGGCGCTGGGAATCGACGCTCAGGAGCTCTCCCCACCCGAGTTGATCCGCGCCATCCTCCGCGCGCCCGTGGATCTGCTCTGGAACGGCGGCATCGGGACCTACGTCAAGGCCTCCGACGAGTCGCACGCCGAGGTGGGCGACAAGGCGAACGACCCGCTGCGGGTGGATGCCCGCGAGCTGCGCTGCCGCGTCGTCGGCGAGGGCGGCAACCTCGGGTTCACGCAACGCGCGCGCATCGAGTACGCGCTCAGCGGCGGCCCTGAGCAGGACGGCGGCGCGATCTACACCGACTCGATCGACAACGCTGCCGGAGTCAACACCTCCGACCACGAGGTCAACATCAAGATCCTGCTCGACGCGGTGATCCGCGACGGCGAGCTGGCCGATGATGACCGCAACCAGCTGCTGGTCGAGATGACCGACGCCGTCGCCGGCCAGGTCCTCTACGCCAGCTACACGCAGACCCAGGCGATCAGCCTGGCCCTGTTCCAGGCCCAACCGATGATCGACGTGCACGCGCGCTTGATCCGCCGCCTGGAGCAGGTCGCGGGGCTTGACCGGGAGATCGAGTTCCTGCCCAGCGAAGAGATGATCTCCGATCGCAAAGCCGGCCATGAGGGCTTGCTGGCTCCCGAGCTGGCGATCGTCATGGCCTACGCGAAGATCCACCTCTACGACCGCCTGCTCCACTCGGACCTGCCCGAGGATGAGTACCTGGCCCGCGACCTCGAGGGCTACTTCCCCTCGCCGCTCGGCGAGCGCTACTCCCGGCTCATGCCCGAGCACCGGCTGCGGCGCGAGATGATCGCCACCGTCGTGGCCAACCAGCTGGTGGACCGCGCCGGGACGACGTTCGCCTTCCGGCTGGGCGAGGAGACGGGCGCCTCACCGCCCACGCTGGCCCGCGGCTACGCCGTGGCCCGTGACGTGTTCGAGATGCGCTCGTTCTGGAAACAGGTCGAAGAGCTCGATAACCGGATTCCGGCCGAGATCCAGCTCCAGATGCTGATCGAGGGCCGGCGCCTGGTGGAACGAGCGACCCGGTGGCTGGTCCTCGAGGATCCGAGCGCGATCGAGATCGAGAACGAGGTGACGCGGTTCAAGCCCGGGGCCGAGCTGCTGGCCGAATCCGTGCCGGAGATCCTCGAGGGCAACGAGCGGGAAGCTTTCGACGCCCGCGTCTCGGAGCTCGTCGATGAGGGCGTGGCCCGGGAGCTGGCCCGGAGCGTCGCCACGATGCCCTCGCTGCCGCCCGTGTTCGACGTCGTGGCGGTGGCGGAGCTGACCGACCACGAGCTCGAGGACGTGATGCACACCTACTTCCGCCTCGCCTCGCGGCTCGAGCTGGCGTGGCTGCGGGACCGGATCTACGCCCTGCCCCGCGCCAATCGCTGGCAGGCGCTGGCTCGCGCAGCCCTGCGCGACGATCTGATGCGCGCCCACCGCGAGCTGACCCAGGAGGTCCTCGAGGCGGCGAGCGACGGCCACGGGGGCGAGGAGGCGATCGAGGAGTGGGCCGAGAACCGCTCGGCGGCTTTGGAACGGGTCCTGGGGACGCTGACCGACATCCGCGCCTCACGGACCTACGACACGACCACGCTTCCGGTGGCCCTACGGGAGGTCAGGTCGCTGATCCGCGGCGGCGAGGGGGAGCCGAGCGGATCGGGCCACCGCTAAACGACGCCGGATCCCGACCAGCGCGAAGGCCGCGAAGTCGAGCAGGCCCGCCACCACGAAGGCGAGAGGGCTCGTGATCAGCCTGCCGGCGAGCCGTGAGGGCATCGGCTAGAAGCTATCGTCTGCGCGCGATGGCGACGGTCAAGACAAGCGTCACCGAGCTGCCCGAGTCACGCGTGCGCGTTCAGGCGGAGGTATCCGCCGAGGAGGTCGAGCGGCGGGTCGCCGAGGCGGCCAAGCAGCTCGGGCGCCAGATGCGTGTACCCGGGTTTCGCAAGGGCAAGGTGCCCGCGCCGGTGGTGATCCGGCGTCTCGGCCGCGAAGCCGTGCTCGACGAGGCGCTCCGGCGCGCGCTCGGCGGCTGGTACGCCGACGCCATCGAGGAGGCGGGAATCGCTCCCGTGGGAGAGCCCGAGCTCGACATCGGCGAGCCGCCGCGTGAGGGACAGCCGCTCTCCTTCTCAATCGAGATCGGGGTGCGTCCGACGGCCAAGCTCGGGCAGTACAAGGGACTCGAGGTGGGGCGGCGCGAGCCGGCCGTGGAGGAATCGGAGGTCGCCGCGGAGCTCGACCGCTTGCGTGAGCGCGTGGCCACCCTGGAGACGGTCGACCGCGCCGCCGAGCCGGGCGATCACGTCGTGATCGACTACGTGGGCCGCGTCGACGGGGAGCCGTTCGAGGGCGGAGCCGGGCGCGACCAGCTCCTGGAGCTCGGATCCGGGCGGCTGATCCCGGGCTTTGAGGAACAGCTGACCGGGGCGACGGCGGGAGAGACTCGCGTCGTGTCGGTGACCTTCCCCGAGGACTACCCCAGCCAGGAGATGGCGGGCCAGCCGGCTGAGTTCGAGGTCACAGTGACCGAGGTCAAGGCCAAGCGACTGCCCGAGCTCGACGATGAGTTCGCGTCTGAGGCCGGCGGCTTCGACACGCTGGACGAGCTCCGCGATGACGTCCGTGAGCGTCTCCGGGCGGCTGAGGAGCGGGCGATCGAGCGGGAGTTCGAGGAGGCCGTGCTCGAGGCCGCGGTCGCCGAGGCGACGGTCGAGATGCCGGAGAAGCTGGTTCACGCGCGCGCGCACGAGCTGCTCGATGACACGCTGTCCGCCCTCGCGCGCCAGGGCATCTCGAAGGAGACCTATCTGCGGCTGGCGGGCAAGGACGAGGAGACGCTGGCCCACGAGGCCGAGCCGGAGGCCGAGCGCGCGCTCAAGCGAGAGGCGGTGCTGGCAGCGATCGTGGCGGCGGAGGGGATCACGCCGAGCGACGAGCAGGTTCGCGAGGCGCTGGAGCCGAGCGCCGAGCGGAGCGGCACCTCGACCGAGAAGCTGCTCGAGCAGCTGCGCAAAGCGGATCGGCTGGAGCGCGTGCGCGAGGACGTGGCCAATCAGCAGGCGCTCGAGCTGCTCGTCTCCCAGGCCAAGCCGATCAGCGTCGAGCAGGCCAAGGCGCGGGACAAGCTGTGGACGCCGGGCAAGGAGGAGGCCGGCTCGGGGCAGCTCTGGACGCCGGGAAGCTAAGGCTCCCTCAGCTTCCGAGCCGTTCTGGGCGGAGCCGGCCGGTTGCTACATTCGGCAGGAATCCGGCGCAGGAAGCGAAAGAAGCGAGAACGATGAGCCCACTCGTACCGATGGTCGTAGAGCAGACGTCCCGCGGGGAGCGCGCCTTCGACATCTACAGCCGACTGCTCAACGAGCGGATCATCTTCCTGGGTACGCCGATCGACGATCAGATCGCCAACCTGATCGTGGCTCAGCTGCTCCACCTCGAGTCCGAGGATCCCGACAAGGACATCTCGATCTACATCAACTCACCCGGAGGCTCGGTGTACGCGGGCCTGGCGGTCTACGACACGATGCAGTTCATCAAGCCGGACGTGCAGACGATCTGCGTCGGGATCGCGATGTCGATGGGCGCGCTGCTGCTGGCCGGAGGGGCGAAGGGGAAGCGGATGGCCCTGCCGAACGCGAAGATCCTCATCCACCAGGTGTCCTCAGCCTTTCAGGGGCAGGCCACCGACATCGAGATCCATGCCAGGGAGATCATCGACGTGCGGCGCCGCCTGGACGAGATCATTGCCAAGCACACCGGGCAGGATCTCGACAAGGTCCGCCAGGACACCGAGCGCGACTACTTCATGAGCGCCCAGGACGCGAAGGACTACGGAATCATCGACCGCGTGATCTCGCAGCACTGAGGGGCTACCCTTAGCGGGAACAGGCGTCGCCGCGGAACTTGGGAGAGGGCAAGACATGGCACGTCCGACCGACTCAAACGAACAGCTTCTGTGCAGCTTCTGCGGCAAGTCGCAGCGGCAGGTCAAGAAGCTGATCGCCGGTCCGGGCGTCTACATCTGCGACGAGTGCATCGACCTCTGTAACGAGATCATCGATGAGGAGCTGACCGCTCCACCGAGCTTCGACATCGAGAACCTCCCCAAGCCGCGGGAGATCTACGACGTCCTCAACGAATACGTGGTCGGTCAGGAGCAGGCCAAGCGGACGCTTTCGGTGGCGGTCTACAACCACTACAAGCGTGTCCAGATGATGCAGTCCGACGAGAACGACATCGAGCTGCAGAAGTCGAACATCCTGCTGCTCGGCCCCACGGGCTGCGGGAAGACGCTGCTGGCCCAGACGCTGGCCAAGATCCTGAACGTGCCCTTCGCGATCGCCGACGCGACGGCGCTGACCGAGGCCGGCTACGTCGGCGAGGACGTCGAGAACATCCTGCTCAAGCTGATCCAGGCCGCCGACTACGACGTCAAGAAGGCCGAGACGGGGATCATCTACATCGACGAGGTCGACAAGATCGCGCGCAAGGCGGACAACCCATCGATCACGCGCGATGTGTCCGGCGAGGGCGTCCAGCAGGCGCTGTTGAAGATCCTCGAGGGCACGACGGCAAGCGTTCCGCCGCAGGGCGGCCGCAAGCACCCGCACCAGGAGTTCCTCTCGATCGACACGACCAACGTGCTGTTCATCTGCGGCGGCGCGTTCGCGAACCTGGACAAGGTGATCGAGCGCAGGATCGGCCATCAGGGCATCGGCTTCGGCGCCTCGATCAAATCCAAGGATCAGCGCGACCTGGGCGAGCTGTTCGAGCACTGCCTGCCCGAGGATCTGATCCAGTACGGGCTGATCCCCGAGTTCATCGGGCGCCTGCCCGTGATGAGCGCGATCCACCAGCTGAGTCGCGACGAGCTGATGCAGATCCTGACCGAACCGCGCAACGCGCTGGTCAAGCAGTTCCAGCGCTTCTTCCAGTTCGATGGGATCGAGCTCGTGTTCGCGGACGACGCGCTCTCCTCCGTTGCCGACAAGGCGCTGGAGCGAGAGACCGGCGCCCGCGGTCTGCGCTCGATCATCGAGGAGGTTCTGCTCGAGGTTCAGTTCGAGCTGCCCTCCCGGCGTGACGTGCGCAAGTGCGTGGTCACGCGCGACACGATCGAGAAGGCGACGCCACCGACGCTGGTCACCGCGGCGCCCGAGGAAGAAGCGGCTTAGCCGGTTCTCGGGGGCGCGCATGCGCGCCCCCGGCGGCGGGTGCATGCACCCGCCGCGGCTGGGTCGCATGCGACCCAGCCATACACTCATCGCTCCATGTCAGACCTGGAGTCAAAGACCCGCTACGACCCCTCCGAGGTCGAGCCGCGGATCGTCGAACGGTGGCTGGACTCCGGTCTCTTTCACCCGGAGCCTGAGGGCTCCGGGGCCGAGAACTACTCGATCGCGATCCCGCCGCCCAACGTCACCGGGTCGTTGCACATGGGGCACGCCTACCAGGACGCCGTGATGGACGCGCTGATCCGCCGGCACCGGATGAGTGGGCAGCGCACGAAGTGGATCCTCGGCACCGATCACGCGGGCATCGCCACCCAGACCCAGGTCGAGCGGCTGCTCGAGTCCGAGGGCTCGAGCCGGGAGGCCATCGGCCGCGACGCCTTCGAGGCCCGGGTGTGGCAGTGGCGGGTGGAGTACGGGGGCCAGATCATCGGGCAGCTCAAGCGCTTTGGCGCCTCGTGCGACTACGACGACGAGCGCTTCACCCTCGACGAGGACTACGCCGCCGCCGTGGTCCGGGTGTTCGTCGCGCTGTACGAGAAGGGCTACATCTATCGCGACCGCTACATGGTCAACTGGGATCCCGGGAGCCGCTCGGCGATCTCGGATCTCGAGGTCGAGGACCGCGATGTGGCGGACACCCTGTACTACGTGGACTACCCCCTGGCTTCGGGCGAGGGGATCGTCACGGTGGCGACGGTGCGCCCGGAGACGATGCTCGCCGACACCGCCGTGGCCGTGAATCCCGGGGATGAGCGCTACCGGAGCCTGGTCGGCCAGGAGGCGGTCCTTCCGCTCGTCGGCCGTCGCCTGCCGATCATCGCCGACGAGTACGTGAAGACCGAGTTCGGGACCGGCGCGCTCAAGATCACGCCCGGCCACGATCCCAACGACTTCGAGATCGGGCGCCGCCACGAGCTCGAGCAGATCAGCGTGATCGGCGAGGACGGCCGGATCACCGACGCGGCGCCCGAGGCGTTTCGCGGGCTCACCGCGATGGAGGCACGGGACGCCGTGGTGGCGGCGCTCCGCGAGCAGGGACTCATTCGCCGTGAGGAGGAGTACATCCACGCCGTGCCCTTCTCGCAGCGCTCGGGCGAGCGGATCGAGCCGCTGATCTCGCTGCAGTGGTTCATGCGCATGGACGAGCTGGCGCGTCCGGCGATCGACGTCGTGGGGCGCGGGCGGGTGCGCTTCTACCCCGAGCGGTTCACGCGCGTCTACATGGATTGGATGGAGAACATCCGCCCCTGGGTGCTCTCACGGCAGCTGTGGTGGGGGCACCGGCTGCCGGTGTGGTACCGAGACGGGGAGACCTACGTGGGGAACTCAGCTCCGGAGGGCGAGGGCTGGGAGCGTGATCCCGACGTCCTCGACACCTGGTTCTCGAGCGCGCTGTGGCCGTTCGTCACCCTCGGCTGGCCGGCGCAGACGCCGGAGCTGGAGGCCTTCTACCCGACCGACGTGCTCGTCACCGGGCGGGACATCATCTTTCTCTGGGTGGCGCGGATGATCATGATGGGCCTCGAGTTCGCGGGCGAGGTGCCATTTCACGACGTCCACATCCACGCCACGATCCAGGCCCCGGACGGGCAGCGGATGTCCAAGTCGCTCGGCACCGGTATCGACCCGCTCGATCTGATCAACGGCGGCCCGCGCCCACCCGTGTTTCCCGAAGGGGGTTCGTTTCCGGCCTATGGCGCCGACGCGGTCCGCTGGGGCCTGCTGGCGATGGCGGCAAGTCAGGACGTCAACTTCAGCGAGGAGCGGATCGCCCAGGGACTGCAGCTGACCAACAAGCTCTGGAACGCCGCCCGCCTGATTCTGCTCGGAGTGGTCCCGGAGGCCCGCCCGGCGGCCAGACCCTCGGTCGTCGAGGACCGCTGGATCCTGTCTCGGCTCGAGCGGGCCAAGCGCGCGGTCAGCGGTCGGATGGGGCGCTACGAGTTCGCCCACGCGGCCCTCGCCCTCTATGACTTCGTCTACGGCGAGCTGTGCGACTGGTACCTCGAGCTGGTCAAGCCGCGGCTGCGCTCCGGGGAGGCTGACCTCAGCGCGACGCTCCTGCACGTGTTGATCGAGACCCTGGCTCTGGGCCACCCAATGATCCCGTTCGTCACCGAGGAGATCTACAGCTACATCCCGGGGGCCGACGGGCTGCTGGCCGCCGGCATCAGCTCCGAGCCGGCGCCCGTCGATTCGGGCGCCGAGGCGGCGGTGGGCCAGCTGATCGGGGCCGTGCAGGCCCTGCGGGCCTGGCGTGACGTGGCCCAGGTCCCGGCGGGCACGACGCTCCCGGCGCGGCTGGCCGCCGACGGGTACGCGGACACGCACCCCCATCTGGCTCGCCTGGCCCGACTCGAGTTGACGCGTGACGGCGCGGCCCCGATGGCGACGGTCCCGATCCCGGGGGGCACGGTCGAGGTCCTCCCCAGCGAGGCCCTCGATCTGGGCGCCGCCGAGCGCAAGCGGGAGGCCCGCCGGGCCGAGCTCGAGCAGGAGATCGCGCGCTCGGAGATGAAGCTCTCCAACCAGGGGTTCGTCACCAAGGCGCCGCCGTCGATCGTCCAATCCGAGCGTGACAAGCTCGCGGCCCTGCGCGCGGAGCTCGAGGCCCTGTGACCCCGGAGGAAGCCGAACGCTACGTCCTGTCCCGCGAGCTCTTCGGGATGCGCTTCGGGCTGGACCGGATGCGCCGGATGATGACCGCGCTGGGCCATCCCGAGCGGAAGTTCGAGTCGGTTCACGTGGTCGGAACGAACGGCAAGTCCTCGACCACGCGCATGATCGCGGCCATCCTGAGCTGGCACGGCCTGCTCACCGGGGCCTACCTGTCTCCCCACCTGGTGTCGTTCGGTGAGCGCATCCGCATCGGCGACCGCGATCTCGAGCGCTCCGCCTTCGCCGCCGCCGTGCAGCGGGCGGCGCGAGCGGCGGAGCTGGTCGAGCATTCGCTGCCCCCCGAGGACAGGGTGACGCAGTTTGAGCTCCTGACCGCGGCGGCGTATTCGGAGCTGGCGCGCCGCGATGTCGACGTCGCGGTGATCGAAGCCGGACTCGGCGGGCGCTACGACGCCACCAACGTGATCCCGTCGAAGGTCCAGGTTCTGACGAGCGTTGGCCTCGAGCACACGCGCTGGCTCGGGCCGACGATCGGGGCGATCGCGGCCGAGAAGCTCGACGTGGTGAGGGAGGGCGCGACCCTGGTCCTGGGCGACGGCGTTCACCCCGAGGCGAGTGCGGTGGCCGAGGCGGTGGCCGCCGAGCGGGGTGTGCGGCTGATCCGGGCCCCCGCCGATCCCGGCGTCGCGCTGGGCGCGCCGGGCGCGTTCCAGCGGCGCAACTTCGCGCTGGCCCGGACCGCCGCCGAGGTGTTCCTGGGGGAGCTCGACGAGGCAGCGGTGGCCGCGGCCGCCGCGTCGGTTCGCGTCCCCGGTCGCCTGCAGATCGTGGACGACGATCCCCTGGTGCTGCTGGACGGGGCGCACAACCCCGAGGGGACGGCGGCCCTGACCGAGTCCCTGCCCGAGATCGTCGGCGCCCGGCGCCCCGTGGTCGGCGTGATCTCGATCCTCGACGACAAGGACGCGGCGGCCATGCTCCGGACGCTGCTTCCGGAGTGCGACGCGGTGATCTTCACAAGCTCTCAGAACCCGCGGGCCCTGCCCCCGCCGACGCTCCTCTCGCTGGCGGGTCAGCTGGGGGGTCCGCCAGCCGAGATCGTTCCCGGTGCCCATGCGGCGGTGCTCCGGGCGCGCGAGCTGGCTGGTGCCTCGGGCGCCGTCGTGGTCAGCGGCTCGATTTATCTCATCGCCGACGTCCTGCAACCGACGGCTCGCCACCGCGCTTCAATGTTGTAAAGCAACGTGCGGGACCACGACGAGCAACCAAGCTTTCTGACCATGATCGGACTGGTGGCGTTAATCGTCGCCGTCGTCATACTTGTGTTCTTCGGAATCGGGTATCTCTTCGGCCGGGCGTTTCTCTGAGCCCGCCGCAGATTGCCGGCCACCGAGGCGGCGCTAACCGACCGCACCCCCCATTACACTCGCGACTTTAATGCTCTCGCTCGCCATCTTCGGCATCAGCAACAGCGGGATAAACCTCGCCATCGACCTGCTGATCCTGTTCCTCGTCGTGATCTGGCTGGCGCTGGTCTACTGGACCTACGCCGATGCCCGCCGGCGGATCAGTGATCCCTGGATCATCGGATCGGCGACCGTGGCGTCGCTGTTCCCGTTCGTCGGGACGCTCGTCTACATGATCGTCAGGCCGCCCGAGTACCTGGACGACGTCCGCGAGCGTGAGCTCGAGATCCAGGCTGCCGAGGCCCGCCTGGCCGAGCTCGGCTATCACCTCTGCCCGCACTGCGATTTCGAGGTGGAGAAGGATTTCCTGCGCTGCCCCAACTGCATGCGCAAGCTCAAGGATCCGTGTCCCGTGTGCGGGAAGCCGCTCGACCCCAACTGGCGGATCTGCCCGTTCTGCGAGGCCGAGGTCGGCGGGGCGGCCCCGGCACCACGCCGCGCCCGTCGTCGCCGGGAAGCCAGCATGGAGCGCCCGGTGTCCACGGGCTACGCCGAGACCGAGCGGCCGGTGGCGGACGGCTTTACCGGCGCCGAGCGGCCGGTGGCCGGGGGCTACGGCGGTGCCGAGCGCTCGGTGGGCGGTGGCTACGGGGCAGCCGAACGGCCGGTGGCCGGGGCGACCGGGTTCGGCGAGAGCACCCCGCCGCCGCGTGAGCGCAGCGGTCCCTCCTCGGCCTGAGCCCGATCACACCCGCAGCCAGCCATGGAGCGCACGCTCATCCTCGTCAAGCCCGATGCCTTTGCCCGCAACCTCACGGGCGAGATCATCGCCCGGTTTGAGCGCAAGGGCCTCCGGCTCCTCGCCCTCCAGCAGATGAAGATGACGCGCGAGTCGGCTGAGCAGCACTACGCCGAGCACGCCGGCAAGGGGTTCTATGAAGAGCTGGTGAGCTTCATCACCTCCGGGCCATTGGTGGCGATGGTGCTCGAGGGGGAGCAGGCGGTCCTGGCGGCACGGCAGGTGATCGGGGCCACCAACCCGCTCGAGGCGGCGCCGGGCTCGATTCGGGGCGACTACGCGATCGAGGTGGGGCAGAACATGGTTCACGGCTCGGACTCCACCGACTCCGCGGCCCGCGAGGTAGGCCTCTTCTTCCCTGAGTTGGGGTGAGCGGCCTGGTTTCCTCTGAGCTGGGGTGAGCGGCCCCGGGACGCTCGCCGGGTGCCGAGCCTGATCCTCGCCTCCCGCTCGCCGCAGCGGCGGGCGATCCTCACGCAGCTGGGGATCGACTTCGAGGTCCGGCCGCCCGAGGTGCACGAGGTGACCGCAGGCACGCCGCGGGAGGTCGCGGTCGAGAACGCGAGCCGGAAGGCCGAGTCGATCGATGAGCCGAAGCTCGCCGTGCTGGGCGTCGACACCGTGGTCTGCGCCGGAGAGCGCATGTATGACAAGCCACGAGATGAGCGCGAGGCTCGGGCCACGCTCGAGGCACTGGCGGGCCGGGCGCACACGGTGATCAGCGGCATCTGCCTGATCGAGGGCGGGGAGCGGCGGAGCGCCGCCGCCAGCACGGTGGTCGAATTCCGGGAGCTCGATCGCGCCCTGCTCGACTGGTACATCGCGAGCGGGGAGTGGCGCGACCGCGCCGGCGGCTACGCCATCCAGGGCCGGGGGGCGGCGCTTGTGAGGCGGGTCGAGGGCGACTACCTGAATGTTGTCGGGCTTCCCGCGGCCACGCTGCTCGACGTGGCCCCATGGCTCCTCCAGGGGTTCGGCTCCTAGCAGATTTCCAGCGGATTTCCCCCCCCACGGGGCCCCCGAGCCGTCCCGACGGGCCGTGGTCATTCGGGTACACTCGCGCGAGGACGGCGCTGGCGCACGGCGTGGCTACCAACCTTCCGCCGCCACGTCGTTCGCGTCCCTGCTGTCTAGACCTCAATCGTTCCTGACCCATGGGCTTTTTCAGCTACCTAACCGGCTTCGGCGGCCGCGACATGGCCGTCGATCTCGGCACCGCGAACACCCTGGTCTACGTCCGCGGCCGCGGAATCGTGCTCTCCGAGCCGAGCGTGGTCGCCGTCGACTCCCGCAGCGGTGAGGTCCACGCGGTGGGGATCGAGGCCAAGCGGATGCTCGGCCGCACGCCGGGGACGATCCAGGCCATCCGCCCACTCAAGGACGGCGTGATCGCCGACTTCGAGGTCACGGAGGAGATGCTCCGGCACTTCATCCAGAAGGTCCACCAGAACCGCTGGGCGCACCCCCGCGTTGTCGTGTGTGTGCCCTCAGGGGTCACCGGGGTCGAGAAGCGGGCCGTGGAGGAGGCGTGTCTGAGCGCCGGGGCGCGCCAGGCCTACCTGATCGAGGAGCCGATGGCGGCGGCGATCGGAGCCGGGCTTCCCGTCGGCGAGCCGACCGGCTCGATGGTCGTCGACATCGGCGGCGGGACCAGCGAGGTCGCGGTGATCTCGCTCGGTGGGATCGTCGTCTCGCAGTCGATTCGGGTGGGAGGCGACGAGCTCGACGAGGCGATCATGAACTACGTCAAGCGGGAGTACAAGCTTCTGATCGGGCAGCAGACCGCCGAGGAGGTCAAGCTCGAGATCGGGTCCGCCTTCCCGATCGGGGAGGAGGTCCAGGCGGAGATCCGGGGTCGCGACATGGTCTCCGGGCTCCCCAAGACGGTCGTACTCACGAGCGAGGAGATCCGCGGCGCCCTGGAGGAGCCGGTGACGCAGATCATCGACGCGGTCAAGGAGACGCTCGACCGGACACCACCGGAGCTCGCGTCCGACATCATGGATCGTGGCATCATGCTGGCCGGAGGCGGATCGCTGCTACAGGGGCTCGAAGAGCGTCTGCGCCACGAGACGCAGATGCCGGCGCATCTGGCCGAGTCGCCGCTCACCTGCGTGGCGGTCGGGTCGGGGAGATCGTTGGAGGAATTCGAAGCAATCCACCGCTCCAGCAAGAATTCACGTAATCGGCGTCATCGGTACTAGGACAGAGAGCCTGGTTCCGGGCTGCCGAGGCAAGACTTTGGAGACTCACCTCACGTGCACTCAAAGCAAGTTCGGCGGCGCCGCGCCGTAGTCGCGGCGCTCGTCGTCGTCTCCCTGATCCTGCTCACGGCCTACTTCGGCGGGTCATCGAGCGACCCGTTGCACGCCGTGCAGCGCGGGGTGGTGACGATCTTCTCGCCGATTCAGAAGGGGGCGAGTGTGGCCCTCTCGCCGTTCCGGGACATCGCCAACTTCTTCTCGGACACGTTCAAGGCCAAGTCGCAGGTGGCCAAGCTGCGCAGCGAGGTCCACCAGCTGCAGGCGAGCCTGGCCCGGGCTCAGTACGCGGCCAGCCTGAACGCCCAGCTGTCCCGGCAGGTGCGCCTCGATAACAACAACAGCATCTCCACCTACAAACCGGTGGCCGCGCACGTGACCTTCCGCGACCCCAGTCTCTGGTATGCCACGGTCGAGGTCGACAAGGGGACGGCCGACGGGGTCAGGACGGGGGATCCGGTCACCGGCGACGGGGCGCTCGTCGGCCAGGTCACGGTGGCCGGCTCGGACTTCTCGATCGTCACCCTGATCACCGATCACACGATGGCCGAGGCGGCCCAGGTCAACGACTCAGGCGGCGACACCGGCGTGCTGGTGCCGGCAGTGGGGAACCCCAACGAGCTAGTGCTCCAGTACCTGCCGCGGAACGCCTCGGTCCAACCCAACCAGCAGGTCGTGACCGTCGGCTTCAGGTCCGGCCCGCTCCAGGATCTCTATCCGCCCGGGATCCCGATCGGCCAGGTCTCGAATGTCGGCAACGACCTGGCCAACAACGGGGAGGTGCAGGTGACCCCGGATGCCGATCTGCGCCACTTCGCCGTCGTTCAGATCCTGACCAGCCCTCACGCGGGCACGGCGCGGGCCCAGTTGCCGACCGGATGAGCTACGCGTCGCTGCGTCTACCCCTGCGGCTGGTCGCGCTCGCCGTCGTCACCGTGATGATCCAGGAGGCGGCCGTCTCCCAGATCACGATCTTCGGCACCAGCGCCGACCTGACGCCGCTCGTCGTGATGGCGGTGGGGCTGCTGTCCGGATCGATTCCGGGCGCGATCATGGGCTTCGGAGTCGGGCTCCTGGTCGACCTGCTCCTGTTCCAGACGCTCGGTGTGACCTCGCTTCTCTACATCGTGATCGGCTACTGGTCCGGCCGGCTGCGAGAGCTTCGGGACCCCTCACATGGGCTCGTGCCGATGGGGATGGGCGCCGCGGCCACCGCGTTCGCGGGCGTGGGCATGACCCTGATCCAGTTTCTCCTCGGCGTCGATTCGCCGGTCAGCCTGCTGCTCGTCCAGCAGATCTTCGTCGCCGTGCTCGTCAACACGCTGCTGGCCCTGCCGGTGTATGCGGCGGTCAAGCGGGTCGTTGACCCGGCCCTGCCCAAGGATCCGCGCCGCCGGCGCCGCCGCGCCTACACGACCGGCGGGCTCAGCCCGCTGCAGCAGTCCTCAGCTCGCCTCCGACCGACCCCGAGGACATCCCGGTGAGCCAGCCGCCCGAGGAGCGACGCCCGCCGCTCACCCCTCAGCTCGCGCTGCGGGTGGCGATCCTGGGCAGTTTCGCGCTCGCCATGTTCGCGATCATCTTCTTCCGCCTCTGGTTCCTCCAGGTGCTCTCAGGGGACAAGTACCTGGCCGAGGCGAAGGTCAACCGGGTGCGCGACATCGCGATCCCGGCCCCGCGGGGCCAGATCCTCGACCAGAGCGGGAACGTGCTCGTCGACTCGGTACGGGCGATCGCCGTCCAGATCGCCCCGCCCGACCTGCCGGTCCCACTCCAGGCCTGCGATCCGGCGACCCAGTACGTCGGCGGCACATGGTCCTCGTCGTGCACCGTGGCTCATCCGCCGGTCAAAGACGCCAACCTGTACACCCGGCTGGCCCACGTCCTGGGCAAGCCGACCCGGCGGCGCAAGTGCAAGGTCGACTACCCCTACGGGACCCTGCGGCTCTCGCCGATCGGCTGCGCGGTGGCCCAGGGCTATGCCGCCCTGCCCTACGCCAACGTGACGGTGGGAGCCGACGTCAGCCGCGACGTCCTCTTCTACCTCCAGGAGCGGGAGAGCGAGTTCCCGGGAGTCCAGATCCAACCCGTGTGGCTGCGCAGGTACCCGCTGCACGACCTGGCGGCGCAGCTGTTCGGGACGATCGGGCCGATCACTCCGCAGGAGTACCAGACGCCGCGTTACAAGGGTCTGCCCCAGAGCGCGATCGTCGGCCAGTCCGGGCTCGAGTGGTACTACAACCGCTATCTGCAGGGGGTCGACGGGGCCGAGCAGGTCCAGGTCAACGCCCTCGGCCAGGCCGCGGGCAGCGTGGGCGAGATCAAGCCCCTTCCTGGCCACAACCTGCGCCTCTCGCTCGACATCAACCTGCAGAAGGTGGGGGAGGCGGCGCTGGCGCAGTCGATCGGCCAGAACTTCGGTAACGGCGGCGCGTTCGTGGCCATGAACCCGGACAACGGCCAGATCTACGCGATGGGGTCGAACCCCTCGTTTGACCCGAACATCTTCACCAAGCCGGTCTCCTCGTCGGTCTACAAGCGGCTGAACAACCCGGCCTCGAACTACCCCCTGATCAACCGAGCCATCCAGAGCGCGGGCCCCGACGGCTCGACCTTCAAGCCGATCACGGCCACGGCGGCGCTCGAGAGCGGAGCCTGGAGCGTGGGCGAGACCTACGACGACACGGGCGCGTTCACGATTGACGGGCAGACGCGGCACAACGCGGGCAACGCGAGCTACGGCGTCCTTGACCTGGTCAACGCGATCAAGGTCTCCTCCGACATCTTCTTCTACAACCTCGGCGCGCTGACGAACGCCGACCCGATCAAGCACCCGAACGGAGGCGCGCTCCAGCAATGGGCACGGGGCTATGGAATCGGGCGACCCACGGGCATCGACCTGGGGGGCGAGGTGGCGGGCAACCTGCCGACTCCGCGCTGGCGCTTGGCCATCGACAGACTCGAGCTCAGGTGCGAGCGCAAGCGCCACGTCCCGAGCTGCGGCATCGCCGACGGCCGTCCATGGTCGATCGGCGACAACATCAACCTGGCCGTCGGCCAGGGTGACGTGCAGGTAACACCCCTGCAGCTGGCCGTTGCCTACTCGGCCATCGCCAACGGCGGCACCGTCGTGCGGCCGCACATCGGGCTCGACGTCCAGCAAGCCGACGGCACGGTGGTGCAGCGGATCGATCCGCCGCCGGCCCGGCATCTGAACATCAATCCGCTCTATCTGGAGACGATCCGGGCCGGTCTGCGGGCCGCCGCCTCGCAGCCCGGGGGGACCTCGGCCGACGTCATGGGAAGCTTCCCCGAGCAGGTTTACGGAAAGACCGGAACCGCCCAGTACAACGGCCAGCAGGACTACTCCTGGTACTCCTGCTTCGTTCCCGCGAGTGCGACGAGCAAGCCGATCGAGGTCGTCGTCTGGGTCGAGCGGGGCGGCTTCGGCGCGGTGGCGGCGGCTCCGGTGGCTCGGGAGATCCTGTCCCAGTGGTTCTTCGGCAAGGCCGGTCAGTACGTGGCCGGGAGCTCGCGGACGCTGTGAGCACGGCGACCCAAGTCACGCCGATTCGCGCGAGTGAGGAGGCTGCCGTCTCCCGGCCCCGAGCGCTGTTGCTGATCGATCCGCTGCTCATGCTGGCGGCCCTCGGGCTGGTCGCCTGCTCGCTCATAACCCTGCACGGCGCGACCCACAACTCGGGGCTGTATTACGTCCAGCGCCAGGCCATCTTCGCCGGGGTCGGGCTGCTGGTGGCGCTGCTGGTGGCCCAGATCGACTACTCGCGCCTGCGGGAGTACCGCTACGTGCTCTACGGCGTGATGATCGCGCTCAACATCGTGGTCCTGGGAATGCCGGCCGTGCGGGGATCGCACCGCTGGATACCGCTGCCCGGGTTCGAATTCCAATCCTCCGAGTTCGGCAAGGTTCTGGTCATCGTTTCGTTGTCGGCGTTCCTGGTCAACCGATCGCGCCGCCTGCACGAACGCCGAACCACGGCACGGATCATGCTCTTGGCGCTGGTTCCGGCGATGATCGTGATCCCCCAGCCTGACCTGGGGACGGGCATGGTCTACGCCGTGGTCGGCTTCGCGATCCTGTTCGTCGCCGGGACCTCGTGGAAGCAGCTGGCCGCGCTCGGCGCGCTCGGCGCCGTGGCGGTGGCGATCGTCCTGGCCGGCGCTCCCGCGCTGGGCGTTCACGTGCTCAAGCCCTATCAGCAGCAGCGGCTGACCGGATTCTTGAATCCCTCCCGTGATCCTCAGGGGTCGACCTACAACATCACCGAGTCGTTGATCGCGATCGGATCAGGTGGGAAGACCGGCCGCGGCGTGGCCCACGCGCATCAGACCTCGCTGGGCTTCCTGTCCGCCGGGGAGACCGACTTCATCTTCTCTGTGGTCGGTGAAACCTACGGGTTCGTGGGCGCGGCGATCGTACTTTCGCTGTACGCGCTGCTGATTTGGCGCGCGCTTCGTATCCTGATGATTGCGAAGAACCTGTTCGGCACCGTCATCGCGGGAGGCATCCTGGCGATGCTGATGTTCCAGGTCTTCGTGAACGTTGGGATGACCATCGGGATCATGCCGATCACCGGTGTGCCACTGCCGTTGATGAGCTATGGCGGCTCCTCGGTCCTGGTCACGTTCATCGGCCTGGGGCTTCTCCAGTCGATACATGTGCAGGCACGAATGGCGGCGGCAGGAAAGAGTCGAGGACTGGTTTGAGTTTGTTGGGGCCGCAGCCGATAGGCGCGGCGAATAGATGAGAGATATAGGCCGGGCCCGGATGGGCCGCCGGCCGTGACAACTACTGGGCTGCCGCCGCTCGATGGCGCGCCCGAGACAAAGGACTGAATGAAAATTGAAGAAGCAAGTACTGGTCAGCGTCGACCGCGGCGAGACGCGCGTGGCGCTGTTGGAGGCCACGGGAACCGTCTCCGCCGCGAAGGCGAGCAGCGGCCGGGGCCGACGCCGGCGTAAGTCAGGCAGCCCCGACGCGGGCTACCGCGTCGCCGAGCTCTATCTGGAGCGCCGCGGCGCCCGCTCGATCGTCGGCAACATCTACAAGGGCCGGGTCGACAACGTCCTGGCCGGGCTCGAGGCGGCGTTCGTCGATATCGGCCTGGAGAAGAACGGCTTTCTCCACGTCGACGAGATCGTGCTGCCCGGGGTTGATGCCCCGCGCCGGGGTCGCGGCTCAGGCCGCGACGGCCGGGAGATCGCGGACCTGCTCAAGCCCGGTCAGGAGATCGTGGTGCAGGTGGTCAAGGACCCATTGAAGACAAAGGGCGCGCGGCTCTCGATGGAGCTGACGATCGCGGGCCGCTACATGGTCTATGCCCCGTTCGGCGAGGGCGTCGGCGTGTCCCGGCGACTCGACGACAAGGAGCGTGACCGGCTGCGCAAGGAGGCCTCGAAGCTCGACCTTCGCGGTGGCGGGGCGATCATCCGCACCGCGGCCCAGGGGGCGAAGCGCGCCGACCTGGAACGGGAGCTGCTCTACCTGTTCAAGCTGAACGAGGTGCTCCAGAAGCGGGTGGCTGAGAGCCCGGCTCCGGCGCTCGTCTTCCAGGAGGCCGACCTGTCGGTTCGCGTCGTGCGGGACATCTTCTCGGCCGAGTTCGAGCGAGCGTACGTGGACGACGCCAAGCAGCACCACCGACTGATCTCGTTCTTCTCTCGCACCGCACCTGAGCTCGTGGATCGGGTCGAGCTGTGGGATTCGTCGGAGTCGCTGTTCGAGAGCTTCGGCGTCGAGCAGGTGCTCGACTCGACGCTCCAGCGGCGGATCGACCTGCCGAGCGGGGGCTACCTGGTGATCGACTACGCCGAGGCGCTGACCGTGATCGACGTCAACACGGGGTCGTTCGTGGGGCGGGGGAAGAGCGCCCGGCTTGAGGACACGATCACCAAGACCAACCTCGAGGCCGCCGACGAGGTGGTGCGCCAGCTGCGGCTGCGGGATATCGGCGGCATCATCGTGATCGACTTCATCGATATGGCGCGGGCCCGCAACCGCGACGCCGTGCTGAAGGCGTTACGGGCCGCCCTCGACGAGGATCGGACCAAGACGTTCGTGGTCGAGATCTCACCGCTCGGGCTGGTGGAGATGACCCGCCAGAATGTGACCGACGGCGTGCGGGAGATCATGACCCGCCCCTGCCCCACCTGCGACGGCGAGGGCGTGATCAAGTCCGAGGAGACGCTGGCCATCGAGTTCGAGCGCCGCATGCGCGAGGTGGCGGCCGAGACCTCGGCCGAGGCGCTCCTGATCCAGATGAACCCGCGCGTGAGCGCGGAGTTCACGCGTGACGAGGCCCGCGTTCTCCGCGCCATCGAGGAGTCGACCGGCAAGGTGTTCGTGTTCGAGGGCTCCGAGGGGCTGCCGCTGAACCACTTCGCGGTGATGCTCGAAGGCACGCGCGACGAGGTCCTCGAGCGGGCCGTCCCGTTCCGAGTCGGCGAGGAGGTCCACGTGGAGATCGTGGAACCGCACATGTACAGCCCCGGCGACGCGGTGGCCAAGGTCGACGGCTACGTGATCTCGGTGGTCGGGGGCGGACCGTACGTGGGCGAGAAGCACCTGGTCCGGATCGACGAGGCGGGGCGGACCGCGGCGCTGGCCACGCTGCTGGATGCCGAACCGGCCGTGGTCTCGGATTCGCGCTCCACAGCGGCGTCGGCGGGGGCCTCGGACGCCCCAGGCGATGGCCTACAATCGAAGCCTCGGCGCCGCGGCCGCAGAGGCGGACGGCGCCGTTCCGGTGCCAGGGCCGAGTCAGCCTCGGCGGCATCATCATCGGATTAGCCATGTACGCGATCATCAAGACAGGCGGAAAGCAGTACCGGGTCCAGGAGGGCCAGTCGCTGCTCGTGGAGCGGCTGCCCGTGGATGACGGCGGGAAGGCCGCGTTGACGCCCCTGCTGGTCGTGGACGGTTCGACCATCCTCGACGGCTCCGATCTGTCCAAGGTGACCGTCGAGGCGCGGGTGGTCGGCCACGAGCGCGGCCCCAAGCTCCGCGTGGTCAAGTTCAAGCCCAAGCGCGGCTATAAGCGACGCACCGGCCATCGTCAGGAGCTGACGCGGATCGAGGTCACCTCGATCAAGGTGGGTAGCTCTCGCCGCGCGGCTTCCGGATCCGGGCGGGCGGCGTCGGGGGGCTCGACGCCGAAGCCCGTGGCTGCTCGTGGGGCGGAGGCTGGTGAGGCTGCGGGTGGTTCGGCTGGTTCGGCGGCGGGTGCTTCGGCGGGGGCGGGTGCTTCGGCGGCGGCGGGTGCTTCGGCGGCGGCGGGTGCTTCGGCGGCGGCGGGTTCGGCCGAGGCGGCCGAGAAGCCGGCTCGCTCACGCGCACGCAAGCCGGCTGGCGATGGCGGGGAGGCCAAGCCCGCACGGAGGCGGACCAAGCCCGCCGCGGAGAAACCCAAGCCCGCCGCGGAGAAACCGAAGCGAGCCGCGGAGAAACCGAAGCGAGCCGCGGAGGAACCGAAACCCGCCGCGGAGAAACCGAAGCGAGCCGCGGAGGAACCGAAACCGGAGGACGGGAATGGCGCATAAGAAAGGCCTCGGCTCTTCACGGAACGGCCGGGACTCGAACGCCAAGCGGCTCGGCGTGAAGCGCTTCGCGGGCCAGACGGTCACAGGCGGCGAGATCATCGTCCGCCAGCGCGGAAGCCGTTTCAAGGCCGGCGACGGCGTCGGGATAGGCAAGGACGACACGCTCTATGCCCGCTCGCCCGGAACCCTCGTGTTCAAGCGAGGGCGCCAGGGCCGCGTCGTCTCAGTGGTCCCCGGGGAGTCACCGAGCGAGTAGTGGTTCGGGGCTTCGGCCCCTTGGTCGTTGGGTGGCGGTTCCCGTTGGGTGGCGGTTGCCGTTCGGTGGCGGTCTGCCGCGGTGTGCGCTGCGTGCCGGTGCCCCGCTCACCTGCCACAGTCTTGTTGCAGCTCGCGGTCTTGTTCCGTTACACACTTTCCGGAACTCTCGGTGGGTGCCCGAAGCGTCGCACGATCCGGACCCTATGTGCACGAAATCCGCGACGGTTCTGGCGGCTGAGGTCGCCGGAGGACAGTGGGGGGTGATCGGGGCTGCCCAGTTGGAGGCTTGCGGCATCACGCGAAACACGGCCAGGCGGTGGCGACGGCGGGGGCGGCTCTACCGGATCCATTCGGACGTCGATGCCTTCGGGCACCCGTCGGTCCCGCCCGAAGGGCTCATGGTGGCGGCGCTCCTGCATGTCGGAGCTACGGCGGTATTGAGCCACAGGACCGCGGCGTGGTGGTGGGGCATTCTCGATGAACGGCCGGATCTCATCCACGTCAGCTGCCTTCACCGTGCGGGATCTAGCCCAGGCCTCGTCATCCACCAGCGGCGCCGGCTCGAGGCCACCCGCCACCGCCGTTTCCCCATCACCACCCTCTCCCAGACCTTCATTGACCTAGCGGCGGGCGAGCCGCGTCCGACCGTGCGGCAGGCTCTGGCCAACGCCGATTACCGGGGCATTCTCAAACCTGCGGCCATCGCTGCCGTTTCCGGGCGCGGGCGACCGGGGACGACTTCACTCCGGCAGGCACTGAAGGAGCATCAGCCGCGGCTTGCCCAGACGCGAAGCGAACTCGAGCGGAGGTTCCTCGCGCTCTGCGAGACCGCCGGCTTCCCGCTACCTGAGGTCAACGGCAGGCTTGCCGGCTGGACGGTTGACGCCCTATGGCGCGCCGAGCACGTCGCGGTCGAGCTCGACGGCCGCGGCAATCACCGCAGCCCGGCGCAGATCGAGCGCGACCGCCGGAAGGAGCTCGAGCTGCGGGCCGCGGGCTTCGTGGTGCTGCGTTACACCTGGCGGCAGGTGACCGACCAGTCGGAGCTCGTGATCGCGGACCTGGCCGCGGCGCTCGGGGGCGCCGTGGCCGAGCGCTCGTGAGATCCGTTAGCTGTCCTGGGCGGTCGGACGGAGGAGGATCTCGTTGACGTCGACGTGGGCGGGCTGAGAGACCGCGAACAGGACCGCTCGCGCCACATCATCGGGCCTGAGCGCATTCTCGGGGCGCTTGGAGAAGAACGCCGTATCCACCATCCCCGGCTCGATCAGGGTCACCCGCACGCCGGTCCCGTTCAGCTCCAGGCGAGCCGCCTCGCCCATCGCGGTAACCGCCCACTTGGTGGCCGAGTAGAGCGACCCCGGAAGCGCCCGGCGGCCCGCGACCGACCCCGTCAGGACGAGATGGCCCTGGCTCTCCTTCAGCGCCTGGAGCGACGCTCGGATCGTCAGCGCGGCGCCGTAGACGTTGGTGAGGACCATGGCCCGCCAGTACTCGGGAGACTCGGCGAGGAACCCTCGCGTGGCGCCAAAGCCGGCGTTGGCGAACGCGACGTCCAGACGACCGAAGCGGGCCAGCGTCTCGGCAACCATCGCCTCCTGCTGGTCCCACTCGGTGACATCGCACTGAACAGCCAGAGCCCGCTCCTTACCGCCGAGCTCGGCGGCGAGCTCGTTCAGGCGGTCAGTCGAGCGGGCGGCCAGGACCAACCGGTACCCCGCGTCAGCCGCCTGGCGTGCGGTTGCCGCGCCGATGCCGCTCGACGCACCGGTGATGAGAAATACGGGGTCGCTCAAGTCGTGCCGGCCCTGGCCATCGAGGGTCGCATTATGGCGTCACCCAGCTGTCAGGATCATCGGGATGCAGGATCGCGCGCGAATCCACGTTCAGGCCGGTGCCGGCGGCAACGGCTGCTCGAGCTTTCGGCGGGAGGCGCACGTGCCGAAGGGCGGCCCCGATGGCGGCGACGGCGGCCGCGGGGGCGACGTGAGGCTGATCTGTGACGACTCGCTGCGCGACCTGGAGCGCTACCGGCGTCGGTCGCATTTCAAGGCGGGGCGCGGTGGCCACGGCCAGGGTGCACTCCGCCACGGCAAGGACGGCGACACGCTCGAGCTGGCGGTCCCGCCCGGGACGCAGGTGAGACGGGAGGAGGATGGCACCCGATTCGACCTCGTACGCCCCGGCCAGCAGGTTGTCGTGGCGCGCGGGGGCCCGGGCGGACGCGGCAACAAGCGCTTTGCGAGCCCAACCGACCAGGCGCCCAGGTTCGCCGAGCGCGGACTGCCGGGTGACGAGACCTGGTTGACCCTGCAGCTCAAGCTGCTCGCGGACGTCGGTCTGGTGGGCCTCCCGAACGCGGGCAAGTCCTCGTTGCTGACGCGGCTGACCCGGGCCCACCCGAAGGTCGCCGACTACCCGTTCACCACCCTCGAGCCGGTTCTGGGGACCCTGGAGGCCGACGATCGCCAGCTTGTCATCGCAGATATTCCCGGCCTGATCGAGGGTGCGTCGGGCGGCGCGGGGCTCGGCCACGAGTTCCTCTCCCACATCGAGCGAACGCGGCTCCTGGTCCACGTGCTCGAGCTGACGCCGGTTGACGGCTCCGATCCCGTTTCCAACCATCAGCTCGTGGAGCGGGAGATCGCGCTTCACGACCCGCGACTGGCAGGGCTCCCCAGGATTCTGGCCCTGTCAAAGGTCGACCTGCTCGTAGCCGAGGCCCGCGAGGTAGCGCGCGAGCAATGGGCAGAGCGCCTCGGCCCAGAGGTGCCGGTCATCCTCACCTCGGCAGCCACGGGGATCGGGCTCGGCGATCTCCGGACAGCGCTGCTCCGTCAGGTCGCGAGCCAGGCGGAGGACGGACCTGACGCCGGAGTGGGTGACCCCGAGCAGGAGCTGGCCGACTATCGCCTCTATCGGCCCGCGGCGGACCGGTCCTGGCGGGTCGAGCGGGTGGGTGAACGCGCCTTTCGCATCACAGGCCGCGGCATCGAACGGCTGGTGGCCCGCTACGACCTCGACAACGAGGACGCCCTCAGCTACCTCGAGCGGCGCCTGCGGGGGATCGGCGTGATCGACGCGCTCCAGAACCAGGGCTTTGAGCCCGGAGATGAGGTCGAGATCGCGGGCGTGGCCTTCGAGCTCGATCCCGATCTCTAGGCCAAGAGCGACGCCGCGCGGCCGGCCGGGGAGGGAACCGGCGGCCCGCGAGTTTGGTCCGGCGCGGGAACCGGCGCCCCGCGCGGCCGGCCGGGGGAACCGGCGCGCCGCGAGTTTGGTCCGCGTAGGGGAACCGGGCGCCCCGCGAGTTTGGTCCGCCGGGGGAACCGGCGCGCCGCGAGTTTGGGCCGCGTAGCATCGCCCCGCTCCAGTCGTGTAGAGGGAGGTTCTGCATGCGTCGTTCCCACGTCATCGTTGCTGTGCTTGCCGGTGTGCTTGCCCTGTCGTCGGCCGCCAGTGCGAAGGTGCTGCTGGTCGGCACCTACCACGGCATCAAGGGCAACTACAGCTCGATCCAGGCCGCCGTCGACGCGGCCTCGGCGGGCGACTGGATCCTCGTCGGGCCGGGCGACTACAAGACGACCGCCAGCCGTGCCCCGAGCGACAAGCCCCAGACGCCCGCGGCCGTGCTGATCACGACCCCGAACCTGCGGCTTCGCGGAATGGACCGCAACACCGTGATCGTGGACGGAACCAAGCCGGGTTCGCCTCAGTGCAGCAGCGCCGAGGCGGATCAGAATTTCGGGCCGTCGAGCTCCGGTGGGCCGCTGGGCTTGAACGGGATCATGGTCTACAAGGCCAACAACGTTTGGGTGCAGAACCTCACGGCGTGCAACTTCCTCAGCGGAAGCGGGTCGGCGGGTAACGAGATCTGGTGGAACGGCGGCGACGGCCAGGGGAAGATCCAGGGCTACGGCTACGACGGCTCGTACCTGAACGCGACGAGCACCTTCTTCAAGGACGAGTCGACCGCGATGGCCTACGGGATCTTCTCGAGCGACTGGAGCGGTGGGACCTGGTACCAGGACTACGCGAGCAACGCCAGCGACTCGAACTTCTACGTCGGCGCGTGCCAGCAGGTCTGCGACCAGACGCTCGACACGGTGTGGTCCGAGTACAGCTCGCTCGGCTACTCCGGGACCAACGCGGGTGGTCAGCTGGTGATCAAGAACTCCCAGTTCGACAACAACCAGGACGGGTTCGACACCAACAGCCAGAACAACGACGACTGGCCCTCACCGCAGGACGGGGCGTGCCCGAACAACGGGACGAGCCCGATCACCCACACCCATTCCTGCTGGGTGTTCATGGACAACTACGTCCACGACAACAACAACCCGAACGTCCCCGGCGTCGGTGTGGCCTCGAACGGCCCCGTAGGTACGGGCATGTCGGTCTCAGGCGGTCGCGACGACACGGTGATGAACAACCGGTTCGTCAACAACGGAGCGTGGGGGACGATCTTCGTCCCCTATCCGGACACCGAGACGCCACCGTCAGACGCGCCGTCGTGCGCCGGGGGGATCGCTGGTCCCGGGAACCTCTGCAACTACGACGACTGGGGCAACGCCCTCCTGAACAACACGTACACGAACAACGGCTTCTTCCACAACGACACCAACGGGGACTTCGCGGAGATCACGACCACCCCCGGTCACCCGATCAACTGTTATCAGGGCAACACCGACACGAGCGGCACGGTGACGAGCTCACCGTCAAACCTGCAGAGCACGAACGCCAACTGCGGCCAGACGGCCGTCCTTCCGGATGCGAACCCCGCGTTCACGAACCAGGTGGCGTGTGACTCGCAGTTCTTCGCGTCGCTGGTCCCTGGCGGCTCGCAGCCCTGCACACCGGGGTCGAACTATCCCCGCCGGAGCCAGGTCATCATGCACCCGCTGCCCACGGCGGATCTTCCGACGATGCCGAACCCGTGTTCCGGCGTGCCGGCGAACCCGTGGTGTACCGCGAGCGCGACGACGACGCACAAGAGCTCCAAGAAGCACAAGAAGCACAAGAAACACAAGAAGCACAAGAAGCACGGGCGCAAGCTCAGCCGTCCGCCCAGGAGGGCGGCGGGCTTCACCGGCTGAGCCAGGCCGCAGCGGCATAGCTCCGAGAGCGGCAGCCGAAGGGCAGCCGCCTAATCTCTGGGGCCATGGGATGCCTGGTCGTCAAGTTGGGTTCGAGCATCGTCGTAGACGACGCCGGCGAGCCGCGGCTCGATGTGCTTGAAGCCACCTGCGATCAGCTGGCGCTCCTGCATCGCCAGGGGCGGCAACCGGTGGTGGTGACGAGCGGCGCCATCGCCCGCGGCATGGGCGTCCGTCGGATCCCGATCCGACCGCGGGCCATCGACGAGCTCCAGGCGGCAAGCGCGGTCGGCCAGGGGAAGCTCTACCAGGTCTACGACCAGCTTCTGCGGGCACGCGATGTCCCCACTGCGCAGGTGCTCCTGACGTTCTTCGACATGAGCGCACGGACGCACTACGTGAACGCCCGCCAGACGCTGCGCAAACTGCTCGACTGGCAGGTGGTGCCGGTGATCAACGAAAACGACACCACGACCACGGATGAAATCTCCTTCGGCGACAACGACTTCCTGGCCGCTCAGGTGGCAATTCTGCTGGGCGCGGACCTGCTCGTGCTCCTGACCGACGCCGGGGGCGTCTTCACCGCCGACCCGCGGGTGAACGCTGGCGCTCAGCTCGTGTCCGAGGTGGCGGACTTCGACGCTCTGGCGGGCCTCGACATCGGTCACGCAACGTCGCCGCTCGGCTCCGGCGGGATGCGTTCGAAGGTCGTGGCGGCGGAGATGGCGACGGCGGCGGGAATCCCGGTCGTGGTGGCCAGTGGGCTCGCTCCGGGGACGATCCTGGCCGCGGCCGGTGGTGAGGCGGTGGGAACCCGCTTCCAAGCCCGTGAGGGGCGGTATTCGAGCTTCAAGCTGTGGCTGAGATACGCCAAGCCGGCGCGCGGCCGGGTGGTCGTGGATGGCGGGGCAGCGCGAGCACTCCGGGAAGGCGGGACGAGCCTGCTTCCGGTGGGGATCGTCGACGTGGCCGGTGAGTTCGACGCCGGCGATGCCGTCGAGATCTCCCACGACGGCCACGCCGTCGGCAAGGGGATCAGCAACTACTCGGCCGACGAGCTCCGGCAGGTCCGAGGGTTGAAGTCCGATGCCGTCAAGACGATCCTGCCGCGCGCGACCGAGGAGGCCGTGCATCGCGACTACTTCGTCCTGACCTAGCCAAGCGCGACCCCTAAGCTGTGCCGATGGCCACGACCGTGCTCTCCGTCGCCGAGGCATGCGCTGCCGCGAAGCGGGCTTCCAGGCTCCTCGCGACCTTGTCCTCGGAGGCGAAGGACGCCGCGCTGGCGGCGATCGCGGATGCGCTGGAAGGGCGGAGCGATGAGATTCTCGAGGTCAACGCGCGTGATCTCGAATCGGCCCGTGAGGCGGGCCTGGCGCCGGCCCTGGTGGACAGGCTGCAGCTCGACCGCCCGCGGATTGCCTCCATGTCGGCGGGGCTGCGGAAGATCGTCAGCCTGCCCGACCCGGTGGGCGAGGTGATCGACGGCCGGCGACTGCCCAACGGGCTCGACCTGCGTAAGGTCCGCGTGCCGCTCGGGGTCGTCGCGGTCGTCTACGAGGCGCGGCCGAACGTGACCATCGACGCCACGGGGCTGTGCCTGAAATCGGGGAATACGGTTGTGCTGCGCGGATCCTCCACGGCGGCGCGCTCAAACGCGCTGCTGGCCCAGATCGCGTCCGATGCCGTGGCCGCAGCGGGCCTGCCGGAAGCTTCAATCGCGTTTCTGCAGGGCGGCCGGGAGGAGATCGCCGAGCTGGCGACACAGACCGGCAACGTCGATCTGATCATCCCACGCGGCGGCGAGGGCCTCAAGGCGGCGCTCAAGGGCGTGGCGACGGTTCCGGTGATCTACGCCGCCTCCGGGAACTGCCATGTATTCGTCGATGAGAGCGCCGACCTGGAGTCGGCGCGGGCCATCGTCCTCAACGCGAAGCTCCAGCGTCCGGGCGTCTGCAACGCGGCTGAGACCCTGCTCGTGCACTCGCGGATCGCGGAGGCTCTGCTGCCCCAATTGCTGAGCGCCCTGACGGATGCGGGCGTCGTCTTGCACGGCGATGATCGAGCTCGAGAGGCCGCGGCCGGGGCGCCGGTCACGCCGGCGCGCGACGAGGACTGGGACACCGAGTACCTGGGGCTCGAGCTCGCCGTTCGGGTGGTCGACTCGGTCGAGGAGGCGATCGAGCACGTCAACGCCCATGGGAGCGGACACTCGGAGGCGATCGTGACCCGTGACACCGACGCCGCGCGGAGCTTCCAGCGTGGGGTTGACGCGGCCTGCGTCTACGTCAACGCCTCGACCCGGTTCACCGACGGTGGCGAGTTCGGGATGGGGGCCGAGATTGGGAACTCGACGCAGAAGCTGCACGCCC
>Ga0209579_10000487_pt1 | contig 40548 bp, 33 predicted proteins | sample Coa_R1_2_FD_187152 | JGI IMG/M metagenome (GOLD analysis project Ga0209579, IMG submission 187152) | Surface soil microbial communities from Centralia Pennsylvania, which are recovering from an underground coalmine fire - Coalmine... | ecosystem: Environmental > Terrestrial > Soil >...
TGCCGTATACCGACCCCGCGATCACGCCATAATTGAAGAACGTGCCATAGCGCACCACCACCGCCTTGCCCGACGCCCCCGGCGCAATGATCGTCCCAAAATTGGTCACATCGCCGCTATGCAGATAAATTCCCGTGCCGTTCGTCCCCGCCGTCACCGTCCCAAAATTCGTCACCATTCCGGAATCGAGATATACCCCGTCACCCTTCGCCGCGGTTGCGACAATGCGGCCGTAATTGGTGACGGTGCCGTTGCCGTATTCGATCTCGACACCGTTGTAGCCTCCAATAATCAGGCCGGTCGACGCGTTGACGACGCTCGCCGCAGCTGCCTCCAGTCTAATCCCGTTGCTGTCTATCGCTGTTCCTTGGATCCTGCCGGCATTACTGACTGTGCCGCCGGCCGTGCCGATGATCACCACGCCATTGGCGACGCCGGAGATCAGCCCGGAAATGGCGCCGCTCGCCTGATTGACGACGGTGCCGCTCTGCATATAGACGCCGGAGTAGCTGCCGCCGGTGATCGTCCCGAGATTGCTGACCCGGCCGGGGCCGTAAATCCTAACCCCGTGATAGCCGCCCGAAATCATCCCGCCTTGGCCATTGCTGACGCTGGCGGCGCCGGCGGACGGCGAGAGGACGACGCCGATACTCTTTGTCGCCCGGCCCGTGACGGTGCCTGAATTTGTCACCGTACCGCCGCCGTAGATGAAGATGCCTGCGCCGTCGCCCGAGATCAGCCCGCCCGGCGCGTTGCTGACGCTGACGTTGGCGGCGAACAGGTCGATGCCGCGGCCGTCTGTTCCGATGCCGTTGACGGTGCCGGAATTGCTGATGACACTGACCCCGGCGTCCGCCGAAACGTCGATGCCGTCGCCCGACGCTCCGATCCCCTGGACGGTGCCGAAATTGGTGACTGTCGTGGCGGAGCTGCCGCTAATGTAGATGCCGTGGTAGCCGCCGAAGATCAGCGCTTTACGCGCGTTGGTCGCGCCGTTGACGACGATTCCGGCGGCATTCATTAATATGCCGGCGGGCTTGCTAATCGGGTCCGCGGCGGCGGTGCTGACAATCGTGCCGAAATTTCTGACCGTGCTGACGGCGCTGCCATACATGACGACGCCGTATTTCACGCCCGAGATCAGCGCGGTTGTCACGTTCGTCGCGCCGTTGACGACGGTGCCGGCGTTCATGTAGACGCCGTCGACGTAGCCGGCGGACCCGGTGTCGGTGCCGGTGATCATTCCGAGATTGCTGACCGTGCCGGCGCCTTTCATCAGGATTCCGGCGTGCCCGCCCGAGATCAGCGCGCCCAGCGCGTTGCTGACGCTGCCGCGGTTCTGAAGGTAGATGCCGACGCCGGCCGTGCCGGTTCCCCGGACGGTGCCGAAATTGCTGACCGCGCCGGTGGTGCCGGCCACGACGATGCCGTACTGCGTGCTCGAGATCAGCGCCGACTTTGTCGTGGAGTTGCCGTTGGTGATCGTGCCGGCCCCGATGTAGACGCCGTCGACAATGCCGAGAGTGCCGTAAGCGGCGATCTTGCCGAAATTGCTGACCGTGGCGATGGCGCCGCCGGCGACGACGACGCCGTCCTGCATGCCGCTGATCACGCCGCCCAGCAAATTGCTGACCCGGCCGCCGGCGGCGAGGTAGACGCCGGCGCCGCTCGTTGCGGTTATCGCGCCGGCATTGCTGACGAGGTCGGCGCTGCCGGCCAGGCGGATGCCGTTGGCGGCGCCGGCGATCAGCGCGCCGACCGCGTTTGTCACGGTGCCGCCGGCGACTAGCTCGATGCCGGTACTGGCTGCGGCCGCGGCCTTGACCGTGCCGAAATTACTCACCGTCCATGCGGTGACGCTGTTGCCGTAGATCGCATCGCCATTGTGGGCGGTGGCGGCGCTGCCGACTGCAATCGTGCCGCTGGAGCCGATTGTCACCGGGTTCTGCGGCGTGCCGGAAAGCACCAGGCCGACACTGGTGCTGGTGTCGATGTAGGTGCTCATGGCGAATTCACCTGGCGGGTCGCGTCACCGTCAGCAGCCGGCAGCGAGACGGATCGAAATTTGCCACGCGCGCGCATGGGAGCCCGCCTCCCTAACGTTCTTCGACAGGTCAAATGGCACCAGACCGGCTTTTAGACGATTTTCTCCGGCGATACATGGTTAATCCAGCCGACCGGCCGGATGTCGTCGGCCGCCGCCGCAAGCGCGCGGCGATCGGCGGGAATATCTGTTCGCGGACGGGGCGGGGGTTACGGCGTGTCGGCGGGCGCCGACGGGCGCGGCGCGCCGAGGCAGCTGACGACGGCGCGCACCAGCTCCTCGACCTCGAACGGCTTGGCGAGGACCTCCATGGCCCCCAGAATCTTGGCCATGCGCAGGTAATAGGCGTTGCCGATCACCGCGCCGCCCGACATCGCGATGATGCGCGCGTCGGGATCGAGCGAGCGGATCTCGCGGATCGTCTCGATGCCGTCGGCGCCGGGCATCAAAACATCGGTGATCACAAGGTCCGGCCGCGCCGCCGCGAAGATGCGCACGCCGCTCGCGCCGTCGCCGGCGACCAGCGTCGCATAGCCTTCGTCTTCCAGCAGCATGACCAGCGTATCGCGCAGCTCTTCATTGTCGTCGATGATGAGAATGCTGGCCACTGCCGCTGCGGATCGCTCTGCAAGGTCGTTGAGTTTGTATTTTTACCACATCGTTAACGATTTGTCCTAAGGTTAACGGGGCCGCTTCCGGCGGTTCCTTGGCACTCGCCGAGGCTTCGCGAGAGACCCTTGATGCAGAACCCGCCGTTGACCGCGCCTGCTGCCGCGCCCAACCGGCGATGGCGCTTTCCCGGTCTTCGTCTCGGGCTGCGCACGCGCATTCTCGGGCTTTTGCTGATCGCGGTGCTGCCGGCGATCGGGATCCAGGGCTACAACGAATACGCCCTGCGCCAGGCGCGCGAGCGCGACATTCGCCAGCAGGTGATCCAGACCACCAAGCAATTCGGCGAGGAGATGGGCGAATTGCGCGAAGGCGCGCGGCAGCTTTTGCTGACTGTTGGCCAGCTGCCGGCGGTGCGCCGCAAGGACGCCGCGGCGTGCAGCGCCTTTCTGGCAAACCTGCAGGCGCAGTACGCCAACTATGCCGTGCTCGGCGCCGCCGACCTTAATGGCAATGTGTTCTGCTCGAGCACGCCGGGCCGGCAATACCCCGCGGTCGCCGGCGCCGAGTTCTTCAAGCTTGCGGTCGCCCAGGAGGGGCTTGCTGTCGGCAATTACTGGGTCGATCCGGTCACCGGCCAGAAGGAGATCCATTTCGCGGCCCGCTTCGCCGACGCGGACGGGCACCCCGGCGGCGTGGTCTTTGCCGGGCTCGACCTCAAATGGCTGATCGAGCATTTGAAGGGGCGCGGTCTGTCGCCGAGCGCCTCGATCCTGATCGCCGACCGGCTCGGCAACATTATCGCACGGCTGCCGAACCCCGAGGCGCTGGTCGGCAAGAACATGCGCAAGACTCATGAAGCGATCATGGACGGCGACAAGGCCGGCTGGGAGGAAGTGCGCGGCGTCGATGGGGTCGAGCGGATTTTCGGCTATGTCCCGGCGCAGCTGCCGCCCTACGATTTCTTTCTCAGCGCCGGCCAGGCCAAGGCCGAGGCGATCGCGCCGATCGACCGGGCGACCAAGCGCGGCATCGCGCTGATCATTCTCGGCGTCGCGCTCGCCGCATATCTCGCATGGTACGGCGGGCGGATCTTCATCGAGCGGCCGATAGACGGCCTCTTGGAGGCGATCCGGCAATGGCGCAACGGCGACTACTCGCATCGCGTGCGGATGAGCGACACCGGTTCCGAGATCGACGCGCTCGGCGGCGCCTTCAACGCGATGGCCGACGCGCTGGCGATCCGCGACCGGGCGCAGCGCGAGGCCGAGGACGAGCTGCGCACTCTCAACGCGACGCTGGAAGAGCGTGTCGCGCAGCGCACCCAAGAACTCGCCAACGCCAACCGCCTGCTGCGCGAGGAGATCAACGAGCGCGAGCGCGCCCAGAGCGAACTGCTGCATGCCCAGAAGATCGAGGCGGTCGGCCAGCTGACCAGCGGCATCGCACACGATTTCAATAATTTGCTAACCGCGATCCTCGGCAATCTGACGGTCGCGCGGCGGCGCGCGCAGGACGAGCGGGAAATCAAGGCGCTCGATACCGCGATGCGGGCCGGCCAGCGCGGCGCCAAGCTGGTCGGCGATCTGCTCGCTTTCTCGCGCCGCCAGCGCCTCGAATTGCAGGCGATCGACGTAAACGAGGTGTTGGCCGGCGCGCAGGATCTGCTCGAACGCGCGCTGGGCGCCGTGGTGCGGGTCGAGATCGCCAGCAACCCCGGACTGTGGAAGGCCATCGCCGATCCCGGCCAATTCGAGTTGGCCATGCTCAATCTCGCGATCAATGCGCGCGACGCGATGCCGACCGGCGGCACGGTAAAGGTGACGACGGCCAATCTCGGCGCCGGCGATCCGCTGCTGGCGGAAGAGCTCTCCGGCGATTTTGTCATGGTCGCGGTCAGCGACACCGGGACCGGGATGAGCCCAGAGGTGCGGGCCAAGGTGTTCGAGCCGTTCTTCACGACAAAGCCGGTTGGCAAGGGCAGCGGCCTCGGTCTCAGCATGGTCTACGGCCTCCTCAGCCAGTGCCACGGCGGGATCAAGCTCGACAGCGAACCCGGCCAGGGCACCACCGTTCGGATGTTCTTTCCGCGGGCGGTCGAGGGAAGCCTGGCGCACGGCGACGGCGTCGGGCTGGCTCCCGTCCCGTTGGCGGCGATCCGGACCGGGGTAAAGCTGCTGGTCGTCGACGACGATTCCGACGTGCGCGAATTCGCCGTCTCCGCGCTGCGCGAAGCCGGCTTTATCGTGCGCGAAGCGACGGATGGCGCCGCCGGCCTGGCGCTCTTACGGGCAGAGCCCGATATCGCGGTCCTCGTCACCGACTATGCGATGCCGCTGATGAGCGGCGCCGATCTGTTCCGGCGCGCTCGCGAGATTCACCCCAACCTGCCGGCGATCCTGATCACCGGGTTCGCCGATCTGCCGGTCGACGACGATGCGCTGACGGCGATGCAGATCATTCGCAAGCCGTTCGACGCTCCCGACCTGCTGCGCGCGGTCGCGCAGCGCCTCGATGGCCCGGGGCGGGTCGAGGCGGCGGCGTAGCCGGAGGCAAAGGGCGGTCAAAGCCGGGGAACCCGATTTGGAGATGAGCGCACGGGCGCGGCTGGCGACCGGCTGGCTCACGCTGTTCGTGATCGGCACCGATCTTTTCGTGGTGTCGCCGCTGTTGCCGCTGATCGCCGGCGAGTTCCACCTTTCCGCCGCCGCGGCCGGATCGTGCGCCACTGTCTTCTCGGCGACCTACATGCTGAGCGCGCCGGTCTTTGGCGCATTGGCCGATCGTTTCGGGCGCCGCCCGATCCTGACCGCGGCGCTGGCGGCCTTTGCGCTGAGCAATCTGCTGACCGCCTCGGCCGGCGGGTTTTTCTGGCTGATCCTGTGGCGCGGCGCTGCCGGCGTGGCCGCGGCGGGGGTGACGCCGCTGGTTTATGCCGCGGTAAGCGAGGCAGCGCCGCCGGCGCGCCGTGCAACCTGGATGGCCTGCGCCGTGTCGGGGCTGCTGTCGGCGTTGTCAATGGGCGCGCCGCTCGGCGCACTGCTTGGGGCGGCCTGGGGCTGGCGCGCGCCGTTTTTGGTGCTGGCCGGATTGAGCCTCGCGTTGGCGCTCGCCGGCCGCCGGGTTTGGCCGCAACGCGCGCCGCCGGCCGCCGCAGGTGCGCCGCCGGCGGCCGCCCTCGGCACCGGCTTCGCGTTGCGGCTGGCCCCGACGGTGCTGTGGGCGACCGCGCTTTACGGGATGTATACCTATCTCGGGCTCGGGCTTGTAGGGGCGGGCTTCTCGCCGACGCAGGTCGCGCGCACGATCAGCCTTTACGGGTTTGCCGCGTTGGTGGGGACGCTGCTCGGCGGCCGCGCGGCCGACCGGATCGGCGTCCGCAAGACGATCCTCGCGAGCCTCGCCGGACTGGCGCTTTGTCTGGCCGCCTTGGGCACAGCGTTGCGGGCCGAATGGTCGCTCGATCTTGCGGTGGTGCTGCTGTCGGTCGTGGCACAGCTGTTTTTTCCGGCGCAGCAGGCGGCGCTCGCCCGGGATTTTCCCGAGCGCCGCGCCAGCGCTCTGGCGTGGAACAACAGCGCGCTATTCCTCGGGATCACGCTCGGCGCGCTGGTCGGCGGGCAGGCGATGACCCGCGCCGGCTTTCTCGCGACGACCGCGCTCGTCGCGCAAATCGCCTGTGCCGCCCTCCTTGTCGTCGTCTTCACCCGGGAAGCATCAACTACCGCTAAAACCCCGGGCGATCGTATTTGCACGAAAGGCTGAGCTTAACTAGCGTTAGCAATGTGTTAACCACAGCGTGATCGTCGCAATTGGCTGTTTGCAAAGGGATGGCAGCGCTGATGTCGTTAGCCGCGCCGGCCGCGCCGTTGCCGCTGCAGAGCGGCGCCGAACTGGACGACATCGACCGGTTTCGCGACCGCATCGCGGCGATCGCGGCGCAGCACCGGCCGTCGCGCAAGCCGTTTTTCGGACGCCTCGCGGAGCTGCCGGATGCGGCGGCCCGCGATCCGGAGATGCTCGGGCGGATCTACCTGGTTTACCAGGCGGCGATGCACGCGACCCGGGCCGCGGTCTACCTCCTGCCGCATCTGGACGCCCCGGCCCTGCGCAAGCGCAAGTTGCAGATCTTCATCGACGATGATGGCCTGCCCGGCGGCGACACGCACCATTACCAGCTGGCGCGCGCCTTCCGCGATATCGGCGCGGCGCTGCCGCTCGACGACGAGGCGTTTGGCGATCTCGAGGAGCTGTGTCGCCACCTCGACCGCGACACCGCGCATTTCGTCCGGCTGGCGCAGTCGCTCTACGCTCGCTCGCTCGGCGCCTGGTGCGTCGTCGAAGTGATGTCCGAGGAGTGGATGCGGGCGCTCGCCGACGCGCTCTCGACGCACCATCCGCAGATCGCCGCCGCACCCTATTTTGCGGAATGCTTCGCGCAGGGCGTCGAGGAACGCCACGCCGCCGAGGCGCTCGAATTGACCGAGGCGGTGTTGCGGCGGCGGCCGCCTCTCGCCCCGCAGACGCTGCGCGACGCCGAGATCATGGCGCAGGCGCTCGATGCGGTGTGGGACCGGCTCGATGCGATCGTCGCGGCGGCGGCGGGGGCGACACTGGCGAAACCGGGAAAAGGGTGACAAGCTTTCCGCGATAGAACAAGGCCGCGGAGGCGGCCCCTAAGCGGGAGAGGGTCATGCGCAGGGTCGGACGCAACAGCTTCACCGAAATCTATTTCGCCGGCTGCAACCCGGGTTTTATCGAAACGAGCGACGGCTACGTGATGATCGACTCGCCGCAGCAGCCGATCGACGCGGTGCGCTGGCGCGAGCAGCTCGAGGAGAAGGCGCCGATCCGCTATCTGATCAACACCGAGCCGCACGGCGACCACATCTCGGGCAACGCCTATTTCACCAAGACGACGGTGGTCGGCCAGGTCAAATTGCAGGAGTGCTTCGACCAGTATCTCAACGCCTTCGGCTCGCTCGACGACAAGCGCGAGCGCTTCAAGCAGACGGACCCGGACAGCGTCTTCCTGGTCGGCCATCCCGACTACCCGGCGTCGCGGCCGCCGACCCTGACTTTCACCGACGCGCTGACCCTCAATGTCGGCGACCACACCTTCAACATCCTGCATCACCCCGGCCACACCGCGCCGCAAACCTCGATCCACGTGCCCGAGGAGGGCGTCGTCTTTACCGGCGACAACGTGTTTCACAAATGCCGCAGCTGGCTGCAGGAATGCGACCCCTGGGAGTGGCTGGCGGCGCTCGACCAGATCGCCGCGCTCGATGTCGAGACGATCGTGCCGGGTCACGGCGAACCCTGCGGTAAGGCCTATCTGAAGGAGCAGGCGCAGATTGTTAATAACTGGGTCGGCTTTATCGAGACCCAGGTCGATCGCGGCGTCGGGCCGGATGAAATTTTGCAACAGGGCGTCCCGGTCACCCGGCAGGATCCCTACCCGATCGGCCAGCGCCTGTTCATCCACGACGAGCGCCTGACCGGGCTCATCGTGCGCAACCTGCACCAGCGCATCCTCGCGCGCAAAGCCGCCACGCCTGCGGGCTGAGCGCGGGCCCGCGCCGGCCCGTTCGGGGCGATAGGTAAAAAAGATACTCACCCGTAGCGTTTAGACGGAATAGCGAGGCGACTGCCTTCGTTATCCTCCGGTAGAGGGCGGCTCCCCCAGGACAGCGCCGCCTCGCGAATGGAGGAAGACATGGCTTTAGTCGAGTTTCTGAAGAAGACCGGGCGCGGGCTCGGCGCGGCGGCCGCGATTGCCGCGGTGGTGTCGCTGACGGCCGCCCCGAGCGCCGCCAACGCGCGCGAATGGCATGGCGGCGGTTGGCACGGCGGTGGCGGCTGGCACGGTGGCGGCTGGGGCGTCGGCGTCGGCCTCGGCATCCTCGGCGGCGCCCTGGCCGGTGCGGCGATCGCGTCGGCGGCGAGCCCCTATTACGGCTATTACGGCTACCCCTATGGCTACGGGTATTACGCGCCGCCGGCCTATGCGTATTCTTACGCGCCGGCGCCGTATTACGGGTACGCGCCGTACTCGCCGTACTAAGCGCGCTGTGGGTGCCGGAGGCGACAAGCGGGCGGCGAGGCGCCGCCCGCACCGCGGCGACTTCCCGGTAGGCGCAGGCGCATTTTCCTTTTATAAATAACTTCCCGGTTACCATAACCGGTGTCGGTTAGGATCTCGGAGGACCACAATGGCTATCACGGATTTCGTTAAACGCAGCGGGCGGGGCGTGGCGATTGCCACGGCGCTGATCGCGGCGGTCGCGGTCACCGCGCCGCAGCCGGCGCACGCGGTCAGTCCCGGCGCGGCGGCCGGCATCGGGCTTGGCGCCTTCGCGCTCGGTAGTGCACTCGGCGCGAGCGGCGCCTATGCGGCTCCCTATGGCGCCTATCCCTACGGATACGGTTACGCGCCGGCTCCGGCCTATTACCCGCCAGCGGCGCCGGCTTATTATCCGCGCAGCTGCTGGGATCCCTACTACCGGCGCTATTACGCCTGCTGATCGTCGGCTCGCCGAGCGGCGGGCGGCCGAGCGCCGCCCGCCCGAGCCCCGGCGGCCTTAAAGATATTTCGCCGGGCGGATCATCGCCCGCCACATATGCGCGACCGGGCTGTTGTCGAAGCCCAATCCCTCTTTCGGCTGGCGGAAATTGCGGCCGATGATGTCGGTGAATTCCTCGAGCTCGACCTGCACGGTCGGGTCGAACGAGTAGATGTCGTGGACGGTGATCATCCGGCCTGACATGTACCATTTGTGCTCGCGCATCCGCCTGTAGTCCGCTTCGATGTAGGGGTCGGGGGCGTAATCGGCGCCGAAGCTCTTGACGTAGGATTGCGGATACTCGTAGCCGACCGACTCGTCGGGATAGAAGCGCAGCACCTGGTGGGCGCGAATGGCCCAGGTCACTTCCTCGTCGACATAGGGCTCGACCAGCTGCGCGCCCCAATAGCCGTGGTCGCCGCGGATGAAGCCGATCGTCGAGATGTCGTGCAACAGGCAGGCGAGCACCATCTTCTCGGGCAGCCCGCCCTTGACCGCGTGCCGCGCGCTCTGCAGCAGGTGCATGCACGGCCCGAAGCGGTATTTGAAGAAATCCACCAGCGTCGGTGCCTCGGGCATCGCCGGCAGGCGCGGGTCGTCGCCCATCAGCACGCGCGCGTTGGGGTTTTGCGCCATCAGCGCGGCGGCATTCGGCGCCGGCCCCATATCGCCCTCCGCCAGGCTGTAGAGGCGCGACTTGATGACGATGTAGTCGAGTTCGTCGCTCATTTGTTGTTCAAGCGCGTCGGCGCGTTGGCTGAGGGTCATCGTGTCGTTCATCGTGCACTCCTTGTCGCGCGGGGCGAGTGGCTGGAAGCGTAGCAACCGTCGCGGCGGCGGGCTAGCGTGATATTGGAATGGGTGGCACGCTGCTTGCGTTCGCTGCCGGTTCGGGAGGAGCCGCCGATGACCCAAACCACGCTGACCATCACCAGCAAGAATTACTCGTCGTGGTCGATGCGCGGCTGGCTCTTGGCGCGCTTCGCCGGGCTCGATTTCGCCGAGAAGATCGTGCCGGCTGATGATCCCGCGATGCGCGCCGAGCTCCTCTTGTTGTCGTCGTCGATCCTGGTGCCGTGCCTGCGCCATGACGGCATCACGGTGTGGGACACGCTGGCGATCGGCGAATACCTCAACGAAGTGAGGCCGCAGGCCGGCCTCCTGCCGAGCGATCTGGCGAAACGCACCCGCTGCCGCTCGATTTGCGGCGAGATGCATTCGGGCTTTACCGCGCTGCGCTCGTCACTGCCGATGAACCTGAAGGCGCATTTCCCGGCGTTCAAGGTGTGGTCGCGGGCGCAGGCCGACATCGACCGCATCGCGGCGATTTGGAGCGAGTGCCTGACCGCCCACGGCGGCCCCTACCTCTTCGGCGAGCGCTCGATGGCCGATGCGATGTACGCCCCAGTCGTCACCCGGCTGCGCACCTACGACGTCAAGCTCGACCGGCGCTGCACGGCCTATTGCGCGCAAATCATGGAAATGCCGGAGATGGCCGAATGGGTCGCCGCGGCGCTGCGCGAGCCCGAGGAAATCGAGGAGTTCGAAGCCGAATTCTGACGACTACGGCGGCCCAACGGTCGTTGCCGACCCCGGGCGCGCAGACGCCAGGGCGGCCAAGAGCCTCGGCATAAGAAGCCTGAGGTCGGCGAGCCGGTTTGTCGGCGCCTGAAGAATAATGACAGCAATCGTCAGCGCCGCAAGGTTCTGTTGGAAAGACAGGTTTCGATCGACTGTGATAAACACATCGAATTCTTGGGACGCCAGCGTTAGCAACTCGCCATTCTTGATCGAATCCCAGCCCATCTGGCGGGCCGTCATGACTTCGTGGCCAACGATGCTGCGTGACAGCCGCCAGTCGATGCACTCGTCGAGAAAAACCCTCATGCCACCGATTCAACGAGCCGGTCTTTTGCCGCTTCGAGAAATTCGATGACCTGCAGGCGGGTGACCGAGGGGAAGCCGGCAAGGAATTCGTCGATTGAATCTCCTGCCGCCAGATAATCGAGCAGCGTCTGCACAGGAACTCGGGTCCCACAAAAGACCGGGGTGCCGCCCATGATATCCAGGCTGCGGCAGATAACGGCGTGTTTCATGATCTGCCCTCCATTACTCCGGACTCTAGCAGCAGTTCGGCGCCCTGCGCATTCCGCTCAACCGCCACCGACCTGCGCCCGTGCCCAGGTGTCGCGCAGGCCGATCGTGCGGTTGAAGACGAGGCGGCCCGGCACTGAGTCGGGGTCGCGGACAAAATAGCCCTGGCGCTCGAACTGCACGGCAGCCGCTTCGTTGTCGCCGGCGAGGCCGGGTTCAACAAGCGCGCCCGCCACGACTTCGAGCGAATTGGGGTTGATATCGGCCATCAGATCGCCCTCGGCGCCGGGGTCGGGGCGGGTGAAGAGCGGGCTGTAGAGCCGAATTTCGGCCGGCAGCGCGTGCGCCGCCGACACCCAATGGATCGTGCCGCGCACCTTGCGCCCGTCGGGCGCGTTGCCGCCGCGCGTCGCGGGATCGTAGGTGCAGCGCAGTTCGACGATGTCCCCCGCCGCGTCCTTCACCACCTCGCGGCAGCTCACGAAATAGGCATAGCGCAGCCGCACCTCGCGCCCCGGCGCCAGGCGATGATAATTGCGCGGCGGATTCTCGGCGAAATCGTCGCGCTCGATGAAAAGTTCGCGGCCGAAGGGGATGCGGCGGGTCCCGGCGGTGGGATCGTCCGGCATGTTGACCGCGTCGAGCTCCTCGGTCCGGTTCGCCGGGTAGTTCTCGATCACCAGCTTCAAGGGCCGCAGCACCGCCATGCGGCGCGGCGCGGTGCGGTTCAAGGTTTCGCGCACCGCGCTGTCGAAGATCGCGAGGTCAACCAGGCTGTTGGCGCGCGCGACGCCGATCCGGCCGACGAACTCGCGGATCGCCTCGGGCGGCACGCCGCGCCGGCGCAGCCCGGCGAGGGTCGGCATGCGCGGATCGTCCCAGCCCGCGACATGCCCCTCGTCGACCAGCCGCTTCAGAAAGCGCTTCGACATCACGGTGTAGGCGAGATTGAGCCGGGCGAACTCGTACTGCCGCGGCCGCGCCGGTACCGGAAGGTGCTCGATCAGCCAATCATAGAGCGGCCGATGGTCCTCGAATTCGAGGGTGCAGATCGAATGGGTGACGCCCTCGATCGCGTCCGACTGGCCGTGCGCGAAATCATAGGTCGGATAGATGCGCCACTTGCTCCCTGTGCGAGGGTGCTCGCTATGGAGGATGCGGTAGAGCACGGGGTCGCGCAGATTGATGTTGCCCGCGCCCATGTCGATCTTGGCGCGCAGCACCCGCGCGCCGTTGGGAAATTCGCCGTTCCGCATGCGGCGGAACAGGTCGAGGTTTTCTGCGCCGCTGCGCTCGCGGTAGGGGCTGTCGCGCCCCGGCTCGGTCAGGGTGCCGCGGGCGGCGCGGATCTCGTCGGGCGACTGGTCGTCGACGTAGGCGAGGCCCTGCCCGATCAGGTGCTCCGCCCAATCATAAAGCTGCGCGAAATAATCGGAGGCGTAGCGCGTCTCGCCGCTCCATTCGAAGCCGAGCCAGCGCACGTCGCGCTCGATCGCGTCGATGTATTCCTGTTCCTCCTTCGTCGGGTTGGTGTCGTCGAAGCGTAAATTGCAGCGCCCGCCAAATTCCTGCGCCACGCCGAAATTGAGGCAGATCGACTTGGCGTGGCCGATATGGAGATAGCCGTTGGGCTCCGGCGGAAACCGCGTCACGACCTCCTGGCGGCGCCCGGCGGCGAGGTCGGCCGCGACGATGTCGCGGATGAAGTCGCGCCCGCCTTCGGGTGCCGTTGCCACTTCGACCGCACGCATCCTGATCCCGCTCCTCTGGCGCCCGTCGTTATGTGGCCGATCGGAGCGCGTGCGCCAAGCCCGCAATTCAAGCCGGCGACCCGCCGAGCAGCATTTCCGCTTCGTCCCGCAGCGCGCGGCGGTGGAGCTTGCCGGTCTCGGTCGTCGGCAGAGCGGCGCGCAACTCGACGCGGTCGGGTGTCTTGTAGCTCGACGCGAGCGCGCGGCAATGCGCCTTCAGCGCGTCGCCGGCGATCGCGGCGCCGGGTTGCGCCACGACGAAGGCGACGATCGCCTCGCCCAATTCGCCGGCGGCGGCGCCGACCACCGCCGCTTGGGCCACCCCGGGGTGCTGCAGCAAAAGGCTCTCGATCTCAGCCGGTGACACGTTGATCCCGGCGCGCTTGATGATGTCGGCGCCACGCGCCACGAAATGGAAGCCGCCCGCGGCGTCAACAAAGCCGAGATCGCCGGTGCGGAAGTAGCCGTCGGCGGTGAAGGCGGCCGGATTGAGCGCCGCGCTGGCGCCGCTGTAGCCGGGCGTGACGTAGCCGGCGACTTCGAGCGCGCCGGTCTCGCCGGCCGGCACGGCCCGACCGCGCCCGTCGACGATGCGCAGCCGCATGCCCGGCAGCGGCGGCCCCTGTCCCGCCATGCGGCGGTCGAGCGGCCAGTCGCACGGGGTGACGCAGCAATTGCCGTAGGTCTCGGTCGCGCCGTAGATGTTGCAGATCTGCGCGGCGCCGAGTTCCTCGGCGGCGACGCGCACTTCCTCCGGGCTGCCGATCATCAGCCCGGTTCTGAGGCTCGCCAGCCGGCTGCGGGCGAATTGCGGATCGCGCAGCACCGCGCCGGTGATGCTCGGCAGGGTGTAGACCGCGGTGCAGCGATGCCGCTCGACGAGCTGGAGCCATTCGCCCGGCTCGAACCGCGGTTGCAGTACCAGCGTCGCGCCGTGCGTCAGCGTCGCCGGCAAGGCGTTGCAGGCGCCGTAGGCCCAGAACAACGGCGGCGCCAGCAATACGCGGTCGTCCGGCGTCAGCCCCATCCGCTCGCCGATGTTGAAGCCATTCTCGATCACCGCGAAATGCTGTAGCCGCACCGCTTTCGGCCGCGCGCTCGACCCTGACGTATAGAGGATCAGCGCGTCGTCGTCGGGGCGCGCGCCCTCGCCCGGCGGCAGCGGCGCCGGCGGCGTCGCGGCTGCGCGCAAATCGTCGTAGTCGAGCCAGCCCGATCGGCTCTCGTCGTCGAGCGTCACGACAAGGCGCAGGTGCGGCGCGTGCGGCGCCAGCTGGGCCAATGCGGCGGCGAAATCCTGGCCGCCGAACGAAGCGACCGCAATCAGCGCATCGATTGCGGAATCGGCCAGCAGCCAGGCCAGTTCAGAGGGCTTCGACCAGGTGCTGAATGGCACCGCGACGGCGCCGAGCGCCGCCGCGCCGAAGCAGGCTTCGAGCCACTCGAGGCGGTTGTTGACGAGGACGCCGACCCGCTCGCCGCGGGCGATGCCGCGCCCCCGCAGCGCCGCGGCGATGCGGCCGGCCCCGTCAGCAAGCTCGCGGTAGGTCACCTGGCGCTCGCCGCAGATCACCGCCAGGCGCTCGCCAAAACGCTCGGCCTGTTCGCGCAGCAGGTCGAACAAGGTGCGGCTATTGGGCGGCGTCATGACCCGGCCGTCAACGGCACGTCCCGCCTCCCTTTCGGCGACATCCGGCATTCATCGCAGAAATCGGTCCCGGCCTCGATCAGGATCGGGATAATAAAGGGCGCAGCGACGAATGGGAGCGGGCATGATCGATTTTCGCAGCGACAATACCGGGTGCGCCGCGCCGGAGATCCTCGACGCGCTCGTTCGCGCCAACCAAGGAACCGCGCTTGGCTACGGCGCCGACGAATGGACGGCGCGCCTGCAAGATCGCTTCAGCGAACTGTTCGAGACGCCGGTGCGGGTCTTTCCGGTGGCGACCGGCACCGCCGCCAACGCCTTGTCGCTGGCCGCGATCAGCCCGCCCTGGGGCCTCGTCTATTGCAGCGCCGCGGCGCACATCAACACCTCGGAAGCCAACGCCGCGGGGTTTTTCGGCGGCGGGCTGAAGCTGGTGCCGGTCGCCGGCGACGATGGCCGCATCGATCCTGGCCAATTTCGCGAAACGCTCGCCGCGGTGCAGCCCGGCGCCATTCATCGCGGCCAGCCGGCTGCCGTCAACCTGACGCAGGCGAGCGATCTCGGCGCGGTCTACCCACTCGACGAGATCCGCGCGATCGCCGAGATCGCCAGGTCGCGCGGCCTCAGAGTGCACATGGATGGCGCGCGCTTCGCCAATGCGCTGGCGCGCCTCGGCTGCAGCCCGGCCGAGATGAGCTGGCGCGCCGGCGTCGACATATTGTCGTTCGGTGCCACCAAGAACGGCGGCGCGCTGTGCGACGCGATCGTCGTGTTCACACCCGAGTTGGCCGACGGGCTGGCGGTGCAGTTGCGCCGCGCCGGGCAGGTGTGGTCGAAGATGCGCTTCGCCTCGGCGCAGCTGATGGCGTATGTCGAGAACGGGCTGTGGCTCAGCCTGGCGCAGGCCTCAAACGCCGCGGCGGCGCGCATCGCCGCTGGGATCACCGGCCTGCCCGGGCTGCGCCTCATCGCGCCGGTCGAGGCCAACGAGCTCTTTCTCGAAACCTCGGGCGCGGCGATCGATGCGCTCGAGCGCGACGGCTTCCAGTTCTACCGCCGCAGCGCGACCCTCGCCCGCTTCGTCTGCCGCTACGATCTGACCGACGCCGAGGCCGACGCGCTGGTTGCCGCGCTGCGCCGCCATTGCGCGGCCCCGGCCCGCGCTGCCGAGTAGGGTTGCGCCGCCGAGGCTTGCGCGCGCACCTATTTCGCCGAAGGATGCGCGCGTTTTGCCCGTTCCCGCAGCAGCAACGGCCCCCCGGAGCTTAAACGACATGACCGCACCTCATCCACTGACGCCGCTTCTCGCGCCGAATTCGGTCGCGATCTTCGGCGCCTCCAACGATCCGACGCGCATCAGCGGCCGCTCGCTGCGCTATTACCGCGAAGCCGGCTACCGGGGGGCGCTCTACCCGATCAACCCGACGCGCGATACGGTGCAGGGCATCGCCGCCTATCCCGAGCTTGGCGAGGTGCCGGGGCCGGTCGAGTTCGCGATCATCGCGGTGCCGGCAAATCTGGCGACCGAGGCGATGGAGGCGTGCGTCAGGAAGGGCGTCAAGGCGGTCGTCATGTTCACCGCCGGCTTTGCCGAGATCGGCGCCGAGGGGCGCGCCATGCAGGAGCACATCACCCAGATCGCCAGCGACAGCGGCATCCGCCTGTGCGGCCCCAATTGCCTCGGCCTCTTCAACATGCGCACCGGCCACACGCCGACCTTTTCGTCGTTTCTCGAGGAGGGGCCGACCCCGGCCGGGCCACTCGGCATGGTGACCCAATCGGGCGCCTTCGGGACGCACCTCCTGGCGCTGACGGCGCGGCGCGGCATCGCGGTCGGGATGTGGCTCTCGACCGGCAACGAGGCCGACGTCGCGGTCGCCGACGGCATCTCGTTCATGGCCGACGACCCCGACACCAAGGCGATCGCCTGCTATGTCGAAGCGATCAAGGACGGCCCGGCCTTCGCCGAGGCGGTGGCGCGAGCCCGCGCCAATGGCAAGCCGGTAATCGCGATGAAGGTCGGCGGCTCGACGATCGGCGCCGCGGCGGCGGCCTCGCACACCGCTTCGCTCGCCGGCAGCGACGCGGTTTATGACGCCGCCCTGCGCCAGCTCGGCGTCGAGCGCGCCAAGACCCCCGAGGATCTGGTCGAGATCGCCTATGCCTGCACCCGCGGCCGGCTGCCGCGCTCGCGCCGCCTCGCGGTGGTGACGATGTCGGGCGGCGCCGGCGTATTGATGGCCGACGCGGCGGAGGAGGAAGGGCTCGAGCTGACGCCGCTGGCCGAGGAATCTCAAAAAGAGGTGCTGAGCTGGGTCCCGTTCGCGGCGCCGCGCAACCCGGTCGATGTCACGGCGCAGGCGCTCAATGACCCGACGATCCTCGACAAGGGCTTCGACCTGCTGCTCGGCAAGGAAAATTTCCCGGCGATGGTCGGCTTCTTCACCACCTGGGCGAGTTCGCCGCAGATGGCGGAACCCTTGTTCCGCGCGGTGACCGGGGCGGCGGCGCGCTATCCCGACAGCTATTTCGCGCTGTCGGCGATCGCCACCCCGGAGATGCAGCGCCGCTACGAGGCGGCCGGGGTCGGGCTCTACGAGGATCCGTGGCGCGCCGTGCAATCGATCGCCGCGGCGGTGCGCTGCGCCGAGCGGCTCAGGACGCCGCCCCTGCCGGTGCCGCCCGTCGCGCAAAACCTGCCGCTGCTGCCGAAGGGCGCCATCGCCGAGCACGAGGCCAAGCGCATTCTCGCCGCCGCCGGGGTGCCGGTGCTGCACGAGGTGCTCGCGACCAGCGCGGCCGAGGCGGCATCGGCCGCCGCTGAGGTCGGCGACCGCCTCGTCCTCAAGATCGTGTCGCCGCAGATCACCCATAAAACCGAGGTCGGCGGCGTCATGCTCGACGTGCCGGCCGGCGAGGCGGGCGAGGCCTATGAGCGCCTCGTCGCGCGGGTCGAGGCGCGGACGACCGGGGCGACGATCGAGGGCGTGCTGATGTCGCCGATGGTCCGAGGCGGGGTCGAGATGATCCTCGGGGTGCAGAACGACCCGGTGTTCGGTCCCGTCGTGATGCTCGGGCTCGGCGGCATCTTCGTCGAGGTGCTGAAGGATGTAACCTTCCGCATCGCGCCGTTCGGGATCGAGGAAGCGCACAGGATGATCGGCGAATTGCGCGGCGCGGCGATGCTGCACGGGGCGCGCGGCCAGCCGCCGTGCGACACCGATGCGCTGGCGCTGGCCTTGTCGAAGTTGTCGCTGTTCGCCGCCGCGAAGGCCGCCGAGTTCACCAGCATCGACGTCAATCCGCTGTTGGTGCGGCCGAAAGGCGAGGGCGTGGCGGCGCTCGACGCCCTGATCCTGACGCCGCACGCGGCCGGCCACGCCCCGCATGTCTGATAGCCGGGCGGCCTAACCGAAAATTAACGCTGCTGCGTTAATAATCGGGGTGCGTGGGAAGCGAGGATCGCGACGTGCACCATCGGTTTGGCGGGCTGGTTCGGGCGGTCGCCCACGGTCGACGCGGGTGGGCGCGGGACGGCTGGTCGCATCGCCTCCGCTCCGCATTCTCGGCGGCAAACCGTGACGATTGAGCGCAGCGGCCCGCTGGTGAGCCGAGCGGCGGGGCGCCGGCCGGGCGCGCCGCGGCTCCGCTTTGTAATTGTCGCACTGTGCAGCGTGGCCGCGGCCGCCTATGCCGCGAGCGCGTTTTTGCCGCTATCGCTCGCCAATCGCGAGCTGCTGTTCGGAATCGTGACGCTGGGCATCGGCTTCCTGACGCTGATCGTATTGCACCAGCACCAGCGCGGTGTTGCGGAGTTGAGCGCGCGCGAGGAGGAGCTCGCCGGGCAGAGTGCGCTGTTGCAAAGCACGCTGGAAAACATGGGGGAGGGGCTCAGCGTTTTCGCGCGCGACGGGCGCCTTGTCGCGTGGAATTCGCGGTTCGCCAGCCTGGTCAAGCTGCCGATGGAGCTAGCCAGCGTGACGCTCCACGATGTTCTGCTGTTTCAATGCGAGCGCGGCGATTTCGGCCCGGTGGTGGACCCTCAGACCGAGGCGCACGAGCGGTTCGAGCGCTTCTATCGTGATTTGCCCACCGTGATCGAGCGCACGACCGCGACCGGCCAAACGCTGCAAATCCGCCGCCGCGGGATGCCGGGCGGCGCGGTCGTCTCGCTCTATTCGGACATCACCGAGCGCAAGGTTGCCGAAGAGAGCATGACCCAGGCGGTGGTGCAGGCCGAGCTCGCCAACCGCGCCAAGAGCAATTTTCTCGCCAACATGAGCCACGAGCTGCGCACCCCACTCAACGCCATCATTGGGTTTTCCGAGGCGATTTCGAGCGGGCTGCTTGGCCCGGTGGCGGACAAGAAGCAGCTCGAATACATCGACGACATTCACACCAGCGGGCTCTTGCTGCTGTCGATCATCAACGATGTCCTCGACATGTCGAAGATCGAGGCGGGCAAGCTCGAATTGGCGCAGGAACAGGTGACCGTGCGGCGGGTGATCGCCGAGGCCGTGCGCATGGTCGGCGAACGCGCCCGCAGCCGCCAGATTCAGGTCGTCAGCGCGCTGGGCGCCGGCGACATCGGAATTTGGGCCGACGAGCGGGCGATCAAGCAGATCCTGCTTAATCTGTTGTCGAATGCGGTCAAGTTTTCGGAAGAAGGCGGCCGGGTCAACCTCCGCACCGCGCTCGATGACGCCGGCAATCTGGTGCTCGAGGTCGAGGACCGCGGGATCGGCATGACCCCTGAGGAGATCGAACGCGCGCTGCAGCCCTTCGGCCAGGCCAAGAGCGCGACGACAAGGACTTACGGCGGCACCGGGCTCGGCCTGCCGATCGCCAAGGGGCTGGTCGAGGCGCATGGCGGCACCCTGGCGATCGAAAGCGCCCCGGCGCGTGGCACGCGGGTGCGCATCACGCTACCGCAGCGGGCAAAGCCGCCCGGCGAAGTCGACAGTCGCCTGCGCGACGGGGTCCGCGAAGGCGGCGCCAGCCGCGCCGTCGCCTAGCTAGCCACCCCCGGACGGCGCAACCGGCGCCCCGGTATTGTCGCCCAGCCCGCGCAGCCGGAACAAAAATGCGCCGGGCACGAGGATCAGCGAGGCGATCGCCATGATCTCAAAGCATTCGGCATAGGCCGCCGACGCTGCGGCGTTGGCGAGCTGTGGCGATTTCGTCCCGCCGGCCGCCACGAGCCGGGAGAGATTGGCGGCCGTCGCGGCGCGCAACACCGACGTCATCAGGGCAACCCCCGAGGCATAGCCGAGTTGGCGCAACAAGATGTACAGCCCGGCGGCGTCGGTTCGCCGGTCCGCGGTCAGGGTCGAATAGGCCAGAGTGACCAATGGGATATAAAGGATGCCGGCGCCAACCGATTGGATCGAGCTGCCGATGATGATCCAGCCGGCCGGGTGCCTCGGCGGCACGGCCGCCAAGACAAACAGCCCGCCGGCCATCAACAGCCAGCCGCCGACCAGCAGAACGCGCTGGTCAATTCGGCCGATAAGCCGCCCGACAAACAGCATGACCAGCATCAAGACGATCGCCCGCGGCGTGATCAGCGAGCCGCCGACCATCGCCGGCAGCCCTAGCGGACCTTCGGCAAGCAACGGCAGAAAAACGATGGTCGCGAATAATAGGGCGCTCAGCATGAACTGATACACACACGCCACGACGAAATTGACGTCCTTCAGGATGTCCGGCCGAAATACCGTGATCCCACGGCCGCGCGCCCTCGCGGTCAATAAAGTGAAGGAAGAGAATGTAATTATTGCCTCAAGCGAGATTTCCGGAGACTGAAACCACGAATGGTCTATCCCCCTTGCCAAAAACAACTGCAGCGCGCCAATCCCGGTAATCAATAACAGGATCCCGAGAGGGTCGATCGTCCGATCGCGGTTTGTTTCGGTCAGCGATCGCAGCCGCCAGATGCAGGCGATCGCGACACAGCCGAGCGGAAGGTTGATCAAAAACACCCAACGCCAGGATGCCAGATCGGTGATGAAGCCGCCGAGCGGCGGGCCCAATACCAGCCCGCCCATCAACCCGGCGCTGAAGACGCCGATGATTTTCCCGTGCCGTTCCGTCGGGTAGATGTCGAGCAACATCGCTTGCGCCAATGGGTGGATCAGCCCGCCGGCGGCGCCCTGCAATAAGCGGAATAGGATGATCGCTGCGGCCGACGGCGAGAACGCGCACAGCAGCGAAGCGGCGATGAAGCCGCCGACGGCGCCAATAAACAGGCGTTGAGCGCCATAGCGCCGGCGCAGCCAGCCGGTCAGCGGCGCCGTCACGGCGGTGGCGCACAGGTAGCTGACGATCACCCAGGCGCCTAGGTTGAGGCCGGTGCCGAGATCGTGTTCCAGTTGCGGTAGCGCAACCGTTACGATCGCATAATCAGCCGCTTGCAGCGCGGCCGCCAAAATCAGGCCGCAGCTCGCGAGCGTCCGGGCCCAGCCGGCCGGGAGCTGCAACGCGGCTGGCGTCGGATCGACGCCGGCCTCTACCTCACCGACCATCGGCGTCTCTGCATCTCTTCTGCTTTCGGCGGTGAAGGACGCATCGCAAAAAGGGCGCGCGGGTTCATTCTCTATTTACCTATCGAAGTCATCAATAGGCCTGCACGGCTCTGATTTTGACAGCGAGCCGGTCTCGGACGGAGAGCGAACGTGCAGCAACTGACGATGCTAGTGACGCCAGATGCCCAATGGGTTCTGCCCGATTCGCCCGAGTTCTTAGAGGCGCTGGGCGATCCGGAGGCGGATTATGACAGCATCGCTTTCGCTGTCAAAAATCTTGGCTTCATCAAGTTCCAGGTTTTGCAGCGCTCGATCGTAGAACTGGAACTGCATCCTCATAACGTTGAGTTGCCAGCGCTTCTCGCGGTCCAGCAGGAAATCCTGAGATCCGAAGTGCAGCTGTTTCGGATCAAATTCTTCGACACGGCATGGCGCTCGGAGATTTCGTCATCGCGCGAACACGTGGTTGCCCGCCTTTCCGAACTCTGTGCGCCAATTTTCGCGCCGGTGCCGACCGAGCGGTTCCACGTCGAACTGCAGGACGTCTCGAAGGTGTTCGACGACGAGGACAATTGGCTGCGGCCGCTGGCGCAGAAATGGCGCGTGTCGTTCGGCAATTTCGATCCCTCGGTGATTTCGCTGGCGCTGACGCACGGGTTGCTGTCCCGGCTGATGATCGTCGGCGTCAAGCCGCGCGTGCAGGAGCCGGTGTGGCGCTTCATTGGCGACGGCCACCAGTGGATCGGCAACGATTTCCGGCTGCGCGGCATCGGCGAGAAGATGGAGAACATGCCCGACAAAGAGTACGGGCGGTGGGTCACCAGCTTTTATAAGACGGTCGCCTCGTCCGGGCAGCCGCGCTACGACCACGTTACCGGTACGATCCAGTGGGAGGACGAGGACGGCCGCCCGCGCCGCTTGTATCGTTACGAGCGACTGATGCTGCCGTGGAAGACGCCCTCCGGGGAGGTCTTCGTCACGATGTGCTCGAGGCCGCTCGGCAAGACGATCGACTCGGGGTCGACGTCGGTCTCATCGATGATCGCGCCGCTCGACATGAAATCGGCGATGTCGGCGTAAAAATCATCGGCCGCGGTATAGGCGACGGCCATTTCGCCCTGCAGCGAACCCGGGTGGTTGATGCTGTAGCTGAGGTGCTTGTGGCCCCAGGTGGACGCCAAGCCCCGGCTCACGTTGCTGACGCTGATGTAGCAGAACGACCAATCGATCGGCCAGCGGGCGCAGGCATACGCCTTATGGGTGCGTCCGGTCAGATAGGAGAGCTGTCTGCCGCGATAATCCTGCCTGACCCAGGCCGCGGCGCCCCACGCGACGACGCCGCTGATCAAGGGCGCCGCGTCGGCGGTCAGAATGCAGCGCTCGGCCGAGTTGGGCCCGTACCACATTCCGCTCGCTTGCTCGCCGAGGTTCGTGCCGGTCCAGTCGAGGACGCGGACCGCGTTGGTGACCACAACCTCGCCGTGCTCGTTCTCGCCGGCGATCCAGAAGGCGTTTTGCGGCGTCAGCTCGACGCAGCGCGGGTTGATCGCCTCGCACAGCGGATACCATAGGTTGCGCGCCGCATAGAACTTGCTGAGGTCGAGCAGTTCCTCGAAATCATGGCGCACGCGCAAGGTTATGCCGCGGCGCCGCACCGCCCGGTCGGCCGCCAGCACGAAGCGCGACAGTAATTGCGTCGGCCCGTATTTCGCCGTGAAGGCGTCCGGCAAACGCAGGTTGTTTTCCGGCGCAATGTTCAGCATGTCGAGCGGCATCAACGTTCCTCGCGCGCGGCCGTCACCGAGGCGATAGCCGAAGGGTTAACGTATCTTTACCATATCATGCGCAAAGCCGAGATGTTGTCAAGAATTATCTAAAATCTGTTACAAAAGCCGGCAAGCTCGGCGAGAGTTGGTTAAGAAGAGGTTATTTGGTTAATTTCAGGTTAATTTGGCGCTCGACTCGACGGCCATGACCACCCGCCCACAGCGCCCCCGACGGCAGGCCGTCTCCGCGCCAAACGAGCCCTCGCATCGCGGGCCGCGGCGCGCCGTTCTGATGGCGGCGCGCCGCCAAATGCCGGTAATATCGGGGAAGGCAACCGGGACAGGGGGCGGCGATGGCCGAGGCGGCGAGGCTGAACAAGGAAGATTTGAAGCAGAAGGTGTGCGCCGCGATCGACCGCCACGGCAACGAGATCATCGCGCTGGGCGAAGCGATCCTGCACCATCCGGAGACCGGCTTTAACGAGCGGCGGACCGCGGCGCTGGTCGCCGAGCGCATGGCCGCACTGGGCCTTGCGCCGCAGACCGGCCTCGCGCTGACCGGGGTCAAGGGACGCCTCGGCGGCGGCAGGCCGGGGCCGCGCCTCGCTTTCGTCAGCGAGCTCGACAGCCTCAGAACCTCCGACCATCCGCTCGCCGACCCGCATACCGGCGCGGCCCACAGCTGCGGCCACAACGCGCAGATCGCCGGCATGCTCGGCGTCGCGATGGGCCTCTCGGCGGTGCAGGCGCAGGACCTCCTGTGCGGCGAACTGGTGTTTTTCGCGGTCCCGGCCGAGGAATTCATCGATGTCGAGGAGCGCCTCGGGCGCAGAAAGAATGGCGAGATCGAATTCCTGCTCGGCAAGCCCGAACTGGTCGCCAAGGGGCATTTCGACGACATCGACATGGCGATGATGATCCACGCCGGCTCGCACGACCAGATGAAGAAGCGCTCGTACATCGCCGATTCGTCGAATGGCGCCCTCGTCAAGATGATCCGCTTCATGGGGCGGGCCAGCCACGCCGGTGGCGCGCCGCAACTTGGCATCAACGCCTTGTCGGCGGCGCAGATCGCCCTCAACGCGATCCACTGCCAGCGCGAGACGTTCCACGACCACGACACGATCCGCATCCATCCGATCATTACCAAGGGCGGCGACGCGGTCAGCGTCGTGCCGGCGGACGTGACGATGGAAACCTTCGTGCGCGGCGGCTCCCTGGAGGCGATCGTCGACGCCAACATGAAGGTCGACCGGTGCCTGCGCGCCGGCGCGATGGCGATGGGCGCCGAAGTCGAGATCGAGACGATCCCCGGCTACCTGCCGCAGCGCAACGACCGCGCGATGGGCGAGATCTTCGGGGCCAATGTCGCGGGGATGTTCGGCCCCGGCCAGTTCGACATCGGCGGCCACCGCACCGGTTCGACCGACATGGGCGACATCGCCCACATGATGCCGGTCATCCACCCCTATGTCGCCGCCGCGCACGGCAAGACGCACGGCGCGGACTTTCGCATCACCGAACCCGAGCACGCCTATCTGACGCCGGCCAAGCTCCTGGCGATGACCGCGATCGACCTCTTGTGGGACGATGCGGCGCCGGCTCGCCGGATCCTCGCCGATTTCCGGCCGGCGATGAGCAAGGAGGAATACCTCGCCTTCGAGCGCGGCCTCTTCAAGACCGAGCGCTGGAAGGCGGCGGAGTGAGGCAGCCTGCGGCCGCGGCTACAGCGCCCGCGCCAGGGCGCAGAACTCGGCAATCGACAATTCCTCGGCCCGGGCGGTCGGGGTAATCGCCGTTGCGGCAAAGAGCGGCTCGACCGGCAGGCCGAGGCTTTTGAGGCTGGCGCGCAGCATCTTGCGGCGCTGGCCGAATGCGGCGGCGGTGACGCGTTCGAGCGCCGGCCGGGCGGCCGGGGCCAGCGGAAGCGGCCGCGGCGCCAGCGCGACAACGCTGGAGGTGACTTTCGGCTGTGGCACGAAGGCACGCGGCGGCAGGTCGAACAGGATCTTCGCTTCGCACAGCCATTGCACCAGCACCGACAGACGGCCGTAGGCCGGCTGGCGCGGCGCCGCGACGAGCCGCTCGGCGACCTCGCGCTGGAACATCAGCGTCAGGCTCTGGTACTCGCCGATGCGGTCGAGCCAGCGCAACAACAGCGCCGTCGCGATGTTATAGGGCAGGTTGGCGACGATCTTGCGCGGCGGCGGCGCGAGTTCGGCCGGGTCGAGGGTCAAGGCGTCGCCGGCCACGATTTCGAGCCGGCCCGGATAGGCCGCCGCGATTTCGGCGAGCGCGTCGAGGCAGCGCCGGTCGCGCTCGATCGCGACGACGCGGCGGGCTCCTTCGGCCAGCAGTCCGCGCGTCAGCCCGCCGGGGCCGGCGCCAACCTCGATCACCGTAGTCCCGTCGAGCGGCCCGGAGGCGCGGGCGATGCGCCGGGTCAGGTTGAGATCGAGGATGAAGTTCTGCCCGAGGCTGCGCCGCGCCGCGATGCCGTGCCGGGCGATAACCTCGCGCAGCGGCGGCAAGTCGCCCGGCTCGGCGGCGCTCACCGCGAGACGCGGTCGGGAGCCGTGCGATCAGGCGCCATGGAGTCAGGCGCCATGCCGGCGCGCCGCGATTTCGGCGGCGAGAAGCAGCGCCGCGATCAGGCTGTCCGGCCGGGCGATGCCGCTTCCGGCGATGTCGAAAGCGGTGCCGTGATCGGGCGAGGTGCGGATGAACGGCAGCCCCAGCGTCAGGTTGACCGCGCCGTCGAAATCGAGCGTCTTGATCGGGATCAGCGCCTGGTCGTGATACATGCACAAGGCGGCGTCGTAGCCCCGCCGAGCGCCGGCGTGAAACATCGTGTCGGCCGCCAGCGGGCCACGCGCGTCGATGCCGGCGGCGCGCAGTTCCTCGACCGCCGGCGCGACGATGTCGATGTCCTCGCGGCCGAGCCCGCCGCCTTCGCCGGCATGCGGGTTGAGCCCGGCGACGGCGAGCACTGGCGCGGGAATCGCGAAATCGCGCACGAGGGCCGCGTGCGTCAGCCGCCCGGCATGGACGATCGCGGCGCAGGACAGCGTCTCGATCGCGCGGCGCAGCGCCAGGTGGATCGTGACCGGCACGACCCGCAGCTCTCGAGACGCGAGCATCATCACCGGCGCCGTCGCCAAACCGGCCAGCTCGCCGAGATATTCGGTGTGCCCGGGATGGCGGAACCCGGCGCGGTAGAGCGCCTCTTTGCTGATCGGGTTGGTCACGACCGCGGCGGCTCGTCCGGCCCTTGCATCGGCGACCGCAGCGTCGATCGCTCCGATCACCAGCGCTGCATCGGCCGGATCGGGCTGGCCCGGAATCGCCCGCGGCGTCCCGCCCAGCGGCAGGACCGGCAACGCCGTGGCAAATGCCGGGAGTGCGTCCGACGCGGTGGCGATCACCTGGATCGGCACGCTCCAGCCCAGCTGCCGCGCCAGCGCAGCGAGGCGGTCGGGGTCGTCGATCAGGTAAAACGGCGGCACTCCCGCCGCGCCGCGCCGCAGCCAGGCCTGGAGGGCGATCTCGCCGCCAATCCCGGCCGGCTCGCCCATCGTCAGGGCGAGCGGAGGCGCCATGCGATCACACCCTCACATCGACGTAGGCGGTGCGCCGCAAATCGCGCAGATAGCGCCGCGCCACGATGTCGAGGCGCTGGCGCAGCAGCGTTTCGCCAACTTCCTCGCGGGTCACCGGCGCGCTGCCGTTCGACTTGCCGCACACCATGATAATGCCCACGCCGTTTTTCTGGACGATCGGTTCGGACGCCTGCCCGATCGCGAGCTTGCTCACCAGAGCGCGCATCTGCGGCGAGATGTTGGCGACCCGCAACTTGCCTTCGCTCGACAGCTGCGGCGCCTTGGCCTTGCCGATCTTGAGCAGGCTCGGGCAGTCCTTGGCGGCCGTGCGCACGCCTTCAGCTTCGCTCAGCGCGAGCCGGCGGCCCGCTTCGCTGGCCGGGACCGGCAGCGGAAACACCACCTGCACGATATCGTAAACGTCGTCCTGCTCGCCGCCGCCGCTGGTGCCGTTGCGCCGGTCGACCACGAGCATCAGGTAATAGCCGCCTCCGGCGCGAATGGGTGGTGACAACTCGCCAGGCTTCAGCCCGGCGACGACCTTGCCGAGTTCGGGCGGCAGCTGGTCGGGACGCAGCCAGCCCATATCGCCGCCAACGGCTGCGGTCGCCGATTGCGAGAATTGCTGCGCGATCGCCGAGAACCGGGCGCCCTGGTGCATCTGCTGCGTCAGGCGTTCGGCCAGCGCGCGCTCTTCGGCGTCCTGCGAGGGATTGTCGACCGCGAGAAAGATCTCGGCGACCCGGCTTTCCGGTTCCTTGGCATGTTCCTTGGCGCGCTGCAGAGCAGCGTCGATCTCTTCGTCGGAGATCTCGGTGGTCTGCGCCGCCATCCGGCGCACCAGCTTTGCCCAGACAATCGACGCCGTCAGCTGGTTGACCAGCGCGCTGCGATCGATGGCGCGCGCCTTGAGGAACTCGTTCAGCGCCCCCGCCTTCATATTGTTCTGCTTTTCGATCTGCGCGAGGGCGTTGTCGATCTCGCTGTCGGTCGCGGTAACGCCCTCCTTCTTGGCTTCCTGGAGTTCGAGCTTTTCGTCGATCAAGCCGCGCAGCACCTGTGGCGCCAGGCGTTTGCGGGTCTCCGGCGTATCGGGAATGTTCGAGGAGAGCATGACCATGCGGATCCGCGAGACGAGGTCGAAAACCGAGATGACCTCGTCGTTCACGACGGCCGCGATGCGCATCTCCGGCGGCCCGGCCGGCGGCTGGGTTGACGCCGGCGGCGACCGGATTACGGCCTCCCGGCTGCGTGACTGCGCCGAATGGCTGGGGCTGGAAAGAACGGCAACAGCAAGCGCGAGCGCGCCTAGCCAGCGAAACATCGCCATCGAAACCAACCCTGCTGCCGCGACCGACCGGTCTAACCTACACCTTCGTCGGTGCGCTGTCGCCGCCCGCCGCCGCGCGGCGTCACAGCGAGCTCCCCGAAATCGACGCGACGGTGCCGCCAATTTCCCCCAGGTTCTTGAAAACCACGCTGAACATCACCGATACGCCGGGCGTCACGTCGCCGGTGCGGATCCCCGACTGGGTGATCGAGCCGATAAACGCCATGCACTCGTCCTGATACACCGCCGACAGATTTGCATAAAGGCTGCTGCTGTTCGATTGCGGCATCGCAATGCCGTTGATGAAGTTGCTCGAATTCGTCAGGTTTATCGTCTCGCTGCCAACGAGCGACCAATAGCGCGTCAGCTTGCTGGTAACGCTGACCGAGAGCTGCTCGCGCTTGCCGAACAACACGGTTTGACCGGTCACCGGGTTGGTGACGACGTCGCTTTGCTGCTGCGGCGGCTCCAACAGATAATTGACGCCGACCCGCAGGTTCGCTGGCCCGGCGGCGAGCCCGATCTCCTGCGTCCGGTTGCTTAGACTGCTCTTGTCGAGCCGGAAACGATAGATCAGATCAAGATACGAGGCCGGCGACAGAACGATGCGTCCGACGACGTCGGAGAGCCGCTGCTCGGCGCCCGATCCCGGCGGCATGAATGGATTGGGCTGGGCGCGGTAGCTCTGCCCGAGCAGCATGTGGTAGCTGCCGCCATCCTTGTTGTAGAGGCCGAACTTCATGCCGTAATCGACGCGCTGCCCGGTATCGAGCACGTCGTATCCGGCCAACCGGTCGGGCCGGAAAAGGTCGGAATCGTTGAATTCGAACCCCAGGCTGTCCTCGTCCGGGATGCGGAAATTATTGCCGCTGGCGGGGCCCGCATACACCCCGGCGATCGGCTCGACGATCGCGGTCGTGTTGTCGTCGCGATGGGCAATGGGATAGCTCCAGGTCAGGCCGAGCTGTGGAAACACCCGTCCGGATAGAAAATTGCGGCTGATCGGGTCGAGCGGCGGCGCGCCGTTCACCGGGAAGAAGGCACTCGGGAGGTCGGGGTTCGACAGCGGGCTGAGGTTGCTGACCGAATAGCCGTCGCCGCGCAGGCTCGCCGAGAACTTGTACTGCCCGCCGATGCCGTCGCGGAAGGATTTGTCCCATTCGCTGCCGAGCGACAGCCGGCGCGTCTGGGTGCCGACCTCGCGTACGATGTTGAGCAGGTTGGCGTTGAGCTGCCATACCCCGCCGAAACGGTCGGGATCGCTGAGCCAGGTGCGGTTGGCGACCGGCAGCACGATCGGCTGGGTCGAATCGCCGAGCCCCGGCACCAGCGGCTGAAACACGTAGGCGTTGACGTCGGTCGCGGCGCGCGGCTCGAAGCCCTCGAGATAGGCCCGGCTGATCATCGCGTTGAGCAGCGGATTGCCGAAGCCGAAGCGCAGCAGATAGGTCTGGTCCGAGACGCGCTGCAACTGGAAGCCAGTGCGGTAGGTGTCGTCGATGTCCCACACGCCCGACGCGTTGATGTGGCCGCGCATCTCGCTGCCGGTGTCGGTATTGTTGCCGGAGCCGACATTGCTGTAGTTCAGGCTGCCGATCGCATCGAGCATGCCGTTGTCGAAACGTTGCCGGTATTCGCCGGCCAGCAGCTCACCGGCGCGGCTCGTGAAGCGCGGCGCGAGCGTCAGGTCCTTGTCCGGGCCGAGGACGAAGAAATACGGCAGGCTGACGTGGAAGCCGACCGTGTTTGAGTTGCCGAGGCTCGGCATCAGAAAGCCGCTCGCCCGCTTGACCGACGGCTCGGGTTCCGAGAGGTAGGGGGTATAAAAGATCGGCCAGCCGTCGACCTCCAGCCGGGCGTCGCGAAACTCGATCCGTTTCAGCTCCTTGTCGTCGCTGATCTGGCGCGCCTTGAATTGCCAGGCCGGCGGCGCGCTCGGGTTGCCCTGGCACAGATCGCACGGCGAATAGACGCCGCGCGCCAGTTCGAGACGGTTGCCGTTGATGCGCCGCGCCGCGTTGGCGACGAGCCGCGAGCGGTCGGCGAGCAGCATCCGCACATTCTGCACGAACGCGTTGTTCATCTGGTCGCGCAGCTCCATGAAGTCGCCGAACACGACCTCCCCGGTCGGCATCAAGAGGCTCACATGGCCCGACGCGGTGATCGTGTCGGCGCGCTGGTTGTAGCTCACCGTGTCGGCCAGCAGGACTTCGCCGCCCTGGGAAATCTCGACATGGCCCTTGGCGATCGTCAGAGACAATTGATCGTCGTATTCCACCTGGTCGGCCTGGAACACGATCGGCGCGTGCTTGTCCGGCGTTTTCGTGCCGCTCTGCTTGAGCTGCGCCACGGCGGGGGCGCTCAGCAGCAGCGCCAGCGTCGCCCCCAACAAGGCACGGGCGGCGCGCCGGCCGAGCCGCTCGCGGCGGCGACCCTCAAGGGTCTTCGGGGCGCGCAAGCGTGCGCTCATCCGTCTTCGAGGTGCAGCAGCATCGAGGCGCCGAAGAGCAGGCTGACCCCGGTCGGGGTCCACGCCGCCAAGAGTACCGGAATCTTGGCCGAAAGTCCGAGGGCGAACACGATGTCCGAGAGGAAATACAACAGGAACCCGGTGGCGACGCCGCTCACGATCAGCATCACGGCGCCGCCGCGCCGCTGCATGCGCAGGCTGAACGTCGCCGCGACCAGAACCATCGCGCAGAACAGAAAGGGCCGCGCCAAGAGAACGTTGTAATGCAGCCGGTGGCGCTGTGCCGAGAACCCCGATTGTTCCAAGAGCGCAATGAACCCGGGCAGTTCCCAAAACGACATCGAATTGGGCGATGCCAGGCCTTCCTCGATCTTGCTGGCGGTCAGTTTGGTCGGCAGGCGCAATTCGCCGAACGGTTCGGGCGCCTCGCCCGGCCGGTAGCGCTGGCCCTCTTCGATCACCCAAAAGCCGCCGTCGAGCCGCGCGTCGCGCGCCTCGATCCGGGCGGTGAATTCGTTATTCTTATTGAGGAAGAACACGCTGACATTCTTCAGCGACAGCTGCGGCGAGGCTTGCCGGTCGCCGTGCACCAGAACCTGTCCGTCGGTCGCGTCGCTTTGGCGCAGCCACAGGCCGCCGTGCGACAGGCTCAAGGGGTCGCCGTCCTGCCGCAGGATGCGGCTGTCGAGCGTCTCGTAGCTCGCTTCCATCGTGGACGCGATCGGATTGAACAGCGTCACCGCGACAACCCCGATCAACAGCGCCACCAGGATCGCCGGGGTGAGGAACCCCCAGACCGAAATCCCGGCGGCGCGCGCGACGACGAGCTCGTTGCTGCGGGTAAGCCGCCAGAACGCCAGCATCGTGCCGAACAGAATCGCGAACGGCATCACGTCCTGCGCCGTCTGCGGCAGCTTGAGCACCGCCATTTCCAAGAGCACGCCCCAGGTGGCCTGGCTGCGCGAGCCGGCCCGGCGCAGCAGCTCGATGTAATCGAGCAGGAAGGTGACGCTGACCATCGCGCCGAAGACGCCGCAGAACCAGGTGAAGAACTGGCGTGCGATGTAGGCGGACAGCGTCCTTGCCAGATGCACCGCAGACCGCTCCCCGACTCGCCGCCGGTTATCGCATGGCCGGCGCAACGCGCCGGAAGCCGAGCTTGATCCGGCCGATCCCCAGAATTCCAAACCCCAGCGCCAACGGCAAGAGATTGATCAGATACATCAGCGGGATCGCCATCAGGTTGCGGCCCGCCAGGTTGCGCACCGCCAGATCGAGCGCCTGGAAGAAAAAGGCGAGGCCGATCGCCAGCAGTACGCGGCGCGCCTGACTGCGGCGGTTCAAGTCGCCCGGCAGCAGGCAGGCGAGCGGGATCATCACAAAGCTGAACACCGACAGCGGAATGATGAGACGCTGGTGGCCCTCGATCAGGAAGCTTTCGCGGAAGCGCGGGTCGAGCCCGGCCGGCGGCCAGAACAGCTCGGGGAGAAAGCGCTCCTCGGCATCGCGCCAGCGCACGTCCGGAGCGTCGCGCAGCATCGCGAGATCGAGCGTGTAGCGATCGAAGGTCAAGACCGACAGCTTGCCGGTCGCCCGGTCGAAGCGCTGGCGGCTGCCGTTCACCATGATGATGCGCGAGCCCGTCGCGGTGTCGGCAAAGGCGCCGCGCTCGGCCAGGATGGTGACAGGTTGCTGCGGGTTGCGGTCGTCGTTGATCAATAACCCGGTGACCTCGCCGCGCCCGTTGCGGCCGGCGACGTAGATCGTCAGCTTGTCCGAGATCGTCGTGAAGGTGCCTTCCTGAACCAGCGCCGAGACGAAGCGGTTGCGGATCTCGAACTGCAGATCCTTGAACTCGCGGTTGGAGGCCGGCAGGAAATAGGCCGACAGGCTCATCAGGATCGCAAACGCGATGCCGGCGAGGAAGAACACCGGACGCGCCAAGAGGAGCGGGCTGAGGCCGGCGGCCCGCATCACCACGAGCTCGCTCTCGGCCGTCAAGCGGTTGAACACGAAGAGCACCGCGATGAACGCGCCGATCGGCAGCACGATGTCGAGAAATCGCGGCAGAATCAGGAGCGCGAGATAAAGAAACAGCTCGATCGACATGCCGCGGTTGACGATCAAATCGACCAGGCGCAGCGACTGGGCGAGCCATACCGCGGCGCTGAGCGCTGCAGTGATGAAGAGCATCATGCTGAGGCATTGCCGCAGGATATAGCGGTCGAGGCTCGTCATCGGCGGCGGATCATAAGGAGGCCGCCCTTGCGCCGCCACAGCTTTCGGGTTGCGGCGCCAGCGGCTCCGATCAGCGGCTCCGATCAGCGGCTCCGATCAGCGGCATTGACTCGCGGCGATGCTGCGGTTATCGCGCCGGCTGGGTCGATCGCTTGCTGGGATGGCGCCATGAAGATCAGCTTCGCCGAATTTGCGCTGCCGCAATCGGGCGCTGTCGTCGTCGGCGTCTGGGAGGAGCGCGGCTTGACCGCGCCGGCGCGCCAGCTCGACGAAGCGACCGGCGGTGCGGTCGCCCGCGCGATCGCCGCCGCGCCGCGCTTCCACGGCAAGAAGAACGAGCTCTTGGCGATCGTCGGGCCGCCGGGTCTGGCGGTGAGCCGCATCGTCGTCGCCGGGCTCGGCAAGCCGGACGCGATCGACCAGCGGCTGCTGCAGGATCTCGGCGGGACCCTCGTCGCGCATCTCAACGGCGCCGGCGAGAGCGCGGCGATTTTCGCGGTCGATCCCGGCGATGGCGCCAAGCTGAAGCCGGCTGAGGCCGCCGCCCATCTCGCGTTCGGCGCGCAGTTGCGCGCCTATCGCTTCGACAAATACCGCACGACCCAGAAACCCGAGCAGAAGCCGTCGCTTGCCGCCGTCACCGTGGCGAGTGCGGCGGCCGAGGGGGCGACAAAGGCTTACCGCGCGCTCGGCGCCACCGCCGAGGCGGTCGCTTTCACCCGCGACCTGGTGTCGGAGCCGGCCAACACTCTCTACCCGGAGACGCTCGCCGAGGCGGCCGCTTCGCTGCGCGAGTTCGGCCTCTCGGTCGAGGTTCTCGACGAAAATCGCCTGCGCGAGATTGGCATGGGGGCGCTGCTCGGGGTGGCGCAGGGCAGCGCCCGGCCGGCGCGCGTCGTCGTCATGGAGCACAAGGGCGGGGCGCCCGGCAGCCCACCCGTGGCCTTCATCGGCAAGGGCGTCACCTTCGACACCGGCGGCATCTCGATCAAGCCGGCCGCCGGCATGGGCGAGATGAAATGGGACATGGCCGGCGCCGGCGTGGTGATCGGGCTGATGCGCCTCTTCGCGGCGCGCCGCGCCAAACTCAACGCGGTCGGCATCGTCGGGCTGGTCGAGAACATGCCGGGCGGCAACGCGCAGCGCCCCGGCGACATCGTGAAATCGCTGTCGGGGCAGACGATCGAGGTCCTCAACACCGACGCCGAGGGCCGCCTCGTGCTGGCCGACGTCCTGTGGTACTGCCAGGACCGCTTCAAGCCCAAGCTGATGGTCGACCTCGCGACCCTGACCGGCGCGGTCATCATGGCGCTCGGCCACGAGCACGCCGGGCTCTTCGCCAACAACGACGAGCTGGCCGAGCGGCTGGCCGCCGCCGGCGCCGCGGTCGGCGAGAAATTGTGGCGGCTGCCCTTGGCCGACAGCTACGACCGGGCGATCGACAGCGACGCCGCCGACGTCAAGAACATCGCCGGCGACCGCGCCGCCGGCAGCATCATCGGCGCGCAATTTATCCAGCGCTTCGTCAACAAGGTGCCGTGGGCGCATCTCGACATCGCCGGCGTCGCGTGGTCGAAAAAGGATGCCCCCACCGTGCCGAAAGGCGCCACCGCCTTCGGCGTGCGCCTCCTCGACCGCTTCGTCGCGGATTACTATGAGAAGGCTTGATCCCAGACCGCATTCTGCGGTCTTAATTAGGCCATGACCTTATGCTGCGTGCGACCAGCAAACCCAGCCCAATGAGGATTGCGATCGTCGCGATTATCATCCATGGAAGTTGAAAGGCCGCCGGGATCTCGGACGTCGAACGCCCTACATAAACACCGAGCCCAACGACCAATGCGTCCCGAGCCCCTGGTGCGCGCTTCGCCGCAAATTGGAGGATGTCCTCTAGGTAATCGGCTGCCATGCCGCAACCGATCGGCGTCGAAAGTTTCGACCATGGCGCGCGAGATAACCGGCACTACAAAAGGCTGCTGCTCCAATGACAAAAACACCAGCAGCCCATGCTCTCGGCACGATGATACCCGCCACCAACCCTAAGGCGGATAGCACCATGCCGGCGATTGCCAAAATCGCTAATGCATATCGAAACCGGCTTGTGGAAATCTGTGGAGTTGCGAGCACGTAGCCCTCAGAAACCTGTATCCGTCCTTCGATGGGCTTTTGGTAATTGAGATAATTCATCGCCCAGGGATCTCCAATGTCACGTTTTCAACTGAGCCGAATTGAATGGAATATCCGCAATTTTGGCAAAAAAGTTGCATAATAGGAACAGAGACCAGCCCCTTATTGGTACTGTTTGCCAATAGAACAGGCTGAAATCCGTCGACGTCCTTGGCGCCCTGCGCTTGTAGCCAACCTTCATCGCCACAAACCGGGCAGCGCAATTTGATCCGCCGAGCATCGTCGGTGTGAATTATAACGAATCTTGGCTCAGCCTCTGCGGTTGCCATCACCTCTCATCCCTCAGCAGATTAAATTCGGGCTTGGCCACGGTGCGTGCAAGGAGGTAGCAAATTGGCGGCGAACTCACCCATTTGCAAGGAGCGCGCGTGGCCGAGATCGGGTTCTACCACCTCCTGGCGACGCCGCTCGAGCGGGCGCTACCGCGCCTCCTCGAGCGGGCGCGGGCGGGCGGCTACCGCATCGTCGTGCGCGCCGCCTCGGCCGAACGCGTCGAGCACCTCAACGCGCTTCTGTGGACCTATGACGAGGCGAGCTTCCTGGCGCACGGCGCGGCGCGCGACGGCAACCCCGAAAGCCAGCCGATCTGGCTGACCGAGCGCGACGACAACCCCAACGGCGCGACGATGCTAATGCTGGTCGACGGCGCCGAGGCCACTGATCTGGCGGCCTTCGAGCGCTGCGCCGACATGTTCGACGGCAACGACGAGGATGCCGTCAACGCCGCCCGCGACCGCTGGCGCCGCGCCAAAGCAGCCGGCCACGCGCTGACCTACTGGCAGCAGACCGCCGCCGGCTGGGAGAAGAAGGGCTAAGCCGTTACCGCGCCCGGCTCGCCGGATACCCCTCACCCAGCTCCGGGTAAGGCTCGGCTACGCCTCGCCAACCCTGCGCAACCCTCTCCCCCATTGGGGGAGAGGGAAGGGTGAGGGGGCTGCCGGCGTCATATGAGTTTTGGAGAAGATCGCAGCCCTGGCGATCACACCACCCCGTCGTTCTTCAGGCGTTTGACCTCGTCGGGGTCGAGGCCGCAGAGCGCGCGCAAGAGTTCGGCGGTGTGCTCGCCGAGGAGCGGCGGACGGGTGATCTCGGCCGGCGAATCCGACAATTTCACCGGGCAGCCGACGGTCTGGTAGGTGCCGCGGGTCGGGTAGTCGATGTCGACGATCATCTCGCGCGCCTTCAGATGCGGGTCGGCCAGCACCTCGCCGGTGTCCTGGCAGGCGCCGCACGGCACGCCGGCATCGCCCAGAATCCGCATGACCTCGTGCTTGCGATGCCGGCGCGTCCATTCCTCGACGATCGCGTCGAGCGCGGCGCGGTTTTCCCAGCGCGAATCCGGCGTCTTGAAGCGCGGGTCGTCGGCCAGTTCCGGCCGGCCGATCGCGGCGGTCAGCGCCCGCCACATCTGCGGCTGCGCCAGCACGATAACATAGTCGTTGGGGCCGCCGGGGGCGCAGGCATAGGTGGTACCCGGCACGGTGTGGCCGAGCTGGTTGCCGGTGCGCGGCATCGGCGCGCCCTGGCGCTGGTGGTCGCGCAGGCTGACCCGGATGATGTTGACGACGGCGTCCTGCATCGAGACTTCGACGTGCTGGCCCTTGCCGGTGGCGTGGCGCTGCTGCAGCGCGGCGAGGATGCCGATCGCCATGTGCATGCCGGTGCCGCTGTCGCCGATCGCCGGCAATACCAGGGTCGGCGGGTTTTCGGCGAAGCCCGTGACGCTCATCGCGCCGCCCATCGCCTGCGCCACCGGCTCGTAGCTCTTGAAATGCGCGTGCGGGCCGTAGCTGCCGAAGCCCTTGATCGTCGCGTAGATGAGCCGCGGGTTGAGCTCCCTCAGTACGTCCCAACCGAGGCCCAGCCGCTCCATCGCGCCGGGGCTGAAATTCTCCAACAGCACGTCCGATTGCCCGACCACCTCCTTGAAAAGGCGCTTTCCCTCGTCGCTCTTCAAGTTGAGCGTCAGGCTGCGCTTGTTGGCGTTGAAGAGGAGAAAGAAGAGGCTGTCGCTGTCCTTTTTGTCGGCGTGCACGGTGCGCGCGACGTCGCCCGCCTTCGGCTCCTCCAATTTGATCACGTCGGCGCCGAGAAACGCGAGGATCTGCGCACAGGCCGGCCCGGCCTGGTTGTGCGTCATATCGATGATGCGGATGCCGGAAAGCGCCTGGGTCATGATGTTTCTCCCGGTGGAACCGGATACCAGTCCTCGGCGAGGATCTGGTCGATAGGGTACGGGCATTCGGCCGGCAATAACCGGGCGGCGTCCTGCTCGCCGTATTTGAGCAAATCGATTACCGCCTGATTCCGGGCAACGGCGTAGAGCCTTGTCATCCGAGTCTCGATATCGCGCCGCAACGACGATGACAGCTTGTCTTCGAGGATAGCGCGAGCGTCGACGATCGACGCCATCCAGTCAAACCGCGGGTCCCGCGCCGGCGAATAGGCGAGCTTCAGGAAATGGACCAGAACGCGCCGCACCTGGCTGCGCACGGCGTCGCGCTCGCTGTTGCCCAAATCCTCGATCTCCTCGGCGAGGTGCTCGCGGTCGAAGCGGTTGTCGCGCGTGCGCAACGTGCGCAGCACCTCCGCCTGGTATTGCGTCCAGGCGTAGAAATCATCGTCGTAACGCGGTCCGTCCGGCATTGAATTCACAGCCTCGCATCGAAGCGGCAACATATCACGCCGGCCCCGCCCGGTTATGCGCCCTGTCGATGACGCGGATGCAAGACCGAAAGCGGCGAGGATCGAGACGATCAGGGCGCACGCGTGTTTCGATTGCGGCCAGCCATTAACGCCACCAGCCCCGCCTGTCGGTGAACGCCGGTTTTACCGAACACTATTTTCAAACGCGAGCGCGCGGTCTCGTAGGAAATATTCAAGCAATCCGCGGCATCGCGAAGGCTCTGCCCGTCGCCGATGAGTTTCGCCAATTGATATTCGGCCTGCGTGAGCGCGAAGTCGGCGACCAGGCTGGCCTGACGCTCCTCGCTCTGCGCTGCATGATCGATAATCAACAGCGCATGAGACGGTCTGCCGCCGGTCCACGGCAGCGCGATTTGCGACGAGGCGCGGATACCGACGACGGTCAACATCGATTTCGCGCCGGCCTGACCGGCCGACAGCGACATTGTAAAGGACGTCGCAGCTTGCGTCTCGGCGAGCGGGCGCGGCTCTGTCGCGTTCCGGATCAACGCGTCGAATTTGCCGTGGAGCCGATAGTCGGCGGGCCGGATGCGGTTCGCCGCATCCGCCACGATATATTTTCGCGTTCGGCATTCCGCGATGAAGCGATCGTTGGCCAGAACGAGCTTGCCTTGCTGCGTGACCAGGCACGCCGGTGCGGGCATCGCGTTGATCGCATCGGACATCGCCGCCGCCGCGGCAGCCGGCGATCGCGAAAGTTGCCGGCTGACCTCCAATGCCATCCGCAGGTGCGGCCCTAAATCGCGCAGCAATGCCCACGCGGCGGAATTGTATTTTTCGGCCAGCGGTTCGCCGTAATGGATGCTGACCATCGCGACGCGGTCGGCTTCGTGGAAGATTTTTATCCCGGCGGCGTGCCTGATGTCGTCATATTTGAGCAGAAAATCATCATGATACTCGGACCCGGCAAATGCGGCGGCCGGCAATACATTGTCCGATATTTGCGGTGTCATGGTCGGTATCGCCAGCCAGGACTTCGTCCAGGGGTTGAGGGCCGAGTAATATTCGATGTAACGCCGTATTGCCTCGGCCGAAAATCCGGAGTGGATCAATCCGACGTTTCCCCTGGCGTCGGCGTCTTCCGCGTGCATCATTATCTTGGCGCCCGGCAGAATGCCGGCGACGTCGTCGAGCACGTCTTGCCACGCATCGACGTTTATCGCGGCGCTGGCAATCAGCTCGATCAATCGGTCGGTCGGTGCGCTCATTTACCCGGCTCCCCGTTCAAATGTGCGTAATGCGCCGTTGCGCCTGCCGGCTGAAAAACATCCCCGCCAAGGCTCGTTTTCGCCAAGCATACCCCCAATTGGGGGTTGTTTGTCCTCACCTTTGTTGCTTCTTTTCGCAAGCGGAAGCCATGTTCGGCACGCCGAACCGGGCAGCAGGAACAAGGCGCCGACCCGATGAACGTAGCCGCTGTTCAATCCCCCCGGAAATTCGCGGAATATCGGCGAACCATGAAGAAGCTGATCGTCGCGCTCGTCCTCGCCTTCGCCGTGGTCGGCGGCGGCATCGCCTCCACGATCCTAACCGCGCACCACGCGGCCGCCGATCCGGGGTGCAATACGTCAAACTGCGGCGGCGGCAAAGGCGGCTCGTCGCCGCCGCCACCTTGAGCGCGAGCGCGCAGCCGCAATCCCGTGCTCCCGAGACGGCAAAACCGGAGGTTCATTCGATGAAGAAGCTGATCGTCGCGCTCGTCCTCGCCTTCGCCGTGGTCGGCGGCGGCATCGCCTCCACGATCCTAACCGCGCACCACGCCGCCGCCGAGCCGACGTGCACAAGCTCAAGCTGCGGCGGCGGAGGCCGCTCGTCGTCGCCGCCACCTTGAGCGCGAGCGCGCAGCCGCAATCACCAATTCGGCGACCGCTTCGAATGACAGGAGAGAGACATGCTGCGAGTATTCTCAACATTGGCAATACTTACATTGCTTGCCACGGGTGGCGTAACAGCAAACGCTCAAAATTCAAACCACGGACTATTCATTATATCAGCGTATTGGCTGGGCCATAATTGTCACGCCCCAATACCTATCACTAAATATATCGCCGATCAGTGCAACGGACATAATTTCTGCGAGGTCAAATATATCTTCGGTGATTGGAAGGATCAATTTCTTGGGTCAGGCAAGCCAGACCCTTGTTCTCAGGGAAAGGATTTCGGTGTCTCTTATAAATGTAACGGTAAAGTCCAAAAGGATATAGATATGCGCGGGGTCCCGGACGGCAAAGTCATAAGGTTAGACTGTCCATAAGTCGGGTCTTCGATCAATTTCGGTGCGTAGCCTGCGAGCAGATATAGGCCGTCGCCCCTTATTTGGCCGACGGCCGTGCGCCAAACCAGTGTGTGGAAAAATCAGCCTCATTGCCTTTATCGGCCGGGTTAGTCGCCGCATCTTTCACGCAAACGCGGCAAAAATCTCTTCGACCGCCTTCAGCTGGTTGCCGGTGGCGGAGGAGGGCACCAGGATCGGCGTCGTGACGCCGGCCTCGCGCCAGGCGGCGACGCCGTCGCGCACCGCGGCGGCTGGGCCGAAGAGGGTGGCGTCGGCGAGCCAGCGCTCGCTCATCAGCGCCGGGATGTCGCGCTGGCGGCCTTCGGCGATCGCCGCCTCGATCGCCGCCATCTCGCCCTCGTAGCCGGCTTCCTTCCAGTAGTTGCGGTAGTTCGGCAGCGTCGTGTAGCGGGTGAGCGTGCGGCGGTTGACCGCCTTCGCCGCTTCGATGTCGTCCGAGATGCAGGTCGGGATCATGTTGGCGACGAGGAAGGCCGGGTCGGCGCGCTTGGCGGCGGGGACCACCGCCAGCGAGGCTGCCATGTGCGAGCGGCTGGCGTTGGCGAAGATGACGCCGTCGGCGATCTCGCCCGACAATGCCACCATGCGCTTGCGCAAGGCCGCCAGGATGATCGGCGGCAAGTCGCCGATGCCCTCGTAGGAGCGCAGCCTGGCGACGAAGGCGCGGATGTCGGCGAGCGGTTTGCCCGGCGTCACCCCCATGCGGATGTGGCTGGGGCC
>Ga0209579_10000488_pt1 | contig 40545 bp, 34 predicted proteins | sample Coa_R1_2_FD_187152 | JGI IMG/M metagenome (GOLD analysis project Ga0209579, IMG submission 187152) | Surface soil microbial communities from Centralia Pennsylvania, which are recovering from an underground coalmine fire - Coalmine... | ecosystem: Environmental > Terrestrial > Soil >...
TAGATTAACGCGGACCTTGGTAGGATTTAGTCGTGGACGAGCTTCTCAAGTTATATTGATACGGACGTTATCTGGAAACGGCCGTTAGACTTTGAGCGCGGGAATAAACTAGGTGGTTCGCAGTCTCCATCCTATGGATGGCCGATTGGGCCGTGGCATCAACAGGAGAAACGGCAATGTTCACCAAGACAAGGATTGCGTTTTCCGCTGCAATTGTCCTCGGCACTGTTGTCGCTGCATCGGCCGCGACCACGCCTCGCGTCAGCCATGTTCATCACCGTACGATCTATACCAGTGTCCCTGACTACAGCAATGACCGTTGTCCGGCGTCTGGGGGCCCATCTTGCAGTGATGCTTGTCTGCCGTCTGGGCCGCCATGCCAGACGAAACCAGACGGCTGGTGACGACCTTTGCACAGCTTGCGGTCGCCCATGCTCAACGGAATAATGACGTTAGGATGAGAGTAATCACGGCACGTCGTCATTTGTCACTCGTTGATACAAATCGGAATACAGACAGCTAGCAGCATGATAGATGGTAGGACGTGAAATTGAATGAGAAAGCGTGCGCCGGCCCTTCCTGCATGTTAGCTGCAGCCTCCAGCGCCTCGTCGGAGACGTCAAGAGTTAGGGTTGCGTCGTTAATCTTGTCTAGGTCAATTGTGGTGTCGTCCATGACATTGCTCCTTTCGTTTGTCCGCAGGACGCTCAAGAGGACCGTGCCCACATCTCGATCGCTTGATCATGCCATCCAAAACGGCTTGGACGCTTCGAGGTCCGCCTCGTAACGCGAGACGCCGATGTCGAGCAGGGTCCTGTCGCTGAGGTTCATCAACTCGTTGCGCGAACGAGCACGGGTTCGCCATTCCGCAACACAGCGCAGCGCTTTGCTCCAATGCGACAATCGACAAAGGTCCATTTGCCGGGAAGCTCGAGCGGCCGAATACTGGGGGCCTTGAGCGAGCGCAGGCCTGACGCCGGCAGCAGTAAGTGCTGCCAGTCTAAGTGTGATTGAATGATATTCCTTCATGGTACGACTCCTTCTGACTTTATTGTTCGATCGTATCTGCTGTGCAGCTGAGATCGCAGTCGAGTTGCTGGATCGCCAGGCACTACCTGTGCCGGTCATGACAGCCGTTGCCGTCACGCACAGAAGAAGATTGCAAATTTCGCAGGTTATTCCCGGCGATTGACGACCTCCGTCTCATTCCAGGTCACGCCTTTAAGAGCACATATTAGAAAGCCGCTCGGGAATAAATCTCATTCCGCTCTGATCATCCGGCTGTGCGATCGAGAACCGCATGACATCCGGTGGTTTCGGCTCGACGCCAGGCACGGAGACGCATCATGGACCTAGGACCGAATCGAGCAGCCGGCGCGATGACGCTCGCTGTCGTGGTCGCAGTCGGGTATCCGGCCGCGATGGTGCTGGCCTTTCTGCTCGCGGGCGGACATTCGGCAAAGAGCTCCGGATCGGCAGATGTAGCGCACGGAGCGACGATCTACCACGAGTGCATGATTTGCCACTCGATCGACAAGAACGGGATCGGACCCAGGCATCAAGGTGTGTTCGGCCGCAAGGCCGGCAGTCTGCCAGACTACAACTACACGGCCGCCTTGAAAGGCTCGAACATCGTCTGGAACGAGACCACACTCGACCAATGGCTCACCAATCCGCAGGCACTCGTCCCAGGAACCAAAATGATGTTCTCGGTCGACAATGCCCAGGATCGGGCGGACGTGATCGCGTTTCTCAAGGAAAGGGCGGCAAGTACTCAATCAGGTGTCACGGCCGGTGCCAAATGACACGACCTTTGCCCGCAGACCTCTTGGCTAGCATGACGCGCTTAGGACAGAAGCCGGCATCGTCTCAATCTGTGTTGCAAAATGTCGCCATGGCATCATCCGCCTTCGGCGAGCTGACCTCGGATCAACGGGCCGAGATCTGGTCGTGGGCCAAAGTTCGGCCCGTGCTGAGCGGCGAAACGCTCGTCTCGCAGAACACGGCGGCCGACGCAATTTTCGTCGTTGTCTCCGGCCGCTTTGAGGTTCGTGTCGCACAAAAGTCAGCTCCCTTGGCCGAAATCGGTGTCGGCCAGCCGATCGGCGAAATCGCCTTTTTCGCTGGAGGACTGCGCACCGCAACCGTCGTTGCGGTACGCGACTCGGTGGTGCTCCAACTTGATCGTGAATCCTTCGAGGAGATCGCGCGCCGCGTGCCTGCCGTCCACAAACAGCTGCTGGCAAGTCTTGGACGACGGCTCGCCGAGACCACCGCCCGTGTTACGGTCAGCCCTCGACTCGCGGCGGCGCGGACCATTGCCATTATCGCAGCCGGACACGCCGGCATTCCAGCACAATTCTTTCGCCGCCTCCGGGCAACTTTTGCGGACCGGGGCAAATGCCTTTTTCTAAGCCACGCAGATCTCGAAGTGCGATTTCCTAGTCTGGCGCTTGGCGATCCGAGAATCACAAATTGGCTGAACGCGATCGAAAGTGAATATGACCTGATCGTTTATCTGGCGGACACTCAACCGACCGAATGGACGCGCAAAGCAATCCGGCAGGCGGACCAACTCGTCCTTCTGGCGTACGGCAAAGCTCCCGGCGGCCTTAATGGAGTCGAGGACATCGGGCTCGCCATCCACTCGCCGAGCCGTCGAAGGCTTGTGCGTATTCACGACCGCCGGGTGCCGTTCACGACCGGTACGGCCGACTGGCTGCGCGAGCGCGACGCCGCGATGCACCATCACATCTCGCTCGAAGATGATCAGGATTTCGAGAGTCTCTATCGCTTCGTCACGGGTCGGGCAGTGGGCTTCGTGGCCGGTGGCGGCGGCGGATTCGGTCCGGCCCACGTCGGTATCTTCAAGGCCTTTCAAGAACGTGGCGCAAAATTCGACATGTTAGGTGGCGCGAGCATCGGGGCAGCTGTGCTGGCGGGATTTGCGTTATTTCTCACTCCCGCGGAGCTTGATCTCGCCCTCAAGGATGTTTTCGTTTCCAGCCGCGGGTTCAAACGCTGGACATGGCCGCGATACTCGCTGCTCGACCATGTTGAGTTCGATAAGGCGTTACGGCGTCAATGCCGCGGTGCGCAGATCGAGGACTTGTGGCGACCCTATTTCGCCGTGGCGACAGACGTCGATCATGCCGGTCACGGTCTCTATGTCATGCGCCGCGGACCGCTGTGGAAGGCGGTGCGCGCGTCAGGCTCCATTCCGGGGGTCCTGCCGCCGATGTTTGCAGACGACGGCCGAATGTTGGTGGATGGAGGAGTTGTCGACAATATTCCACTGGCCCCGATGAAGACCCTCAAGAGTGGACCCAACCTGGTCGTCCATTTCGAAACGCCACCGACCCAACCTCGGACAGTGAGCTATGATAGCATTCCCGGGCGTTGGCAGTTGCTGTGGCGAATGTTCAATCCCTTTACCCGGGGAAAGCTACCTAACGTTCCGGGACCAATTTCCGTTCTCCGTAGTTGCCTTGGCATTCATCAGAATGCGGACCTGCTTCCGATAGAACCTCTGGACCTCGTTCTCGCCCCACCAGAATTTCCGGGTTCAAGCGCCCTCGATTTCGATCGGCATACTGAAGTCTTCGAGGCGGCTTATCGATGGTGCAACTTTCATATCGACCAGCTCATGGCAGAACGCAATTCAGCTCTCGATGCCATTCTGGGGACTAAAGCGTGAGCCCTCACGATCTATGTCATTTAGCGATCGTCAATTACCGCATTGCAAAACGCGCTGGCTTAGAACCGCATCAGATCCTTCGTGAGCATGATTGGTCCGGAGAAGTATTAGTTCGCCTCTTTACATAGTGCTGATAATCGTCCTTCGTATCGATCGAGGGCGCCATATCGGTCATGAGTACGGCTTTGACACCGACCTAGGGCAGTGCAGCGGCGCCAGGTTGATGCGCACATTCGCGGAAATTCGCGGTCCAAGACGCTCTCGGCCTTGGCCCCAATCTGATTTATAGTGGTTCCGGAGTCCCTTGGAGAATGGGCTCTTAGTCGTATCCTTGGCGAAGGATGTGGCCGATGCCAGTGACTTATGAGTCGTGGCTGCTCTTGTTGTCGGTCGGCATGGTGATTCAAGGCGCCTATGTCGGCTTGAACCTTGCCGTACAAATCGGCGCGTCAACCGGCATGCGCCGCCGCCTGCTGCTGGCCGGCGCTGCTTTCTCGCTCGCCGTTGCAATCTGGACAATGCATTTTGTCGGCATGCTGGCGGCCCGCATGCCGTTCCCGGTCGACTATCTGGTATTCCCGACGCTGCTTTCGTTTTTGGTCTGCGTCATCGTGGTCGGCGCCGCGGTCTACGCCACCAGTTCCGGGCCGCTAACAATGCTGCGTCTGACGCTGTCCGCGTGCCTGATGGGCGGCGGCATCTTCTCCATGCATTACATCGGCATGACCGCGCTTAGTTCGAGCGCCTACATGCTTCACGATCGCTATTATGTCGCAGGCAGCATGGCGATCGCGATCGCGGCGTCGGGCCTGGCGCTATGGCTAGCGACAGGCCGGGGCGGACGGCCACCGCTCATTCTTTCCGCGGTGGCGTTCGGCATCGCCGTATCGGGAATGCACTACACTGCCATGCAAGGGCTGACACTGTTGCCCTATCCCGGTGTCGCTGCGAACGCGCCGGCGCTGTCGACAGACCTCCTCGCCATCATTGTCGCGGTGGTCGGGTTCTGCGTGTCAGGCATATTCCTTTTGATCCTGGTGCCGGATCGGACGCGTCCGGTGGAGCAAGGCGACCCGATCAGGCCAACTGCGGCAGTGCTGCCGGCCTCTCCGACGCCGGCCGAAGCGCACGCCGACGCCCGCGAAAATGGCCACAACGCCAGTCCCGAATTCGGCCGAGGCGGATTTGCCCCGCTCGGCGGCGCCGGCGCACCACCGCGGCGCTTCGCCCGTCATCTTCCCATCGAGCGTGACGGCGGCACTCACTTCCTAGCCGTGGACGATGTGGTCGCGATCCACGCCAACGCGCATTACACGTATATCTTCAACGGTAGCGACAAGCTGTTCTGTCCGCTCGCCATCGGCGATGTGGAATCGCGGCTGGACGGCAACCGCTTTGTCCGCATTCATCGCAGCCACATCGTCAATATCGAGCGAGTGGTCGGCTACAAACGATCCGGCGACAACGAAATGGTCGAGATGGACTCGCCGCGAGATTATGCGGTGCCGGTCAGCCGCAGCCGGATAGGCCGGCTTAAATCCCGGGTCGCCGCGCTTGCCGGCGCGGATTTCAGTCCCGGCTCGCGCCGGCGCCACAATTTTGCACCGCAACAATAAATCGGCCCGGTAGGCGCTCAAGGCACCTGTGCGTCAGCCATTCTGACGCAATTCGTGCGGACCAACCTACCATTCGTGCAATATTTTGCGGCTCGTGCATAGCTTTGCACATTCGTGCAGTGGTTCTTGTTGCTGCACCGCACAGCGCGCGAGATTTCGTTTCGGAAGCCGCAGATGGAATTGGCGCCGCCTCGGACGCGTCGTCGTGACGCCTCCAGGATGTGCGCAAGGGAGGCTGCCTGTGATACCTGGGTCCTTTAACTATCACCGCCCGTCGTCCGTTCTGGAAGCTGTCGCCGTGCTCGCCAAATTGGGCGACGATGGCCGCGCGCTCGCCGGTGGGCACAGCCTTATTCCGATGATGAAGCTGCGGCTGGCGGCGCCAGCCAATCTAGTCGATCTCGCCGGCATTGCCGATCTAAAAGGCATCCGCTCGGACGGTAACGACGTCGTCATCGGCGCGATGACTACCCAGCACAACGTGATCGGGTCGGATGTGCTGGCGGAAAAAATCCCGCTTTTGCGCGAGACCTCGCTGGCAATCGCCGATCCGCAGGTGCGCTATCTCGGCACGGTCGGCGGCAATGTCGCCAATGGCGATCCCGGCAACGACATGCCGGCTGTTATGATGTGCCTCGGCGCGACCTATCACGTCGTAGGCAAGGGCGGCGAACGCCGCCTCGCCGCGCGCGAGTTCTACCAGGGCGCTTATTTCACCGCGCTTGAAGCCGGCGACGTCTTGACCGCTGTGCGCATTCCAGTGCCGCCGGCCGGTCACGGCTACGCTTACGAAAAACTCAAGCGCAAGATCGGCGATTACGCAACCGCCGCAGCCGCTGTGGTGCTGGTCATGAGCGGCGGCAAGGTTGCAAGCTGCTCGATCGGCCTGACCAATGTCGCCGAAACCCCACTCTGGGCGGAAGAGGCGGCCAAAATTCTTACCGGCTCGGCGCTCGATGCCGCAACGGTTAAGCAGGCCGTTGCCGCCGCCGAGGCGATCACCGCGCCGGCCACGGATGCACGCGGACCCGCGGCCTATCGCACCAAGATGGCGGGCGTGATGCTCACCCGCGCCTTGGCGCGCGCCAAATCGCGCGCTCGCGGCTGACGGAGAACAACGATGGCCAAATCCCACGTCACCATGAAAGTCAACGGCAAGGCCGTCGAAGAGCTGGTCGAGCCGCGCACTTTGCTCATCCATTTCCTGCGCGAGCAGCTCATGCTCACTGGGCCGCATATTGGCTGCGAAACCAGCCATTGCGGCGCCTGTACAGTCGATCTCGACGGCAAGTCGGTGAAATCGTGCACCGTCTTCGCGGTGCAGGCGAACGGCGCCGAGATCCGCACCATCGAGGGCATGGCGAATGCCGACGGCACGTTGCATGCGCTGCAAGAGGGCTTTCGCGAAATGCACGGGCTGCAATGCGGCTTCTGCACGCCGGGAATGATCATGCGCGCCTACCGGCTGTTGCAGGAGAACCCGAATCCGTCCGAGGAGGAAATCCGCTACGGCATCTCGGGCAATCTGTGCCGCTGCACCGGCTATCAAAACATCGTCAAAGCCATTCAATATGCCGCCGCCAAGCTTAGCGGCGTAGCGTTCCAGGAGGCCGCAGAATGAACGACGTGACCCCCACCTCCGCCGAACGCGCCGAAAAGCTCGAAGGCATGGGCTGCAAGCGAAAGCGCGTCGAGGATATCCGGTTCACCCAGGGCAAGGGCAATTACGTAGACGATCTGAAGTTGCCGGGTATGCTCTACGGCGACCTAGTGCGCTCGCCGCACGCCCACGCCCGCGTCAAAAGCATTGATACGACGAAAGCCGCGGCGGTGCCCGGCGTCGTCGCGGTCATCACCGCCGAAACGCTGAAAACCGTCAACCTCGCGTGGATGCCGACGCTTGCCGGCGACGTCCAGATGGTGCTCGCCGACGGCAAGGTTCTATTCCAGAACCAGGAGGTCGCATTCGTGATTGCGGAAAGCCGCGAGGCCGCGGCCGACGCCGTCGAGCTGGTGGAGGTCGAGTACGAGCAACTCCCCGTCAATGTCGATCCGCTCAAGGCCATGGCACCGAACGCGCCGATGATCCGCGAGGACTTGAAAGACAAGACTGACGGCGCCCATGGCAAGCGCAAGCATTATAACCACGTCTTCGCCTGGCAGGCCGGCGACAAGGCCGCGACCGACGCGGCGTTCGCCAAGGCCGACGTGACGATCAGGGAATTCATCGTTTACCCGCGGGTGCATCCATGCCCGCTCGAGACCTGCCAGTGCATCGCCTCGTTCGACAAGATCAAAGGCGAGCTGACGCTATGGGGCACGTTCCAGGCCCCGCATGTCATCCGCACGGTGGGCTCGCTGATCTCGAAAATTCCCGAGCACAAGATCCACGTCATTGCGCCCGATATCGGCGGCGGTTTCGGCAACAAGGTCGGCGCCTATTCGGGTTACATCTGTTCGATCGTCGCGTCGATCGTGACCGGACGCCCGGTGAAATGGGTCGAGGACCGCATCGAGAACCTCTCGACCACGGCGTTCGCGCGTGACTTCCATATGGACATGGAAATCGCCGCGACCAAGGACGGCAAAGTGACGGCGATGCGCTGTTACACCATTGCCGACCACGGCGCGTTCGACGCCTGCGCCAATGCCACCAAATGGCCGGCCGGGCTGTTTTCAATCATCAGCGGCTCCTACGACTTTCCGGCCGCCTACTGCCTGGTCGACGGCGTCTATACCAACAAGGCGCCGGGCGGGGTCGCCTATCGCTGCTCTTTCCGCGTCACCGAAGCTGCCTATTGCATTGAACGGGCGATGGACATCATGGCGCAAAAGCTCGGCATGGATCCGGCTGAATTCCGCATGAAGAACCTGATCCGCCGCGAGCAGTTCCCATACACCTCGGCGTTCGGCTGGCAATACGATTCCGGCGACTATCAGACCGCCATGAACAAGGCGATGGAGACGGTCGACTACAAGAAGCTGCGCGAAGAGCAGAAGGCAAAACGCGACGCTTTCAAGCGTGGCGAGACCCGCGATCTGATGGGCATCGGCGTTGCGTTCTTCACCGAGATCGTCGGCGCCGGCCCGTCGCGCGCCTGCGACATTCTCGGCATTGCCATGTTCGATTCCGCCGAAATCCGCATCCATCCGACAGGCAGCGGCATTTGCCGACTCGGCACCAAGTCGCAAGGGCAGGGGCATGAAACCACCTATGCCCAAATCATCGCAACAGAGCTTGGTCTGCCGGCCGACAACATCATGGTCGAGGAAGGCAATACCGACACCGCGCCGTACGGTCTCGGCACCTACGGCTCGCGTTCGACGCCGGTCTCCGGCGCCGCAACAGCGATGGCTTGCCGCAAGATCAAGGCGAAGGCACAGATGATCGCCGCCTACATGCTCGAAGTGCACGACGACGATCTGGAATGGGACGTCGATCGCTTCAGGGTGAAAGGCAATCCCGAGCGCTTCAAAACTATGACCGAGCTGGCCTGGGCCGCGTATCACGAAGTGCCGCCCGGTATGGAGCCCGGATTGGAGGCGATCAACTATTACGATCCGCCGAATTTCACCTTCCCGTTCGGCGCCTATATTTGCGTCGTCGATGTCGATGTCGACACCGGCATGACGAAGGTCAGGCGGTTTTACGCTTTGGATGATTGCGGCACTCGCATCAACCCGATGATCATCGAGGGCCAGATCCACGGCGGTTTAACGGAGGCGTTCGGAATCGCCATGGGCCAGGAGATCCATTACGATGACGACGGCAACGTGACGACCGCATCGCTGATGGACTATTTCCTTCCCACCGCGGTCGAGACGCCGCACTGGGAAACCGACTGGACCACGACGCCGTCGCCGCATCACCCGATCGGCGCCAAGGGTGTCGGCGAGAGCCCGAATGTCGGCGGTGTGCCGTGCTTCTCAAACGCCGTCAACGACGCGTTCGCTTTCCTCGGGTCGACCCACATCCAGATGCCGCACGACCATTGGCGCACTTGGACGGCGGCGGAAAAACTCGGATTGCATGGGTGAAAGGCCGAGTCCGAGTCACCAGATGTCAATCGTCACCCTGAGGTGCTTGGCGCCCGGCGCCGAGACTCGAAGGACGACAGTCCGGGCCGTGCATCCTTTGAGGCTCGCTTCGCTCGCACCTCAGGATGACGGTAACCGGCGGTATGAGCCGCCCACATGAAGCGCGACGATATTTCTGACAAGCTCGCCGCCGTCGGCTACGTCGCCGACCACGACATCGGGACCGCATTGTGGCTCATGGATTTCCTCAAGCGTCCGCTATTGCTGGAGGGCGAAGCCGGTGTCGGCAAGACCGAGGTCGGCAAGGCGCTCGCCGCCGTGCATTCCGCTGAACTGATCCGCCTGCAGTGCTACGAGGGCCTCGATCAAAACGCAGCGCTCTATGAGTGGAATTATCAGCGCCAGTTGCTCGCCATAAAGACCCGCGAAGGCACAGGCGAAAATGCTGATGCCATCGAAGAGCACATTTTTTCGGAAAAATATCTGCTGGAACGGCCGCTTCTTGCCGCTATCCGCCGCCCCACGCCGCCGGTGCTGCTGATCGACGAGGTCGACCGCGCCGACGAGGAATTCGAGGCGTTCCTGCTGGAGCTGCTTTCGGATTTCCAGGTTAGCATTCCCGAGCTGGGCACCATCAAGGCCACCTCGATCCCACGCGTGGTGCTGACCTCTAACGGCACGCGGGAACTGTCGGACGCCCTGCGGCGGCGCTGCCTCTATCATTATGTAGATTTCCCCGAAGTCGATCGCGAGGCGAAAATCATTCTCACCCGGGCCCCCGGCATCGACACCACCCTCGCTCTACAGATCGCGCGCATGGTCGCCGCGGTGCGCAAGGAGGATTTGCGTAAAGTCCCTGGTGTTGCCGAGACGCTCGACTGGGCTGCGACGCTCGCCGGCCTGGAAATCCACGATCTGCGGCAGGAGCCGGAGGCCGTCTACGAGACGATGATTTGCCTCATCAAGACGCACGAAGACCGCGCGCGGCTCACACGCGAGGTGAGCGAGCGGCTACTCGGCAAGGTGGCGTAAGAATGTCCGCCGTTCCCATAACCGCTACAACGGACACCGTCGGCACAGGCTCCCGCCGTCGTCTCGCCGGCTTCGCGTGCACGCTGCGCGACAACGGCTTCCAGGTCGGACTCGCCGAGACGCGCGACGCGCTGCGAGTGCTGACGTCGCCGGCGGCGCTGCGCGCCACATCGCTCAAGCCGGCGCTGCGCTCTCTGTTCTGCGCAACGCGCTCGGATTGGCAGCGCTTCGACGAAATCTTCGACGCCTTTTGGCGCGGCCGCGACATACGGCAGCGGCAGTTGCTGTCGGGCTCGCCGGTCGCTAGCCACGCGACAGCGAGACGGCTCGCCGAAGCGCATGTTCCGCAGGAGGCGCTCGGCGTGCCCGACCGGGTCGAGCGGCGGACAGACGGCGAAGGTGAAAGTCCCGCCGATGGCCGTGGCCGTCGCGAAGGCGCCTCGCGCATCGAATCTCTCAGCACAGTCGATCTGCGCCATATCGTCGATCCCGATGAGATCGAAGCGACGTACGCGCTGGCGGCGCGGCTGGCCCGCACCATGCGCGCCCGGCTCGTTCGCCGCGAGCAGGTCCACCGCCGCGGCCGCCGGCTCGATCTGCGGCGCACCATTCATCGCAATGTGTCCCACGGCGGAACGTTGCTGGAACTGGCCTGGCGCAAGCGCAAGATCAAGCCGCTGCGCCTTGTCGTGCTGCTCGATGCTTCGGGCTCGATGAGCCTCTACACCGCCTTCTTCGTCCGCTTCCTGCACAGCGTCGTCGATGCATTTCGCGAGGCCGAGGCCTTCGTCTTTCACACCCGGCTTGCCCATGTCTCACCGTCGTTGCGCGATCGCGATGTCACGCGCGCGGTCGAAAAGCTTGCCCTGATGGCGCAAGGCATCGGCGGTGGGACCCGTATCGGCGAAAGTCTCGCCACATTCAACCGCTGGCATGCGCGCCGTGTCATCAATTCGCGCACCGCGCTGATAATCGTCTCCGACGGCTACGATACCGGCGAACCCGGACAGCTCGGCGAGGAGATGCGCCGGCTGCGGCGGCGCTGCCGCAAGATCATCTGGCTCAATCCGCTTATAGGCTGGCGCGATTACAGCCCGCAGGCGCGCGGCATGCAGGCCGCGCTGGTCTATGTCGATTTGTTCGCGCCAGCGCACAATCTCGAAAGCCTGGCGGCGCTCGAACCTTATCTCGCGAGGATTTGATCATGGGCCGCGCCGACGACATCCTCGACAATATCTCGTCGCGCAAGACCGCCGGCGAATCGTTTGTGCTGGCAACAGTGGTGCGCACGGTAGCGGCGACGGCGGCCAAGGCAGGCGCCAAGGCGGTGATCCTTCCCGACGGCACCATCTCGCAGGGTTGGATCGGCGGCGGCTGCGCACGCGCAGCCGTGCTCAAGGCGGCGAAGGACGCGCTCGCCGACGGCCAGTCGCGGCTGGTTTGCGTGGAGCCGGAAGAAGCCCTCGACAGTCAGGGCCGCAAACCTGGGGAGGAGCATGGCGGCGTGCGCTTCGCCAAAAATATGTGTCCGAGCCAGGGCACCATGGATATTTTCGTCGAGCCGGTTCTGCCGCGGCCGCAGGTGGTAATTTGCGGATCGAGTCCGGTCGCCGCCGCCATCGCCGATCTCGCCAAGCGGTCGGGATTTGCTGTGACGATCTGCGCGCCGGCAGCCGAGCAATCGGCGTTCGGCGAGGTTGATCGCCGAATCGAAGGCTACACGCTGTCTGTCGACGAGCCCGCAGCGCGCTATGTCGTGGTCTCAACCCAAGGCCGAGGTGATGAAGCAGCCTTACTGGCGGCGCTCGCGGTAGACGCCGATTACGTCGCCTTCGTGGGCAGCCGCAAGAAAGCCGAAGCCTTGAAGACTGCGCTGACGAAGCGCGGCGTCGCGCAGGAGCGATTGGCGAAGCTCAAGGCGCCCGCCGGCCTCGATCTCGGCGCAATCACGCCCGACGAGATTGCCATCTCGATCCTCGCGGAGATCGTGGCAGTGCGCCGGGGCAAAGCACGCCAAGGGGTCGGTGCTGCTCCTCATAAGTAGATTGAAAGCGGACCTGTTATAGAAGTGTGCCGCAAAGCAAAGACGAGTCAAGCGGACGGAGCATTCCAGTTCGGTTGACCTGCTCCCCAATTTGCCCTCGTTCATAAGGAGAGTCTGTTCCAGTTTTGCCCCTGCGTGGGGCGTGCTGCGAACTCGGTTGGTGTGAGCCCGTTGAGGCTCGAATGAGGTCGTTGAGTGTTGTAATCCTCCCTCCATGCATCGATGATCTGACGTGCCTCGTTGAGGTTGGCGAACAAGTGCTCGTTGAGGCACTCGTCGCGTAGCCTGCCGTTGAAGCTCTCAACAAAGCCATTCTGTATTGGTTTGCCCGGTGCGATGTAGTGCCATTCGACGTTGTGCTCCTGCTGCCAGGCCAAGATGGCGTTTGAGGTGAACTCGGTGTCGTTGTCGCTGACGATCATGCGCGGGCAGCCTCTGATCTCGACGATGCGATCGAGCTCTCGCACGACCCGTGGGGCAGTGAGCGAGATGTCGGCCACCAAGGGTCAGGCATTCCCTGGTGAAGTCATCGACACTGTGAGGATGCGGAAGCGCCGGCCGCTCGTCAGCGTTTCGAGGGCGCCTCGGCAATACCTTAAATTAAATTTCCACCGCTGTGGCGTCGTAGGCGTAGAGCCAGTCCATGCGCTCCCGCAGGCGCGCCTGCTGCCATTCGCGCGCCACGGAAACCGCCACAGCGTCCTCGTCCGCAAGCTCAGGGCTGAACGCCTGCTCGCGGTTCTCGTGCGCCTTGCGCACGACCGCGGCGGTACGATCCCGCCTGATGTCCTGGTAACGGTCGAGTGCAATCGTCGGCTCTTGGGCATATCTCGACAAGCACGCAGCGACCACGTAGGCGTCCTCGATCGCCATGACCGCGCCTTGACCCAGGAATGGCAGCGTCGGATGGCAAGCGTCGCCGAGCAAAGTGATGCGTCCCTGCGTCCAACGCTCCATGGGACCGCGCACCATCAGGGCCCATTTGTAGGGAGTGTCGATGCCGTCAATGATCGCGTGGACGTCCTGATGCCAGTCGCGGAAATCGTTGGCCAGTTCGCCTTTAGTGCCTTCGACGGTCCAGGATTCCACTTGCCAGTCGTCGCGCTCGACAATGCTGATGAAGTTCATGAGTTCGCCGCGCCTTACAGGGTAGTGCAGCACATGCCCATGGGGCCCGAGCCAGTTCGTTCCGACCATTCGTGCAAGGTGCGCTGGCAGGCGCTCCATCGGCACTAGACCACGCCACGCCACGCAACCCGTGAACTCGGCTCGACCAGCGCCGAATAAGCAGGCACGCACCCGAGAATGGATGCCGTCGGCGCCAATAATGAAAGTCGATCTCGTTATATGGCCGTCAGCAAACCTCGTTTCCGCGTGCACGTCAGTCTGGCTAACTGCGACACATTTTCTGCCGAGCGCAATCGCGTTGGGCTTCAGACGCTGAACGGCCTCCACCAGTACGCTGAGGAGGTCACCGCGATGAAGCATTACGTGAGGTGTACCGTACCGCTTGGCTGACGTCGCGCCGAGATCGAACCAGTTCCAGGTTTCACCGGTGCGCCAGTGACGTATCTCGCGCGCGGAAGGAATTACCTGGACGCTGGCCAATGCTTCCTGCAGGCCGAGAGCATAGAGGACGCGTGTGCCATTAGAGCCGATCTGAACGCCAGCCCCAACCTCCTTGAGCACGCCCGACTGCTCATAGACCTCGACATCGACACCACGTTTGAGCAGCGCCAGCGCGGCGGTAAGCCCGCCGATGCCACCGCCGACGATGACGACTTTGGGCGGCAATGCGCTGGCTCCCCCTTGCATTTCGTCACTCCAGGCTCAGCGAGTATCGGCGGTCCTTTTTGAATATGGAAGTGGTCCCTTTGGAGAGGGGCCATCTGCGAAAGCGGTCCGCTCGGTGTCGAAGCCGCTAGTTCCGGCCCGCCTCTGCATGTTCGCTCCAATCGTATTGCCGCCCGCTTTGCACGATCGCGCAACTAACGTAGCATGGTTGGGCATCATTGATCTGCCGAGGAGGCAAAGATGTCACCGGTTGCCGAACAAACCCGCGCGATTTCTATCACCAAGCTACATCCAAAGATCGGAGCGGAAATCCACGGCGTCGATCTTGGCTGTCCGTTGGACGAAAAGACTTTGCAGCAGATCAAGGACGCCTGGCATAGCCATACGGTGCTGCTGTTCCGCGACCAGGATCTCAGTGAAGACGATCAGCGCCGGTTTGCCTCCCATTTTGGCCCAGTTGCGAAGCGGGTGCCGCCTAAGCCTGGCGCGAAAGGTGCTGAAGATGCATTAGTGTGGGACGACATGATGATGGTCAGCGATCACACCGACGCCAACGGCAAGGCGCTCGGCTCGCTCGGCCATGGCGAAATGTGGTTCCACACCGACAAGTGCTACCACCGGCAGCCACATCGCGCGACGTTCCTCTACGGCATCGAAATCCCGTCCGAGGGCGGTCACACGCAGTTTTCCAGCATGTACGCTGCCTACGAAAACTTGCCGACCGATCTGAAACGGCGGCTCGACGGCGCCATGGTCATGCAGGGCCAGCAATATAACGTTGGCCGCCGCATCGACGTGACGCTGCCGCTCGAGAGCACCCATCACTGTGCACAGCCGATTTTTGTCACCAATCCTGGCTCCGGCCGCAAGGCGCTTTACGTCGCCAGCCAGAACTCGATGTGGATCGAAGGCATGGAGCGCAGCGAGAGCGAAGCGCTATTGCAGCGGCTATTCGGTATCGCCGAGGATCCAGCAATCATCTACGAGCACGTTTGGCGCCCTGGGGACCTCGTCATGTGGGACAATCTCGCCTGCCTGCACGCGCGCACCGATTGGCCGAACGAGCAGCGTCGAACGTTACGCCGTTGCACGGTCGAGGGCGAACCGCTGTACTAGCGCGCAAATCGTGGGCTGATATGCCGTGAAACATCCCCGCCGAACATTTTTGCAAATGGCGGCAGGCGTCATCGCGCTTACGGCGTTGCCGCGTCCGGCGTGGCCGCTCGATTATCCAACGAGGCCAGTGCACTTGATTGTCGGCTTCGCGGCCGGCACCGGGCCGGACATCATCGCCCGCCTGGTCGGACAGCGGCTCTCAGAGCGGCTCGGTCAACAATTCGTTGTCGAGAATCGGCCGGGCGCGGGCAGTAGCATGGCGGCCCAAGATGTCGTGGCTGCCCCCGCCGACGGCTACATGTTGCTGCTCGCCGCTAACGCAAATGCAGTCAACGCCAGCCTGTATCCGAACTTGCCCTTCAATTTTGTGCGCGACATCGCTGCTGTTGGCATGATCTGCAGCGCGCCTAATGTCCTTATTGCCAACCCGGCATTGCCGGCAAAAACCTTTGCGGAATTCATTGCTTACGCGAAAGCAAATCCGGAACGGATCAACATGGCGTCTGCCGGTATCGGCACAACGCCTCATCTCTTATACGAGCTGTTGAGGATGATGACGGGCATTCAACTAGTTCACGTGCCTTATCGAGGGGGATACATAGCCGATCTCCTGAGCGGTCAGGTGCACGTCGTGTTTTCAACGATAGCCCAGGCGATCGAGTACGTGCGGGATGGCAAATTGCGCGCGCTTGCGGTGAGCAGCGCGACGCGGTCTGAGGTCTTGCCCGACGTGCCGGCAATTGGAGAATCTGTGCCGGGCTATGATGCCAGCGGCTGGTTTGGCATCTGCGCGCCTGCGGCTACGCCGTCGGCCATCGTCGACAAGCTGAACAAAGAGATCAACGCCATTGTCGCCGAGCCGGACACGCGGGCGCGCCTCGTCGGCCTGGGCCTGCGGCCGCTGTCGATGACATCCGCGGAATTCGGCGAGCTCATCGCCAATGACACTGAGAAATGGGCCAAGGTCATCCGATCGGCGAATATCAAGATCGAGTAGTTCGCCGATTGCGATACGGTAATAGATGGCGTTGGAAGGTCACTTTCGGCTGTTGGGCTTATTGCCATTAACGACCAAGGTGCACCGCAACAATATTTGCCTTGGATCTGGACCAAGCTACGCGAGGTCAGCCGAGGATAGGTACGGCGAGCTTTTGCGAGTAGCAGTGTCAGCTATAAGAATTATCATTTCGGGCATCGCCGATTGACTGGAGCCGCTCAGTAGTTCAATCGATTTTGATGTCGAGCGCCTTTACGATTGGCGTCCATTTGATGATTTCATCCTCGATAAGCCTCTGAAACTTCGCAGGCGAGGAATCCAAATCTGGAACAAATCCGGTTTCAATCAGCATCTTCTGATAATCCGGCTTTGCGAGCGCATTATGGTTCGCAAGTGCGATCTGCTCAATTATTGCGGTCGGCGTGCGCGCAGGCGCAAACAAGCCAATGCTTTGTTGAGAGGTCATACCGGGAAGAGTCTCGACGGCAGTAGGTAAGTCGGGCGCCGCGGCGAGGCGCGCTGGACTGGTCACAGCCAAGATCCGCAGCTTACCGGTACGATGAAAAGCAATGAGTTGTCCGGTCACTGCGGGCGTCACCATTGCCACGTGACCAGCGATAGTGTCTGCAGTCGCCGGACCCGAGCCGCGATAGGGAACTTGAACAAGGTCGGGCAGTCCAGCTAACGACTTAAACAATTCTCCCGTCAGATGGTTGAGCGAACCAACACCAGCGTGACCATAAGAAAGCTTGCCGCGATTCGCTTTGTCGTAATCGATGAATTCCTGCAACGTGTCGGCCGGGATCGATGGATTTACAGCGATTGCGAAGGCAGACACCGCGATATTAGAAATCGGCTCAAAATCTCTTATCGGATCATAAAGCGGTCTGGTTTTGAGGATTGCTTCGGTGATGTGAGTACTCGAGCCACCCAACAGGATGGTGTAGCCATCCGGTTGCGAATGGGCAACCGTGGCAGCTCCAAGTGAACTCCCCCCACCTCCCTCATTCTCAACAACGACGGTTCCCAGCAGCGGCTGAATTTTCTCCGCCCAGGGGCGGCCTATTGCGTCAAATCCACCGCCCGGCGGAAACGGAATAATCAGTCGGATGGGCCGGGTAGGGTAGGCCCCCTGCGCGAACGAAAATCGTGGCCCAAGCCCTCTACTCGCGGCGGCCACCAGCCCGATCATCACCAGGTTACGTCGCCTCATCGGGCTCTCCTAATGGGCACACCAGACATTCCAAGCGGTTGCATGCGTTGATCAGGTATAGCGCACGTCCGGTCGCGACAGGCCGAAATGCGAGCGGAGCGTGTCTCCTTCGTAGGCCGTTCGGAAAAGACCGCGTTTTTGCAGGATAGGAACGACATACTCGATGAAGCGGTCGAGCATCTCCGGCAGGACCGGCGGCATCAGGTTGAAGCCGTCGGCAACACCTTCCGCAATCCAATCCTGCATGAGGTCGGCGACTTGCTCGGGCGTGCCTTCAAAGACGAAGTGGCCGCGCGCCCCCGCGAGCTTGGCGAGCAACTGGCGTAGCGTCGGGTTCTGCTCACGGACATAACCAACGATGACTTCGGTGCGGCTGCGCGACGCCTCGTTCTCCTTTGGATCGGGGAAATCGGCGACTGTCAGCGGCCGGTCGAGCGGCAAATGTGAGAAGTCGTGTCCGCCGAAGCGAAGCGACATGCGATCGCGGCCGACCTCTGGATCAGACAACTCGCTAAGCTCGTCCGAGAAGTGCCGCGCCTCGGCCTCAGTCGAGCCAATAATCGGGCTAATGCCCGGCAGTAGGATGACATCGGCAGGATTGCGCCCAACCTCTGCGACCAGCGCTTTTAGCTCGATGTAGAACGCTTTTGCCGTTGCTTTCTCCAGATGCGCGGTGAATACCGCCTCGGCGTGTCGTGCGGCAAATCGCTTTCCCGTGTCGGATGAACCGGCTTGCACAAACACCGGCCGGCCCTGCGGCGAGCGCGGCAAGTTGAGTGGGCCTTTCACCTTATAATGTGCGCCCGAGTGATTGATTGCCCGAACACGGTTGGGATCGGCGTAGCGCCCGTTGACCCGGTCGTCGAGCACGGCATCGTCGGCCCAAGAATCCCAAAGGCCTTTCACCACACCCATGTACTCCTCGGCGCGCTCGTAACGGTCGGCGTGGCTGACCCCGCCAATGCCGCCGAAGTTCCCGCCTGACTGCGACGACCATGTCGTGACGATGTTCCAGCCAATTCGGCCGCGGCTGATGTGGTCGAGCGATGAGAAGTAGCGTGCTAGGTTGAAAGGTTCCGTGTAAGTCGTCGAAGCCGTGGCAATCAGACCGATGCGCTTAGTAACCATCGACAGCGCAGCAAGCGTGGTGATTGGCTCCAGCCAATTGAAGGGGGTGGTCTGCACATCGTTCCAAAGGCCGAGCACGTCTGCGAGAAAGATTGAATCGAATAGGCCCGCCTCGGCCTTCTTCGTCATCTCCACCGTGTAGTCAATGTCGGTGAGCGCCAGCTTCGAGGACTTCGGATGCCTCCACGCCGCCTCGTGATGCCCGCGGCTCTGTATGAAGAGATTGAGATGCATGAGACGTCTCATAAGCCGACAATAGCAATAGGCCGAATGTGCGTACAGGAAAGGCGACTGGCCATGCACTAGGAATAGCTACTAATCAAGCGCCTCGGGCGTCATAGCGGATGGCTCCCATTTCGCTCGTGAACGCCTGATGGCGTTCACACTTTGGCACCCAGATGCCGTGAGCGGGAGCCATCCACCTCATCTGTTATAAGGGGTATTGCTGCTGCGACAGCGAGGGCGCGCCGCGGCAGCTAGCGACTGCGTGCCCGTCGTGATTGATATCTGTTTCGGCGATGCCAACAGACGCTCGACGGGCTTTAGTCGAGTTTGATGTTCTGGGCCTTGACTACCGCGCTCCATTTGACGGCTTCCGCGGTGAAGAACGCTCCCAGCGCCGCCGGTGTCATTGGTGCTGGCACGAGGCCAAGCGGTGCGAGGCCCGCAATGACCTTCGGATCGGCGAGAGACGCGGCATAGGCCTGGTTGAGGATATCGATCGCTTCGGCGGGCGAATTCTGTCGGGCGACAAAGGCATGCCAGGTGTCGACATCGAAGTTGGGGACAACATCGGCTATCGCCGGAAGATCGGGATACGCGGACTGACGCCGCGCCGTCGTTACGCCGAGAGCGCGCAGCTTGCCCGCGGCGATGTATTCGGCCACGGGGAGATTACTGAAAAAGACGTTGATGTTGCCGGAAAGCAGATCGGTCAGCGCGGCGGCTCCCCCGCGATAGGCGATGTGCGTCATCTTAATTCCGGTCTGCATCTTGAAGAGCTCTGCAGTCAGGTGCGGATCGGTGCCCTTGCCAGGGGTGCCATAATTAAGTTTTCCCGGATCGGCTTTCGCCCACGCGACAAATTCCGAAAGGGTCTTGGCCGGCACAGAGGGATGGACGAGTAGTACCAAGCCACCGCTGGCGAGGCGCGCGACCGGCTCGAAATCACGGGTAAAATCAAAATCGAGATTGTTGTAGAACACGTTGAAAAGGACTTGCGCCCGCGAGACTGCGAGCAGTGTATAGCCATCGGCGGGCTCGTTTTTTGCCGTCATCGTCGCAACGATGCCGCCGCCGCCGGGACGGTTTTCGACGATGAATGGCCGGCCCAACCGCTCCGATGCCTCATTGCTCGTCAGGCGCGAGACAATGTCCGAAGTGCCCCCGGGGGCGGTTGTAACGAATACGCGTACTGGCCGTTCCGGAAAGGCTGCTGCCCGTCCCGTTCGGGGAAAACCCGACCCGGTAAGGACCGCCGTCGTTGAGGTTATGAGCGCGCGACGTGAGAGCATATCGCTTTCCTTCTTCAACGGGCCGAAGGTCTACTTGCTCGACACCTTCGCGATGCGAGTACGTTTTCAGTAGTGTCGGTGTTGCCGCCCGGCACCGGCCTATTCGGGATCGATGAAATAGCGTCCCTCGCGTTTTTTTACGAAGCCGTAACCTGGGAAATCGAGATGCATCCCAGCGATACGCGTGTGGTCCGCAGATACGCGGTCGAGGAGGTGCTGGCGCGATTGCACAGCTAGCACCGGATCGGAATCGAAGAGCCAGGTAATCTCGGGTCGCACGAGCTGCATCGACGCCATGTGGATCGTATCGCCCCATATAATAAGGCTGTCTCCACCGCTCTCGATCGTCCACGTATTATGACCGGGCGTATGACCAGGCGACTTCGCGGCTATGATGCCGGGCAAGAACTCGCCGTCGGCAATGCGCGTGGTTTGCTGAGCGTATGGTGCGAACGATTTGCGCGCGTTGGCCATGTTCGCGCGCTGGCGTTCATGGGCTGCCTGGGACAGGTCGCGATCGACCCAGAATTTAATCTCGTCTTCCTGTACCACGACCTCGGCGTTAGGGAACCATTTGCGGCCCTCTGCATCGATCAATCCATTGGAATGGTCGGGGTGTATATGCGTCAGCAGGATATGCGTTATCGATTCAAGTTGCACGCCAGCCGCCCCCAGGTTTCCTGGCAGTAGGCCGAGCGCCGGTCCCATCGTAGCGCCGGATCCGGCGTCGATAAGGGCGCGCAAGCCGCGTCCCTCGACAAGAAATGCATTCACCGAGAGGTAAATCGGGTCGGTTGGGGTCTTGCCCGAGAGCTTTTGCGCCGTCGCGCTATCAACTCCCGCCATTAATTGGGTCGTCATCTGAAAAAGTCCGTCGCTGAACGCCGTAATCGTGTACTCGCCGACCCTGATCGCTACACCTGCCTCTGCCATTAAACGCTCCTGGATTTTAGGTCTGTCCAGCTTTCCGCTTAGCGGCCCTTAATCGGGGAAACAGCGCCAAGGTGTTCTCGGTCTCGATTGCAGCCCGCAAGGCACCTGATAGCGGGTAGGCGGCAAGTTCCTCGATGCCGTGCTCCGGCGCTCCAAAGGGGTAATCGCTGCCATAAAGGATGTGTGTTTCCGGAAAGAAGGCGAGCATGGCAGCGAGTTGCGGCCGGCTGGAGGCAAAGGCCGTGTCGCAGTAAAGGCGGCGCAATTCGTAATCGACGCCATGCGGATTCATTTCTCTGACGGCATCCAGGCCGTCGCACACGTGGGTGAGACGGGCGGCCAGAAAGGGCAGGGCCCCGCCGCCGTGCGAAAAGATGAATCTGGCATCAGGGCATCGCGCCAGCGTTCCGTTCACAAGAAGGCTCGCGATAGTGCGAACCGTGTCGAACGGAAATTCGATGCCCTGCGGCATGAGGCCGGAAACTAGCTTTGCCGTATAAGGGTGCATCGCCGGGTGAATGTAGACGACGCAGCGGCGCCGATTTAGTTCTTCAAATACCGGGGCGAAGGCGGGATCACCGAGAGATTTGCCATCGTAATTCGAAAGCAGGCCAATTCCGTCGGCCTTTAAGATGTCGAGCGCATATTCGATTTCCTTCAGCGCCCCCTCCGTATCCGGCGGCGTCACCACGCCGAGAAAGCCGAAACGGCTGGGGTGATCGCGAACTGCGGCCGCAGCCGCCTCGTTCCACTCCCGAGACAGCCGCCGCGCCGCCGGAACCTCGCCAAACCAGGCCCCAGGCGTAGACAATGAGCCGATCGCGCAGGCAATGCCGTGCTCGTCCATCAGCTCAATGGATCGTTCTGGGGTCCAGCTCGTCAGGCGAGCAGCAGTCGTGCCGCCATGCTTGTAGCCGGGGTTTCGCTCCTGCTCCTCGAGCATGTAACGCCGCGGCATAAAATGATGATGGATATCGATGCGCTGGGACATTGTGCCACCCATGAGAAATCTTTGGCTTGCCTCATCCAACCCTGAAATCCGGCATCAAGCAGCCGCCGCCAACTGAAAGCCGGCGGCGTGTCGGCCCAACTCGGGATAGAAACGTAGATGCTGATCGCCGAGGCGACGACGTGGGCGCAGCGATTAAGGCATCATGATCGCGAACGAAGGATTTCGGTCCGACATTACACGGCCTTTCCCGGTGATGGCGGCGGCGCCGGATAGGCGTATGTGCCGAGCCGAACCAGCAGTAAGCAGGTGATCGCCAGCGCCACTTCATAGACTGCGAAAACCTGCACGTATGAATGAAAAATGTCGAACGCACGTCCGCTCAATGCAGGACCGAGACCGGTCCCGACGTTGAACAGCATGAACATCACGCCATAGATTTTTCCATAGGCCTTCAAACCGAAATAGCGGCTGATGAAGAAGGCCATCAGGTCGATCTCGGCGCCAATGCCTGCACCGCATAGGGCCGCGCCGGCCAACGGTACTGGCATCGCCCAACCGCCAGCAAGCAACGCGATGCCGAGCATCGGCAGCACGAAGAAACATACCGCGACGTGAGGGCCCCAATACCGGTCAAGGCACCAGCCGCACACGATACGACCGACAATGATGGCTATGCCGGAAATCGATAGAGCCCCGGCAGCGACTTGGGGTGAAAGACCGCGATCGGTTAGCAGCGCAACAATATGAACAAGCGTGCCGTTGATCGCCATGACCCCCAGCAAGAACGCCACTGAGAGAGCCCAGAAATTCCGGGTCTTGAATGCGGTGACCGCCTCTGATCCGGGCAAGCTAATGGTACCGGCACTCGATCGCGATACCGCGGGCGGGTCGCGCACAAAAATAGTAACTGGAAGCCAGGCGAGGATTATTATCGCCACACCCAAGCCAAAGTAGGCATTGCGCCAGCCGAAGTGATTGATCAAGCCGGTGGCGAGCTGCGGGATCAAAGCGACGCCAAGGCCTACTCCTGCCGTTGCAATGCCGAGCGCAACACCGCGCTCGCGATCAAACCAATGCGTGATCACAGCCGCGTACGGAATTGGCGTTTGCACACCCCCGATGAAGCCTGCAATGGCAAAGATCAAAAAAATCAGCGGCAATTGATGCGCCGGCATCAGCCCAAAGCTGGCAACCGCCAGCGCAAACAGCACAATGCCCGGAATCATTACCTGCCGCGTGCCGAATCGATCGATTAACCAGCCAACGATCGGACATGCGAGCGCCACCAAAGCCGAGCCGATGCCCAATCCAGTCGACAAATCGCCCCGACTGACTCCGAGATCTTCAGTGACGGGCTTGAGAAAAACACCGAATGTGAAGATCAGAATAGTGCCAGAGCCGACCAGGAGGCCGCAAGCGCATGCGGCCACGATCCACCAGCGATTGGCGAAAAACCCTCCCATGACGCTCTCCTAAACGGCGAGGCGGGCCGCATCCCTCGTCAATGTGACCGTGTTTGAGCGTAGCGTCACAGCATGTCGCCGACAAGGCGGGCGCCATAGGCGAGAAAAACGAACGTGCTATAATTGCGCGTCGACGATACGACCCGAGAGCCAGACGCCGATGACGCTCACCCAACAACGCCCGTCGCAGCTGCAGGAATACGCCGCCAATATCGATATCGCGACAACGCGTCTCGGTACGCCCGGTGGCACCTTCATGCGCCAGTTCTGGCATGCGCTCTTTCGCAGCCAGGACTTACAGGCCGGCGTCGCCAAGCCCATTCGCATCATGAGCGAAGATTACGTGCTCTATCGAGGTAAGTCGGGGAAGGCGCAAGTAGTCGACTACCGATGCCCGCACCGTGGTGCACCGCTGCATCTCGGCTGGGTCGAAGATGACGCCGTTCGCTGCGTCTATCATGGCTGGAAATTTGACTGCACGGGCCAATGTATCGATCAGCCAGCGGAGGAAGCGGGTTTTGCCAGGAAAGTCCAACTCAAAACCTACCCCACGCGGGAATATCTTGGCCTAGTGTTCGGCTATTTCGGACCGGGTGAACCGCCGCAATTTCCGCATTTTCCGCACCGCACGACCGAAGGTCTAATCCAAGTTTGGAATGCAGAACACGTACCCTGCAATTATTTGCAGAGCTTCGAGAATAGCATGGACGAAGTGCACGTCGCCTTCACGCATCAACCGGGCGGATCGCATGCCAAGCTTTCTATGGACCTTCCGACCATCACCGCGGACGAAACCGACTGGGGTATGATTCGTTATGGGACCCGAAAAACTGGCAAGGTACGGCATACCCTGCATTATGCACCTAATCTAACGCGCGTAATCGTGCCACCTCTTGCTGGTATGGATGGCATCGGTGGCTGGTCGGAAATCTATTTCAGTTTCACACCGGTCGACGACGAAAACCACATTTGGATGATCACAAGCCATGTCGAGGCCACAGGTAAGGACGTGGACACGTACCGTGCGAAACGTGCGGAGTATGACCGAAAGGTCAGGGAAGCACGGCCGGTGATGGACGTCGTCCGCGATATCTGGTCAGGTAAATTGCGTTTCGGCGACGTGACGCACCCTGATCTGGCTGTGGTTCAGGATATAGCGGTTCAAGCCGGACAAGGCTCTATCGAAGATCGCGGCAGCGAACGCCTCGGTCGCTCCGATGCTGGCATCATCTTATGGCGAAAAATTCTGATGCGGGAGCTCCGCGCGATCGCGGAAGGGCGCGCGCCAAAAAAATGGAAGACTCCGCCGGCCGATGTTGTGCCGACGCTCGGGTTCTGACCATGTTAGCACGGAGTTGAGAGTGGTTCGGCAAAACAGGGAATCGCGGGGCGTGCCGATGCTTTGTCGGAATTCATGGGGTCCAAGCGGGAAGCAGCTCAACGGCCCACGGTCGTTACGGCCGACCTTCGGTAGGCACGTCAAGCTTTCCGAAAAAGCGGCCAAAAATCATTGAGCGAAGGCTATTCGCCCAAAGTGCTTAGCGTCGCATAAATTCTCTCGGCTGTCGTCTTGTCGACGGCCTCTGCAGCACAGACGTCGAACTTTGCCTTGATCTGCTGCACCGAAATGGGCACCTTCTGCGATCCGGTCGCGTAGTATTTCGTTCGCTCGATCGTGCGTCCGTCGTTGAGCGTGACCGTTACCTTGGCAGGCGAGTCCTCCTGAAGGTCAACGTATTCCTGATAGATCGACAGCGACACTTTCTGTGCAAACGCGCGCACCGCCTTATCTCGTAGCGCATCCTCGTGGAACGCGGCGAGCATCGGCGCGCCGTGGACAAACGTATAGGCAGCAAGGTAGGGGCCGCTGAACTTCGCATTTTCCGCAGATTGCGGATATTTGTCGCTATAGCGTCGCGCCGATCAGTACCTTGCATCCGCGCTCATCGATGGTGATGGTTCGGCCCTCACTGCGGAACTTCGCTGAAAATACGCCCTAAGCACACGATCGTCATACCACGGGTGAACGACCGCCGTCGACGTTGATCGCGGTGCCGGTGATGTAGCCGCCTTGCTCCGACGCCAGGAAGCACGCGAGATTAGCGAATTCCTCAGCCTCGCCGACGCGCTTTATCGGAATCTCCTTTTCGAGCGTCTTGTAGTACTCCTCGATCGGCACATTGGCCCGCTTCGCATGCTGCTCATGCTGGTCAGCACGGATTAAGCCGACGAGCATGGCATTCACCAGCACGTTGTGCGGCGCCAATTCGTGCGATAGCGCTTTGGTCATCGCCAACCCTGCCGCGCGCGACACCGACGTCGGCATGCTGTTGGGTCGCGGTGCTTTGGCTCCGATGTTGAGCACGTTGATGATGCGGCCCCAACGTCGTTCCTTCATCTGAGGCATGACCAGCCGGATCAATCGCACCGCTGCGAATAGCTTCAGTTCAAGGTCGTCGTGCAGGATCTCGTCCGTGACCTTATCGAACGGCATCGCCCGTGACGTTCCCGCATTGTTGACGATGATGTCGATCTTATCGAATGCGCTCATCACCTCGTCGTATGCACGCTGGACATCAGCCGCCTTGCTGATATCGGCCTGAACCCCGATGATCCGATTCTGGCTCGACCTCCCGATGGCCGCGGCTGCTTCCTTCAGCGCGTCGCCGGAGCGCGCGACGATCGCAACGTCGGCGCCCGAAGCTGCGAACCGCGCCGCCACCGCAAAGCCGATCCCCTTGCTGCCACCAGTAACGATAGCACTCCGCCGCGAAAGACTGATTTCCATTGCGTCCTCCCAAACTCGAGTCTCGGTATCTGTCGGCTAGGCGAGTAGTGCGAGGTCGATCGCGTCGCCCATCTTGCGGTAACCGCCGTCGCTCGGGTGCAGTCCGTCTCCGCAGTCATCCACGACACGCATCTGGGTCGGGATATCGGGGTCACGCAACGCGGCATCGAAATCAACGACACCATCAAACACGCCGCTCTCGCGGATCCAGGCGTTGATTGCGACCCTGTGCTTCTCGCGTATTGGAGTCCAGGCATTGGCCATATAGGTCTCATTGCCGAACGGTGTTAGCGTCGCGCCAATGATCTTGATGCCCCAGGCATGGGCGCGCAGCGCCATCTGCTCGAGACCAGCAATCACTTGCTCGGCGATGACCTCCTCCTCGGGCTTCGCCCACCGATTACGCAGATCATTGGTGCCGAGCATAGCAATGACGTGCGTGACACCAGGCTGCGCCAGCACGTCCCGGTCGAAGCGCCGGAGCCCACTGTCGCCGCGGACGTCGTGCAGGATGCGGTTTCCGCCAAGGCCGTTGTTCATTACGCCGACCGGCCTGCGCGCGCGGGCGACAAGCCGCCGCGCCAATTGATCTGGCCAGCGACAGAAGGCGTCGATCGTCGATATGTTGCCGTCGGTCAGCGAGTCGCCGAGAGCGACCACTCCGAGAGCATCGTTTGGGGCGAGTACGTCGACGCCGCAAAGGAAGAACCACTGGTCGGTCAAGTTCCCCACCGGCATTACGGTCTCCGCGGCGTAATTGCCAGGTGGCGAGATGTAGTTGGTCTGCCTTGCGTACCGACCGGTTATCACGAAATTCGCTGGTACTTCACTGGGCAGATGAAGACTGACCGCGAGATCGCCGAGTGGTGGAACGGCAAGGTCAATTGAGTCGCTGTATTGCACTGCTCCGGCTGCGATGACTGCCGAGTCGCGGCCGCCGAAGGTTAGCTTGCGGCCAGTGCCCGCGGTGATCGTCGCACCCTTGTCACGCAAGGCGATCATCGCGGTGCCGATGATCAGTGGATGATTGCCGTAGGCATTTGAGATCCGCACACGCAGCCGCTCGCCGCCGATGCTAATGCGTGGGTTCAGTCGGATCGTCTGGTTGTTGAAACCGACGACGCCTTCGGCCGGCGCCGGGGCGGCGGCCCAGGATCCGACCCAACGTTTGTCGCTTGGCATGACCGTCCTTGCTTACTCTCTGAAGTTTTGTCCAATTCCTGCCACGGCCGGGCCTCTCCCACGATTGCTGCTTATTCGTCAAAGGCAGACGTTTCGTGCAACGACGCCTTCACGCCGCCCCAGGCCCGTGAGCGCGGAGGAAAGAGCGAATCTGCCGCACCGCGAGCGGAATCCGCTCCTTTGGCTCCTTCCACGGGAACATGCTCACTTCTGCGTTCGGCGCTAGCATCGCGGTCTCCATCGCAACCGCATAAGGATGCGCCGGGACGTCGTCGGGAAGAATCAGAACCGGAGTCCGGCAATTGCGGACGAAATTGCGCGTCACCGTGAACACGAAGTCGGGGTTGGTGCGATACATCCTAGTCAAGAATTTTTCCACATGCTCCATTGTGATGTCGGGCCTTCGCTTCACAAGCTCCGGCGCCCAACCTTTCATGTTGTTATCGTAGAAAAGGTCACGCATCTCGGGCCGCGAGCCCGAGGGCTGCGCCAGCACGGCCGCAACGATTCGGTCGGGCGCCCGCTTCAAAAGATTCCAGATCATGGGACCGCCGATGCAAAATCCCAGCACCATGAACCTGTCGATGCGCAAATGATCCATCAGGCCGATATGGTCGTCGGTGTGAGAATCCCAGGGGCGATCGATTTCGAGGGGACCTGTGGATTGGCCGCCATTGGCATTGCGAAGGTCGGCTCCGACACATCGGTATTCCTCTTTAAACTCATCCATAGCATTGAAGGGTGAATAGGGGGCGGACAGATTTTGGATGATGGAATTCAGCCCGCCGCCCGCAATCATTAGCAACGGGAAGCCAGAACCTTTCTCCTCAAAATGGATGCGAACGGGGCCTTTCTCGTAAAAGCTCATGGCGGCTCCTTCTTATGGCGATCTCTATCGTCGCAACCGACAGCGCAACGACGCTGGGTAATGTCCGCCTTACTGCCGAAAGCGCCATCGAGTAGGACGTTCATTCAATCACTTCGTCGGCGCGCAGTAACAGTGATGTCGGCACGTCGATACCGATCGCCTTCGCGGTCTTGAGATTCAAGACCGTTAAAAATTTGGTCGCTTGCTCGACCGGAAGATCGGCCGGTTTCGCGCCCTTAAGAATCTTGTCCACGAAAGTTGCCGCATGACGCCACATGTCGGGAAAATCGATCCTGTATCCCGCAAAGCCTCCGGCCTGGGCAAATTCGGTGAAGCCGCACGAGGCGAGCCGATACTTCGACGCAAGCTTCGCACCCTCCTGAGAATTCTGGATGAGCATCGGGTCTTCCACGATGGCAAGCGCGCTCACCGACTTAGCAGCCATCGCCGCGAAGGTGCCCTCCAGATCGGCCGGCTGGCGTGCCGCAAACTCCGAGACCTCCACTTTGAGCGCCTGGGCTGTCAATCTCATCGCCGGAAGGACCGGCTCGATCGCGGGATTTGCCGGATTGAATAGGACACCTGCGTGCATCAGGTTGGGCATCGCCTCTTTGAGCAACTCCAGGCGTTTTGCAGCAAGTTCGGGAGTGAAGTACGAGTTTCCAGTCACGTTTCCCCCCGGCCGTGAGAGACTTGAAACGAGACCCACGGCTACGGCATCGCCGACTGTTGCAAAAACGATGGGAATTGTCGTTGTCGCGCGCTTTGCAGCCGAAACGCCCGGGGTTGAATACGTGACGATAACGTGGACTTTAAAATCGACCAACTCAGCGGCCAGCTCTGCAAGCTCGTCGTATTTTCGTCCGTTGAGCCAACGTGTCTCGATAACAATATTCTTGCCCTCGACGTAGCCGAGCGCGGCAAGCCCAGCCCGAAACGCGTCCATACGGGTGGCCTCCGCCGCAGGAGAGCCGAGACTCAAATACCCAATCCGATAGACCTGACCGGATAGTTGCGCGCGTGCAGCAATTGGCAATGCGACAGTCGCCCCGCCGAGCGCCGCGATGATTTGTCGCCTATCGATTTCGGCCGCCATTGATCGTTCCGACTAACGCCAGGTTCGCTGCAATGGGGGAAGATATCACGGACGCATAGGAAGGTCCGGCCCGCAACAGCCCGGTGGCGGATGACTGTCGCGTCTGCTTTCGGAGGTCCTTCTGCCGCGCTTGCGCTGAGGTGCCGCGGCAGTTCCTGACCCATAACGTCATTTTGCCACTGTCAAATGACGCATTGCCTTCAGAATGCTCAATCGCAAGCCATCCGAGTCAGGGCCCATGAGCGTCAATCCCGTGACGTTGCCGCCCGGCCGCGCAAGACTGGCGACCCCGGGAACACCGACCCCGTCGCCACTCACCGCCATAACGATGGGCACCGTGGTGGTCTGTCGTCTCGCTGCTTGAAACGGCAATTGTCCCGTTGGAACGCAACGTCGGCACGGTGTTGAGGCTTGGGGAAGGCAATGCGACGGCGCCTGCGAACCATCAAGGCTGTCACCTCACTGAGGAAGTGAGCTATCATCCGTCTCGCTCGCTACCCGGGAATAATAGCCAATGATACTCTTCCACCGCAGATACTTCCTGCATCCGGCGACAATCCTATGCTGGCTCGCCTGCTCGGGTCTGATGCTACTCGGCGTTCTTGCCGGCGCGCCCGCCGCGACCGCGCAAGTACAGAGTCCCATCCGCTTCGTGGTCGGCGCCGCAGCCGGGGGCTCCATAGACGTCTATGCGCGCATCGTCGGCGCTCACATGGCACAGACGCTGGGACGGCCCATCATCAATGAGATCAAGGCCGGGGCCAATGGCAACATCGCGGCGCAGTTCGTTGTGGAAGCGCCGGCCGACGGCGGCACGGCCTGGGTCGGCGCGCAGTCGATGCTGGAGACTAATCCGGTCACCTACCGCGACCTGCGCTGGAAGGTCGCCGACTTCATCCCGATCATCAAAGGCATCGAGACGCCGCTCGTTCTGGTGGTGCATCCCAGCGTACCCGCAAAGACCTTCGATGAATTCGTCGCCTGGGCCAAGGACAATCGCGGCCAGCTCACCTACGCGAATTACGGTCCGGGTACGCTATCGCACTTTCTTGGCTATCAGGTGAGCGAACGCTACGGCCTCAACTTCACTCAGATTTCGTATCGGGGCAATGCCCCTCAGATGGTCGATCTCCTCGCCGGACATGCATTGTTCGGCTTCACCCAGCTCCAGGGTGCAGTCGAGCCAGTACGCGCCGGCCTGCTGCGCGCGCTGATCTCTTCGGGCGAAAGACGCTCGGCATTGCTTCCCGAGGTTCCAACATTCGCCGATATCGGCCAACCTGATCTGGTGGCGCTGGCGTGGTTCGGGCTGCTGTTGAAATCCGGCACGCCGTCCGACATCGTCAAGCGCTTCGAGGCGGCGGCGATCGCAGCACACGCCGACCCGAACACACGCGCCAAGCTAGTCGCCCAAGGTTTTGATATCAGCGGCCAGACCGGGCAGGCGTTCCGCGACAGCATTGCGGCGCAGACCGAACGCTGGGCCAAAGTCGTCAAAGCGACGGGATTTTCCGCCGATTAGAGCCTGATAGTCAGGGATTAAATGCATTGAGATTCACGGCTAGCGCTAAAATCAGGTTACCCCAGTTCGCGCAGACGCGATGGCTTTAAGAATGCGCTCTGGGGTAAAGGGCTGGTCTTCGATTGTCGCGCCCAGGCCCCTTAAGGCGTCATTGGCGGCAACCCAAAGCGCCCCCATAGCGCCGGTGAGACCAAGCTCTCCGACGCCTTTAGCGCCAAGCTCGGTCGAATGTTCTGGCGTCTCAATTTGTTCTACGAAAATGTCGGGCATCTCATAAGCCATGGGTGCGAGGTAGTCGACTAAGGTGCCATTAACAAGCGAGCCGTGCTCGTCGTAGATGCACTCTTCATAGAGTACGGAGCCGATACCTTGCACGATCGCTCCGCGTATCTGGTCGTCGACGAGCAGTGGATTGATTACACGCCCGCAGTCCGTGATTGCCCAGTAGTTAAGGAGTTTGATGAGGCCGGTACCGGGGTCGACATCCAGATAAGCCCCATGTGCGCCGTGTCCCATGTAGTAGCTTGCGTTATTGGCTACGTGACTTCGTGTCACAGTGAACTGAACGTCGAGATCGGGCGGCAGCGTATCTTGGCGGAAATATCCGATCTTGGCGACCTCAGCGACGGTGATTACCGGCACGCCGGAATGTTTGTTGAAAATGTGCCCCCGCACGATTCGCAGATTCTCGGGTTTGGTCTGGGTGATGGCCGCCGCAACGAGCAGAATATTTTGCGCAAGGTCCCGCGCGGCCTTGAGTGCGGCTTCGCCACCGATAGCAATACCGCGAGAGGCCCAGGCACCGCCGCCATAGGGCGAGATCGCGCTGTCACCGCCAATCATAGCGACGTCGTCAATATCGACACCAAGCGTGTCGGCAATGATTTGCGCCAATGAATGGATCGTCCCTTGGCCTTGGTCGGTAATACTTGTTACGCATCGCAGCGACCCGGTAGGCTCAAGCCGGATTGTGCAGCCGTCCTGCACCGAGATTGAAGCACCTGTCGGGCCGTAGAAGACCGGTCCATATGCCGTCGGTTCGACGAAGGTCGCGACGCCGACGCCACGATGGATACCCTCCTTGCGCAGTTCAGCTTGCTCTTGTCGCAAACGGTCATAATTCATGACCTGAACGAGACGATCCATGCACGCATCAAATGAAATATTGTCGAGCTTGCTGCCGGCAGCCGTCACGCACGGCATCGCGTCTGTTTTCCGATAGTTCAGGCGCTTGAGTGCAACCGGATCCATCGCCAGTTTGGCTGCGGCCATATCGGTCAGCACTTCGCTGACAATGGTCGATAATGGAATACCGACGCCGCGAAACATTCCGATCAACGGCTTGTTCACGAAAGTATTGCGCGTGCGCGCCCGGTAATTCGGAAAATCATACGCCGCACCGGTGTTGGTCACCAACATCATGCTTTCGGTAATATTGAACCGCATTGGCATGCCGTAGGCGCCGATTGCAGAAACGTCGTCGACGCTCATTGCGGTGATCTTGCCATCGGCATTAAACGATATTCGAGCTTTAATGACGTGATCGCGCACGTGATTGTCGGATACGAATGATTCCTGACGATCAGCGCAATACTTGACCGGCCGGCTGATCATCATGCTGATGACTGCCACGGCCACTTCCTCGGCATACACGTTGATTTTGATGCCGAAGCCGCCGCCAACATCTGGCGCGATCACCCTAACCTTGTGCTCAGGGAGTCCTAACTGCCGACTAAAAACACCCTGCATCTGATAGGGCGACTGGTGCGAGTGATAGACTGTGAGTGTTTCGCCGCCGGGCTCGAAATCTGCGACCAAGCCGCGCGGTTCGAGCGAAAGTCCGGTTTGCCGGTGAAAATTAAAGGTCTTTTCGATGACGTGCTCGGCGCCCGCAAACGCCCTGTCGGGATCGCCAGCCCTGATATTGTGTTCATAGGCGAGGTTATCGTTGAGCGACTTGTGGATCGGGTCGGATTGCAGCGAGGTCTCTCCATCGAGCAAAGCCGGTAATTCCTCCCATTTGATATCGATAAGCTCGACGGCGTCTTCTGCCTCGACGCGAGACTCCGCAACCACGGCGGCGACCGGCTGCCCCTGAAAATGCACGACGTCGATGGCAATCAGTTCTTGAGGTGGTACTTTATGGCCCGGTCGATTGTGCGCGACCGCATCGGACTCAAATCCCTTGCCGTGGGCCAGAAGATCCCGCCCAGCGAAAACGAATGCGACGCCTGGGGACTGCTTTGCCCGCTCGACGTCGATGGAGACAATTCGTGCGTGCGCGTGCGGGCTCCTAGCAAATGAGAGATGCAGCATCCGTGGTAATTTTATGTCGCCAACGTAGCGACCTCGTCCGCGTAGGAGGCGCATCGTTTCGCGGCGTGGAATCCGTTTTCCGATCAGACCTTCGGGCTTTTCGGATTGCCGCAAAGGCTCGGCCGCCTCTGGCGACAGGTCTTCGCTAAGCCGGCTGCGCTTGCGAAGTACGGTCTCGATTGCATCTACGATGGACTCATAACCGGTGCATCGGCAAAGATTTCCGGAAATAAATTCGCGGATATCGGCTCGGGTAAATGCATGTTCTGTACCGAGCAATTCGTGCGCCGTCAGCAACATACCAGGTGAGCAAAAGCCACACTGCGCTGCATTGCGTTCGGCAAAGGCAGACTGCAACTCTGCAAGCGCGCCGCTGTCCGACATTCCCTCGATTGTATCGATCCGCTTGCCGTCAGCCTGTACCGCAAACATCAAACAGCCGCGCGTGACCTTGCCATCTACTAATACTGAGCATGCCCCGCAAACACCATGCTCGCATCCAAGATGCGTCCCCGTAAGTTCAAGCTCTTCGCGAACAAAATCAGCAAGATGCTGGCGGAATTCGACCACCCGACGCAGTCGTTTGCCGTTGATCACTGTGGCGATTTCCAGTTCGTGGTCCATCGGTCGGCCATCCCGGAAGACACGTCCAGATCAACATCTCAGTGCCAAAGCGTTCCAAATGCCGCCAGACGTGTCAATCATAGCTTTTGCTTCGGCGTGAGGCAGTACTTCCGCCTAAAGGCAAGACCGCCGCGATGTCGGATCTGTGGTCGCCGTGCAATCGGCAGCAACCTAACCTAGTCCCAAAAGATGATAGATCCGTCGACTGTAGTCGCCGAAAGTTTCACTGGTTTTGACATCAAGCGTGCGTGACGCAGGCAGCTCAATCTTAATGTTATCAGCCATGCGGGCCGGGCCCGTGGTCAGAACGATTACCCACATACCAAGGAAAACTGCTTCTGCTATGTCATGTGTCACGAAAACAATCGTCTTGCCACTTCTCTTCCAGATATTCAGTAGCTCGAGATTCATTCTCTCCCGAGTCAGTGCGTCTAGTGCGCCGAACGGCTCATCCATCAGGATGAGCTTCGGATCGTGAATCAGCGCCCGCGCAATCGCGGCGCGCTGCTGCATGCCGCCAGAAAGCTCATAAGGATATTTGTCCTCGCAGCCGGCGAGCCCGACCAAGGCTAGAAGATCCCGCGCTCGCTCGCGGCTTTCACGAACCGGCAGACCCAGAATCTCAGCAGGGAGCAACACGTTCTCCAGCACTCGGCGCCATTTGAGTAGCAGCGCCTGCTGGAATACCATGCCAATGTCATGCGATGGGTTGAACGGGTGCGTGGTCGTGCCGATACGCACATCGCCGGCGTCGTAGTTCTGTAAACCTGCAAGGATTTTGAGAATCGTGGTCTTGCCGCAGCCTGACGGGCCGACCAGCGACACGAATTCACCCGCCGCAACTTCGAAGGTCGCGTCGATAATGGCAGGAAATTCCTGATTTCCCCTGCGGTACGCCTTGCGGAGACCGTTTACACGGATGAATGCCTCGGCCACAGGGGTGCTCATTGAACACGAGCATCAGGCACAATCACGAGCCGCTCGATACCGAGAACCAAACCATAGAGGATGATGCCGACGAGCGTAATCAGGATCACGGCCATGAACATCGCAGCGGTGTCGAGCGTAACCTGAACTTGAAGCATTAGATAACCGAGACCGCGCGACGATCCCAAAAACTCGCCGACGACAGCACCGGCAACCGCCAAAATCGCACCGACCTTCATGCCGGAGAAAATGTAGGGCAGCGCGCTAGGTAGCTGAATCTTGGTGAAAGTTTGCCATCTCGAGCTGCGTAGTGAGCGCACAAGCTCCAAAAGCTCGGGCTCGACCTCATGGAATCCGCGGGCGGTATTGAGCAAAATGGGAAAAAAGCTGATTGAAAAGGCGATAATCGCGTTCGGAAAGATGCCGTACGAGAACCAGACGATGAAAAGCGGGCCCAGAGCGACTTTTGGAATCATGTTGAGGCTGACGAGCAACGGCATAACCGCAGCCTCCGCAGTGCTCGACCAGGAGAAGGCTATGGCTATTGTAACGCCAACTGCGACCGCCAAGAAATAGCCGCCAAAAATTTCACTGGCCGTCACCACCGTATTGCCAAGCCAATGGTAATTGGCGCCTCCGAGTGTCGCCAGCGTGGCGAGCGGCGTCGGCATTACATATGAGGGCACACGGCCATACGTCACGAATGCGTACCAGAAGATGATGAGCGCCACGTGAGATAGGATCACTAGCACGTAGCGGCGTGAAGATAGAATAATCATGACAGCCAGCGCTCCCGTCCTCTTATCGGTCCTCCCGCGCAATCGTGGTCCTAGAAATCCCCGCACGGCATTGATCGCGTGTTCGAGGTTGTCGCCGTCGCGCGGAAGCAGAACTTAAATTGCATCTGTAGGTCGTCTACGTCGTATAGATGTTGGAGAAATAAAAGAAGTTGGGCGCAGCGATCGTGATGCAAAGTTCTGCTGACGCGATCCGCCTGGCGCGCGAGTTGACAGGCTCCCTAGGGCTATTTATCGTTCGCAGGTAACCAACCAGTTACAAGAATCTTTGCTCGTCCGCAATGAGCTGATGAGAACATCTCTTGCTGGCCGACGTCGCAGGAGTCTGATCATGAAATTGAAATCATCTGTCATTGCGCTGACCCTTTTGGGGTATGCCGGCGCAGCGCAGGCTAACGAGCAAGTGAGCTTTCTCCTCAACTGGATCGCTGGCGGGGACCATGCACCCTATTATTACGCGCAAAGGATGGGCTGGTACAAAGACGCCGGCATCGATTTGACGTTGCTCCAGGGCAAAGGCTCCATGGTTGCGGCTCAGGCCGCTGGTGCCGGTATTAACACGTTTGGGCTTGCCGACATGGCCACCGTTCTTGTTGCGATCGGCAAGGGCGCCGACGAAACTGCAGTAATGAACGTCTATGCCAATTATCCCGGTGGTTTCTATTGGCTCAAAAGTTCAGGTATCAAATCCGTCAAGGATTTGGCCGGCAAAAGGATCGGCAACCCGCCGGGCGACGCCGCCCGGTCGCTGTGGCCGGCGCTTGCCAAAGCGAATGGCGTCGATCCGAATTCGGTTACCTGGGTGAACGTCGGGCCGGGCGCAAAGCTTGCTGCGCTCAAGGCAGGCTCTGTCGACGCGGTGACCGAGTTCTATAACGAGCATCATACCTACAAGGCCCAACTCGGCAGCGACATGGGTTATTTGGCGTGGAAGGACGCCGGTGTTGATCCCTACGGCAATTCGATTGTCGTTAATGGCGCCTTCCTCAAAGCGCACCGTGACGCGGTTACGAGTTTTGTCAAAGTGACGCAGAAAGCGTTCGCGGCTTGCGTGGCCGATTCCAAACCGTGTATCGAAGCACTTGTCGAGGCCAATTCTGGGCTCCAAGTCGACAGTCAGACGGTTAATTGGCATGAGGTCGAGCAGCTCATGAGCGACAACACCTCGCAGAATGTCGCACTCGGCTGGTTCGATCCGAAGCGTATGGACGAAACTTACAACTTGGTAAGCACCTACGTCGGAATAGAGAAGCCATTCGACATCAGCGGGGCTTACACGAATGTCTTCCTCGACAAGTCGATCAAGATGAAGGCGATTCCGTTCACCGATTGAGTTGGCTCGCGCGGTCTACTCGAATCCGAATATTGCGATTGTACCGGCCAATCGGAGGCGTTGATGACGTCAGAGCCTCGGATTAAGACCACTGTCGTTGGTTCTTATCCTATTCCAGACTGGCTCGCTGCGATGCCGTCAGAGCAGGCACTGGTGGATGCAACGCGCGCGGTGTTGCATATCCAGGAATGCGCTGGCATCGATCTCGTATGCGACGGCGAGCTTTACCGCTTCGACGCAAATCATCCCGAGACTAACGGCATGATCGAATATTTCGTGCGGCCGCTGGCAGGGGTTCGCACCGCCATCACGTTTGACGAGCTTATCGCTTACCGAGCGCAACGCGGCATGAGTTTTCGAACGCGACCACCGGCCGTGGTCGAGGGTCCGATTGGCTCCGGTTTCCTCGATTTGCCTCAAGCGTGCGCGCGGGCGAAGCGACTTGCGACCCGCCCATTGAAATTCACGCTCACCGGCCCGCATATGTTGGCCAAGACGCTCGTGGACAGGCACTACAAGAGCTTGCCTGACTTGACCATGGCGATCGCAGCCGCGCTTGCTGAGCAGGTGCGTCACCTGGATGCCGACGTAGTCCAGATCGACGAAGCAAACCTGCCGGGTAGCCCAGACGAATGGCCGTGGGCGGCAGCCGCGATCAATTGTGTGTTGGGCGCGGTCCAAACCATCCCTGCGGTTCACTTGTGCTTTGGCAACTATGGTGGGCAGTCGATTCAGAAAGGTGCTTGGGCGCAACTACTTTCGTATCTCAACGCGCTCGATACTGATCACGTCGTGATCGAAATGGCGCGCCGACCGCCTGACGAGCTCGCCGTGTTCCGAGATCTGCGGCCCGAGATCGGCATCGGGCTCGGCGTGGTTGACATTAAATCCACTGTAATCGAATCGGCTGACGCGATCGCGCGCGTGCTCGAACAGGCTGAGGCTGTTTTGGGCCGTGACCGGGTCAAATACATAAATCCGGACTGCGGTTTCTGGATGCTCAAGCGCACGATTGCCGACGGCAAGATCCGCGCGCTTGTTGCCGGACGCGATCGCTACGAAGGGCGCCACTGACCGCGATTGAGGACACCAGGCCGGCGAATGGCGGACGATTACGATCTCATTGTGCTTGGCGCGGGCCACAACGGGCTCATCCTTCAGGCTTATCTTTGTAAAGCCGGTCTAAAGGTTCTCGCGATCGACCGGGGAGAAATGGCGGGCGGCGGCCTGACCACGCTCGAAGACCCGCGCTATCCGGGATTTCTCCATAACACGCACGCGTTCTTCCACCGCGCAATCACAACGATGCCGTGGTATTCCGATCTCGAGCTCAAGCGTCATGGTGCCGTCTATATCGAGCCAGAACTAAATGTGCTGCTATTAACGAAGGACGGCCGCACCCTCGAATGGTGGATCGACATCGCTCGCACCGCTAATTCTTTTGCCCAGTTCAGCCGGCGTGATGCAGCAACGCTGTTGCGTTGGTACGAGGAATTCGCGCCGATCGTCATTAAGATCTTGCGCCCGGAGGCGCAATCCCCGCCGCTGCCACCGGACGAACGCCGAGCCCTTCTCAATCGCAGCGCAGCCGGCCGCCGGCTCCTTGAAGTAAGTGCGCTATCGCCTCTCGAGTTTGTGCAGCGGGAATTCGAGCATCCGACGATCAAGGCGGGATTGTTGTTCTTCAACGGCCTCCGTGAAGTCGATGTACGCGTCCGCGGGTTCGGCCACCACATCGCCTCGCTGCTCGCCCAGCCTTCGAAGGCCCAGATGTCGCGCGGCGGCTCTGCGGCACTTGCGCGCGCGCTCGAATCCGCCGTCCTGGAGGCTGGCGGAACGATCCGTACCATGACTGAGCCCCGCCGCATCGTGGTCGAAAACGGTTGTGCTGCAGGAATAGAGACAGATGATGGCGAAGTCATCCGCGCGCGCCACGGCGTCGCGTCCTCCCTCAACCCGCACCAAACCTTCCTCGGATTACTCGATGAGGCGTACGTCCCAGCGGCAATCCGTTCTCAGGCGGATGGCTTCAAGTATAACCTCATTGCGCCACTCTTCGCTCTCAATCTTAATCTCCGCGAACCGCCGCGTTACCGGGTTGCGGGGGCACGACCTGAGCTCGATCACGGCTTCATGGTGGTCATGGGGCTCGATCACGTCGATCAATTTTCCGATGTGATCCGCCATCACGAAGCCGGAACTATCCCGCCGACGATCATGTGGGGGGCATGCCCGACACGGTTTGATTCGAGCCAGGCACCGCCGGACCGGCACACCGCATTCATGTGGGAGAAGTTGCCCTATCGGCTCAACGGCAACGCGCACAATTGGGATACAGCGCGGGATGAGCATGGACGTGCGATGCTCGGCTTATGGCAGAAGCACGCCCCCAATCTCGCCGACGCGGTGATCGACAGCTTCACGCGCTCGCCACTCGATGTCGAGCGAACGCTCCCCAACATGCGAGAGGGCGATCTGCTGATCGGCGCCTTCACCGACGATCAGATTGGGTACAACCGGCCGTTCCCGGGCGCGGGCCGTTACCGCGGTCATCTGCCCGGTCTCTACCTGTGTGGATCGAGCAGCCATCCGGGCGGCAACATAACCGGGTTGCCAGGCTACAACGCGGCGCAGGTCGTCCTGGCCGAACTTGGAATTCAGGCCGACTGGATGCCGCCGCCGGTGGGCGAGCAGTTAGGCAGAATATGAAACGCATGCACAGGGAAGGATCGTGGTTGGCAATGGTCGTGCAAAATTCCCTGTTGGTCGCGAATCTTTCCCTGTTAAACGTCTAAGAATTCCCTGTTCCGTTGCATAGGGAATTTGTCCACAAGCGATTGATTTGGCGCGGTAACGAGGCGTCTGAATTGCAGTGAAGGGCAGAATTCGGCGAAATTCCCTGTATTTTTCCCTGTTATCAGGGAATTTAGCGCGGAGACCAGTTAGCGACAGACTGCGTCGTCAGCCACTGATGCGAGCGGAGGATTACACCCTTGTTATCAATAGGGTATTTCGGCTCAGTGCCACTACTCAAGCACGAGCCTCGACGTGCTGAAGCGTTCGCGGCTCTGCTTGGGGTGCATGCTCGGAGAGTTGGCACCGAAGGCGGCGCCTGATTTGCGGTCCAGACTTCTGATTGCTCCAAGCCGTCGGAATGAACATTCCAATTAGCGAGCGAAACGCGGTCGCGGCTTGCGCCTAGCCTGATAGATCGCTCCGAACAAGGCTGATGCGTGGGGGGAGCAGCCCCAGGTTCTACCTATAGGAAGCCGACGCCGACATTCGCGAAGCACGCCCAGCGATGTAGACTTCAGGCGCCGCCTTCGAAGGCGGCGACGGGCAGTTCGACGATTTAGATTGTTTAACGATCGGTTGTTGGGGTCAGGTCGCCTGGGAAAAGAGGTTGGGCCCTAATGGAGATCATAAGACGTCTCAGTCCACTGCTTGAGAGCTGCTGCGTCGATTATCGTCGCGCTGTATTCTGCGTTTCTCTTCTACGGGCTGGGCCGGCTAATCACTGGTGCAATCGACAATCGGCCGGTCGAAGCGCAGCTT
>Ga0209579_10000490_pt1 | contig 40357 bp, 35 predicted proteins | sample Coa_R1_2_FD_187152 | JGI IMG/M metagenome (GOLD analysis project Ga0209579, IMG submission 187152) | Surface soil microbial communities from Centralia Pennsylvania, which are recovering from an underground coalmine fire - Coalmine... | ecosystem: Environmental > Terrestrial > Soil >...
GCCATGTATCCGGCCGCCTCCAGAACACAATTGGGTTCTTCGCGCCTGACGATCCGGTACGCGTCCGCCAGCACGTGCAGTCCCTTTTCGGGCGCAATTCGCGCGAAATACCCGATGCGGATCTCGCCAGACGCCGCTTTCGGCGGCGGCAAATCCGTCCGGTACCCGTCCGTATTTACGCCCAGCCGCGCCACTTCCATCTTGTGCTCCGGAATTCCCAGGTAGCGGCACATGAACTCGGCATAGTAATCGCTGACTGCCAAAAAACAATCGACATGCGGAATGTTCTGCCGGATCAGATCCAGCGCCCGCGTGCGATACGGCTCATTCAGCCCTTCCAGAAACAGATCCTCGCCCTGCAGCGTGCAGCAGACCGGCGCTTCCAGCGATTTCTTCAGGGGCGCAGCCAGCCCGATAAGCAGCGTATACGGCAGATTGATCACATCCGGCCGCGGCTCCGATTCGAGCCACTGGAGCATCTTTTGCAGCTCCTTTTTAAGCCGCCCATTCTCCACTTCCAGCATCGAAACCGTCATCGCGCCCAGAAAATGCGGGTCCACAGGAATGGTCCGTTTCGCTGCGGCCTTCAGCGCGACTTTCGAATCCCACAACCGGTCCAGCAGCCACGGAGTCTTGCGGAACAGCGCCCAATTCTGCTCGAGATACACACTGATCCCGCCGAAGAAAATCTTGTCGCCGCTGACATTCCGCTCATCCGTCAGCGTCGGCGTATACAGCGGCATCAGCGTGACGTCGTGACCCAGCCTGATCAACTCCGTCGCCAGCGCGTTATCGCGCAGACAGGTCCCGCAATACATGCCGGCCGCACCCGCTGTGAGCTGCAAAATCCGCACAAATGCCCTTGACTGGAGGATATCAGACGTTCAAGACCGGCTCACTCTCGTTCGCGGTTCCGATAACAATCCTCGACACCGAACCGCGCGCGCCAGCAAGCGGAAGCCGCTAATGCGTCATCGCATACATCACGTCGTTAACCCCAATCCGGATCGCCAGTCCCGAGAACTTCTCCGGATAGTACGGATCGTCCGCATATTCCCACGCGTCCCCCAGATCCGAGTTGTAGGAAATCGCCACCATGATCCGGCCCTTGTCATCTTTAATCCCGCGCCAGTGCGCGCCGATCCCGTTGTTCTTATACCCCAATCGCAAATGCGCCTGGCCGGGCACCTGAACCTTATCGCTCAGATCGTAAACCGTGTGAAAAACCGGATCGTCGTCCGCCAATTCTTCAATCGGCCGTTCCGGAAATACAAACTTGATCCGTTTCTCAAACTCATTCCATTCATCGATGCCATGGAAATCGTCGGCCATGAAAAACCCGCCGCGCAGCAGATACTCGCGCATGATGCGCGCCTCGTCTTCGTTCAGGCCCCACTCCCCGACTTGCACCGCGTACAACCAGGGCCAGTTGAAAGTCTCTTCCCCGTCTTCGAGCATCACCGGCTGCTCCACCGATCGCACGGTCAGCCGGGTAAGCCTCCGCACGGCGAGCGAAAAATGACGGTCCGCGCGCGGATAATCCTGGGTCCACAGCGATAGTCCCCGCCGCCAGTCGCCTTGAAATCGAGGCCGGTAGCCATCCAGCGGCCCGGGCGGGAACATCAGCCGGGCAAAGGTCCATTCGCCGGGCTGTTCGTAGTCCGGCGGGACCTCGAACTCAAAATATTCGACGCCTGGGAATTGGTGGAAGGGACGCTGGAACGCGTAAAGGGCGGTGACAAAAACCAAGCCGCAGCCAATGCGCCACAGTGCCGTCCGGGAACTCATGTAAAGCGGCTCTGCCCCGAGCATACCACCAGAGCCTCGGACGGCGCGTCAAACTGGGCGTCGAACTTCATAGATTTGACTTCGCATCGCGTGCTAGATTCGGGCGTGCGGAAAGCGCTCAAGGCGGCGGCCTTCGTCCTTTATAACGTCGTCATCGTGTGCGCGATCTTCGCGATAGCGGAGTATGCGGCCCGCTGGTACGTCTCCGCAAAACGCGGACGCGGACGCGAACAGGCCGAGGAAATCATCGACCGGTGGTCAGCGTTTCGCACCACGCCAAACTTCGATCGTCTGGGCGTCCACCACAACGCGCAAGGATTCCGCCGCGACACGGACATCCCGCTGGAAAAGCCGAGCGGCACGACGCGCATTTTCATCCTTGGCGGCTCCGTCGCCTACGGCGCCGAGACCGTTTATCCCGAAATCGACTCGCGATGGAAAATCAGTAATCACGAAACCATCGATTACTACCTCGAGCAGCGCCTGAACGCCGCGTTTCCCGCAACCCGTTGGGAGGTGATCAACGCAGCCGTGAGCGGATTCCAGCTCCATGAAGATCTCGCCCGGATCTTATCCCTCCTATTGCGCTACAAGCCAGACCAGGTGATCCTGCTCGACGGCGTCAATGACCTGAGCCAGCTCGTTCGCTCCGGTGCGGATTTCGACGCCTACGCCCAGACCGCCCTCGCCGAACAGTTCAACGATCTCACCGATCCCCACGGCCTGCCCGCTCTGGAAACGATGATCTCGACATGGCTTGTAAGAAACAGCGTCCTGTTTCGCGCCCTTCACGACCGCGCGGAGCACCGGTCACATCTGCGCTACCGCCGCGAACGCATCGCCGGACCGGTTCCGGTGGGCATAAGACTTACCGATCTCTCGGCCGCCGATCAGCAACGCTATCAGGCGATCGCGTCGCAAGCAGGCTACTACCGGCACGCAGTCCGCCAGATTCATCGCGTCCTGGCCTTGGACGGAATCGACGACTTCTTCCTGCTGCAGCCGACCCTCCGCCTGACTCGTAAGCCTCTGACCGAAGTGGAATCCCGCCTGGCTGCCTACGACCGCTCCGTGGCCGGCCGGTTGGAAATGTACTCCTATGAAACGCTCTATCCCGTAATCGCCGCCCAACTCGCGGACGATTCGCGCACCGAAGGCTTCCACTTTGAAGATCTGACCAACGTCTTCGACCAAACCACCGTCCAAACCTTCACCGACTATTGTCATCTCACGCCGGCCGGTAACCGCACCCTCGCCGATGCCATCTTCGGGATCATTTCACGCCGGCGCTAGCACGCTATTCTGGCAGTTGTAGCCGATGGCATTGCTGACAATCTCCGGCGAGCCGGCCTCGCGATGGGAAGAGGTCGCCCACGGCGCCGCCCAACTCCTGCGTTTCGAACTGGTCACCGAAACCCGGCTCCAGCAATGGATGATCGAAGAATTCGGCGAAACCCCCATCCCCGATCGAGCCTGGAAACCCGCCGTCGTCTCGATCCTCGCCCGCATTGCCGCCCAGCATCATCTGGTAGTCGCCCTTCCCGGCGCCGAAGCTCTATTCACTCCGTTCCCGATGCTCCTCAGGGCCGGCGTCGTCGCCCCGGAAGCCCGCCGCATCGGAAACGTGATGCTCGATCAGCGCCTGGAACGCCCCGCCGCCCGGGAACTCCTCGCGGAGCAGGACCTGGAAAGCCGCCGCCTTCGCCGCACGCGCTTCGGCCGCTCCCGCCCCCAGCCCGAATCCCTCGATATCATCCTCAACGCCGAATACATGGATGCCAGTCAGATGGCCGAGGTCCTGCGCGCCGCCGTCACGGCCCGCGCGCTCCCCGAACACGGACTTCTGTCAGCCGCAGCCGAGGCCCAGCTCCAGTTCAGAACCCGCTTCGATCTCGCCCGCCACGGCATCGTTCCTGCCGGCCGCGCCAGCCTGAAGGTTGCCTCCTTCGGCCATCCCAGCGAAGAGCTGTTCGCCAATCTTCTCGACTTCTACCGCATCCAATGGGATTACGAGCCCCGCAGTTTCGCCCTTCAATGGGACAAGGACGGCAATGTAACCGAAGCCTTCACGCCCGACTTCTATTTGCACGAATTCGACCTCTACGTCGAGCTGACCACCATGAAGCAAACTCTCGTGACTCGCAAAAACCGTAAAATAAAGCTGCTGCGCGCCATTTACCCGCACATCAATATCCAGGTCTTTTATCAGAAGGATTTTCAGGATCTGATCTTCAAGTACGGCCTGAAAGCGGCGGCGTTGTGATCGAGCGCATCCTGTTCACCGAAGAACAAGTCTCCACTCGAATCCGCGAAGTCGCCGGCGAAATTACCGAAAGATATCGCGGCCGCGATTTGAAGCTGATCTGCGTCCTGAAAGGCGCCGTTTTCTTCCTGACAGCCCTCGCCCGCGCCATCGAAATTCCGGTAAAAATCGATTTCCTCGCCATCTCCAGTTTCAGCGGCGCCGCCCCCGGCATGGTCCGCATCGCCAAGGATCTGGACGATCCCATTCAGGACGAAGATGTCCTCCTGATTGAAGACATTGTCGACACCGGCTTCACTACGCGTTTCCTGCTCCAGACGCTGGCGGGCCGCGCGCCCCGTTCCATCGCGATCTGCACGCTGCTCGACCGCACCGTCCGGCGCATCGTTCAGGTTCCTGTCGATTTCCGCTGTTTTGAGATTCCCGACCGTTTTGTCGTCGGCTGCGGCCTCGATTATAAGCAACTGTATCGTAATCTGGGTTACATCGCCGTCATGAATCCGGATAAACAGTAGCGTCTCCAAGCAGTTGAAACTTTTAAGCGGGCGTCGTCATCAACTGTGTATCTCAAGAAAAAGGAGACAAACATGAGCACCCCAGCAGCTACCGGAACGGTGGTCTACCAGATCGATCCCCAGCATTCGGCCGCGATGTTCAAGGTCCGCCACCTGATGATCTCGAACGTCAAGGGCGAATTCACCAAGGTCAGCGGTACCGTCACCCTGGACCCCACCCACGAATTATCGGCCGTCGAGATCACCATCGATGCCACCAGCATCAACACGCGCGAGCCGGATCGCGACACGCATCTAAAGAGCGCGGATTTCCTGGATGTGGAAAAGTTCCCCACCATCACTTTCCGTTCGAAGAAAATCAAGCCCGAGGGCAAGGACGAATTCAAAGTCATCGGCGATCTGACCATCCACGGCGTTACGAAAGAAGTGACGCTTGAAGTCGACTCCTTGACGCCGGAAGCCAAGGACCCGTGGGGCTTTTACCGGCGCGGCGCTTCCGCCAGCACCACGATCAATCGCAAGGACTTCGGCCTGGTCTGGAACATGGCGCTGGAAACCGGCGGCGTGGTGGTCGGCGAGGACGTCCATATCACCATCGACGCCGAGTTCGCGCGCAAAGCATAATTAGTGAATGCACCAGACCCTCGAATTTCTGTTGCGCCACGGTTACTGGGTGTTGTTCGCCTGGGTGCTGGCGGAACAGTTGGGGGCGCCGGTGCCTTCGGTTCCGATCCTGCTTGCCATGGGCGCGCTCATTGGCCTGGGCCGTACGTCGTTAGGCCCGGCCCTCGGCATCGCATTCGTGGCCGCGCTAATCGCCGATGGCGCGTGGTATGTTCTGGGCCGCCAGAAAGGCGCGTCGGTTCTAAAGTTACTCTGCCGTATCTCCCTGGAACCCGATTCGTGCGTCAGCAGCACCCGCTCCTGGTTCAAGAAACTGGGCGGCTGGGCATTGGTCGTCGCGAAATTCGTCCCCGGGCTGAGCACCATCGCGCCGCCGATGGCCGGCCTATCGCGCATGCCCGCCTGGATGTTTCTATCCACCGATGGCGCCGGCGTCCTTCTCTGGGCCGGCGCCTATATGGGCCTGGGATACATCTTTCGCGAACAGCTCGAAGACGTCGGCCAGTTTGCATTCCGCCTTGGCGGCTGGCTGCTCGCGGTGGTAAGCGCGATCCTCGCCGTCTGGATCGGATGGAAATATTGGCAGCGCAAGCGATTCATGCACAGCCTGCGCATCGCACGCGTCACCCCGGAAGAAGTATTCGAACGCTTGTCCGATTTCGTGATCCTCGATCTGCGTTCGTCCACCGAAGTCGAGTTCGACGGAATGAAGCTGCCGGGCGCGCTATGGTTCGATCGAAAGGAATTGGAGCAGCGTCACGCCGAGATCCCGCGCGACCGCGACATTCTGCTCTACTGCACTTGACCAAACGAAGCCACTAGCGCCCGTGTGGCGCTACAACTCAAGAAACTTGGCCTAACCCGCGTTCGCCCTCTCGAAGGCGGCTACACCGCATGGCGGGAACTCGGCTATCCCATCGAACCCGCGACTACACCAGTCACGTCGGCCTAAAATTGGTCCAGATCTGCGTCAATCTGCGTCCATCTGCGGCCAGAAATCGACCCCTACCGATCCCCCCTCGCCAGCCCCAACGCCCGAATCCGCTTGTGCAAATTCGTCCGCTCCATCCCCAACACCCGGGCCGCGCTCGACACATTCCACTTGCTCTCCTCCAGCGCCCGCAGGATGTGCTCCCTTTCCGCCGTTTCCTTCGCCTCGCGTAGATTCCCTCGCCCGCCCGACGATCGCGCGATCCGGATCTCCACCGGCACCGATTCCGCCTGCAGCACGTCGCCCCGCGTCAGAATCGCCATCCGTTCCACCGTGTTCCGTAATTCGCGAATGTTCCCCGGCCATCCATAATCTTCGAGCGCCTCGAACACGACCGGATCGAACGCCTTCGGCTTGAAATTATTCCGCGCGCAAAATTCCCCCAGAAAATACTCCGCCAGCGGACGAATATCCTCCCGCCGCTCCCGGAGCGACGGCACCCGCACCGGCACGACGCACAACCGGTAATACAGATCCTCGCGAAATTTCTGCTGCCCGACCATCTCCGTCAAATCCCGATTCGTCGCCGCAATCACGCGCACGCTTACGCGAATCGACTGCTCGCCTCCAACCCGGTGAAACTCGCCTTCCTGCAAGACCCGCAGCAGCTTCGCTTGTGACGACCCATGCAGATCCCCGACCTCGTCCAGGAACAGCGTCCCGCCATCCGCCAACTCGAACTTTCCTCTTCGGGCCGACGTAGCTCCCGTAAACGCGCCCTTCTCATGCCCGAACAATTCGCTCTCGATCAGCTCCGTAGGAATCGCCGCGCAGTTCACTTTGACGAACGGCCCTCCCGCGAACGGACTCTCGGCATGAATATGCGCCGCCAGCAATTCCTTCCCCGTCCCCGATTCGCCGTCAAGCAGAACCCGCGCATCGCTTCGAGCCGCCATCGTCGCCTGTTCCAGCACCCGCTCGAACGAAGGACTCGATCCGATCATCCGCGCCCCGCCCACCAATTCGCGCAGCCGCCGGTTCTCTTCTCGCAGATTGGTCTGATCCAGCGCGTGCCGCAACGACAACAGGACTTTTTCGCGGCTCAGCGGCTTCTCGAGAAAATCGAATGCGCCCGCCCGCGTCGCCTCCACGGCATCGGCAATCGTCCCATGCCCCGAAATCATCAGCATCGGCGATTCGATATCGTTCGATTTCATCCATCGAACCAGATCGATCCCGCTTCCGTCCGGCAATTTCACATCGATCAAGTAAGCATCCGCCCGCTGCGATTGCGCTTTCGCCTCGGCGACGCTGACGCAGGAGCTGACGGCGTATCCTTCACGCTCCAGAATCAGCCGCAAGCTCCGGCCGATGTTCTCCTCGTCGTCAACGATCAATACCCGGCTTTGCCCCATCGTACGCCCCATTCGAATTCCTGGCTCCTGTCGTCCCGCCGCCTGCGTCCAACACAACCCGGAACGCCGCGCCTCCCAATTCGCCGTCCACTGTCTCGATATCGCCGCCGCACAGCAGCGCGCTGCGCCGTGCGATCGATAATCCCAGCCCCATTCCGCCTTTCTTGAACGAAATCGTCGGCTCGAACAAGCTCGATCGCGCCTGCACGCTCAGCCCCGGTCCGGAATCGTGAATCTCGATCGACAGCCGCGACCCCGACACCACCGTCGCCGCCAGAACCGTGCCATCGGGCTGCGCCGCCTGCGCCGCATTTTCCAGCAGATTCGTCAGCGCGCCCTTGATCAGGTCCGGATCTGCCACCGCCGTCGGATGCTCCGGCGAAAGCCGGACCCGATACGTCACCTCCGGGTGCGCCGTCCTTAGAAACGCAATCCGTTCCTCCACCAGCGCATTCACGTCCACTTCCCGCGGCAGCACCGGCGGCTCCGATGCAAACTCGGAAAACGCCCGCACCCGCTTTTCGAGCGTATTCACCTCGTCCGCCACAATCTGCGCCGCCTGTTCCAGAAACATGCGCCCCGGCTCACCCCGCCGGCTGATGATCTCCTCCATCGTCAAACGAATCGGCGTCAACGAATTCTTCACCTCGTGTGCCATCTTGCGCGCCACCGCCTGCCAGCTCGCCAGGCGTGTGACATGGATCAATCGCTCCCGGGCATGCTGAAGCTGACCCGCCATGTGATTGAACGCGTCCACCGCCGCGCCGATTTCGTCCGCCTTAACCGGTTCCACGCGCGCCGACAGATCGCCTTTCGCCACGCGATCCAATCCCTGCGTCAACTGCTGCACCGGCCGGCTGATTCGCGATGCCAGGTAGATCAGCCCCCCGAGCGCCGCCAGCCACAGAGCCGAGGCGACCAATAGCAGCGGCCCTCCGAATCCGCGCCGCAAATCCCGCACGGAGGATTTATCCAGCGACTGCCGCGCCTCCGCAATCTCCCGCGTCAGCTTTCCCATAGGCACCGGCATGGGCCGCGAGTACACCCAGACCTCCTCTCCATGCCGGACCAAATAATCCAGCCGGTCTTTTTGCTCGCCTCCCAACTCGAACTGCTCCGCGACGCCGCTATCCCAAAACGCCTGCGCCTCCGCAGGGTTCAGATGCCTCGCCGGAGCGCGCCCCTCCGCCGCATCCCGCGCCAGCGCCTCTTTCGATGCTTTATACAGCTCGCGCCCGGTCGTCTCCAGCGATTTCGAAACCGCGTCTAATTCAGCGAACGGCGCCAGGCCCAGGCTGAGATTTAAGAGGCTGAGTGTGGTCCAAAGAGTAAGCCCCAGGGGCAGAATCGTAGCCGCGACGAATACGAAAATCAGGCGGTTGCGCAGCCGGTTCATGAGTGGCTAATAACCACTCTACGACCCTCTGCGCACGCTCCGCTTCAATTCATCCAGCGTAAACGGCCCGACGTCGAACGGCCCCCAATGCGACTGCTGCGCCGGCGGCCGGCTGAACAGTTCGATCAGTCTTGCCAGGCTCACTCCCGAATCGTTGATGCTTCCTCCGAACAGTGGACCGTCCTTGGCGTCTTCCGCGCGAATCTCAAACCGCGTCCACAACGGCTCCGATGCGCCGACTCCGTTCACGTCCATCGACATCTGCTGCCAGCACCACTTTTCCGCGTCCACCGCGCTCAAATGTTCGATGCGCCGCACCGGAGATTGCGTCTTGATCACCCGGAATTTTTCTTCCCACAGGTCGTAGCTGATCACGAACCGGTCGGTAAGCTTCTGAAACACATGCGTCCGGCTTCCCGACCACAGCGTCACCTGAAAATCGAACGGCACCGGAGCGGCATTGTGCAACAGTTCCAGCGGGCGTCCTCCCAGAAAGTGCACACGTGGAGCGGAGAACTCCAACCGGTTGTCGCGCCAGTTGAGGATCATCTCCTCGGCCATCATCGCCAGCGCGAAGCCCGACAGGAACGCGAGAATCAACCACCATGATTTGATGGTTCGCACGTATTTACCAGACTAGAATTTCATACCCGCATAAAAAATCGGAGTGGCCCGTCCCGACCGCAGCGGGAACGCCACGGCCAGTTGGAAACACTCTTTCTTAAAACCTACGCCCGCCGATTGTTTCGGCTCGCGGTCCTGAACACGGTCCCAGACTGCGCCCGCGTCATAGAACACCTGCAAAAATCGATACCCATAATCGATCGATCCGTGAATCACATGCGATCCGCCCAGCGGATCGAGATCGAATTTGTTCCAGCCTCGCAGCGTCGTCGAATCGCCCAATGCAAAGCGCTGGTACAGCGGAGCGTTTCCATGCAGCACGCCCGACAGGAATCCGACTTCCACAGTGTTCCGCGCGTGACGATTCTTATAGCGTCCGCGCAGCAGATGCCGCGTAAATACCTGGTCCGTGTCGAGAAGATTCGATCCCGCCTCGATTCCATACGAAGCGTTCACTTCCTGCTGTTCCTGCCCATGTTCCGATCCCCAACGCTGGTGGTAGCGCAGAGTACTGACCACCGCGTTGGAGGACTCGGTTTTCGCCGCCGCAGCCCCTCCGCCCTCCGTTTGAATAGGAGCGGAAAAAGGAACCCGTAAGCGCGCGAAGCTGACGCCGAAGTCCAGCTCGAGCGGTTGGAAAATCACAACCGTCGCCATCGGCGAATAAACCTGTCGTGTGCGATAAATCTCTCCCGGCTGCGCCGCGTCCAGCGTCGCCAGGTTCCATTGTTCGTGATAGCTTTCAAACTCGAACCGCAGATGCAGCCGGTCCGTTCCGACGTTCTTCCGCTCGAATTTCGCGCGGATGCCGGCATAGCGTTCCAGCATCGAATCGCCGTCGCTGAGTAATCCAAACGTGATTCCGTTTCCGTGGACGTTGACCGTGGCGCCGCCTTCCCCGCTCCAGCCTTCTTTGGAGGCATACAGAGATCGCCCCATCAGAAGATCGAAGGTTTGCGGCTTCACCTGAAACTCGACGCTGACGTGTTCGGGATCGGAGCCGCGCGTCACGCTGATCTTCACATCGGTAACGTGCAAATCGGCCCGCAGGCGATCGGCCACCTTGTCCAGAGCCGAGCGATCGAACTTCTCGCCCACAAAACTGTTGATCAAGATGCGCAGCGGTTCCGGCAGCCTGAAATTTCCGCCGTTGACGTGGACGCTCTCCACCGTATAGCGCGAATTGACGTTCAGTTCCCCAGTGCCCTTCTCGTCGTCATCCAGCGGTCCGCAGCCTGCCAGCGGAGCTGCCAGAATCAACGTCAGGCACCACAACGTTTTCATACGTGATTCTGTTAGACGCACGAAACTGGCCAAGGCGTTGCATGTTTCTTTGCAACAACTTACAACGCGAGTGGGTGTGCGCCCCATTCACAGGTGGCGCACACTCGCGGAATTTACTTGGCCACGTATCCGGCCGGCAAAACCTTGTGAGGGTCAACCCTGACAACCAGATACACGATCTGGTCGGTGGCAATCTCGCTGAACCAGTGCGGCGTATTCGGGGGAATCACCACCACGTCACCCGCGACCACTTTGCGGCTGACCCCGCCTTTGATCGCCCCGCCTCCCGTGCTCGGTCCGTTCAAAACCTTGACCACTGGACTGTCAGGCGACGATTCCCTGGGGTTCTCAATCGTGCCGCCCGTCATCAGCGTCGCGTTCCCGGAAATGATGTGGTACACCTCCGTGATCTGGCTGTGTTCGATCCCGTTTCCCGGCGACCCCGGCTCCGTCTTCGCGCGATGGACGACGCCCACGCCAACGTTGTACTCGCCGTTGATGCTGACCACGCGAATCTGCTGGTCGCTGACCTTCGCGGCAGCCGTCTTTTGCACGATGGCCTGAATCTCAGCGTTGCTCACATCGGTGGCTGTCCCGCGTGGAAGATGCTCGTCGCCCGCCAGATTATCCGGTAAAGAGAGAGCGAACAGGATCGCAGTGACACTCACAGTGATGGCTTTCATAGATCTCCTTTTGATCAGCGCCCGCCCGTATCGTCCGAATCCGGCAGCGCGAACGCGAGATATTCACCCGCGTAGTTTCCGCCGCTGACCGCGATGATAATGTACTGCTTCCCCTGCCACATGTACGTCATCGGCGAACCACTTTGCGGAGCCGGCATCCAGACTGCGCCAACTTCCTTGCCGGTAGCCTTGTCGTACGCGCGCAGCATCGCCCCACGCGGATGAGTCACGGAAGTAGTCTGGCTGTCGCCCAAAATCACAAGGGTCTTGGTGACCAATAACCCAACGCTCCCGTTCATCCCGGTATTCGGGATATTCATCCCTTTCAATGCCGGGCTCATGCGGACGTTATCCGGAGTCTCGCCGTAGGGCACTTGCCACTGCAATTCCCCGCGATCCAGATTCACCGCCGAAATCACTCCGTAAGGCGGTTTCACGATCGGCAGCCCCTGCACCAGCAGCCCACCCCCGCCTCCGCCCGCGGCCGGCGCCGCACCGCGACCTCCACCCGCCGCCGCTGGCGCTTCCGCGCCCCGACCGCCCCGGCCCCTCGCCGGTTGCGGAGCATCCGCCGCCATGCCGAATCCCGGACCCTCGGAAACACGCCACGGCAGATCGTTTCTGCCCGACACGTACTTGATATCGGAGAAGCCTTCCGGCGGCGTCCGCAGTGAAATCGGAGTCACATACGCCTGCGCCGCCTGCGCATACACGATGTGCGTCTCCGGATCGTATCCTGCCCCTGGCCAATTCGTGCCGCCGCTCGCATTGCCCAGGTTGATTCCCCCGAGCCACTTGCCCTTCGGATCGCCGATTACCGGCGGCGTGAACATACCTTCCACCCGATAGCTCTTCATCCGGTCAATCGCGTCTGCCCGCATTTCCGGCGTGAAATCGATCAAATCATCCGGAATTTTGATGTAATTTCGACCGTAAGCCGGCGGCTTCGTCGGAAACGGCTGAGTGGGCCACGTCTTTTCCCCCGGCACGTCGGATTGCGCCACCGGACGCTCTTCAATCGGCCACACCGGCTCTCCCGTGACCCGATCGAAAACATAGAGAAACGATTCTTTGCTCGGCAGCGCGACCGCCTTGATCGCTTTTCCGCCGACATTAATGTTGGCGAGAATCGGCGCCGACGACAGATCGTAATCCCAGACCGGATGATGCGCGATCTGGAAATACCATTTCATCTTCCCCGTCTTCAGTTCGACGCACACCAGGCTCTCGCCATACAGATTCTTGCCGGGCCGCTCGCCGCCGTAATAATCTGAAGTCGGCGACTCGACCGGCAGATATACCAACCCCAACTCCGGATCGACAGTAAACTGCGTCCACACACCCGTATTCCCGTTCGTATCCGCCGACCCGTTCTCCCATGTCTCGTATCCTGGCTCGCCCTTCTTTGGAATCGTGTGGAATGTCCACAGCAGCTTCCCGCTATGAATGTCATAAGCGCGCACCAGGCCCTTAGTGTTGTTGTGCGTGATCACCGTCATGCCTTCCTTGAAAGCCGACCCGACCATCACCACATCGCCAACAATAATCGGCGTCGAATGCAGCCCCGCTTCGCCGGTTTCCAGATCGATCTGTTGCCCCGTCCCTGTATACATCCCGACTTTAAGATCGACCACCCCCTTTTCCCCAAAACTCGGAATCGGCTGCCCGGTCTTCGCATTCAGCGACATCAAACGATACCCGGTGGTCACATAAACCACGCGATCGTCGCCCCTTCCGTCGCTCCAATACGCCAGGCCGCGCCCCGAAAGCTGCCGCGGAGAAATCGCCGCGCGATTGCCTTCGCGCACGCTGTGCATCCAGATCATCTCGCCGGTCTTGGCTTCGAGCGCCACCACCGCGCGCCGCGTTCCCGCCGTCGCGTAAATCACGCCGTTTATCATTAGCGGCGTGCCTTCGAGCTTATACTCCGGACGAGTCCCCAGACTGTCGGTCCGGAATCGCCACGCGACCTCCAGTTTGCTGAAATTGGAAGCATTGATCTGGTCGAGCGGACGATACTTGGTTCCCGAAAGATCCGCCGTGTAAGTTGGCCACTCGGTGTCCTTGGCTTTCCACTGGGCTGATCCCGTAACCGCGAGGCCGGCCAGCATGAGCGCCAATTTCAGATATTGTTTTCGATACATAGACTTATCCCCCTCAGGGTTGCGAACAGAGCAAGCGGCAGTCAGCATAATTCACCCGGCATTGAAATGCAAGCGCGAAATGCAAGCGGGAAATGCAAGCGCGAATATTCAATCGAGGTAACAAAGGGAAAACGCCGAAACGCCGATCAATGGTGTATTGACCCTTGTGCTACAGACCAACGCACTTCAGGCGAACGTGATACCCTTGGAAATCGACGATCGCAGCCCGTTCCCTCGCTGCCAAATCGTCTGGATGCAATTGGAAAAGAACGACTTCCACGGATGCAGTCGACCCAATAGATCGACCGCCGCCCAATGCTGACCCAAAAACCGCGGATCCCCATCCGCCCGCTTCTCCTGCACGGCTGGTGGCCGGGATTCCTCAAGATTTTCTGGTATCGGCTGAAGGGCTACCGGATCGGAAAGGGCGTGTCGATCGGTCTGGGCTCCGTGATTTGCGGCGAGCAGGTCGACATCGGCGACCACACTTCCGTCGGATTCCTCACTGTCATTCGCGGAAAGAAAATCGTGATCGGACCGCATGTGCAAATCGGCTCGACCACCTTCCTGGATACGCCGCACATGGAAATCGGCGAAGGAACGAAAATTAACGAGCAGGTATTCGTCGGCGGCCTGCAAGGGCCGGATTCAAAGTTCATCGTGGGACGCAACTGCCTGATCATGCAGATGTCGTTTATCAACCCCGCCCGCTCCATCGTCATCGGCGACGATTCCGGAATCGGCGGCCATTGCCTGATCTTCGGCCATTCCTCGTTCCTGAACCAGTTTGAAGGCTACCCCGCGGACTTCGCGCCGATTGAAATCGGCAACAGCGTAGGACTCGCGTGGAGAGTATTTGTGTTGCCTGGAACCAAGATCGGCGACGGCTCCATGGTAGGAGCCGGTTCGGTTGTGTCCGGCACGATTCCCCCCTGTTCACTCGCCGTAGGCTACCCCGCCCGTATCGTTGGAAAGCCGCCGGTCTTTCCGAAGGCAGTCTCCGACGACGAAAAAGTCGAGATGTTTCGAAAGATCACCGCGGAGATGATCGAATTCCTCGTCGGATTCGGTTTCGATGCCAGGGGAGACGGCAGATGCTACGAGATCCAGCGGAAAAAGGGGAGAAAATGGGGCCTGGAAGTGGTGGATAGCGATCCCCGGGAAGCCGTCAAGACCCTGGGCGCACCCGACGTATTTCTCAGCCTTCTCGAGATTCCAACGGATTTGAGAGATGCCCTTACGGCCCGGAACATCGTTTGGATCGACGTCACGCGGAAGGAACAGCCCCGTATTTCGAACGACCTCGGCGACGAGGTCCTGGATTTTCTCAAACGATATGGAGTGCGAACCCTGCGCTATCCGCCCGCGAAGCCCTCAAATTGACTGGATCGCGAAACAGGGTGCTTACTCAGCGCGTTCTCGTAGAACCTGACAAATTCTCCCACCGTCACCGGAAAACTGTCCTCGGACGCCCCAAGCGGATCGACCCCCAGCGTATCTTCCAGCCGCGCGACGATGACCGCCAGGCAAAGCGAGTCCAATCCTGAGTTGAGAAGAGGCAGATCGTCGCCTAGCGGAGCCAGGCACCGGTTTTGCTCCTCGGCAACCTGCGTGAATTGATTCAGAATCTCGGATTTAACAGACATCTCGGTTCGATGGTCTCCAACTGCACCGGCATTAGTTATGCACGTAATAAGCCAAGTTGTTTGCCTTTAAACTCATCGGCTGAATCGCTTCCGGCGGGTCAGTTTGTCGCATCGGGTCAAACTGCCCGTCCATTCGCCGCGCCGTTTACTTAGGACGAGGTTAACTTCCGTCTACCGAGACGTTTGAAGCCGGCAACACCGTTGGAAAACCCCTAAGATGTTGCAGTCGTTCACAAATTGTTAGACGAGTAACCCGTTTGGAGGCTTACGTCAGTCAGGCAAAACGCTACCCTGAGGCCAATTTCAATATTTTTGGGGCTAAGTTCAAGTATTGTTCACCAGTGTGGACTAAGGGAAACCGCCTAGCCAACGGAAAAGTGTCAAAGAATCATTAGTATACACGAATTTCTGACTCTGGCAGCCGACTTGCTTCCCGCTTACCCGAACGTAAAAGTAGACCCGGCTTTTCCGGGAAAACCTGCTCTTCCTAAGAACGATGGATGCATCATGCGAACGAACGGTGGAAGTCTACACCGAGATTTCACGGAGCGATTCCGCTTCCCGCGGGCGATCTTCATGGGCAAGCATTATCTGGGACGCAGTTAATTTGACATCAGAGATAGAAAACCAATGACTTCAACTTTTTCCGATCTGCCGAGCCAATTGCAAGTAGCCCCGATTCAAGAGCGTTTAGAGTCTGGCATCGAAGACCTATTACGCTCATTACCGGACGCCGAGAATCTCTCGGCCGAGCAGCGCCGCGGCATCATTGCCCGTTATAGCGCGGTGCTGGAAGGTAACTTTATTTACTGGATGACTGCTGCCCTGCTTTCCGTCAAATCGGAAGAGGCGCGCGAGATTATCATCGAAAACCTGACGGAAGAGGTGCGTGACTCTCATCCGGAAATGCTGCGGAGATTCACCATCGCCGCTCACGCCCATCCCACGCAGACCGATGCGATGACCGTATATCGGGACCTGACCCGCGTGCGCCTTTTCATGGGCCGCATGTCCGGCGTCCAGATCCTGATCACCATGGGTTTCTTCGAAGGCTGGATTCAGAAGTTCATGGCCTACCTGGCCGACCTCGCCGAGCGCCAGGGCTCCTCGGAAATGGAATACACCGACGTGCACGGCGTCTGCGACATCACCCACACGGCCGAGCTGTTCCGCGCGCTTTCAATCGAAATGGCGCTGGATCCGCCGGACGCCGACACCAACCTGTTTGAAGGTGTCGACCTGCTTCGCAGCCTGCTTCAAAAAGTCATTGAGGGTCCCGCGGAGGCGTAAACGATTATCGCTCGTTGCCCGTTGTTTTTTTGTCCGAGGAATTTGCCGGCCGGTCGGCTGGGGTCCGTCCCGTAAGGAAGGACCCCGGTCGATGCGGCTTCACTTCAGCTCAGACAACTTCGGGTGGACAGGCGAATTCGGTGAAGCGGGGATATGGGGGTGCAGACTCAACGCGGCATTGACAATCCTGTGGAACAGGCCGGTTACTTCGAAGTCCCCGGCGAGCACCTGTATACCGTTCTGCACGCAGTCAAAGATCCCATCGCCCGCGTCTTGCTGGTAGGGCCGTTCGCGCCGGAGCGGCATCTGTCTTACCTGCCATGGATTCGTTGGGCCCGATACCTCGCGGCCCGGCGCGTCGAATGTCTCCGTTACGATTATCGCGGCGTCGGCGAAAGCACTGGCAGCTTCGAGGGCATGACGTTTTCAGACTGGCTGGAAGACGTCGAGCTTCTTTCCCGATGGCTTCGGCAGCGCTCGCCCGAAGTACCGCTTGTCCTGCACGGCCTTGAAATGGGTGGAATTCTCGCCGCCCTGGCATTCGAAAAGGATTTGGCCGACGCATTGGTCCTCTGGTCGCCGCCGACGAACTGCAATCAGGCGATTCGCTCGTGTCTTTTGCCGCGCATCGCAGCGGAACAGCTTTTCAAGTACGGGGACGACCGCAAACCGGCATCGGATTATTTGCGGCGGCTGGATGAAGGCGAAGTCCTCGAAATGGCCGGCTATCGATGGTCGGGCAGACTCTGGCACGATTCGTTCAAGTTCGGACTTCCGGAGTGCATGCGCGACGAAGCGAGCGCAGCATCCGTTCTCAAGCGGCCCGTCAGAATTCTCAAGCTCGACAAGAATTCGGTGCCTCTGATCAAAGGTTCTTCGATTGGATACGAGGGAATCAACAAAGATTTCGCGGAGTTGTTCGCCGACAATTTCCAATGGATTACCACGGCTCTAAACGCGCCAGTAGTGAGACCGCCCGGAGTGAGGGAGCAGTGAAAGAAGCCATCGAGACCCGCGAACTGATCACGGTGTCCGTCGACGGCGTGCGCCTTCGCGGTACCTGCCACCGCACCCGTCAGGAGCGCGTGTCTAGAGACAGCCGCCCCGGAGTTTTCTTTTTCAATCCCGGATTCCTTCCCAGAGCCGGCACCGGCGATTCGGCTGTCGATTTCGCCGAAACCCTGGCCAAGAGCGGCTATCGATGCTTCCGCTTCGATGTGCCAGGCCTGGGAGACTCGGATGGCGAACCACCCGAAGACGTTCTCGATTTCATCAACACCGGCAAATATGCCCCGGTCTTATCCGCCGCCGTGAAGGAACTCGTCGCCCGGTACAGCCTCCCGGGAATGGTCATCGTAGGCCACTGCGCGGGCGGCGTATCCGCATTGTTCACGGCCGCAATCACCAAAGATTGCCGGGGTCTCGTTTTGATGGATCCCTATTTTCACCTGCCCAAGGCCAGGCCGAAACTGCGCAACGAGCTAAGCACCTGGGCCGGAACTAGCTGGGTTGGAGGCCTCTTCAGTAAGGCGTTCAACTTAGCGAAAAAGGTCAAAGGTGTGGTTTCGGCGCGCAAGTTGCCAGCCAACGCGAATTTGCCTCTTCTTCGCTGCTGGAAGCAGGTGGCCAGCGCTGGAACGCCGATTCTTATCCTGAAAGCGACCTCTCGCGAGTCCCCGGGCTTCAAACCAAGGCCCGGCGAGTTCGACTATTTCGCGCACATCCTGAATCTCGCGGGCCGTCATCGCCGCGTCGCCATGGAACTGGTCGAGGGGAGTAACCATTCCCTGGCGGATAGTAAGGGAAAAGCGGCGGTTCAAGGGTCCGCGCAGCAGTGGCTGAACGCGAACTTCCCGCCGATGGTAAGTGAGGAATCCGCCGGACGCGAAGGAACCGGGAAGTTGGAAAACGTGGCAGTAGATGTGTAAGGAAGCTGTTTAATCTGTCGGGGGAATAAAACGAAGCATGTCAGTTCGTACTGAGATTTTAAGTCAATTCGATCAGGTCGCCAAGGAGCAGGACAAGCGGTTAGCTCCGCTTACCGACGATCTGCCGCTGTTGGAATCCGGCCTCGATTCGCTGTGTTTCGCGATCGTCGTCGTTCGCATCGCGGACGCGCTCGGGGTGGACCCGTTCAGCGACTCCGAGGATGCCCAACTGCCGGTCACCGTGGGCGAATTTATCAAGTTCTATGAAACCTCCGCAGCACAAGCCACACAATAAGCGGTCGTCGCTTTGGACCGAGGCAAGCGCCGCCGGGAATCTTTCCGGACGCTTTCTTTGCGGTCCCAATGTGACGGTCGCTTTGAGTGAGCTGGTCCATGGATCGGTCCTCAACGGCCGCGCCGCCGAGCTGCGCGGGCGCTCCGTGCTGGTAGCGACGGCGGACCAACTCACGGCCGCTTTAGCCCTGATCGAACTCGATGGCATCGCCAGCCGGCTCGTCCTTTATCCAGGCGACCTGCCGGCGGAGCATGTTCCGTTCATCGTCGAAACCGTGCCCGTGGATGCCATCGTCTCCGATCGTCCCGGTTTGGGCGCAGGCACTTCCGCGGAACATTTCGTCACATCCGGGTCGAAGCTTCTGCGCGACGAAACCGACCGCACGGCCCGGCATGAGACCGAATGGATTCTGCTCACGTCCGGTACAACCGGACGCCCGAAGCTGGTGGTTCACACTCTCGAAAGCCTGGCCGGCGGCATCATCGAAAGCGCCCTGGCCGGCGGATTCGTCTGGAGCACTTTCTACGACATCCGGCGCTATGGCGGTCTTCAGATCTTTCTGCGAGCCATCCTCACCGGCGGATCGCTGGTTCTATCGAGCCCCGACGAATCGATCGCGGATTTCATGACCCGCGTGGGTTCCCACGGCGTGACGCATATTTCCGGAACGCCGTCCCATTGGCGCAAAGCTCTGATGAGCCCCGCCGCGGACAAGATGTCGCCCAAGTACGTCCGCTTGTCCGGCGAGATCTCGGACCAGGCAATCCTGGATAATCTCCAATCCTTCTATCCGCAGGCCGGCGTCGCGCACGCCTTTGCCTCCACCGAAGCAGGCCTCGCCTTCGACGTCCGCGACGGACTCGCCGGATTCCCGGCCAACCTGGTTGGCGCCACGAACGGCGATGTCGAAATGAAAATCGTGGACGATGCGCTCCAGATCCGCTCCTCGCGGACCGCGGAGCGTTACCTCGGTCCGCAAACGCTGAAGGACGCCGATGGCTTCGTCAACACCGGCGACATGCTCGAATTGCGAGGCGACCGTTACCATTTCGTCGGCCGCCGCGACGGCGTTATCAACGTCGGCGGATTGAAAGTTCATCCGGAAGAAGTTGAGGCGGTGATCAACCGCCATCCCAAAGTCCGGATCTCCGTCGTACGCACGCGCAAGAGCCCCATCACGGGCGCGCTAGTGGTCGCCGACGTCGTTCTGAGCGCTCCTGCCAACGGCCAGGCGCGTCAGCTCGAAACCGAAATTCTCGATCTCTGCCGCGGAGAACTGGCCCGGCATAAAGTTCCCGCGTCGATCCGCTTCGTCACCGATTTGCCGGTTGCGGCGACCGGCAAAGTCGCCCGTTCAGAGAATGCCCGGTGAACCCACAATGACCATGCGCAACGTCATCGTCACCGGCGGAACCCGCGGCCTCGGCCTGGGAATCGCGACCAAACTCGCGAGCGAGGGATATCAAGCCATCGCCGTCGCGCGAAAAGAAACCGATCAGATCACGGCGGCGATCGCCGAAACCGAACGCCAGAAACGCGGATCTCTGAAGTTCGTCCCGTTCGATTTATCGAATATCGAAGGCCTTGGTGAGTTCGTCAAAGGAGTTCGCAAAGAATTCGGCGCGATCTACGGCCTGGTGAACAACGCCGGCATCAGCTTCGATGGCGCGCTCTCTCTGATGCCGAATTCGCAGATCGAGCAGCTGGTGCGTCTGAACACCTTGTCTCCCATGATCCTGACGAAGTATGTCGTGAAGTTCATGATGGCCGACGGCGGCGGTCGCATCGTGAACATCTCCTCCATCATGGGGTTCACCGGATACAGCGGACTTTCGGTCTACGGCGCCACCAAGGCATCTCTCATGGGATTCACCAAATCGCTGGCGCGCGAAGTCGGCCGCATGGGCATCAACGTCAACGCCGTCGCCCCCGGATTCGTCGACACAGAACTGACCCACGGCCTCAAGGACGAACAGCGCGAACAGATTGCCCGGCGCAGCGCGCTCAAGCGCATGACGCAGGTCGAGGACGTCGCCAACGCGGTCGAGTTCCTGCTCAGTTGCAAATCGAAAAACATCACTGGCACGACCATGACCGTCGACGCAGGCAGCACGGCATGACGACAAGCCCCACCAACACGAGCAAGAGCAGCCCGGCGCAAGCCTGGGTGCGCGCGCTCGAGCTGACAGCGGGGATCGCCAAGCGTCCGGAACGCATTTTCCCGGCCGTGATCGGAGAACGCGCCGCGCAGCTCGGCGACGCCCCCGCTCTCGTTTCCGATCGCGAGAGCCTCAGCTATCGCGGACTGGTTGAGCGCGCAAATCAATATTCCCGATGGGCGCTCGCTCAGGGAATCGCCAAAGGCGAATGCGTCGGCCTGTTCATGCAGAATCGGCCTGAGTTCATGGCCGTCTGGCTCGGCATCACGCAAGTCGGGGGCGTGGTCTCGCTATTGAATACAAATCTGACGGGAACGTCGCTGGCCCATTGCATCAACATCGTTGCCCCGAAACATCTGATCGTCGCGGCAGAGCTGCTCGACGCGATGAGCACCGCTCTTCCGGAGCTGTCCACAGTCGCGACCATCTGGGTTCATGGCGTAACCGGTAGCCCCTATCGAAGACTCGATTCCGAAATCGAAAGTTACGCGACGGAGCCGCTCAACGAAACCGAACGCCGTCCCGTCACCATCGAGGATCGCGCCCTGTACATTTACACATCCGGCACCACGGGTCTGCCTAAAGCCGCGGGCGTCGGCCATGGCCGCGTGATGCAGTGGACTCACTGGTTCGCCGGCCTCATGGACACCCAAGCCACCGACCGCATGTACGACTGCCTGCCGATGTATCACAGCGTCGGCGGCGTGCAGGCCCCCGGAGCCGTCCTGGTCGGCGGCGGATCAGTAGTCGTCCGCGAAAAATTCTCCGCCAGCAAGTTCTGGAGCGACATCGTCCGCTGGGATTGCACGCTGTTCCAGTACATCGGCGAGCTGTGCCGCTACCTGGTGCACACCGAATTCAGCGCGCAGGAAACCGGGCACCGCATTCGCATGGCCTGCGGCAACGGCCTGCGTCCCGACATTTGGGAGGAGTTCAAGACCCGCTTCCAAATCCCTCAGATCCTGGAATTCTACGCCGCCACGGAAGGCAACGTATCGCTGTTCAATGTCGAAGGCGTACCCGGCGCCATCGGCCGCATCCCGTCATTCCTGGCTCATCGTTTTCCGGCTGCGCTGGTGAAGTTCAACGTCGAAACCAGCGAACCCATCCGCGACGAACAAGGATTCTGCATCAAGTGCGCGCCGAACGAAACCGGCGAAGCCATTGGTCCGATCCTCAAAGACTCGTCCAATATGGGCGGCCGCTTCGAAGGCTACACGAGCAAGGAAGCGTCGGAAAAGAAAATCCTCCGCGATGTCTTCAAGCCCGGCGACGCGTGGTTTCGCACCGGCGACCTGATGCGCAAAGACGAAAAAGGCTTCTTCTATTTCGTCGACCGCATCGGCGACACCTTCCGCTGGAAGGGCGAAAACGTCGCCACGTCCGAAGTCTCTGAAGCCATCTGCGAATTTCCCGGAATCCAGCAGGCCAATGTCTACGGCGTCGCGATTCCGGGCACCGAAGGCCGCGCCGGAATGGCGACCCTTGTCACAGAAAACCTGGATCTCGCCGCGTTCCGCGCACATCTGGTCAAGCGCCTCCCGGAATACGCCCGCCCGCTGTTCCTGCGGATTCAGACCTCGATGCACGTGACGTCGACCTTCAAGTTCACCAAGACCGATCTCGTTCGCCAGGGCTACGATCCCAGCGCAACCACGGATTCAATTTACGTGAACGATTCCGCGCAGGAAGCTTTCATCGAGCTCGACCAGGCCCGTTATGACCGCATTCAGTCCGGCCAGTTCTACCAGCGCGCGCCGCGACCCGCGCAGGTCTTAAGCTCGCCCGAACCCGCCGAGGTGAACGCCGATGCTGTCTGACGCGCTTCGCAGCGAAGCCACGCGAGTCGAATCGACCATCGCCGACGGTCCGATTATCCACGGCGGCGTCACGCCACAGGAAATCCGCGCGCATCTCTCGCAATACGATTTTTCGCAGCCCCGGACACTCGAAGAAGTCTGCACGGACGTTGAAGGGATGCTCCAGAAGTGGCAGGTCCACGTGACGCATCCCCGTTACTTCGGCCTCTTCAATCCGAGCGTCACCTTCGCGTCCGTCGTCGCCGACACGCTGGCGGCGATGTACAACCCGCAACTCGCCACCTGGCGGACTTCCCCCGCCGCGATCGAGATCGAAAAGCACACGCTCGCCTGGCTCGCCGGAAAATTCGGTCTTCCCGCGGATACCAGCGCGACGTTCACCACCGGCGGCGCCGAAGCCAACCAATCCGCCGTCATCGTCGCTTTGACCAAGGCTTTCCCCGAATACGGCGATCGCGGCCTTCGCTCCCTCGCCGCGACCCCGACGATTTATCTGTCCGGCGAAGCGCATCACTCCTTCAGCAAGATCGCGCACATGACCGGCCTCGGCCGCGAATCGCTGCGCCCGGTCGCGACCGATAGCAATCTGAAGCTCGATCTCAACCATCTCGCCCGGCGGGTAGCCGAGGATCGGAAAACCGGATTCGCCCCGCTGATGGTGGTCGGAACCGGCGGCACCACCGGAGCCGGCGTCATCGATCCTCTGCCTGATCTCGCCAGTTTCTGCAAAGCCGAGAACCTGTGGTTTCACGTCGACGCGGCATGGGGCGGCGCGGCCGCCATCTCGCCGAAACTTCGCCATCACCTCGCCGGAATCGAGCTGGCAGATTCAATCACCTGCGACGCCCACAAATGGTTTTCCGTGCCGATGGGCGCTGGAATGTTCTTCTGCCGCCATACCGACGCCGTTGGCGAAGCATTCCGCGTCGAGACGTCTTATATGCCGCCGAAACTCGGCACGGTTCCGGACCCATATACCAGTTCGATCCAATGGTCACGGAGATTTATCGGTCTGAAGCTGTTCCTCGCGCTCGCCGAGCAAGGCGAGTCCGGTTACGCCGGCGTGATCGAGCACCAGACCCGCATGGGCGAAGTCTTACGCGAAGCGTTGCGGCAGGCCGGATGGCGCATCGTCAACGCGACGCCATTCCCGCTGATCAACTTCACTCGCGACGGGCTCGACACCACCGCGTTTCTATCGATTCTGCATCAGCGCCAGATCGCCTGGATGTCGGAAGTTCGCCTGGCCGGCGGCGCGCCGGTGCTGCGCGCTTGCGTTACAAGTTTTCGAACCACGGAACCGGAGATCCAGTGGGTGGTGAGCGAAATGAGCAAGGTATTTGAAATGAGCAAGGTATTTCATGAAACGGAGGCCCGCCGGGGATCGAAAGAAGATCTACAAACTCCGGCGGTGAGGTAAATACATGCGCAGGGAAACCATTGCAATTCACGCCGGCTATCAGACGGACCCGACGACCAAATCCGTCGCCGTTCCGATCTACCAGACCGTCTCGCACGAATTCGACAGCGCCGACCATGGCGCGGCGCTCTTCAATCTCGAAGTCGAGGGCTACCGCTACGCCCGCATCAGCAACCCGACCACGGCCGTGCTTGAGAAGCGCGTCGCCGCGCTCGAAGGCGGCCTCGAAGCCATGTGCGTCAGCTCCGGCCAGGCCGCGCTCAACTACGCGGTTCTGAACGTCACCGAACTCGGGACCAACATCGTCTCCGTTCCGCAGCTCTACGGAACCACCTACACTCTGTTCGCGCACACGCTCCCCAGCCAGGGCGTGGGCGTCCGTTTCGCGGAATCCGATCACCCGGACGCCATCGAACGCCTGATCGATGAGGGAACCCGCGCGGTCTACTGCGAATCGGTCGGCAATCCCGCCGGCAACATCTGCGATATCGAAGCGCTCGCCCGCGTCGCGCATCGCCACGGCATTCCGCTGATCGTCGATAACACCGTCGCCTCGCCAATTCTGCTCCGCCCCATCGAATTCGGCGCCGACATCGTGCTGCACTCTTTAACCAAGTTCCTGGGCGGACACGGCACCACGCTCGGGGGATGCATCGTCGATAGCGGCAAGTTCCCATGGAAGGAGCACGCCGGAAAATTTCCTATGTTCAGCCAGCCGGATGCGTCCTATCACGGCCTGGTTTACACCGACCATTTTAAGGACGCGGCTTACATCGCGCGCTGCCGCAGCATGTACCTGCGAACCACCGGCTCAGTTCTTGCGCCCCTCAGCGCATTCCTCCTCCTGCAAGGCGTCGAAACCGTTGCGCTGCGCGTCGAGCGTCACGTGCAAAACGGCCGCGACGTCGCGCGCTTCCTGCGCCAGCATCCGCAGGTCGCCTGGGTCAACTACGCCGGCTTCCCGGAGAACCCCTATCACGCGCTTGCCGAAAAGTATCTCAACGGCAACGCATGTTCCCTGATGACCTTCGGCGTCAAGGGCGGATTCGAAGCCGCCAAGCATTTCTACGACGCGCTCAAGCTCGTCAAGCGACTGGTGAATCTCGGTGACGCGAAATCGTTATCCTGCCATCCGGCGTCGACCACGCATCGTCAGATGTCCGCCGAAGAGCAGCAGCGCGCCGGCGTGACACCTGAAATGATTCGCCTCAGCATCGGCATTGAGCACGTCGACGATCTGATCGCCGATCTCGATCAGGCGCTCGAGGCCACCAAATCGTTCGAGCCCGTTCCCGCCAATGCCTCGATGGAGGAACGCTGATGCCTGTCTATCTGGATCGAGTTCCACCCAACCGCGAGCGGCTGAGCCACCCCATGGTGCTCCACGGGTCGCCCGCCGACTGTATCGAGATCGGCGTCATCAATAACATGCCCGATGGAGCGCTCCAATCGACCGAGCGCCAATTCCTCGCGCTGCTCGATTCCGCCTCCCAAGACGTAGCCGTCCGCGTGACCTTCTACGCCCTGTCCGACGTTCCACGGTCCGAAGCCGGCCGCCGTCATCTCAATCGCTTTTACACCGGCGTCGAGGACCTCTGGGACCGCCAGTTCGACGCGTTGATCGTCACCGGCAACGAACCGAAGACCGCCAATCTCGCCGATGAGCCCTACTGGGGAACGTTCACCCGCGTCGTCGAGTGGGCCGAGGAAAATACGAGCTCCGCCGTCTGGTCCTGCCTGGCCGCGCACGCCGCGGTTCTGCACATCGATGGCATCGGCCGCCGCCGTCTCGACGACAAGCGTTTCGGCCTGTTCGATTGCGCCCGCGTCTCCGACCATCCTCTGATGGCCGGCATGCCTCCGCGGACTCCGCGACCCCATTCGCGCTGGAATGATCTCGCGGAGACCGATCTCACGGCCTCCGGCTACCGTGTCCTCACCCGATCCGAACACGCCGGCGTCGACGCGTTCGTAAAACAGCGCAAGAGCCTGTTCGTCTTTTTCCAGGGACATCCGGAATACGAGGCCGATTCGCTGGCACTCGAATATCGCCGCGACGTCGCCCGCTATCAGCGCCGCGAACGCGACACGTATCCGTCGATGCCGCACGCGTACTTCGACGCGCAGACCGCCGCCGCGCTAACCGCTTACCGGAAAAAAACCGAAGGCGACCCACGCGAGGAATGGATCGCCCAGTTCCCCGCCCTGACCGAAGCAGCGCTCGAAAACCGCTGGCACGCCTCCGCCGCGCGCTTCTACGGCAACTGGCTTTCGCAGTTGCGCGAACTCAAGGAGAGCCGTAGCGAAGCAATGCACATCATGCCGGTACGCCCGGCAGCCGCCGCCGCAACCGGCGTTGAAGCCGGCGCAGACTAGCGGTCCGGATCCACGCTCGCCGCGGGTGCGGCCGTATTGCCAAATCAACCGCGCGCCGATCGCGAGCGGATGCTACTTCATTCGCTCAAACGCCGCTTTCATCTCTTCATCGATCCGGATATCCAATCCGTCGGGATACGTCTTGTATTTCTGGTACAAATTCATGTGATCGCGCCCTGGCACGATTTCACAAACATCCTCGCGACCCTTCGATTTCAAGAAATCGCAGAACATAATCGCGGCTTCTTCGAGATGGAACGTATCCTCCGAGCCGACCACCAAATGGAGCTTCCCCAATAATTTCGGCCCAAGCGTCGCCCAGTTCCCCTCGACAATCCGCCGGATGTCGTACTTCTGCCACGCCTGTTCCACAAATGGATCCACATCGCCGGTATCGCGATTGAACAGCTCCATCGGCCGTCCGTCGATGCCGCGCGGGCTCCAAACCCAATCGAAGCTCGCGAACTGGCCGCCGAATTCTCCTTGCACACGCTCCGCTCTCGCGAACTGCTCAATGGACGCTATGTCCTTCCCGTTCATCCGCACCAGATTCCGCGGACGGCCATCCTTCGTGCGATATGCGTTCTCCGTTGACCCCGGCGTAACGTCGATTCCGGTGAAGCTGTGCAGATCCACCGGATCGGGCGAAGTCGACCACGTGCCGCCAAACACATCGGGATAATTCACTTCCAGCCACATCGTGCTCCATCCGCCCGAGGAGTGCCCCGTCAAAAACCGGGCCCCCGGCTTGGCGATCAACGGGAACTTCTTTTCCAGATACGGAATGAATTCCTGCGTCAGCGCTTTGCCCCACGGCCCGTTGTTCAGCGAATCCGCGAACACATGATGGCCGGTCGGGAACGATCCGTTCAGAAACACGTGCACCATCGGAAATCGCTTTCCCGACGCCATGTCTTTCACCAGACCCGGCCCCGCTCGCCACGCTGTCGTATGATCGCCGCCGAATCCATGCACGTTATACGCGGTCGGAAAACGCTTCGACGGATCGCGCGCATACTCCGGCGGCAGCACCACACCCGCCTGCATCACGATCGGCCGGCCCCAGAACGCGCTGAGCATGGGACTCTCGAACTCGACGAGTTTAATATTTTCCGTATCCTTCAGCTTGGGACGCGCCGGAGTGATCTTATCGAGCGTAAGTTTCACCGGTCCGGCGTTTGCGGGATCAAAATCGCGAATCGTCATTACCGCGCTATAAAGATCGCCTTCGTTCTGCGCCGTCAGCGCGTAGCTATGATCCGGATCCAGCAGCGCCATCACCTCGTAATCGCCACGCGCGGCCTCGGAGAACGGTTTCGGATAGGCGAGTACATCCGGATCGAACATCACCTTCGCGCCAGGCCCGATATGCTCGAACTCCTGCGCAGCCATCCAGGTTTCGCCCGGGACAAATCCGCCCGATAATCTCTCGCGTGGTTTCGATGCATCCGCAAGAAACAAAATCATGCGCCCGGAGGATCCCTTGGGCGCAACCGACGCATCCAGCGTAATCTCGAACCGCAGCGGCGCGGCCATCGCCGCAAATGCCGCAATCAGCAGCAAAACAACTCTCAAGAACGCCTCCTGAAATCGAGCAGCCTTTGCCGCGTCGCGCGCAGACCCGCCAGAAGCTGATCGCGCTTCAACTTTACCGACGGCTCATGCGCCAGATTTGTCAACTCAAAAGCATCATCGGCCAGATTATAAAGATGGGTCACATCCCCGTTAACATCCACCACGATTTTGTCCGCTCCCTGCACCAACATCCGCCATTCGTCCTTCTCGCCGAGTTGGCCCTCCGCGAACACCGACTCCGGACGATCGCCCTTCTGTCCCAGCAGCAACGCCGAAAGATCATGTCCCTGAAGCCCTTCAAATGCCGGCTCGCCGCACAGGGCCAGCAGCGTCGGCACGATATCGACGTGAGATGCCACCACGTCGCTGGCAAAGGGTTGCGCCCGCGGATGCCGTATCGCCAGCGGCACGCGCACGGATTCCTCGAACCACACCCCGTCGCCCTCCAGTCCATGCGATCCGATCTGCTCGCCCCGGTCCGCGGTAAATACGACCACCGTATTCTGCGCCAACTTCTTTCGGTCCAGCGCCGCCAGCGCCGCTCCGAGTTGTTCATCCATGGCCGCGTACGCGCCGTATCGCCTGGCCAGTTCCTCGCGCACACTTGCGTCCGCGCCCGCGGGAACGTTATCGCGCACGTGCAAGTTTGACGCGTCCGCCGGCTGCGAAACTCTCGGCGGCTCAAGCGTCAGATTCAGGAAAAACGGCCCGCCCGGCTTGCTGTCCAGCCATTCCACGCGATCGCCAACCGCATAGCCCGCGACCTTCAAAATCGCATCGAGCGTCACTTCCTCTGTCCGCAAGGGAGCGCCGTCGCCCGTCACGCCATTCGCATGCGGATAACGGCCGGTGAGAATTCCGGCGCGCCCCGGATCGGCCTGCGGATCGCACGCATAGGCGCGCGGAAAAACCACGGCGTTTTTCCCGAATTGTTCAAGATTCGGCGCCTTTAAATCCGCTTCTCCAGCCCACGGGGTCGCGAGTCCGCGCCATCCGCGCGCGACGATCAGCACTACGTTTAGCCTGGCTTCAGCCGCCTTGAGCCGGAATTCCGCCGCCAGCAAAGCCGCGGGCGTCAGCAAAAATGCGCGCCGGGAGATCAAACATCCATGATAAGCCAGCGCAGCGCCTATGGCCGCGGCTCCGGCTTGCCCGCGTCGAGATGATTCCAGTTGAGGATCGTGTTGAATCCCAGGAAATAGGTGCCCTGTGTTTGCCAGCGCCAGAAAGGCCGCAGAGCGAACATGACGATGTGCCCTTTGCCGAGTTCCACGTCGAGCGCCAGTGGGCGATTCACGATCGTCTGGCCGCCGGCGAGTGTTCCAGAGAGCAGCATGTCATTCGCGTTGGCCGGGAATTGCATGACCACGCGAGGACGCGCGCCTTCCACGAATCCGAACGCGCGAAGTTGTTGCCGCATGGCCGCAGCCTCGTCGGCTTGCGACGGCGTCGGCGGAGCCGCGGGACTGTTTTCGTCGTAGCCCGAAATGTGAACCGGCACGGCATTCGGCGTTACGTTTTGGCCCAGCGGCGAACCTCCGCCTTGAAAACCGCCGCCGAATCCAACGGGACCCGCGCTGGCGTTAAACACCGGATCCTGATTGAAATACACCGGCAGATCCTTTCCGTCGTAGCCGTAGGTAATCGGGCTCTTCCGGTCCGTGATCATTCCACGCAGAATGGATCCGCGCGCGAATAAAGCCGCTGGATGATCCACGCTGACGCCACTGGCGAGTCCGTAATCCGCCAGGAACGCTGCCGACGAACCTTCGGCGATCAGCGTGCCGCCGTCCTGGACAAACTTCGCCAGTTCGGCGAGCCCGTCCATCCCCATCCCTCCGCGAATATCGTCGCTCTGATCGAGCGCGCCAAGATTGGGCGTCAGATCCGACTTTTTGTACGGGACCGGATCGGGGCCGATCTTAGGAATTCCAGTCAAATGCGATTGGGAATTTCCTCCGACATGCGGATAAATGATCACGTCGTACTTTGCCCGCAGATTTCCGTCGCGCAGACGTTGATCGGAGAAATAAGCGTACGGGACACCGTAGGTGTCGAGCGCCGCGCGGACCCAACCCTCATCCTGCGTGCGCTGCCAGGCGTGAACATAGCCGATCCGCGGGATCTCCATTTCGTGCGTCTTCACAGAGGGGGCCGCGCCGGCAGCCCAGGCGGATAGTCCCAACGCCTGAATCGACGGCCGCAACGCCGCGGCGTCGGCGTTGGGGATTACAAAGGCTCCGGCGCGAAATTTATGGCCATTCAGATCGAAATCGTCTTCCGCCGCGAACATTTTAACAGCAGGATGCTTGAAACGAAACGCCATCAATGCGTTGTCCGTAGTGTGATCAATCACCAGCGTCGTGCCGCTTCCCTCCAGGCGGCCGCGAACCTTTACGTCGGAATCGATCATCGCCATCGGCTCATCCAGCACGGAACGATTGTTTACCGTCACAAGCTTGATGTTGCGCATGTACTGCATGGTCCAACCCGTGTCGTCGTACGGCCGCGGATTCGCCGGAGGATAATTCTGCACGCTGAAGTACATGTCGGCGAGCGTTCGATACGGCTGGTCGGCTCGGACGATGTAATCTCCAGCCGCGACTTCGGCGTTTCCCGCCTTGAACGCCGACCCCGCCACATGCACCTCGACGCCCTGCGCTCGCAGGGCATTCACCATATCGGCCGCGTCCACCCTGCGGCGCTGCGCCGCCGGAATCACCCAGGCATACGTCGGACCTTCGCGGCCCTTTTCCACCGACCGCTTGTTTTTCATCCAATAGTTCTCGAGATACAGTTCCTTGTTCTGCGCGACCTGATGCATCGCGAACAACAACGTCGACTCCTGGATATTGGTATTGTTCCGCGGACCCCATTTAATCGAGGACAGCGGCGGATTGGGACGATACCATTCGCGGCTGGTTACCGTCTGCTGGAGCCTTAGATTCTCGTTGATATCCGGCCCGTAGCTCTGGACCTCATAAAATCGGCCGAAGGAATTATGGGTGATGGCGATCCAGAAGAGATAATTCGGGACCCAACCATCATAAAACCCGTACGTCCACACGCCGGGCACGTTGCGCTTGGCCATTTCCATGACCTCGGTTTCAGCCAGAAGCCACCATTCGTTCACTTGAATCGGATCAAGTGAGTTATTGTATGGTCCCGTCCCGGTGGAAACGTACAAATACGACTGCGCCTCGTGCAGATCGTGAAACACCGTCGGATGCCAGTCAAGCACGCCTTTGGTGATGTTCTGCGTCAGCTTCAAGTACTGGCCCATACCGTCGCGATTATTGTCGTGCGCCACATATTTGCCCCAGTACATCAACGGAGGCCTTTGTTTGCCGGTCTTCTTGCCGTAGTAGTACGTGTCCACCTGCTTCTCGCGGCCATCCACCTCGATCACCGGCGTGATCAGGAAAATCATGTTGTTCCGGATCGATTGAATAAACGGCGTCTCTTCGACGATCATCCGGTACGCGAGCTCAATCAGCATTTCCGGGCCGCCGGTCTCGGGCGAATGAATGCCGCTGTTCGCCCAATAGATCGGTTTGCCGGTTTTGATAATCTGCTGCGCCTGCAGTTCGGTGGTACGGCGCGGATCGGTGAGCGCCGCCAGCATCCCCTTGTACTTGTCCAGATCTTTGATGGTGGCTTCATCGGCAATCGCCAGCAGAACCTGGTCGCGGCCTTCTTCCGTCTGGCCCAGTTTCCAGAATTTGGCGCGAGGCGAAGCCGCGGCAAGAGCTTCGTAATAGCGATTGATGTCTTTCGCGTAAGTCAGTTCGCCCGGAGTGCCGGGAATTCTCCCGAAGAACTTCAACGGCGATGGGACTGTATCGGACGCGGGCATGTGGTCGACAAGTTCCGTCGTGATGCGCGAGTCCTGCAAATACTGCCGGATCAGCCGCGTGTATTCGACATCCATTTTCTGCGGACCGCCCGCGGAAACCGCCGTCGCTGTTTTCCCGCTGGCTTTCTTGCTCTGCGCCCGTGTAAGGGGAGCCATCGAAAGTAAAAGACTGAGCGAAAGAGTGAGAAAGCCCGGCCAAAGTTTCATACGCACGATGATACTGAAACTTCTCTCTTGACAGTGTATCACTACACTAGTACACTATTCATATAGATGACGAGGACGGATATCTTCCACTTCCGCCTGGACGCCCATAGCGGCGTACCCGTCTACCGCCAGCTCATCGATCAGGTGCAAGCCGGCATCGCCTCCGGCGCGCTGGCGAGCGGACATCAGCTTCCCACGGTCCGGCAGGTGGCCGTCGATCTGGCAATCAATCCGAACACCGTGCTGCGCGCCTATCGCGAGCTGGAAATTCGCGGAGTGCTGGACACGCAGCAAGGTACCGGCACATTCATTTCAGACCGGAAGATTGAGCCGGACAAGCGCGAGCGCGAACGGCTGCTCGAACAGTTGGTCGGAGAATTCGTCGCGCGCGCCGGGGCCGGCGGCTTTACGGTCCAGCAGCTTATTGAGTCGCTTTCAGAACGACTAACAGAAAAGAGGAAACGATAATGTCTCCGACAATGTCTCAGATGACGCCCCGTGCGCGCATCGAACGAAAGCAGATTTCCGGGCCGGGTTTTGCGGTCTTCGTCGTGTGCCTGGTGGCCGGGCTCGCCGTATCGCAACTGCTGGGCAATCGTCCCGAACCCATCGCCAGCGGCGCGATCATCGGGCTCTATTTTCTATTCGCGATCAAAGTCGTCAATCAATGGGAGAAGGTCGCGGTGCTGCGGCTCGGGCGCTATCTCGGCTTGCGTGGCCCGGGGATGGTCTTTATCATCCCCGTGGTCGACACGCTGAGCCAGTTCGTCGATCAGCGCGTCCGCGTGACCAGCGTCAGCGCTGAATCCTCGCTTACGAGCGACACGGTCCCGGTGAACGTCGACGCGATCATCTTCTGGGTCGTGTGGAATGCCGAGAAATCGATTCTGGAAGTCGAAAACTTCATCGAAGCCATCACGCTGAGCGCGCAAACCGCGCTACGCGAGACCATCGGACGGCATCAGTTGGCCGACTTGGTTACCGAGCGCGAGACGATGGGCCACGGCCTGCAACAGTTGCTGGACGAGAAAACCAATCCGTGGGGAATCACGGTGCAGTCGGTCGAAATTCGCGACGTTCGGATTCCCGGCCCCCTCGAAGACGCGATGTCGCGGCAGGCGCAAGCCGAGCGCGAGCGGCAGGCCCGCATTATCCTGGGCGACGCGGAAACCCAGATCTCAGGCAAGTTCGCGGAAGCCGCCAAGGTTTACCAGGAAAACCCCGTCGCCCTGCATCTGCGCGCCATGAACATGTTGTACGAGGCGATCAAGGAAAAGGGATCGATGGTCATCGTCCCGTCATCCGCGGTGGAGACGATGGGGCTTGGAGGGATGCTGGCGACGGCGTCGCTGGGGAAGGGCCAGTAGCGCAGGTCGCCGGCCTGCGGCGTGTTAAGGCGCTACTTTTGGATTCACGATGTTGATCGGGGCGCCGGCAGCGTACGCCACGATCTGGTCGAAAATATCCGCGAACTGCAATTCGTATTCTTCACGCGCAACGTAGCCGATATGCGGCGTACATACAACGTTGTCCATCGCGAGCAGCGGATTTGCGGCGCCTACGGAAGGCTCTACCTCGTAAACATCCACGGCGGCCATTCCAGGGCGTCCGGCGCGTAGAGCGCTCACCAGCGCGCCCGGTTCGATCAAGCCGGCGCGGCTGGTATTCACGAGCAGCGCCGTCGGTTTCATCAGAGCAAGATCCCGGAGCTTGACGATTCCTCGAGTCCCGTCGACCAGACGCATCTGCAGTGAGATAACATCGCAGGTTTCGAAGAACGCGTCCTTGCTGGGCGACGCTTCATAGCCATCGGCCCGGGCTCTGGCGAGCGAATTTTCGCGAGCCCACACGCAAACCTTCATCCCGAAAGTCTTGCCGTAGTTGGCAATCACCTGCCCAATCCGGCCATAGCCGTAGATGCCGAGAGTTTTCCCGCGCACCATGCTTCCGACGCCGGTCTGCCATGTTCCATTTTTAAGCGCTGCGACCTGCTGCGGAATCTGCCGCATGGCGGCCAGCACCAGTCCCCACGTCAACTCGGCAGTCGCGTAAGATGGCGTGTCCATGTGCAGGTTCGAACAGACCATGATCCCAAGCCGCGTGCAGGCATCGATGTCGATGTGCGGATAGACACTGCGCAGGCTGATGAGTTTCAGGTTCGGTAGCCGTTCAAGCAGCGGCGCGCGAATTTGCGTTCGCTCCCGGATCAGAACCAGAGCCTCGGTTTCCCGAAGCCGGTCGGCCAGGGCGTCCGCCTCCTGGACATGGTCGTTCCAGACCGTTACCTCGTGGCCCGCGAGCTTGCGGAAGCACGCCAGCGTGCGCAGGGTATCGAAATAGTCGTCGAGAATCGAGATTTTCAATTAGCTGCGGCGGCCGCCGCCGAACAGGCGCAGCAGGATGTTCAAAGTCGCGACAAACACGTTGAATACGCCGGCGAACAGCATCAGCGCGCCGGGGATGGGACTATCGGCATCCGGAGTATTCAGCACCGTGCTGGTGGAAAACACCAGGACAAACACGCCAAATGCGCCGACTGCGAAGCTGATCAGGATTCCCAGCACCCCGATATTCAGAAAGCTGTTGAGGATCACGGCCCCGATAATCGAAAAGAACAATCCGGTCATCAGCCCGCGCGGAGCCGAAAACGTCCGCCCGCTGGTCATCACATAGCCGGTAACACCGAGGAACACGAAACCGGTAATCGCCAGCGAAGCCACAATCAGCGAAGGGGCCACCATCGTCGCGACATACAGAAGCGGCGAAATCGCGAGTCCGGCGAAAAAGCCGTCAAAGACCAGCGCTCCCACGCCCAGAACCGGGTTGTGGCGTACCGCGATGGCGATGCGTGGGACGATGTTCAGAAGCAGAATCGCCGCGATCCACCCGATCCAGTTCGAAAACAGGCGGACCATGGTTTCCGAGGTCGCCCCGATGTAGCCGCCGGCAAGGGCGGCAGCGACGCTCAGGCCGAAGAGCACGTAAGTCTGCTTGATAACTGCGGCGCGTTCGCCGGTCAAGTTGATCGTGCCCGTCAACTTATCAATAGGATTTAAAGCTGGGCGATATTCGTTCATGTGGCGATTTCCGCCTCCACCCATAGGATACCGCGAGGCCGAAAATGGATTCGGTTTCATTCGCGTTTCTTTAGGCTCAGATGGTAGGTTGGAGAAATGTCCACGCCAGACCGCTCTTTCGGCTTCGCCACGCGCGCGCTTCACGCCGGGCAGCGGCCCGACGCCGAAACCGGGGCCCGGGCGGTTCCGATTTACCAAACCACGTCCTACGTCTTTGAAGATACGGCGCACGCGGCTGCGCTGTTCAATTTACAGCGATTCGGGAACATTTATACCCGGATCATGAACCCGACCACGGCTGTATTCGAGGAGCGCATGGCGGCTCTCGAACGCGGAGTCGGCGCCCTGGCGGTTGGGAGCGGGCAAGCGGCGCAGTTTGTCGCGCTCGTCAGCCTGCTGGAATCCGGCGACGAAATCGTCGCCTCGAAAACTCTGTACGGCGGCACGTACACGCAGTTTGACGTGAGCTTCCGGCGCCTTGGAATCCAGACGACCTTCGTCGATCCGGAAAACCCGGAAAATTTCCGGAAAGCCATTACTCCCCGGACGCGCGCGCTTTATGCCGAAACGATCGGAAATCCTCGGATGAATGTCCTGGACATCGCCGCGGTCGCGGAGATCGCGCATGAAAACAATCTTCCACTCGTCGTCGACAATACTTTCGCCTCGCCGTACTTGTGCCGCCCGATCGAGCATGGCGCGGATATCGTGGTGCATTCCGCGACCAAGTATATTGGCGGCCACGGGACCTCGATTGGAGGAGTAATTATCGACAGCGGAAGATTCCCCTGGAGCCAGGGCCGCTTTCCGCAGTTACTCGAGCCGAGCAAGGGCTACCATGGCATCCGCTTCTACGAAACGTTCGGGGACATGGCGTATATCGTAAAAGCGCGTGTAGAGGGGCTGCGCGATTTCGGGCCCGCGCTGAGCCCGTTCAACTCGTTTTTATTCTTGCAGGGCCTGGAAACATTAAAACTGCGAATGGAGTGCCACTCATCGAACGCGCTCCGCGTTGCCCGGTTCCTGGAATCGCACGAACAGGTAGCCTGGGTGAACTATCCGGGACTGAAATCGAGTAAATACGCCGCGCTCGCTGCGCGGTACCTTCCGAAAGGCGCAGGCGGGATGCTAACGTTCGGAATCAAGGGCGGGCTCGAAGCCGGCGCTCGATTCATCGAGAAACTCCAGTTGGTCTCGCACCTGGCCAACGTCGGCGACGCGAAAAGCCTGGTGATTCATCCCGCCTCCACCACGCATCAGCAACTGACCACGGAAGAGAAATTATCCGGCGGAATTACGGACGACTTGATCCGGCTGTCGGTAGGAATCGAGGAAATCGAAGACATCTTATGGGATCTGGATCAAGCATTGAGACTCAGCGTCCAATCGCCTGCTCCATCGCAATCGGCGATGGCGTAGGCGGGAACTCGCCGGTAAATTCGGGACGCTTTTCGACCACCGCCGCGGACCGGCTTCGCATTCTCGAAAGCTACCGCCGGATCGCGATGGTCGGCTTGTCTTCAAATCCCTTCCGTCCCAGCCATTTCGCGGCGATCTACTTGCTTTCCGAAGGGTATGACGTGATTCCGGTGAATCCACGCGAGGCTGAGGTACTCGGCCGCAAAAGTTATCGGTCGATCGCCGAAATTCCGGGACCCGTTGAAGTTGTCGATATCTTCCGCGAGCCCGCGGCAGTTCCCGCGATTGTGGACGAAGCCATCGCGGCGAAGGCCAAGGTGATCTGGATGCAGCTCGGCGTGATTCACGACGAATCCGCGGAAAAGGCGCAGAAGGCTGGCCTCGAAGTAGTGATGGACCGCTGCATGAAGATCGAACATGCCCGGTTCTTTGGCGGGCTGAATACCATCGGAATGAATACGGCAGTAATCAGTTCCCGCCGCCGAGCGAGATAACGTGCAAATTCACCGACACACCGACCGCGCGCGACAGCAAGCGGGTCCCGACGCGCGCTAGATCGAATAATTAACACACACACGCGCCGGGAAAGCCAGCATCCCATCAGGCGTGACGCTCTGTAAGCTTTCCAGGTCGACCTCGCGCAAGCGGGGCAAATCCGCGATCGCCGCAAGGCCCCGGTCCGTGATACCGGCGCACTTGTAAAAACGCAAATGTTCGAGCGATTGAATCCCTCCCAGGATTTCAAGGCTGCGATCCCCGATCTGCGTACTCCACGCCTGAAATGTTCGTAGCTTCGAAAGTCCCGCGAGATGCGCGGTCCCGGCGTCCGACATCTCCGGGCAGTACATGCAATGGAGAGCGTCGAGTTCCCGGCATCCGCCGACATAGCGGAAACCGGCGTCGGACACATCCATGGGCATGAACTCGCGGAGCGAGGAGAAACGAGGAAGGGCGGACAAACCTGCATCGTCGACGTTCTTGCAAGTCACCGATAAGCCTCGCAGACCAGGCATGTCGGCCAGCGCCGCGAATCCGCGTCCAGTCAGGTTGTAACAGCGCCGGCCCCAGATGTATTCGATCGAAGCCGATCGCGCCAGATCCGAGAAACCCTGGTCGCCCGCGACTGCATCCTGGCACATCAGAAACCGCAGGCGATGCATCAAACCGATCTGGTGCATGGATTCGTCGGTGCACAGGCTCGCGCAGCAGCCGAGCCAGCCAAGATTCGGGAGTCCTGCCAGATGGGCCAGTCCGGCTGCGGTCACCGGCGAGGCTGTCGCATCGAAGGCTCCCGGGCTTACTCCGCCAAACAGGTTCAAGGCGAAGAGACCGTCAAGGCCTTCGAGATTCGCAAGTCCGCGATCGGTCAGCGGAGACTTGAGATTCAGCCAGAGATAATTCGGGTGGGCCGTGAACGACATCAGCGACATAGCCGGCTGACCGCCGTTCCATTTCTTGAAAACTGGAAATTGATGCAGCAGGGAAAGACCGCCGTCGCTGATGCAGTCGCCCGCGAACAATTGCCGCAGGCGAGGTTTTCCGGCAAGGGTTTCCAACACGCCGTCTCCGGTGCGGGTGCCCATCAGATTCACCCGTTCGAGCTGATTGCATTGCTTCAGCGAGGCTAGCCCGTGGTCCGACACTCGGCGCTGATGGTACAGCTCCAGAGTTCTGAGATCCGGCAATTCGGCGAGAATTTCGAGACCCGCGTCCGTGATTTGCGGGCAGCTCAGGTTGAGGTGACGCAGGCCCGGGAGCTTCGCGAGATGGCGGAGGCCTGCGTCCGAGACAGGCGATTCGGATAAATCGAGATAAGTAATATGATCGAGCCCGCAAAGGCGCGCGAGCACGCCGTCGGTGATCTGGCCGCATGCGCCGATCCCAGGAATCCGCAGGTCCTTCATCAGCGCGATCACTGTGTCCCAATCCCCGTCGGTCAGGGTTTGGCGAGGTTCGATAAGCCAAGCTTCCGAATCGGGAATCGCCGCCTTCCGGGAAGCGACCGTGCTGCCGGCGGCCTTCTTAACGCCGTGTTCGTCGATGAAGAACAGTTGCAGCGGGAGGGCTGCGCTCATCACCCGGCGGGCGAAACGCGGAGTACTCGAGGGACGGTTGCCGATAAGGTCCCGCTCTATGTTTTCCATGTAGTTCCTCAATCGCCGCCGGGCGGAGTAGAGTCTGGTTTTCACTGCGTTGGCGGTAACGCCCAGGAATTCGGCGATGGCCGCATGCGAATGCTCGCCCATGTAGTAGAGCAGGACCGGCGCGCGCTCGCTTTCCGGCAAGCTGGCGATCGCCTTGCGGATTGCCGTGCCGATTTCGCGCGATTCCAGTACGTCGTGCGGCGATGGCAAGGCCGACGCTATATCATCTGCCGAGTCCAACGCGCTCAGCGGAAGCCGCTTGCGTCGCGTCTGGCGGTCACATTGCTTGAACAGGATGGTCCGGAACCAGGCCGCGAAGGCTTCAGCTTCACGCAATGCCGCCAGATTCCGGTAAGCTTCGACGAAGGCTTCCTGCGCGGCGTCTTCGGCGAGATGATAGTCGCCGAGAATCGCGGCCGCATAAGCGACGGCAATATCCTGGTAAGCGTGCACCAAACCGGCGAAGGCCAGATCGTCACCTTTCTGCGCGGCGATTACCAGTGCCGTGATCTGTTCCTTGCTCCGCAGGCTGCCTCTCGTTTCATCGAACCCAAAATAAGGGACCCAGGCCGAGTCCACCAGGTGTGGACGCTTTCCGAAGAATGCCACAATCAAACGTGCACGGCGTTGGCGATAGAGGACTTCGCTCCTCGGAACAGTTCGTGATCCTGTACTTCACCTACGTGGCGGTCACCGCCGCGTGGTTTTTCTCGCCCATCACGGAAATCTGGAAGCCCTGGGCGCTGGCGGCGGGCGTTGCGGCGGTCATTTATTTTCTCAGCCGGCACAACTCAGTAGTGCGGGATTTCGCGCCGGCGGCGTTTACCTTGGCCGCCTATCGCGAGATGAACTGGTTCACTCCCGCCACCCACGATCACCACCTGGAACGGGTCTGGGTAACCTGGGACCGCTGGCTCTTGAACGATTATCATCTCCGCGCCGCCATCGAATCTCTGGGCGCGTAGATGATAATCGTTCAAGAGCCATGCTACATGCTGGTGTACGCCGTCGCGCCCGCCAGTATTGCGTTTCTGTTCATAAATCACCGGCGCGACCGCATGAACACATTCTGGGTCGCATATCTCACCGGCACGCTGGGCGCGTATGCGCTGTTTCCTTTTTTCCCGTCGGAACCGCCGCGGACCGTGTTCCCATCCGCTGATTTTCCGAATGTCGTCACCGATCTCCGGCAATTGAACTTGTGGATTGTCGGCGGATACGGCATACATTCGAGCGTATTTCCCAGCGCGCATGTTTCCTCGGCGCTTTCCGCCGCATGGGGGTTGGCGGCCGCGATCCCGGACCGGCCGTGGATCGCGCGGCTGATGGCGTTTTATGCCGTTTCGGTCGCTATCGCTACAGTCTATGGCCGGTATCACTATGCGGCCGACGCGGTCGCCGGAATCGTGATCAGTCTCGTGGGAATTGCGGCGCTCAAGTTCGACCGGCGCTGACCTACACGCCGAACTGGCGGAAGT